>Ga0070765_100000577_pt1 | contig 22013 bp, 18 predicted proteins | sample HubBroMetageWFT5_FD_71516 | JGI IMG/M metagenome (GOLD analysis project Ga0070765, IMG submission 71516) | Warmed and freeze-thawed soil microbial communities from the Hubbard Brook experimental Forest, New Hampshire - Hubbard Brook CCASE Soil... | ecosystem: Environmental > Terrestrial > Soil... | reverse complement strand
TCAGGGCAACCGGGTCCAGGCCAGTACCCTTGGACTTGGACATTTTCTCGCCACTGCCCGTGCGCACCAGCGAGTGCAGGTACACCGCGTGAAAGGGAACGTCACCGGTGAAGTGCATCCCCAGCATGATCATCCGCGCGACCCAGAAAAAGAGAATATCGTAGCCCGTGATTAGAACGCTCGTGGGATAGTAGCGCTGAAAGTCGGCTGTTTTCTCCGGCCAGCCCAGCGTGGAAAAAGGCCACAATCCGGAACTAAACCAGGTATCCAGCACATCGGGATCCTGCTTTAACTCGCCCGAGCCGCACTTCGTACATTTCGTTGGATCCTCGCGTGTTACCAGTACTGCGCCGCAATTCCCGCAATACCACGCCGGAATGCGATGACCCCACCACAATTGGCGCGAAAGCGTCCAGTCGCGGATATTGCGCATCCAGTTGAAATACTCCTCGCGGCGATTGTCCGGCACGATCAGAATCTTGCCGCTCTCGACGGCAGCGATCGCAGGTTCCGCCAAAGGCTTCATGCGGCAGAACCACTGCGTCGAAACGCGCGGTTCAACAATGGTCTTGCTTCGTTCGCACAGACCGATGGAATTTATGTGGTCCGCAACTTTTTCCAGAAGCCCCTTATCCCTTAAATCCTCGACAATCTTTTTGCGCGCCAAAAAGCGGTCCAGCCCAGCGTAAGGGCCCGCCTGTGCATTCATGTGCCCGTCATCGGTCATCACGTCAATCTGCGGCAAATTGTGGCGGCGTCCGGCTTCGAAATCGTTTGGATCGTGCGCCGGAGTAATTTTCACTGCCCCAGTGCCGAATTCGCGATCCACCATTTCGTCGCCGATGATGGGAATCTCGCGATTCATCAGTGGAAGAACGACGTTCTTGCCAATCAGATGGCGGTAGCGCTCGTCTTCGGGATGAACGGCCACTGCGGTGTCGCCCAACATGGTTTCCGGGCGCGTAGTTGCGACCACCAAAAATTCGTTCGAGCCCGCAACGGGATACTTGATATACCAGAGATGGCCGTGGCGCTCCTCATGCACCACTTCCAGGTCGCTCAGAACGGTAAGGCAGTCGGGACACCAATTCACCAGGCGCGTATCACGGTAAATCAATCCTTCTTCGTATAATCTGACGAAGACTTCGCGCACGACCCGCGAAAGCTCCGGCGATAGGGTGAACTTCTCGCGTGACCAGTCGCAAGACTCGCCAATCTGCTTCATCTGGCGCTGAATCGTGCCGCCGCTTTCTTCTTTCCATTGCCAAACGCGCTTGATGAACTCTTCGCGACCCAGCTTGCGGTAATCGACGCCGTGGTCCGCCAGTTGCCGCACCACCACGCGTTGCGTGGAAATTCCGGCGTGGTCCGTGCCCGGCAAGTACAGCGTGTTGAACCCGCGCATGCGATGCCAGCGCGTAAGGATATCGATCTCCGTGTGATCGAGCATGTGCCCGATGTGCAGCGAACCAGTCACATTCGGCGGGGGGATAACGATGGAAAACGCAGGTCCAGGCGCGGCTGGATCGGCCTTGAACAGCGCTTCCGCGACCCAATAATCGGCCCAGCGCGGCTCGATTTGCTGCGGTTCGTAAGCTTTGGCAATTTCTCGAGGCATCCGGCGCGCTTCTCCTGGTCCACCCGCAAGAGCGCGCACAGACGGCGCCGCTCAGCACGAAGTAACCTTTCAATATAAGGGCACCGCGCAAGCGCCGTCAATTCGACCGAACAACGGGTAGTAGGTCAGGCTCCAATATGCCGGACCCTCGCGTAGTCGAATGGGCCAGCCCTGTCGGTGTGCCAGCGCGTCCAAAATGTTTTCGAGGCGAAACAAACGGCGGGGAGGATCGTCTTATTAATATCACAATGTAGAGGATACTATGGACGCAAAACCCTTCGTCTCAGGCAGGCGGACTTTCCTTCAGGGATTGGCTGCGTTTCCCCTGGCGCTGCAGAAGGGAAGCGCCGAAAAGGGGCCGGAAACGATCTACCGCTTTCTGACACCGGAATGCGAGGTGCGCATGAGTGTGCAATCCTACGGAAACGCGGAGACGAAGAAGTTCAGGTTTTGGGAGCGGGTGACGAACCGCGGGTTTTGCCTCTCGGCCGACGGGGAAGAAAACCGCAACTGCCTTTCCCAGTTTGTGGGTTCCATGGCCATCGCCACATATCACTTTCGGCCGCGCAATCATGAGTGGACGTCCCCGCGACTCCGGGAGCACGTGCGGACCATCGATCAGGACTACCGGATGAACCCGCGCGCGCCGTTCGACAGCGTTCTCGCCGTGGAAAAAGGATTCGCCAGCGACATCCAGGCGTTCGGGTACAACCGGGACGGCTCGCCGGAGGCCGCGGCGAACGACAAGTCATTCACCCTGTGGTGCCTGCTGCATCAGGACCTCTACCTGAATGATCAGCCAGCTCCGTTCTTGATCCTTCATTGGAAGCACACTCCGGAGGCCATTAGCCTCGTGGACATAATACCCAGCGATAGGACCGAATGGGTCGCCGGCTAGCCCGACTCCAAAGAACGTTGACAGAGTAACGCATTAGGACCACAATGTAGAACTAATTATGCTTGGTGAATTCGAGTACCTCTTGATTACGGCAACTGCCTCGCTAGGGGACGAGGCCTACGGCGCAGCGATCCGCGAGGAAGTTCAAAAAAACACCGGGCGGCGCTGCTCCATTGGGGCGCTCTACACCACGATTGACCGCCTGGCTGCTGAAAACGTGGATGGGTGATGCGACGCGGCAACGGGGCGGCCGATCTAAACGAATGGTGCGGATTACGTCTAAAGGTGTAGTTGCGGCGAAGGACTTTTACGAAGTGGTGACTCGGATCAACCAAGGCGCGTCTTGGGTGACGGGCCGGGCGGGAGAAGTCTGATGAGCGAACGTACCTGGGCTCTCGTCGAAATGACTGCAGGGTTGCTGGCGCCGGAGGAGCGCGAGGTCGTGCTGGGCGATTTGCGCGAGGCCAATGAGAATGTTTTCCGGGCGTTGGTCGATGTGTTGGGTCTGTTTCTGCGCCGGTTTGGGGTGCTTTGGACCGACTGGCGTCCCTGGTTGGCGGGATTTGGCGTGGCGCTGCCAAGTTGCTATTTGCTGATGGGAGTTTCGGCGTCAGTGACGTGCACGTTTCTGCGGTTGATGGATCCCGCGGTCGGGCACTGGTATTGGCCTACGGGACGCGAGGGTATTTCGCTGCTCCTCTGCCACATTCTGCTCTTGCTGGCCTGGTCGTGGACGGCGGGCTTTGCGGTGGGCTCTATATCGCGGCGGACGATCTGGGTGAGCGCGGGGTTGTGCCTGCTGCCTGTTTCCAGGGCTTACTTTCCGATTGAGCCGCTGCCGAGGCTGTGCCTATTCCTATTTCTTTTCCCTGCGGCGGTGGGGATTCTGCATGGATTACGGGGCGTTCGTCTCGAGCGCGTGATGTGGGGCGCTCTGGCGGTGGTGGCCACGGTTTTGATGTATGTCGCGTGGAGCAATCAAGCTTTGTGGATTTATAACTGGGCGTTGATTTTGCCGGCCTGGTATATGGTGGCTTCGGCGTGGCGGGACGCGTCAATGGTGCAGACGGTTTAACCCTGCCTAAGCGACAGAAGCGTTTCACGGCGTGGCACCGGCGGGTTTCCGCGGCCGGATTCGACATTGCGGTTCGAGAAGGATACCGAGCAACTCTGTTAGTGGCGAGAAGGCGACTCGAATCCAGACAGGCGTTCGCGATGAATGCTGTGCAGCGGCGGATGGGCGCTTTAATGCTGTTTCTGCAGGTCAGCGGCTTGCACCGGCATGACCTCGTTCGCTCGACGAAGCGCTTCCATAACCATTTTCTTGTAGCGCTCGCGGGTCACCACCCGGTGTGCGGCTAGCATCACTACGGAAGAAACGAAGTGGACGTCGTCCCAACGTTCCATATAAATGGTGTAAGTCTGCGTGTCTTCGTCAGCCGTATACCGCGACGCTTCACCCAACACCACGGTCACCGGAAATTGCAGTTTGGCGGGATCGACAATGTGGAACTCCTCCGCAACTTGCTGGCACGCTATCCGGAAAAGGACCTGCGGCTTATCGTCGGGCACCGGCAGATGTTTCGGATTTTTTATAGTGATCTGCGCCAGGGTAGCGGAACCACCCAGAAGTGCGAGACAACTCGCCCACAAAAACAGGGTCGCGACTTTGCGTACGTGCAACATACCATTGCGGCGATGGTAATCAGTTGCGTTGCGCGTGGCGAGAACAAGCAAAACGGAAACTGAATCGCCTGGGACTAAAGTTCAATGGCGGAATAGCGACAAGGAACAGAGACGTAGCTGCTATTTGGCATGCGAATTGATCTCCAGGTATTCGTGTGCCGCTACGGTCATGGGCTTCCAAGGCGGTACGGTATTCATGGCGTGCGTTTCAAAACCCGCGAAGCATCCAGGCGTTCGATGTGCCGCTGGCTTTCCAATAAGCGATGCGGCGCCCATCGGGCGAGGGAATTGCCCATCCCAATTCATGTTCATCGTCGATCACAAAGGGCGTCGTGTTGCCTTTCAAGTCCATCCTCAACAGTGCCTGGGTGCCAGCTGTGTTTGCAGCGCCGACCCAGATGGATTGCCCGTTGGCGGCCCAGTCCAAACTCTTCACGTCACTCCAATCCTCAAGATGGATTGTGCGTTGCGATTTGTCCTTGATAGACAGCAACATAATTTCACTAGGGTTAATGTGGCGCATCCACTCCGCTATCACCACCTGAGAGCCGTCAGGGGAAAGGCTCCAATTGGCGTGGGGGTGCTCCAACCGCACAAGCTCGGTCTCTGCACCGGTCTCGGAATCGAACGAAGTGAAAATCAAGGAAGTCCCGGAAACTCTTCCAATCAAGCAGAAGTTCGAAGGCAATCGCGCACACTGGAAATTAGCGATTGCGTTGTCCCTGAACAGAAGACGCGGACGGCCGCCAGCCGTCGGAATACTCATCAAGTTCATAGGAACTGTTTCCGTCCGGTCCCGGGGGACAACGGAATAGAGAATGGCCGAGCCACTCGGATTCATTCGCGCTACAACCACATAGTCGTCACCGCTCCCAACTTGTTCTGGAGCGCCATGCGAGGGCGTTTGGCGGAACAGCCGGCTGAAGCCGTTGCGGTCGGAAATAAAAATCAACGATTGGCTATCCGCGGTCCATGCATAGGGCCGGTTTGTGCCTTCCTCGAGAATCAGGAGTTTCGAAGACGCCAGCGAGCGCAGGTCATTCGAAAGCTCGCCGATATAAATTTCTGCCTGAGAAGTCTCTCGCAGAAAAGCCAACACCTTTCCGTCGCTGGAAAGACTCGGAGACGTTTTGCGGTCCGGACCCACGGTCAACTGCGACGGGCTCCCGGCGGCCCGCCCGGTCTGCGGGTCAAGAGCCAGAGCCCACAAATTAGATTCGCGCGTATTTGGGGGAGTTTCGACCTGAGAATAAATCAGACGGCCGTCCCTGGACCAGGCGAGCGCGTCATCCAGCCGGGCGTTGGACAGCAGTTGCTCCAGCCGGCCATCTGCGAGGCTCGCCATCATGATCGATGGATCCTCTCCAACGTAGCCGGCGCGATATATCCTCCGAATGAAGGCCAGATGCTTTCCGTCCGCAGACCACGCAATGGCGCCGATCATTTCTTCAGGGTCCTCTAGAATTTTGCGCGGCTCGCCTCCCGCCGTCGGTTCAATCGAGATGCTCTGCGAATCTTTGCTGCCGCGAGAAAATGCCAGCTGCGACGCGTCGGGGCTGAGAATTCCTACCCACGCGTCGTCCACAAGCATGCGCGGAGTCCCGCCGAGGACGGAGACGCTCCAGATGCTCGGCTTTTCACCCGGCAGTGGCAATTTTGCGACCACAAGATGAGTGCCGTCGGGGAACCAGCCGGTGGGCGCGGCTCGAAATTTGTCCGGAAGGGAAACGGCATGAGCCTCGCCAGTGGCAATTTCCCGCAGGAACAAACCGGTGCGGTCAGCGTATGCGAGCGTTTTTCCATCAGGGGAAATTACTGCCCGAAGGATCGGCACGTCGGATGGATTCGCGGTTAATCGCTGTTCTGCCGGCAAGCCCTGCCGGAAGCTCCTTGAAATGAGCCATCCAGCCAACGAGCCGACGAAAAGAATCGAAGCCGCTCCCGCGAATAGCTTTAAATACCTCTTTCTGCTGGGATCGTCTTTCGAAACGGAAGGCGTCGCAAGGCCTGGTTCACTCGGAACCTTATTCGACGTTACCGGAGCGACAAATCGGTAGCCCTTGCGAGCCAGTGTCTCGATATAGCGGGGATCATCGGCCGTGTCGCCAAGCGCATCCCGCAACCGTTTCACCGCCGCATTCAAACCATGATCGAAGTCTACGAAGGTGTCCGCAGGCCAAAGTTTGGTACGAAGCTCTTCGCGAGTAACGACCTCGCCGGCTTTGTCGAGCAATGTCAAAAGTACCTGGAGGGGCTGATCCTGCAAACGGATACGCGTTCCGTTGCGGCGAAGTTCGCCCGAACGGACATCTAACTCAAAGGCTCCGAAGCGAAGAAGACTAGGTGTTTCCGTGATTGGCAACGAATACCTCGGACCGGTTACTCACCACTCGACGTTCCCCATCGACGTTCCCCACAGAAGTAACGTTTTAACGCTAGCAGAAGTTTCGCGCAAGCCGCTTCCTTGCGTTACCTCTCGAGGCATTCCGCTGAAAAGGGAAGGCTTGTTGCGTTACCCACGGTCGAGAATCATTTCACCCCCGAACCATTGAGGTAGCGGGGCAACACGCGCAGTTTGGGCGCTGACCAGGAGGTTGGCGCCGTGCATAAGGCGATCTTGAGCAGTTTGCTGCTGCTCGGCTCGGGTTGGCTTCCGCAAGCTGTGGCGGCTAAGACCAAGAAAACGGAGAGGCCGCAGTCGATAACCGTGGCCGTACATGACCAAGCCGGAGTTCCGCGAGAAACGCTTCAGGAGGCGGAACGGGTCGCTAGTGGGATATTTGAACAGGCCGGAATCGCATTGGAATGGCTGAACTGCACGAAGAGCTCAGCGAGGGGCCTTGCGGAACCCCGCTGCCGGCAAGCCGAGTATCCCCAACCGTTGCACCTGACTGTTCTGAACAGATCCCGGGGGTTAAGCGCCAGCGCGCTTGGTATTTCGTTCCTGTCTTCTGCAGGCGAGGGATCCTATGCCGACATTTTCTTCGAAGCGGCAACGGAGATCCCCGGCGCGGACAAGAGCGATTTAGGATTGTTGCTGGGCCATGCCGCGGCGCACGAACTCGGTCATTTGCTGCTGGGAACCAACTCGCACTCAGTACAAGGATTGATGCGGGCACGCTGGGAAAATCCGGAGTTGCTGCAAGTCCGAAGCGGGAAACTCTTCTTCTCCGAGAGCGAAGCACGACAGATGCAAAAGAGAATCGCAGCGCGGCGGGAAGCACTTTCTCAGACTCTGGGCAGGTAGAAAGTCTGGCGGAAGCAAGTGGCGTTGCAGATCGCCACGTCGCGATTTAGGCGTGTCCAATCTCGCGATTTGCGATGTATTCTCGATAGCGCCAATACACGACAATCTGTCCCGCCAATAGTCCAATGATAAAGGAACAGTGCACTCCCAAGGTCCAAAAACCGACTGATCCGTAGGTGGGATGCTGGACAGCACTCCCAATAGCCGTCGCCGCAAATACACATCTGGAGACAAAGAGGGTCTGCAGAGGATCATGCCACCAATCGAAAGGGTTTCTGTTCCAAGAGGGGCGGGAGAGGGGGGCAGTCTTGCAACGCACAATGGAATACATGACGCTCCCGATCGCAAACAGAGGCATTACCAGGAGAATGATCAGGCACAAAATTGGGTCGGGGTTGGTGTGACGGAGCCTATCCGCAGTCATCGAGCTATAACCTTCCCAAAACGTGAGACCCACCAGCGTCGAGTTGAGGACACTCCAGAAATGCTTCATATGGATATTTGCAGGCCGATCAGAAAGCGGCGATCTACCGCACCGCGGAATTACTTTTTGCCGCTGAGTTCGTCGCGAACGATGGTTTCAATCACAGGCTTCAAGATCTCGCTAGTTAATTTCTGCAGGAGGTCCGGGCTCATTTTGGCGAGCACCCGAGCGACGAGTTCGTCCGCCTGAGAATCATTGGCTGGCACAGGTGATCGTTCCGGCTCTGCGACGGCGGATGAAGAAGAGATGCTCTCCGCTTCAGCGCGCACAGAAATCTCCTGGGTCTCGTCTACCCGCGGAGTGACAGCTTCAAAAGTTTCTTCAGTGGGAGAGGAGAGCGACACATCGCTGCTCGCGAACGAGGACGACATCGAGCTCTCCGAAACGATTGGCTCCGGTGCTGGCGTGAACGGTTCTGGCGCTGCCGGCGCGTCCCAGGTGGCGGCGAGTGCGGTAGCCTTCTGCGCGTCTATTTCCCAGGGAGTGGTTTGGTTCGAAAACCAACTATTGGCGGGCTCTTTGGGTGGTTCGTACGTGGGAATTTCTGCCGCGACAGGCCCCGATTGGCCGGCCGGTTTTTCCGCCGATTCTTCCACTACCGATGCCGCATGATCGCGACTCTCGCGAATCAGTTTTTCGACCGTAGCATGATCGATTTCTTCCATGGGCACTTCGGTCGGGGAATTCTGCGTTTCGGCTTGCGCTTGCGCGAGTTTCTCTTCGACTCCGGCCGACATCGCCGCCGCCCAAGCGTCTCCGGAGAAGGGAACCGCAGTTTCTTCCGGCTTGTGTTCGAGTGTGGATACGGCCACCGACCGCGTTTCCGCCGCTTCCACTAATTCCGTTGGCTGCGTTGCGGGACTCCACTCGCTGGACCTCTTCTTTGCCGGCGAGTTGCCGTGGAAAGCGGCTTCGCGCCAGTCCGGTACGCCACGCGATGGCGAAGAACTGCTGTCTTCGTCCGGGACGCCGTCCAACGCGCTTGGTCTCCAGGAACCTCTCGGGGTTTCTTCCTCGACTTCTTCTTCCTCTTCGATTTCTTCGTCGGCTCCCCAATTTCGATCCGCGGCAATCTCCATCTTTTTGGGAAGGAACACTTCCTCTTCCTCAATCGCCGGAGTTTCCAGCAGGCTGCCGAAGGCCACGGGACTCTGACCAGCATCGATGCTGATCGGCTTTGCTGCGATCGGAAATTCTTCGTCCACGGGAACGCTTTGTATTTCTGGCAAACTTTCCGGAGCGAGAGCCGCCAATTTCGGCGCAAGTTGTTCAGCAGGTATGCGCGGGGGCGGCGCGGGCTTTTCCGTCGCAGCGGCTGGAGGTCCCAGGGGCACACCGGCCCGAATTAACGCCGACTTCACCATGGAAATCAGCGGGTCAGGCGGAACGAAAGGCTTTTTCAGGACGCCGTCCGCGCCAACTCGTTGCGCTTCCTGTTCATCGAGAGGATCGAAAGCGCCTACCAGCAGAATCACCGGGATGTGCGCGAGCGTTGGATCGTCCTTAACGTATTTGCAAACTTCGTAGCCATTACGCACCGGCATGAACACGTCAGCGAGAACCAGGTCCGGACGAATATCGGAAATTTTCCGCACGGCGGCTTCGCCATTGCCCACGGCGACCACATCAATACCCTGATCCTTCAGGGCTAAGCCCACCATCTTCTGAATGTTACTGTTGTCGTCCGCAACGAGGATTTTGGCCACCGAACTTCCTCCAAAGACCCACCCAAACTGCCGGGAGCACTTCCAAATTGTATTGGAGCACCGGTGAATGGCGGCGTCAATCTTCGGGGGCGGGATATGTGTCGGAAGTAGACATGCTCGATTCCAATCGCACAACCTGTACCAAAGGACAAGGGGTGCGGACCCTCCGCACCCCTTGGTTCTATATATTTTTTCTACACAGAATCTTGGCCACCGATCTCTACCAGGGGATCAGCTTTTTTATGCCTTTTTTCTTGCTGCTGGATTCCTTCGAACTGTCCGTGGACGCGGGCGTGGTGGTCCCGTCCGCGTTAGTGGTCGAAGTAGTATTGGCTGGAGGCGCAGCGGCCGCGGCGCTCTTGTCCATGGGCGTATCCGGAGTAACTACTCCGGTTCCAGTGGTTCCTGTACTGTCTCCCGATGCGCTCGATGAACTTGTCGAGCTGGAACCTGTCGGGCCGGCGTCGGTCGCTGGCGCAGTCTCTGCCTTGGCGGTGCCATCGGTGGTGGTAGAAGTTACTTCTTCCGCGTTGCCACTGGAACTCGTTGCAGGCGCTGGATCGCCCGGGCGCACTTTCTCGACCACCGCATTGCTGCCCGAGCCGGAACTCATCGCCAGGCTGGCGTTTTTCGCGCCGGCTTTGAGTATATCGCCGCCAGAAAGCGTGTCGCTTTCCGGTTCCATGTTCGGCGCGCCATTGTGGGCTGCCATGTCAACATCCGGTTTGCTATGCAGCGCGCCGAAAGAACGGTGTACGAGTGATTCCTTCGGCCGGGGCGTATTCTGTTCGGCGGTCATCCATGCCACCGCCTTCGGATCAGGCTGAGGGATCGGAGCGCCAAAGGACTTCAGCTTCGCTGTCGCGTCCGCTGCGTGATTAGAAAGCGGATAGTTGCGAACGATCAGGGCGTAGAAGGTGCTCGAAATGTCCTTGCGCTCGCTCTTTTCGTAAATGTCTCCGAGCATCCATAGAGCTTCGTCAGTCTTGCTGTAGAGCGGGTAGCGGTTCGCAAGCGGCATTAAGCGCCCTGCAGCTGCGCGTTTATCGCCCTTCAGGTAATAGTAGTAGCCGACCCGAAACTGTCCCTCTGCGAGCACTTCCTGGACCTCGCGCAGGCGCTGCTGTGCTTCCGGCGCCAACGGATCGTTAGGATACTTTTGCAGAAAGGTCTGGAACTCTTCCTCAGCCTGCCTGGCCTGGGTGTTATCCCGGTCCGGCTTGGGCATTTCATTGTAATGAGCTTTGGCGACTTGCAGTTGCGCGTAAGCGGCTTCCGGCAAGAACGGAAAGAACACACCGAAGTCCTTGTAAGCTGCAATGGCCTGCAGAGTGTTGGAGGTTCCGCCCTCCTTGAAATAGGAGTCAGCGATAGCCAACTTGGCTTTTGCGAGATATTCGCTGTCGGGATAGGTGTTGATCAGCGTTTGCAGTGCTAAACGTCCCTGGTCATGCCGCCCACGCTTGATATCGTCCATGGCCCGGTCATACAGCTGCTTATCCGGTTCGGCCGTATTGGTAGTGTCGGTGGATTTATCGACCTTTTTTTTCTTCAGAGGATTCGGAAGCTGTGCGCTGCACAGGCTCGCATCAAACAGGAGAAGCACACCCAAGAAAACAAGCGGAATTCGCCGCAATCCCCACCTCACAATTTATCGATTCGAACCCGGCTTCGGTCGGTGGCTGGTCTGGGAACAACGCCCCCTTGGCTCGGACTTGATCAGTATAACCTGAACGGAAGGACAGGTGGATTCCTAAGTTGCCCGCCAGTACAGGTCACCGATCGCTGGGGGTGGGATGCAAGGAGGGGGAGCGGGGTTTCCCGGCCCGTCGGCCCGGCAATAGAGGGGATCTTGGCTCCGCTCCGACAAGTTTCTACATTTTGTAATACTCGTGTGGCAGCTCCGTAACTACAATGCTTACGGTAGATTGGGGCCTGCGGACGCGGTTCAGGGGGCAAACAGCGGTTCATGGATAAACGAAAATTTCTCTTTGCTTCACTCTCGAGCCTGATTGGTGACATTGCCTGGCAGGTGTTGAAGGAGGGCCACGACGTTCGCTATTACGTCGAAAACGAGAAGGAACGCGACATCGCCGACGGCTTTGTGCCGAAGTCCACGGACTATGATGCCGATGCGAAGTGGGCGGACATCGTGGTATTCGACGACACCCTGGGCCAGGGCGCCAAAGCCAAAGCACTGAGAGCCAGCGGTAAACCGGTTATCGGCGGCACTCCCTATTCCGACAATCTCGAGGATGATCGCTCTTTCGGTCAGGAGGAGTTGAAGAAAGCCGGAGTCACCATCATCCCGTATCAGGATTTTGACTCCTTTGATCCCGCCATCGAATTTGTGAAGAAGAATCCAGACCGCTACGTGATCAAACCAAGCGGCGAGGCGCAGAACGTAAAGCGGAGGCTATTTGTCGGCGAGGAAGAAGACGGCGACGATGTCGTTGGCATGCTGGAAGCCTATAAACGGGCTTTTTCGGATGAGATAAAAGTTTTTCAATTGCAGCGGCGCGTGAATGGCGTCGAGGTCGCTGTCGGCGCGTTCTTCAACGGGAAGAAATTCATTACCCCCATCAACATTAATTTTGAACACAAGAAATTGTTTCCCGGAGAAGTGGGTCCGCCAACCGGCGAGATGGGCACGGCGATGTTCTGGAGCGAACCCAATGCGCTCTTTAACCGCACGCTGCTGAAGATGGAGCCGAAACTTGCCGAAGAAGGATATGTCGGCTACATCGACGTGAACTGTATCGTGAACAACAACGGGATTTATCCGCTCGAATTTACCTCGCGGTTTGGTTATCCCACCATCAGTATTCAGCAAGAGGGAATCCTGACGCCCATCAGTGATTTTTTCTGGGAACTGGCCAATGGAATGGAGCCGAAGTGGCGCACCCGCAGCGGTTTTCAGGTTGGTGTGCGTATCGTCGTGCCTCCATTTCCGTTCGACGACGAAGCGACCTTCGAATCATTTTCAAAAAACGCGGCCATCGTCTTCAAAAGGCCCACCACCGAAGGCATCCACATTGAAGACGTAAAGATCGTCAATCAACAGTGGCTGGTTGCGGGAACATCGGGCGTGGTGCTGATTGTCGTCGGTCTGGGTCAGACGATGCATCAGGCCCAGGCGCAGGCCTACTCCCGCATCAAAAATATTCTCATCCCAAACATGTACTACCGCACCGACGTAGGCGACCGCTGGGGTGAAGATTCCGACAAACTCCACAACTGGGGCTATTTGCGATAGCTCTGGTCTCGGGGCGGCATAAAAGCAGGCCGCCCGGCTTATCACCGAGCGGCCCGTTCGCTTTCAACTGAGCACCAGCCTTTTACTGTGGCCGCGGCAACTGCAGCATCATCGTGCCGCCTTGTCCCGACTGTACCGTCGGCAATTGCCCATTCCACTTGTCAATCATCGCGTGTTGGATTTCCAGGCGCCGCAATTCCAGCAATTGCGGCGTAAGGGAACTTTGGCGGATGCGATTCGATTCCGCCTCGCCCCTCGCGCGATTGATCTGCGATTGAGCATCACCTTCGGCTTCGGCGATTTTCTTCGCCGCCTCGGCCTGGGTCATCGCCAGTTCGTTGCGGGCGCGTTCGGCGTCCTGAACGGCTCGCGCTTTGCCAGTGATGGCTTGCGCGATTACATCCGGGACCCGGGGCGCCCCAATAAAGCCGAACTGCTGGATGCCGACGCCCACCGGCGCCACTTTCGACTGGATCAGGTCTTCCACCTTTTGCAGGAACTCTGCTTTTTTCAACCCATAAATATCCTCGACGGTGTATGTCGAAGCTACCTCGTTCAGCGAATTCCGCACGATATCGCGCAGAATGCCGTGAGTGAATTGGTCCAGTTCATTAAGGCGGTACTTCACATAGAATTCAGGCACCTTCGCGGGTTCGATCGCATACGAAAGCGATACGTCCGAGTAGATCTGCATGCCTTCCTTCGAGTTGAAGCCCATTTCCTCGTTGATGGGATGCCCTTCCTGGGTATCCCTCGTCCACTTCACGGTCTGCACGAACGTGGGGAACTCAATAATCTGTGTGCGCAGCGGGCTGTAAAACACCCAACCTGTGCGCATCGGAATATCGGCTGCCCCGCGTTGCGTGCCGGCTAGGTTGATTTCCACGCCGACATAGCCGGCATCGATGCGCGTGACCTTGACGATGGCGTTGAACAAAAACAGCAAGCCAAACAGAGCCACCACACCGATTACCAGCCAACGCAGATACGGAAACAATGGACGAACATTCAAACCGGAATCGTTGTATTCCGGACCACGAAAAATTGATTTCATAGTCTCCTCCAGAGAATCCAGAGAACGGCCGGCAACGTCGCCAGCAGTCCCAGGACGATTGCCAATCCGGTGTACAGCGCCCGGTCACTCGGCTGGTTCATCATTCCCAGTCCCCATACCAGGGGCGGGTACGCAGCCACCAGGCACACACCCGTCAACACACACTTCGTGTATGTCTTCATGGTTTGCTCCTGCCAGGTATTTCGGGGGAATTTAAGGGATGCTTCACCCTGCCTGTGAGCACATTATACGACCGTGGAACGGGCTCATTTCCAAATATCGGCGAAGTGCAATGAAATCAAATATCAGGCAGGGGCGAAAGATATTGACATCGAGGGAGGGGCCATTTTGAGCGCTTTTTAACTTTCAACTTTCAACTTTTAACCCTCTTGGTTGCTCCAATTATTTCCGCACTTACGCAAGTAGGAAGTGGGGGGAGCTTCTTAGTTGGCCACGGTCAATTCGATTTCGGTGGTTGCGGCCATGCGCGCGCCGCCAACCGGTGATTGATCGACGACAGTTCCGTGCGGCGTTTGCTGCAGGTTTACGTAATTGATCTTGCGGTGCAGGTGCGCCTGATCCAGCCGGTGTTGCGCGTCAATTTCATTGGAACCAAGCAGGTACGGCATCACATAAGCCGGATCCCTTAGCCCGCTAGACACCAGGACGTCGACCCGCGGCGTGGCTCCGCCCTTTCCCGGTCTTGGATTTTGTATAACCACGGTGTCCGGCGGTTCGCCGAGGACAGGGAAGTTGGAGACTTCTCCCAGCTGCAAACCATCGCGCAGCAATTGAATTCGCGACACACGCAGACTGTTGCCTTCCAGCGAGGGAATTTCCAACTGGCGTTGGCCCAGGCTCAGCACCACATGCGCTTGCTGCGAAACCTTCATCTGCATGCCTGGCGACGGTGTCTGCCGCACAACTTGATTAATGGGCAGGTCGCTGTAGACGCGGTCCGCGACGTTCAGTATCAAACCCTTCGCGCGCAGCGCCTGGCTGGCTTCGCCCACATTCCTGCCGACGAGATTCGGCATGGCCACTTCGCGCCCATGAATGGCGATACGCATGGCGGTGATGGCGCTCAAGAAGGCGGCGGAGGCCAGGATAAATACCAGAAAGGCCATCCGCCCAACCCATTCGATGCGCTCTCGCAGATTCATCTTTGAGGTTCCGGCGTATTTACGGCTTTTTCAGCGCCGGTGCTGGATATTCCGGTAGCTTTTCCTTGCTGGTGTCCGCGCGTTTCACTTCCAGTTCGTCGAAGAGCATGGACGGGCAAATCACCGTCTGCGGAACGCCACCCATGCGGTTGCTGACCAGCGGATCGTCGCCAAGAGCGATCAGGTCATTGCGCAGAGCGCGAATGTCGAGTTCGTTGAAGACCGCGCCACGCACCAGTTCCTCGTGGCCGTCTTTGACGTACACACGATAGAGCAGACGCGGGGAATTGCCGGGCCCCAAGGTCTCAACACGATAGCCATAGGGTTTGTTCTGTTCCGACGCCATCTGCACGAGTTTTTGCTTGATGTCGGCGGCGGATTCCGGCTCCGAACTCTTCACGATCAGCGTTCCAAGTCCCGGTTGGGCCATCGTCCCCGGCGCGGCGCGCCCGTGTCCGTTGGAGGAAGTGAAGTCGCGGATAGGCTGGCGGCCTACCAAATAGTTCTGCAGCGTACCGTCCGCAATCAACGTGACTGCTTGCGCTTTTACGCCTTCGCTGTCCACAACGTAATTCCCGAGCAAGGTCTTCCCCTGGAATTTCGCGATGGTCGGATCATCCACCACGGTTACAAACTTTGGCAGCACCCGAGTCTTGTAGCTGGTGCCAAATGCGCCAACCGTGCGATTCGGTCGTCCGAGTTGCGGCTTCCGGCCAAGGATATTTCCACCAATCATGCCAGCCATAATGTCGTCGGCAGCATCCGGTGAGAATATAACTGGACCACGGTACGATTCCTCGACGATCGGCGCATCCCGAAGAGCTTTCAGCGTGTCCAGCATCTTGGTGGTTTCTTTAAGTAGATCGTCGCGGTTGGGCAACTGGTCCGCGCGCTCTTCGCTCCAAAAGGGATTGCGGCTGAGGCGCATTCCATCTTCGGCTTGTGTCGAGCCGTTCAGCGAAACGGTTGCCGTGGTTTTCCCATCGCGATAAATCGTGCCCTCGGAATTCACGTAGTAATCGTTGATGGCCGTGAAACGCGCGGAGGCGGTCAACGCCTGGACATCCGGATACTGGCGATAGAGTTCTGTGACGTCCTGCAGGGTTTTGTCCCATGCCGGCTCATCCACTTTCATGCTGACGATGTCGCCCACCGCGGAAATCACTGGCGCACGCGCGAAGTCATCCACCGGATTCGGCTCCGCCGAGAATTGCTTCAATGCCGAAAGTTTTTCAGCATAGGCATCGGCAGCAGCCTTGTAGGCCTCATCGGTAAGCAACCAGATCTGGCGGCGTAGCGCGATGGGATCGTTATCGAGCGGGAGGATGGTAGCGGTGCCCAGCCCCTGGTTGTAATAGCTGTCTTGCTTGTAGTCACCGATGCGCACAACCACACGCAAAACGCGACGGCGGCTGCGCTGATTTTCGCGCAGCGCACCGAATGCGGCTTCGGCGCTGAAATCGTCCAGGTCGTTGACGCGGTATTCGATGTAGTAAGGCGCCTGGACCTTATCCATTTTCAATTGCGCGGTAGAACGATCGAGCTCGGTGAGCAGCGCCTCGAGTAGCGGATCACCTTTTGCCGCTTCGTGGGCCGATGCGGTAGCGCTTTCCGGGGTCTCACTCGATTGCAACCGCGTGGGCAGAACGCCAAACGCTGCCGCAGAGCAAATAAGCGCAAACCATTTCGTCAGTGGAATCCGGCGGTTCATGGTTTCACCTCCGGGTTCGCATTTGAAGCTTTGGTGATGGGATCCTTCACCGGTACGCCGTCCGTCCCCGGCGCGGGCAAAATGGGCGGCCGGTCTCTACCGTGAGCGCGCTTCTGCACTTCCATTTCGCTAAACAGCATCGCAGGTGCTGCCGCCGACACCGGCACGCTTCCGCTTTCCGCTCCACAAACGCCGTTAAACACGTGCTGCTTGTCGCCGGTAGTGATAATTCGCGTCAGTGCGGCAAGTGGAGTTCCCACGATATCCACGCCACGAACCAGTTCGTCCGGACGGCCATCGGGGTAAACCTTATATACGATCACCGGCAGCACCTGGAACGACTGCGGCAACGACCGGGTGGTAAGTGTAAATCCGCCCTGAATATCGTCGAAGTAGAGACCGTATGGCTTGCCCTGCTTCTTGATCTCCTCGATCAGCTTCTCGCGTATCTGCGACTCCGGAACCGTTTGCGTGGAAGAGACAATCAAATTGCCCTGGCGTCCCGTGGGCATAAGCCCTGGTTGATTGCGGCCATGTCCGTTCGACTGGTCAAAACCCTTGATCGGCATGCGCGACAACAGGAAATTTTCCAGGACGCCATCCTTAATTACTTCTACTCGCTGTGCCGGCACGCCTTCGTTGTCGAACGAATAGCTTCCCGCCAGTTTCACGCCATCCAATTCTCCGAGTGTAGGATCGTCCGTGACGCTCAGGAATTTCGGCAACACTTCCTGGCCGACTTTTTTGGTGAATGTTTGCCCTTCGTCTTCGTCACGTTGACGATGACCTTCCAACCGGTGACCGAGCACCTCGTGGAAAAAAACGGCGGCTGCGCGTCCGCTCAACACCGCGGGTCCGGCGTACGGCTCGGCAACGGGAGCCTTGCGCAATGCCGCAAGATCAACGGCCATCTTGTCGATCTTACCGAGCAGTTCCGTTTCGCTCGGCAATCCTGCCGCGGAAGGCGCTTGAAAAGTCTCGACGCGAAGCAGGTCCATGCCATCGTCGGCGCGTGTCTGCGCTTCAATCACCAAGCGCGCCGAGGCGCTTGGAGTCGTGACGCTTGCGCCGTCACTAGCCACCATCCGTCCATTCGCGTCCGAAACCTGCAGCAGCACGGTGGCGAAGTAAACGTCCGGGTATTTACGAAAAGCAGCAGAAACCCGTCGAATCTCACCCTCCCACGCCGGCCGGTCCAACACCGAAGGAGCCAGCTTCGCACCCAGATATATCTTGGGAGTCTCGTGCGAAAAATCCGGCGATTTGTCTTCTTCCTCGGCGCGAACGGCGGTATTTGTTTTGACGTTCAGGTACGAAGGCGCGGCGCGCTTGTAGGCACGATCCGTCAGTTCCCAAAGCAATCTGGAGGTAGCGTCTGGATCGTCGCCGAGCGGCAGGGAACCGGAAACCATGCCGCTTTGCCGACTTTGTCCGTGGGTGTTGTCCATCTCCGGGCTTCCCACGCGCATGGTCACGTCCGCGGAGCGCCACCTGGATGTTGAATCCGCCAGCAACCCGCCATACGCACCGGCGATTATGGTCAGATCCTGGTCGTACACCGTGTAACTCAAGTAGTACGGCGCCGGATCGGTTTTTGAAAGGGCTTCCTTCGCTCGTGCGAGCTCCGTCTGCATGGACAGCAACAACGAATCGTTTGCGGATACTTTTGCAGGTTTATCCGTCGCAGACACCGTAGCTGTCGGAGCGAGGCACACCAATTGAGCGGCCAGCAGGCAACTCGCGATTCGCTTCAAGTTTTCACCCGATAGAGAAACTTGCAATTTATTTTGCCTCCGCGTTGCGCTTTTCATGGGTTGTGGCTCCGGTTACTACAGGGTCGTGGGGCATGGGAGGTTCAAATCGCGAGTATGCCTGAGCGAGATACCTTGTGCAAATGCATCAAATAAAGCGTTCGCCAGATTGTAAACGTGCCCCGCGCAAAAATTCTGCCGTGGGAACCTGCTTGCGTCCCTCCAGTTTGACGGAGGAGACGCTGAAAACGCTGCCTGACCCGCAAACTACGTTTAGCTGATCGAGTTCAGCGAGCAAGGTTCCCGGTTCCAGATCCTTTTGCGTTCCTTTCAACTCGCCCCTCAAATCTTTAGACGCCGGGTTGCCCTGGATGTGGCAGGTCTGGCCGCGAAACTCTGTGTACGCGCCCGGCCACGGTGTAAAACCTCGCATTCGGTTGTAAATCTCTGTGGCCGGTCGACGCCAATCTACTCGCCCGTCCTCGCGCTTCAATATCGGCGCGAGGCTCGCTTCGGCGTGATTCTGCAGGCGTCCGTGAAGTGTGCCAGCGCGCAAGCCCCGCAGGGTTTCGACCATCAGAGGACCGCCAGCCTCGGACAGACGCGCGGACACTTCCGGAGTTGCCTCGTCCGGACCAATGGCAAGCTCTTGCTGGAGCAGCATCTCGCCCGTGTCCATTCCCGCGTCGATACGCATCGTGGTGTTGCCGGTGCGTGTTTCGCCGCTGGCAATCGCCCAATGAATCGGCGCTGCGCCGCGATATTTCGGCAGAAGGGAAGCGTGTAGATTGATCCAGCCAAAGCGTGGAATATTCAGCAGGCGCGCGGGAATGATTTGGCCATACGCGATGATCACGATTACGTCTGGTGCAATCTCTCGAAGTTGCGCTTCGATTTCCGGGGCGCGGATTTTGGCGGGTTGATGAACGGGAATATTCGCGGCCAACGCTACTTCTTTAACGGGAGAGATGGCGATTTCCTGCCCGCGTCCGCGGGGACGGTCCGGTTGAGTAAACACCGCGGCGATTTCAAAATCAGGTTGCACGAGGAGAAGCTTTAGAGAGGGAACTGCGAATTGCGGCGTGCCGCAGAAGACCAGCCGCAGGCGTTGTTCGCCACCGGAGGCACCCGACGCCTCTACCACTCGCCTTCTTTCCGAAGTTTTTTGATTTTGCGCTTGATGATGTCGCGCTTCAGCATGCCGAGATGCTGCAAAAACAGGATGCCGTTCAGGTGATCGATTTCGTGGCAGAACGCTCGCGCCAGCAAGTTCTCGCCGCGAAGTTCAAACGATTCGCCGTGGATGTCCTGCGCCCTCACGGTGACAAATTGCGGCCGCACGACGTAGCCGCGAAATCCGGGAACGGACAGGCAGCCTTCCTCCTCACGCACTTCACCCTCTGCGTGAATGATCTCCGGATTCACCAGCACAATTTTGGCTTCCGGATTTTTCCCGGCGGTTACATCGATCACCGTCAGGCGGATGCTCTTTCCAATCTGCGGGGCGGCCAGGCCAACTCCATTCGCCGCATACATGGAAGCGAACATATCGTCCACCAGCTCGGCAAGACCCGCGTCAAATTTCTTGACGCTGGCAGAAGGCTTCTCCAAAACCGGATCCCCGTATTTCACGATGGGATAGATCTTGCGCGCCGAGGCTTCGACCGTCGGGGCAGTCGTCGTGATGGGTTCAGAACTCGTCGATTTGTTTGGCATAGCCTTCAAAATTCCGCCGCATCTCGGCGAGGGAGTCTCCTCCAAATTTTTGCAGAAAAGCATCGGCTAACACAAGTGCGACCATCGCTTCACCGGCAACGCCCCCCGCGGGGACCACGCACCAGTCGGAGCGCTCGTAGGCCGCTTGCACGGGCTCCTTGGTGACCATGTCCGCGGTGCCCAGGGCTTTCCGCAAAGTCGAAATGGGTTTCAGGTAGCCGCGAATCACTAAATCTTCACCGTTGGTGATGCCGCCCTCCAAGCCGCCGGCGCGGTTAGAGCTTCGCCGGAAACGGTTGGCCTTCTTGTCGTACGAAATTTCGTCCTGCACTTCACTGCCGTACGAGCCTGCCGCCAGCACGCCAGTACCAATCTCCACCGCTTTGACAGCCTGCACGCTCATCAGCGCTTGAGCCAGCTTTCCATCCAACTTTTCATCCCACTGCGCGTGGGAGCCGAGACCCACGGGAACGTTGTGTACGACAATTTCAAAAATGCCACCCACGGTGTCGCCTGCTTTCAACGCGGCGTCCACTTCCGCCTTCATTCGTTCCTGCGTTGCGGAGTCCACACAACGCAACGGCGAATCCAAATCCTCGCAGACGGCGCGAATCTCCTCCCACGTTGCCGCGCGTTCCAACCGGACATGGCCAACCTGAATTACGTGGCTGGCAATGTGCGTGCCGAATTCCTTCAGCAAAAGTTTGGCAAGAGCGCCGGCTGCTACCCGCGCCGCAGTTTCACGGGCGGAAGCGCGCTCCAGTACATAACGCGCATTATGGAAATTGAACTTCTGCGAGCCTGCGAGATCAGCGTGGCCGGGACGTGGAGCAGTGAGCTTGCGCGAAGATGCTTCGGGCGCATCCGATGCCTCCACGGGCAGAATCTTTTCCCAGTTGGACCAGTCGCGATTTTCGATGCGCAGCGCAATCGGCGCGCCGATGGTTTGGCCGTGACGCACTCCGGCAAACACATCCGCACGGTCTTTCTCGATCTTTTGCCTGCCGCCGCGGCCGTAGCCAAGTTGGCGGCGGTGGAGTTCGTGATTGACGAATTCCAGGTCCACCGGCAAACCCGCCGGCAATCCAGACAAGAACGCAAGAAGCGCCTGTCCGTGCGATTCCCCTGCACTATAAAAATGAAGCATGAACTATTCAGTGTAGCGGCGACGCAAACGTACGTCCAGCGCGAGGCAGCGTTGTATTGACGAGGCGGCGCGAGCAAATTTGGAACCGATATTAGGACCACGGTTTTTTCGACAAGAGTGCGCACTTGCCGGGAGAAAAAGAGCTTAGAGGTGCTACTCCCCCCGTAAAGCCTGAATCGGATCAATTTCTGCTGCTCGCCATGCTGGTAAAGATGACGCAGCGACTGCCAGCAACAGCATGACAACGGAGGACGAGATGAGCACAACCGGATCGAGTGGGCTGACGTCAAACAGCAACGACCGCAACAACCGCGATGATGCCAACGCCCCCACAAACCCCAAACCGCAGCCAACAAGGGCAAGTTGTGCGCCAGAAGTGACGACGAGCCTCATAATTCCAGCGCGTTGAGCTCCGAGAGTTATACGAATGGCCATCTCCTGCTCTCGTGAACCCACTGAAAAAGCAATGACACTGTAAATTCCTAAAACCGCCAACAGAACCGCCGTTGAGGCAAGGCAGGCAACGACCACTGTATTGAAGCGTCGCGAAGCTTCGCTTTCAGAAAGTATTTGATC
>Ga0070765_100000576_pt1 | contig 22017 bp, 18 predicted proteins | sample HubBroMetageWFT5_FD_71516 | JGI IMG/M metagenome (GOLD analysis project Ga0070765, IMG submission 71516) | Warmed and freeze-thawed soil microbial communities from the Hubbard Brook experimental Forest, New Hampshire - Hubbard Brook CCASE Soil... | ecosystem: Environmental > Terrestrial > Soil... | reverse complement strand
TACAGCGCCTCCGGCGGCCGCCGGAGCTGATCGTTCTCTCGGCCTGCGATCTGGCCACTTCGGACACGCGTCCCGGAGACGAGCTGTTGGGCTTCGCCGCCGCATTGGTCGGGATGGGGACTCGGACCATCATCGCCAGCGTTGTCCCGGTACCCGATTCGGGCGCGAAACGGCTGATGACATCGCTGCACAATCACCTGACCGCGGGCGACTCTCCGTCAGTCGCGCTCGCCAAGGCTCAGGAGGGGCTGAGCCCAAGGGGGTATGGGCTTTCCGGGTTCGTTTGCCTCGGCACGGGCTGACGGCGGCTGTATCAAGTCGCTGTGATCGCGCTCTGACCGAGTGACGCCCCGTTCGGGCGTATTTCGAACTCGCGAAGTCCCGGAGGAGCCAGGTATGAGCACACAGCAGCACGATTCGAGCACCGTCCGGCCTGCGACGCGGACGCGACCGCGCAAGCGCCTCGAGTTGGCGGAGATCGGGATCCGCCTCTTGGACGAGGCTCACGTAGCGTGGCAGCGGGCCGAGCTCGAATGCGAGCTGGCTCTGGAGGCGTGGTACCAGGGGTCTCCGCGCGTGAGCGCCGACCGCTACCTCTCTTATCGCGCGGCGCTCGATCGCGAGCAGGCGGCGGCGCGCGACCTCGAGCGGCTCTGGGACCTCGCGCGGTCGGGGCACGACGCACTCGCGGCGGCCACGGCAACGGCAACGGCGTCGTAATTCGATGTATCAGCCTGGAGCGTGGCCGCTCTTATAGGCATACACGAGACGCCAGGGGCGAACAGCAGGCAGTCAAATCGTGTGGGGGCGCATTAACGGGGGAAAAGGGCGGGAGCATCACCAGGCAAGGCGATGCTCCCGCCCGAGCCATCGGCCGGACACCGCTTCGCGGAGCCGACATCGACCGCATCTGGCACCGAGTCACGTCGAGGCGGTCGCGGTCGTCAGGTCGTAGACCGTCTCCCCGCCGATCGTCTCGGACCGGTAGTGGGCCTTGACCCAGCTCGTGATCTCGCTGGTGCTCGAGCCACCCCCCGGGCCGCCCCCGCCGAAGCCGCTCCCCGACGCGATGTAGTAGTGGATGTCACCGGCCTTGACGTAGGCCTCGAACTGCGCGAGCGAGAGATTCCCGCCCTGGCCGCTGAATCCGCCGATCGCCATCACCGGCACCCCGCCCGTGGCGAGCTCGAGCGAGGCGGCAGACTGGGAGCCCGAAGTCGCTGCCGCCCAGCGGTATCCGGACGCACCCGACTTGAGCGCAGCGACGAGCGCGCTGCCGACGACGCCGCCGTTCCCGGCGCCTCCGCCGGTGCGGGCGAAGACGGACGGGCGTTCGCCGGTGGGAGCGCCTCCACCCGGGAAGCCTCCATGGAAGCTCTCGCGGGCCACTGATCCGCCAACGAACCCTCCGCCTCCGCCGGGGCCGCCGACGCCGGCCGTCGACGGACCCGCGGACGGGGTCGAGCCCGTGTGCGCTGACGCGATCGTCTGCGCGGAGTAGGCCACCGGCCCGGCGAGGCACGCGACGAGCGCGATCACGGCGGTGGCGACGGTCACTCGCCGGGTGATCCGCGTGGGTAGCAGCAGACCCGCGCAAGCCACCGCGCCGGCGGCCGCGACGACCGGCGTGAGCCACGGCTCCCAGGACGGCGTGCGGCCGAGCAGCACGATCGACCAGACAGCGGTGGTGCCCACACCCAGCGCCAGCAGCGCTCGGGCCTCGAACCGCCTCCGATGACGCCAGGCGAGCGTCGCGCCGACCGCGACGAGCGCTGCGATCGCGGGGGCGAGCGCCACCGTGTAGTAGGTGTGGATGATGCCGGCGCTGAGGCTGAACACCAGCCCAGTGACGACGAGCCAGCCACCCCACAGCATGAGCGCGGCGCGCGTCCGGTCGGTGCGCGGCGCCCGCAGCCGCCAGGCCAGCCCGGCGACAAGCACAAGGAGCGCCGCCGGGAGCAGCCACGACGCCTGCCCGCCCATCACGTCGTTCAACAAACGCAGGACTCCGGTGGTGCCGCTGAAGTTCCCCCCGCCACCGCCACCGCCGCCGCCCACTCCGCTCCCGCTCCCGGTGAGGCGCCCGAACCCGTTGTACCCGACGATCAGGTTGAGGATGCTGTTGCTCGACGAGCCGTCGATCATCGGGCGCGACGACGCCGGCCACAGCGCGACGATCGCCACCCACCAGCCCGCGCTCGCGAGCATCGCCGCCCCGCCCGCGAGCAGTTGCGAAACCCGCCGGCGCGCGGCAACCGGCGCTGCCACCAGATACACGAACGCGAACCCGGGCACGACGAGGAACGCCTGCATCATCTTGGCGAGGAAGGCGAAGCCGATCAGGGCGCCGACGCCGAGCATCCAGCGCGTGGAGCCTTTCTCGAGCGCCCGCACGAGGCAATACGCGGACGCGACGAGTAAGCACACGAGGAGCGCGTCCGGGTTGTTGAAGCGGAACATCAGCGCGGCCACGGGCGTCGCCGCCAGCGCCGCGCCGGCGAGCAGCCCCGCGCCCGCGCCGAACCAGCGCTTCACCGAAGCCGTGAGCAGGCCGACGGCGAGGACGCCTTCAAGAACCTGGGGGACGAGCATGCTCGCGCTCGAGAACCCGAAGATCCGTCCCGACAGCGCCATCACCCACAACGACGCCGGGGGTTTGTCGACCGTGATGAAGTTCGACGAGTCGAGCGAGCCGAAGAAGAACGCCTTCGAGCTCTTCGTGGCGGCCTGGACGGCGGCGGCATAGAAGCTGTTGGCATCGCCCGATGCGGTCAGGTTCCACAGGTAGGCGACCGCGGTCGCGACCAGGAGCCCAATCAGCGCGGGGTGCGCCCACGCCGGATCCTCGGCGCGGCCGCGGACGATCGAGCGCATCCGCCCACGCGGCCGGAGAGTCCCGGCCGGAGAGACCCGGCCGGGAAACGTAGTCGTGCTCATCTCAGTTTCCTTGCGTGTGGAGGGACAGGACCGGGTCGCGCGGCAAGCGGTGCCCGCGGAACACCCAGGAGGAGAGCGCGACGTAGCGCGTGACGGTGGCGGCCAGGGTCGCGAGCACCAGTACCGCCGCCTCGACCAGCCGCGGGGCGTGCCCGTCAACGTCGTGGAGCACGGTCAGCGCACCGACGGTGAGCGCGAGCGCCAGCAGGAACACGAGAAACCCGGCGACGTGCTGGCGGGCCAAGCCGTCGCGGCCGCGGATCCCGAACGTGAGCCGACGGTTCGCCGCGGTGTTGCCGACGGCGGTCAGGGCGAGCGCGACCGAGCTCGCGAGCGCGGACCCGAGCACGCCCGCGAGGAGCAGGAACAGCAGCGCGTAGGCGACCGTGGAGACGGCGCCGATCGCCGCGAACACGGCCACGGGTGAAGCGAGCGCGAGCCGTGCCACTCCGCGCAGATCCGAGAGTGCCGTCGGGATGATGTCAACACGCGAGTCGGGATCGTCGACCCAATCGACAGGCACCTCGTAGATGCGCATCCCGCGGCGCTGCGCTGCGATCAGCAGCTCGGTGTCGAAGAACCACGCTTGATCGCGCACCGCGTCGAGCAGCTCAGGCAGCACATCGGCGCGCACCGCCTTGAAGCCGCACTGCGCGTCGGAGAACCGCGCGCTGAGTGCCAGGTGCAGGATCCGGTTGTAGGCGCGCGAGATGAACTCTCGCTTCGGGCCTCTCGCCACCCGGGCCCCGCGCGCCAGGCGCGAGCCGATTGCAACCTCGCTGTGGCCCGAGAGCAGCGGCGCGAGCAGCGGAAGGAGCGCGTGCAGGTCGGTCGACAGGTCAACGTCCATGTACGCGACGACGCGCGCGCGGCTGGTCGACCACGCCACGCGCAGCGCCCGGCCGCGACCCTTCTGCTCGAGCCGCAGCACGCGGATGTGGTCGAGCTCGGCCGCGAGCTTGTCCGCGATGTCGGGCGTGAGGTCGGTGCTGGCGTTGTCGGCGATCGTGATCCGCCACGAGAACGGCACCTCGGTGTCGAGGAAGCGGTGGAGCCGGTGGATCGACCTCGCGAGCGCCTCCTCCTCGTTGTAGACGGGGACGACGATCTCAACGTCGAGCTCACGGGTCGAAGCCGCGTGCGCGCTCCATGCGGTCACGCCGGCCGGTCCAGGTTCTGCAGTGACTGTTTCCATTTGAAGCCTCTGGTTCGTGGATCTGACGCTGAAGCTTCGACAGCCGGCGTGAGAAGGCGGTGAGGGATCCGTAAGCCTTACGTCGCAACCTTGGCATCATGCCCGCGTGGCACCCGACGGCCGTGAGCTACCCCGACGAGTCCTGATCACCGGCGGAGCGGGCGCGATCGGCTCGTGCCTGCGCGACGGTCTGCGGCCGCTCGTCGACGAACTCGTGCTGACGGATGTGCGCGCGATCGAGCCCGAGGCGAACGAGCGGTTCGTGCCGGCCGACCTCGCTGATCGGGAGGCGATCGCGCGAGCAGCCGAGGGCGTCGATGCCGTCGTCCATCTCGGCGCGGTGCCGACCGAGGCGTCGTTCGACGACCTTGTCGCGCCTAATCTCATCGGCACGTTCAACGTGTTCGATGCCGCACGGCTCGGAGGCGCGCGGCGGATCGTGTTCGCGAGCTCCAACCACGCCACCGGTTTCTATCCCGTCGAGCAGACGCTGGCCGGCCACGAGCCGACGCGGCCCGACTCGCTGTACGGGGTCACGAAGGTGTACGGCGAGGCGCTGGGGCGGCTGTTCGTGGACAAGTTCGACATGGAGGTGGTGTGCCTGCGAATCGGCACGTTCGCCGAGCGGCCGCGCCAGACGCGCGACCTGGCGACGTGGCTCAGCCCCGACGACGCTGTCCGGCTGTTCGCCGCGTCCCTGTCCGCGCCCGACGTCGGGTTCCGCGTGGTCTACGGAGCGTCGGACAACACGCGCCGGTTCTGGGACCTGACGTCGGGGCGCGCGCTCGGCTACGAGCCCCAGGACGACGCCGAGCGATACGCCGACGACGTCGTCGGCGCGCCCCACCAGTTCCAGGGCGGCTCGTTCACCGCGCGCGAGGCCGGCGGCTGGGCCTGATCGCCCACTTGAACCTCGCCCGAAGACTCTGAGAGGATCGCTCCAGCTCGGGAACCGGAGAAGGGGGCTGGTGACGTGGATGGCGCGATCGATCGACGTGGCTTTCTCGCCGGCGCCGGCGCGATCGGGGTGTCGCTCGGCATCGGAACCGGCGCGGGCGGCGCGGCCCGTGCGGCCGCGAGGGCCTCCGGGCCGCCGGTTCGCGGGCAGGTGATCCGGCGCGGCGCGTCCGGGTTCTCGCAGGCGGCGCACGTCTACAACGAGCTGTACGACGGCGTGCTGCCCAACCTCGTAGCCCGGCCGTTGGACGCCGCCGACGTCCGCACCGCGGTGCAGTGGGGTGTCGCCCACGGCGTCCCGCTGCGCGCTCGCTCGGGTGGCCACAGCTATGCGGGCTACTCGACGCTGTCCGGCGGCATGGTGCTCGACCTGCGCAATCTGCGGGGCATCAGCATCGATACCCGCAAGCGAACGGCCACGATCGGCGCCGGGTCGCAGCTGATCGACGTCTATAGCGCGCTCGCCGCTCGCGGCCTCACGATTCCCGCGGGATCGTGCCCATCGGTGGGCATCGCCGGCCACGCGCTCGGCGGTGGAATGGGCCTTGCGGGTCGCCAATTCGGCCTGACCGCGGACAACATCCTGAGCGCCCGGATCGTGACGGCGGATGGTCTGCTCCGGACCGCTGACAAGAACACGAATCCGGATCTCTATTGGGCGCTCCGCGGTGGCGGCGGCGGGAATTTCGGGGTCGTCACAGGCTTCACGTTCCGCGTTCACCCGGTCCCGCGGACGGTTGCGGGCTTCACGGTGAGCTGGCCCTGGTCACAGGCCGCCGACGCGCTCGCCGCCTGGCAGGCCTGGGGACCGCACGCGCGCTCGCAGATCACCTCGATATTCCATCTCAGCGCGAGCGGGGGCGTGACGACCGTCAACGTGAGCGGCCAGTACTTCGGCCCGGCAAGCGATCTGGGCGGGCTGCTCGCACCGTTGACGGCCGTCGGCGGGGCCCGCGTGTCGGCCGGGAACTTCGGCTACCTCCAGGCCCAGCTGATGTGGGCGGGGTGCTCGAGTATCTCGCTGACGGCATGCCACACACAGGGCACGAGGCCGGGCGGCACGCTCGCGCGCGACAGCTTCCAGGCCAAGTCGGACTACGTTGCCAAGCCGTTACCTGCCGCTGCCCGGCAAGCGCTTGTCGCAGCCGCCGAGCAACGATTGACCATCACGGGACACGGCGCGATCCTGTTCGACTGCTACGGCGGCGCGATCAATCGGGTCAAGCCAGCCGCGACCGCGTTCGTGCACCGGAACGTCCTGTTCTGCGTGCAGTACCTCAGCTACGGCGGCGGCGCCCCCTGGCTGACCTCGACCGCCGCGAAGATGCGTCCGTACGTGACCGGGGGCGCGTATTTCAACTACACCGATCCCGGGCTGAAGGGTTGGCAGACCGCCTACTACGGGTCGAACTACCAACGGCTGCTGAAGGTCCGCCGAGTAGTCGACCCCCACCACTACTTCACCTTCCCGCAAGCGATCGGCCGCTAGGGGTTGCTCTGGTCAGGGGTTGCCCCGGGGCAGGGGTTGCCGTCGGGTCAGGGGTTGTTCCGGAGCGCCAGGATCCGGCTTGCCGCCTCCGTGGCGGCGGCGGCGCTCAGCCGATGACGCGCCAGCGCCGAGGTGATCGCGCTCCGTGCGGCGGCGCCGATCGCGGGCGTGTTGTCGTCGGGGTTGGTGGTGGCGCACAGAATCAGATCCGCGCCGGCCGACGCCGCGAGCACGGCGCGGTTGCCGACCCCACCGAACGGCCCGAGCGAGCCGGCGTCGATCCCGTCCGTGATCGTCACGCCCTTGAAGCCCAGATGCCCGCGCAGCTCGCGCTGAATGATGGCCGATGACAGGCCAGCGGGCAGGTGCGAGTCGAGCGCTGGATAGATCGCCCACGAGGTCATCACGAGCTTCACTCCCGCCGCGATCGCGCTGATGTACGGCGCCTCGTCGACCGCGCGGAGCGTCGCGAGCGGCGTCTTGAGCGTCACCGGCACTAGGTCGGTGTTCTGGCTCCGGGCCGCAGCGCCGAGCCCGGGAAAGTGCTTGGCGGTGGCGGCCACGCCGGCGCGCTGCTGGGTGGAGATGAACGCGGCGCCGAGCCTCGCCACCGTGCCGGGGTTACTCGAGTAGGAGCGCTGGAACTCGTCGATGAAGTTCCCTGGCTGGCGATAGACGTCGACCACGGGCGCCAGGTTGACGTTTATCCCGGCGCCCTGCAGCGTCCGTGCGGCGCCGGCGCCGGCCGCGCTCGCGGCGGCGGTCGCGGCGGAGCTCTCGCCGATCTGCTTCTCGGAAGGCGCGGGCGCCCCGGGAAGGCGCCGGACCTCGCCCCCTTCCTGGTCGGTGAGCATGAGCAGGCGCGTGTGCAGCGGGCTCGCGCGGCTCGCGGCCTGGAGCTCGTTGATCACGCTCCGAAGCTGGGCGGCGCTCGAGACGTTCGGGCCGAAGAAGATCACGCCGCCGGCCTCGCCGTCGCGGATCGCGGCGAGCAGGGACTGGGGCGGGCGAAGGCCCGCGTAGGAGTAGACGATGCGCTGGCCGGCGAGCTGCTGGAGCGAGAGCTTCTGAACCAGCGGACGTGCGGTCGAGCGCGCGGCCGCATGCTTGACCGGAGCGGCGTTCGACGCCACCGCGATCACAACGCCAATCAGGAAGGTCGCAAACGCCTGAACAAAGCCAATGACCATCGACCCGAGTGAACCAGGTCCCCGGCGTGCCCGCCCCAGCTACGGCTCAAGCACCGAACGGACCTGGGACGCGATCTCGAGGTCCTCGCGTGCCCGAACCACCACGGTTCGCGCGGCCGCTCCAGGACCCGAGATCTCCGCATCGCCGTCGACCGCATCGTTGCGCGCCGGATCGATGGCGACGCCCAGGAACCCGAGGCCGACGGCGGCTGCCGCCCGGATCTCGGCGCTGCGCTCGCCGACGCCGCCGGTGAAAGCCAGGACGTCGAGACCGCCCAGGGCGGCGGCCATCGATCCGACCAAACCGCGAAGCCGGTGCAGATACACATCGAGCGCCAGCCGCGCCGCCGCGTCGCCGGCGCCGGCCCGCGTCTCGACCTCCCGCATGTCGGCGGTGCCACAAAGGCCGAGCAGCCCCGACTCGTGCTCGAGCGCGCGGCCCATGTCGGGCTCGGAGACGTCACCCTGGTCGAGCAACCACAGCACGAGGCCGGGATCGACGGTGCCCGAGCGGGTGGCCATCACGAGCCCTTCGAGCGGAGTGAACCCCATCGTCGTGTCGATCGAGCGCCCACCCGCGATCGCGCACAGCGACGCGCCGGCGCCGAGATGACAGCTTACGATCCGCAGCCCGTCGGCTGCGATCGGCAGCCCGCCGGCCGCCCCCACCAGCTCAGGCGCGCGCCGCGCGATCCAGGCGTGCGACAGCCCGTGGAACCCGTACCGCCGCAGCTGCCAGCGCGAGTTCCACTCCGCCGGCAACGCGTAGGTCGCCGCCGCGGCGGGCAACGACGCGTGGAACGCCGTGTCGAAGCACGCGACCGCCGGCACTCCCGGGAGCGCCGCCGATACCGCATCGAGCGCGGCCAGCGACTTCGGCTGGTGGAGCGGGGCGAGGTCGACCAGCTCGCCGAGCGCGCGCCGCACCTCATCGTCGACCACCACGGAAGACCGGAACCGGGAGCCTCCGTGGACGATCCGGTGGCCGACCGCGTCCACGTCGCCGAGCGAACCGCTCAGGGCGGCCGTCAACTCGTCCGGGTCGACTTCGGACCGTGGTGCCGGGAGCTCCTCAGCGGCCACCGTCTCGTCCCCGGCACCGATGACCGACAGCTTGAGGCTGCTCGACCCGGCGTTGACGACCAACACCCGCACGCGTTCGACGCGCTACCCGCTGAGCGCGCTCGGCCACGTCCAATCGCGAACCTCGGGCAGGTCGTCACCGACCTCCCGCGTGTACGCGCGGGCGCGCAAACGCTCGTCGACCATGTCCTGACGGAGATGGGCGCAGCGCTCGCCGAGCCCGGGGACGCGGTCGATCACGTCCATCACCAGGTGGAAACGGTCGAGGTTGTTGAGCATCACCATGTCGAACGGCGTCGTGGTCGTGCCCTCCTCCAGGTAGCCACGAACATGGAAGTTGCTGTGGTTGCTGCGGTTGTAGGTGAGCCGGTGGATCAGCGTGGGGTACCCGTGGTACGCGAAAATCACCGGCCGCGACGGCGTGAACAGCGCGTCGAACTCGCGGTCCGACATCCCGTGGGGATGCTCGGTCTCGGGCTCTAGGCGCATCAGGTCGACGACGTTGACAACCCGGATCTTCAGATCGGGCACGCGCTCGCGCAGGATCGACGTCGCCGCCACCGTCTCGAGCGTGGGCACGTCGCCGGCACACGCCATCACGACGTCCGGCTCCTGGCCCTGGTCGTTGGACGCCCATTCCCAGATGCCGATCCCGCGCGTACAGTGGGCGACGGCCTGATCCATCGTCAGGTAGTTGAGCTCCGGCTGCTTGCCGGCGACGATCACGTTCACGTAGTGCCGGCTGCGCAGGCAGTGATCCGCGACCGACAACAGGCAGTTGGCGTCGGGGGGCAGGTACACGCGGATGATCTCGGCCTTCTTGTTCACGACGAGGTCGATGAAGCCCGGATCCTGATGGGAGAAGCCGTTGTGATCCTGGCGCCACACATGGCTCGAGAGGAGGTAATTCAACGACGGCAGCGGACGCCGCCACGCGATGTGCCGGGTCGTCTTGAGCCACTTGGCGTGCTGGTTGAACATCGAGTCGACGATGTGGATGAACGCCTCGTAGCAGTTGAACAGGCCGTGGCGACCGGTCAGGATGTAGCCCTCGAGCCACCCCTCGCAAAGGTGCTCGGAGAGGACCTCCATGACCTGCCCCTGGCGTGCCAGGTGATCGTCGGTGGGCAGCAGCTCGGCCTCCCAGACCCGGTTGGTGGTCTCGAACACCGCCTGGAGCCGGTTCGACGCGGTCTCGTCGGGTCCCATGAGCCGGAACCGATCGCGGTTCGCCGCGATCACATCCCGCAACCACCCGCCGAGCACGCGCGTGGACTCGCTGGTCGTGGTCGCCGGCGCGGGCACGTCCACCGCGTAATCGCGGAACTCGGGGAGCTCGAGCGCACGCGTCAGCAGCCCGCCGTTGGAGTGGGGGTTTGCGCTCATCCGCAGATCGCCCTCGGGCGCCAGCGCCGTGATCTCCGGGATCACCGCGCCCGATTCGTCGAACAGCTCCTCCGGCCGGTAGGAGCGCATCCACTCTTCGAGCTGGGCGAGATGCTCCGGGTTGGTCCGCACCTCGGCGAGCGGCACCTGATGCGCGCGCCACGTCCCCTCGACCGGCAGGCCGTCGACCACCTTCGGCCCGGTCCATCCCTTCGGCGTCTTGAGCACGATCATCGGCCAACGCGGCCGGGTCAGATCACCGTGGTCGCGCGCCCGCCGCTGGATCTGAGCGATCTCGTCGAGCACATCGTCGATCGTCGCCGCCATCAGCCCGTGCATCTCCTCGGGATCCGAGCCCTCGACGAATCGCGGCGCGTACCCATAGCCTTCGAGCAAGCCCCGGAGCTCATCAACCGAGATCCGCGCGAGCACCGTCGGGTTGGCGATCTTGTAGCCGTTCAGGTGGAGCACCGGCAGCACCGCGCCGTCGCTCGCCGGGTTCAGGAACTTGTTCGAGTGCCAGCTCGTGGCCAGCGGACCGGTCTCCGCCTCACCGTCGCCGACCACGCACAGCGCCAGCAGGTCCGGGTTGTCCAGGACCGCGCCGTAGGCGTGGAGCAAGGAGTATCCAAGCTCACCCCCCTCGTGGATCGACCCCGGCGTCTCGGGTGCGACGTGGCTCGGGATTCCTCCCGGGAACGAGAACTGCCGGAACAGCCGGCGCAATCCCTCTTCGTCGCGCGCGATGTGGGGGTACACCTCGCTGTAGGTCCCGTCGAGGTAGGTGCTCGCGACGATACCCGGACCGCCGTGACCGGGGCCGGTCACGTAGATCGCGTTCAGGCTGCGCCTGCGGATCGCCCGGTTCATGTGGACGTAGACGAAGTTCAGCCCGGGGGTCGTCCCCCAGTGGCCGAGTAACCGGGGTTTTATGTGCTCGGGGTGGAGCTGTTCGCGGAGCAGCGGGTTCGCGAGCAGGTAGATCTGGCCGACCGACAGGTAGTTCGCGGCGCGCCACCACGTATTCATCGCCTCGAGCTCTTCGGGGGACAGTCGGGTTTGGCTGGGCACTGTCTCGATAGTCATATGCGTGGCCTACCAGATCCGCCGGGTCACGATGTAGTCAATCGCTGAACCATCGGCCCAGAACGACTACGCTGCGGTGGCGCGCCGGTTGCCTGACCGGAGCCCGTCCGGCTAGTGAAGGTGAGCATATGGCAGCGATGAAGTGGTGGGGCTGGGGGCAGGAGGGAGTCGAGTTCACGCACGAGGACAAGCCGGCCCTGGCGGCGTTCATCCTCGAGGCGATCGACGTCGACGTCCGCAAGAAAGGGGCGCCGCCGCTGCGGTTCGATCAGCTCGAGATCCCAGATCCGGCACTCCCGGATGAGCTGTGGGAGGCGCTCGAACAGGCCGTCTCCCGCGAGTTCGTCTCGCTCGATCCGCTCGACCGCGTGGTCCACGCCCGCGGGAAGTCGCTGCGCGATCTGGTTTGGCAGCGGACCGGCGAGCTGCCGCGGGTCCCCGACGTCGTCGTGCGCCCGGGCGCCGAAGATGAAGTGGCGGCGATTCTCGATGCGGCGGTGCAGCACGACGCGGTGGTGATTCCGTTCGGTGGGGGCTCGTCGATCTCCGGCTCGCTCGAGGCGACCGCGACCGAGACCAGGCCGGTGATCTCGCTGGACCTCGAGCGGCTGAGTCACGTCCTCGAGATCGACGCCGATTCGCGGCTGGCGCGCGTCCAGGCGGGAGTGTTCGGCCCCGACCTGGAGGAGCAGCTGACGGCGCGCGGGTACACCTTCGGGCACTTCCCCGACTCGTTCATGCAGTCGACGCTCGGTGGATGGATCGCCACGCGGTCCTCGGGCATGCAATCCGACCGCTACGGAGACATTGCCGACATGACCAGGGGGCTGCGCGTCATCACGCCGTCGGGAACGCTCGTCGCTCGCCCGGTACCGTCGACGTCGACGGGGCCGAGCGTTCGCGAGATGGTGCTCGGGAGCGAGGGCCGGCTCGGGATCATCACCGAGGCGACGGTCCACGTCCGGCGGATCGCCGAGAAGCGAGTGATCCTCGGCTATCTGTTCCCGACGTTCGGAGAGGGCCTTGCGGCGATGCAGGAACTGGCCGCGAGCGAACATTCTGTGTCGGTCACGCGGGTCTCGGACGCCAACGAGACCCAGTTCTCGTTCGCGATGCGGGTCCGGCCGACGCTGCTCGAGAAGCTTCAGTCGCGCGGGCTCCAGATGTTCTTGCGCCACCGGCTCGGTTGGGATCTGAACCAGATGTGTCTGTCGTTCATCGGTTACGAAGGCAGCGAGGGGCACGTCGCCTCCCAGCGGCGCGCGGTCGGCAAGCTGGTCAAGCGCCACGGAGGCATGTGCATCGGCTCCGGACCGGGCGTCCTCTACGACCAGAAGAAGTTCGACATCCCCTACATCCGCGATTTCCTGCTCGACCGCGGCGCTCCCGGCGACGTCTCAGAGACCGCGACCACCTGGAGCAACCTGATGCCCCTGTACGACGCGGTGACCGCGGCAGCGAACGATGCCTTCGCCCAGATCGGCGTCAAGGGATTCCTCATGTGTCACCTGTCGCACAGCTATCACTCCGGCGCGTGTCTGTACTTCACGTTCGCCTTCAAGGGGACGTCGCCGGCGAGCATGGTCCGGGAGTATGAGGTTGTGAAGTCGGCGATCCAGCAGGCGTTCGTCGACAACGGCGGCACGCTCTCGCATCACCACGCGGTCGGCACCGAGCATGCTCAGTGGCTCGAGCAGGACATATCCGCTCCGGGCGTCGCGATGCTCGAAGCGTTGTTTGCGGGAACGGACCCCGGGCAGAACCTGAACCCCGGCAAGATCGTCGGAACGAACCGTCGAGCCGCTGCGGAGCGAGCCGCGACGTCCGACTGAACGACGCCTTGGGGCCTCGCTCCGCTCGGCGTCCGTGGGGCCGGGCGACCCCGTCCGGACCGGCCCGGAGTGCGCCTCACCCCGGGCGTAGCCGCTTCGCCGTGGCCTGAGCGCGCCGGCTCAGCCGGCCGAACGTCTCGCCGGCCACCTCGGCGCCGATCGAGCGGAGCTCGTCGCGCAGGCTGCCGACGAACGGCCCAATCTCCTCGGCGGAACTGCTCCGCGCGGCCTGACCACTGGACCCACTAGTGCGACGATACGCGCGTGCGGATCACCAAGCCAGGCGCGGCGCTGCTGGCGGCCTGCGTGCTCGCCGGATGCGCCAGTAACGCCGAATGCGACGGACACGCGTGTATCGGCAGCTGGAAGCGGGACATGGCACTTGGCGGCACGGTAGTGCACTGCCCCGACGGTTCCTGGTCGCACGGCGGCGGCCTCGGGGCCGCATGCGCCGGCCACGAAACTAAGAAATGACACTTAAGGCGAGCGACGCCAGCGCGTCGCAAAGCCGGTCGGCCTCATCCTGGGTCGTGTAGTGCAGGTACCCGGCTCGGACGGCGCCGCCCGACTCCTCGAGGCCGAGCGCCGTGGTCACGCCGAGCGCGTAGTAGTTCCCATGGTAGGTAAACAGCCCGCGGTTAGAAAGCTCAATGCTCAGAGCCTCCGGAGTCCAGCCGTCGAGGTTGAAGCAGAACGTCGGCGTCCGCTCCTCGGTCCGCTCGGGGTGGGGGATGCCGTACAGCCGGAGCCCCGGAACATCGCGAAGGCGCTCGAGCGTGTGCCGGGTCAGCTCGCGCTCGTGAGCGGTGATCCGCGCGTACGCGAGGTCGAGCCGGGCGGAGCGGTCGCCGGCCTCGCCTCCCAGCGACTCGAGGTACTCGATCGCGGCAATGAACCCGGCAAGGCTCTCGTGGGACAGCGTCCCGGTCTCGAATCGATGGCCCGCCGGAGTCTCCAGTGCGGGCCGGACGCGATCGGCCGGGAGCGACCGCGCGAGCTCGGCGCGCACGGCCGCGACGCCCAGATGCGGCCCGAAGTACTTGTACGCGGAGGTCAGCAGCACGTCGGCGTCGATCGCGGCACGGTCGACGCGGCGGTGCGGCGCGAGGTGGACGCCGTCGACCCACGCCAGCGCACCGGCCTCGTGGGCGGCCGCAGATAGGCTCGCGGCATCGGGGATCGAGCCGAGGGCGTTCGAGGCGAGCGTGAAGGCCACCACGCGCGTGCGGCCGGTGATCAACTCCGTCACCGCATCGACGTCGAGCGTCCCCTCGCGCGGATCGAGCCGCGCCGTACGGACCGTGAGGCCGCGGTCCCCAGCCACGATCAGCCATGGCGAGACGTTGGCATCGTGGTCGAGCTCGGTGACGATGATCTCGTCGCCCGGCGCCAGCGTTCGGACGACGGCGTGCGCGAGCAGGAAGTTGATCGTGGTCGTGTTCGCGCCGAACACGACCTCATCCGCTGTGCACCCGAGGAACTCCGCCGCGGCCAGGTGGGCGTCGTCGACCAGCTCGTCGCTGGCGACCGACGTGACGAACGGACCCCCGAGGTTCGCGTTCGCGCTCACCAGATAGTCGGCCACCGCGCGAGCCACCGTGTCGGGCGTCTGCGAGCCGCCGGGACCGTCGAGGTAGACGGCCGGTTGGCCGTCCACGCGCAGGCCGAGCGCCGAGAACCGCGACCTGATCGCGGCGATGTCGAGAGTCCCGGCCACGGCGACAGCCTGTCACACCGACTCGCTAAGGCATGGGGGCGCGGCGCCTAAGGGGTGGGCGCGATCAGCTCGCTCCGTTTGCCCGATGTACGCCGGCCTTCTCAGCTCCATCATCGTCGGTAACGAATAGGAGGAACTGAAATGGCCGCTACACCCCTTCACAGATGGTCGCCCGATTCGCCCGATTCGCAGATGCCAACGGTGGCGCTCCGGCTCGCCGAACGCGACGAGGCCGCCGTAATCCGCCGGCTCGCCTCCCTGGATGACCAGCCCGCGCTCCAAGGACCGGTCCTGCTCGCGGTGCTCGACGGCGAGGTGGAGGCCGCCATCTCACTCGAGGACAGGCGCGTGATCGCCAACCCGTTCCTCGTCACGCGCGACCTCGTGCAGCTGCTCAGAGTCCGCGCCGAGCACATCGCCGGGCCCGATCCGCGCCGCGGACGGCACACGCTGCTGCGCCGCGCGGCCTGATCGCCGCGCGGCCGCGCCGAGCGCGCGGGGCGTACGCTCCGGTCGTGCCCAAGGTCTTCAACCTCCACGGCGACGACTGGGACCGGAGCGAGGACCGGCCGGGGTGGCGCAGCAAGGACGCATGGGTCGGGGAGCGCATCGGGGCGGAGCTGATCGGCGGCAGCCTGTACGAGCTCGAGCCCGGCGATCGACTGTTCCCGTACCACACCCATCACGCCAACGAGGAGTGGCTACTGGTGGTGCGAGGGCGGCCGACGCTGCGCACGCCCGAGGGTGAGCACGATCTGAGCGAAGGCGACGTCGTCGCGTTCCCCCGCGGCGAGGCCGGCTTACACCAGGTTCGCAACCGGACGGAGCAGCCGGTCCGCGTGCTGATGCTCTCGACCCTGCTCATGCCCGAGGTGGTCGAATACGCCGACAGCAGAAAGCTCGGGCTGCGCAATGCCAAGGGCGAGCGGATCACGATCACGAGGCCCGGGGAGAGGCTCGACTACTGGGACGGCGAGGACTGAGCCCGGGCGACCGCGCCACCCATGCCCTTGACCTCACCACCCGCGCGCCGGTAGACCAGTGACACCCACCAACCCAGGAGGTCTCATCCATGGCCCGCATCATCACGATCCGCCGCGAGAGAGCCGCCCCCGCCGAGGTCACCGGGGCCCATGTCGTCGGCGCACACGCCGTCGGCGCGCGGCTCTTCGGACCCACCGCGATGGGACCGCTCGCGATCGCCGTTTCAGCCATCGGGGCAATCGCGATCGGGCGGCTGGTGATCGGCGAAGCCGTAATCCGCAAGCTCAAGGCCCAGGAGATCGAGATCGGCTCGCTCAAGGTGCGCGAGCTCGAGGTCGCCGGCCGTCGTTGGCCGGAGCCGCTCTCAGCAGCCGACAACTCACCCACCGACCCCTCAACAAGCGCCTGATCGGGGCGTCCGACAGCTCGCCCAGGACGTCCTCGACACAGTCACCCGATCGGGCGGAGCACGTCGGCGCGCATCGGCGTGAGGAAGCAGCGCTCCCCTGGGCGCTCGCCGGCCCGTCCGAGCCGCTCGAAGCCGGCCGACAGCTCGGCGGACCGTTCGTCGAACCGCGCCGCGCGCGTGGGATCGGCGGCGACGACACGGGCGCGCACCGCCGACAGGCCGGTCAGGCACAGTCGCACGTCGTAGTCGACGCTGGTCGCCCGCTCGAGGCCGGCGTGCGCAGCCTCGGCAAGCGCGGCCTGCGCCGCGGCCCGGACCTCGGTCTCGTCGTCGACGATCCGCGTGAGTTCGAAGAAGTCGCCCTCGGCCAGCGGCTCGGCGACGTACACCGCGCCGCCCGGCCGGATCACGCGGCGCGCCTCTCTCAACGCTCCGCCCAGTTCGGCCACCGGCACGTGGTGGAGCGAGCGCATGAACACGACGACGTCGGCCGAGGCGTCGTCTAGCGGCAGGCGTTCCGCGCGCCCGACGAGGTAGCGCGCGCCCCGTCCGCCGTCTTGCTCGACCGCGCCCGCCATCTGCGAGTCGGAGATCTCGATCCCGATCGCACGCGCGCCGCGATCGCTCAACGCGCGGACGAGCGCGCCGCCGCCGCAGCCAACGTCGACCACGTCCCTGCCGGACGGCGGGACGAGCCGCTCGAGCATCTCGAAATCGCCGATCACCTCGCGGCTCACGGCTGGCAATCGTAGTCATCCCCCGGCGGTCGGCCACGGGCCGTGTAGGCTCGGATGCATGGGGACGAGGTACCGAGCTGTCCTTTCCGTGCCCGGCGCCGGGCCACTGTTCGCGAGCGCGCTCGTCGGCCGCTTCCCCCAGGGCATGTCATCCCTGGCGATCCTGCTGCTCGTGCGCGGCACGACGCACTCCTACGCCGCGGCCGGAGCCGCCGTCGGTGCGTTTGCGCTCGCGACGGCGGCATGCGCCCCGGTAATCGGCCGCCTCGTCGATCACTTCGGCCGGGCGCGGGTGCTGATGCCGTTCGCGTCCGTGCAGGCCGTCGTGTACGCGCTGATCGTGGTTGCCGCGGTCAGCGGCGGCGGCGCCGCGGTGCTGATCGTGCTCTCCGCGGCTGCGGGCGCGCTCCTCCCTCCGATCGCGCCCTCGGTGAGATCGCTGCTCCGGGAGGTGTTCGATGATCAGTCGGTGCTCGACACTGCTTACGCGCTCGAGTCGATCTTCCAGGAGACAATCTGGATCGTCGGTCCGCTGATCGTGGCGCTTGTGATCGCGGTGACTTCGCCCGAGGTGGCGGTGGCGATGCTCGGAGTCGTTTGCGTTGGCGGGACTGCGCTGTATCTGCGCTCTCCGCTCGTGCGCTCGTCCGCCTCGGCCCAGGGGGTGGGCCACGAGCGCGTGTCCGCGCTCGCCAGCCCCGAGCTCCGTGCACTGCTCGGGCCGATATTCCTCACCGGAGTCTCGCTCGGGGCGGTCGAGGTCGGGCTGCCGTCGCTCGCCCTCCACGCCGGATCGCGGCCGGCGTCTGGCCTGTTGCTGGCGCTTTGGAGCGTCGGCAGCATGTGCGGTGGGCTCTGGTACGGCGCGCACGTCTGGCGCTCCCCGCTCTCGACGCGATACCAGCTGCTGCTGGGGGTGATGCTGCTCTCGACGGCACCGCTGATCGCGGCGCGCTCGATTCCCGCCGGCGTCGTGTGCAGCCTGCTCGCCGGGATCGCGGTCGCACCGGTGTTCTCCTGCCAGTACGCGCTCGTCGGCCGCGCGGTAACGCCGGGTAGCGAAACCGAGGCGTTCACGTGGGTATCGGCGGCGCTGATCGGCGGACTGGCCGCCGGCTCGGCGATCGGCGGCGCCGTGATCGGCCTCGGCGGCGTCGGGGCGCCGTTCGTGTTCGCGTGCCTGGCGTCGATGCTCGGGGCCTTGATCGCGGTCGGGTTCCGCGGCCGGGTCCGGCAGCCGGCGACCGACTCCGACTGCGCGACCGTCTCGGACTAGGGGAATCGCCGGCTAGGGGAGCCAGCGCTCGCCGGCCGGCGTGACGGTCAGCTCGTGCGTGTAGGCGCGGGCCCCCTGCTCGACGAGATAGGCCACGGCCTCGGCGACCTGACTCATATCCGCGAGCGCGTCCTTTGGCTGATCGCGCGTGAACGCCTCGGTCTTCGGGGACTCGATCGTCGCGTCGACGGCCAGCAAGGCGACGTGGATGCCCTCGGCGCGGAGCTCCTGGGCGGCGGCCTGGACCAGCGCCCGGGTCGCGAACGCCCCGGCCGCCCACAGCCCACGCCCCGGGTAAGCCCGCTGCGACGAGCCGCCGGTGATCTGGACGAGTGCACCGCCGCCCTCGTTCTGCCGGAGCGCGGCGATGCCTGCGGACAGGAACACGAACGCCTGCTCGGCCACCGCCACGGTCCAGCCGCGGAAGCCGTCGAGGGTGGCCTGCGCGAGCTCGCCGCCGCCGAACGGGCTGCCGGCCGGCCCGCGGAAGGCGGTGACGGCGTCGATGACCGCGTCGACCGAGCCCGTCTGCTCGCGGATCGAGGTCAGCGCGCCGCTCAGGGACTCGAGGTCCGAGGCATCGGCCGCGACCGCCAGGGCGCCGCGCTCACGGACGCGCGCCAGCGTGTCCTCGCTGCGCGCCACGCCGGCGGCGTTCCAGCCGAGCTCGATGAAGTGGTCGATGATCGCGCCGCCGAGGTTGCGGGCCCCGAGCACAACGATTGTCTTGGCCATCGGCTAAGAGTACGCATCAGCGCCCCTGGGCCTGGACCCCGGCCTCGAGCCTTTCGAGCAGCGCGCCAAGCTGCTCCACCTCGTCGTCGCTGAGCCCCGAGCGGAGCATCTGGTCGTGGCGGCGCGCGACCTCGCGCAGCCGGTTAAACAGGACGACGCCGTCGTCGGTGAGCTCGACGCGCTGGACGCGGCGGTTGCTCTCCTCGCGCCAGCGCCGCACCAGGCCCTTGCGCTCGAGCGCGTTCAGGTGGTGGGTCAGCGTCGCCCCCGTGATTCCAAGCTCCCCGGCGAGCGAAGACTGGGTCTCCCAGTTCGCCGAGCGGACGAGCAGGAGGACCTGCCAGGTCGACACCGAGCCGCCGGCCTCGGCCATCGCCCGCTCGAACGCCTGGGTGACCGCGCGCGACGTCCGGGTCAGCCGAAGACCAATCGGAGCGGACGCGGGGCGGGAGCTCATGACACGATGATCATATCAGAATCGCTTGACATCGAAGAATTAGATATCTAAGCGTCGATGTCCAAGCGTCTGGTCGGTGCTCCTGCTCGCGGCGCCGATCGCCGCGATCGCGCTGATCGTCGTGCTCGCGCTCAGAGAAGAGCGGCTGCGGGAATCGGCACCAGGACGGGCCGGCGCAGCCGCGCCGGCAGCCGGCCGCTGATCGACGAAGTCAGGAACAGGGCATCGGCGCTCGCGAGGCGGTCGAGGTCGATCGGCTCCTCGCGGGCATCGTCGTCGGCGGCCAGCAGCGCGGCGCGGGTGACGCCCGGCAGCATCCGGCCGTCGGCGGGCGGCGTGATCAGCGCGTCGTCCTCGACGATCCAGACGTTCGCGAACGCGGCCTCGAGCACGAGCCCGTCGGTGTCGACGAGCAGCGGCACCGTTCCGGGGCGCAGGGCGGCGAGCGCGTCGAGCAGGCTGCGATCGCGCCACTTGTGAGCGCCGACGCCTCCGGGCAGCGTGAACGGCTCGAGCGCGACGGGGCCCGCCGCCGGTGGTCCTGCGGGCGACACCGTGATCCGCACGGCGCCGTCGGCGTCGGCAAGCACGCGCATCCGCGAGCGGCCCGTGGCCTCGGCGGCCGCGGCGTAGGCGCCGGCGAGCACGGTCGCGGGCAGGGCGGCGCCGTACAGCTCGGCCACCGAGGCGGCAAGCCGCCCCAGGTGCCGCTCGAGCGCGACCGGACGGCCGTCCTCGACGAGCACGGTCTCGAACACGCCGAGCGCGGGATCGGGCCGCTCGGAGTGGAGCAAGGCGCGCTCGGGCGGCGGTCCGATGCGCCCCCAGCGTCGGGCGAGCGGCGCGACCGATCCGCCGATTGCCGCGATCGGCCCGGCGGCCTTCGTGAGCGCCTCGGCCAGCTCCTGCTCGGGATCGGAGTCGGCCACGATCGCGCCCCCGGCACCCATCCAAATCGCGCCCGAGGCAATCTCGAACGTACGGATCACGACGTTTAGATCGAGTCCCGCGATCGGGCTGGCGATCCCGATCGCGCCCGTATACACCTCGCGCCGGGTGGCCTCGAGCTCCGCAATCACCTTCATCGCCTGGACCTTCGGCGCGCCCGTCACCGACCCCGGCGGGAACGTGGCGCGAAGCAGCTCGCCATCGTCGACGCCGTCGCGCAGGCGCCCGGTCACGGTCGAGACCAGGTGCCACACGCCGGCGTGGCCCTCGACCCGGGGCTCGAGCGCCTCCACGGTCCCATACGCGCAGACCCGGCCGAGATCGTTGCGCATGAGGTCGACGATCATCACGTGCTCGGCGGCGTCCTTGGTCGATTCGATCAGCGCGGCGCGCGCCGCCTGCCGCTCGGCCTCCGAGCCGGTCCGCGGCCGGGTCCCTTTGATCGGTTCGGTCCGCACGTCGCGCCCGGACCGGCGGAGGAAGCGCTCGGGCGACAGGCTCACGACGCCGCCGACCAACGCCCCAAATCGGGGCTGGGCCCGCGGCAGCGCGCGGACGAAAAGGTCGAGGGGGTCGCCGTCGAACTCGGCGGCTAGCCGCACGCACAGGTTGGCCTGGTACAGCTCTCCCTGGACGATCCGGCGCCGGCAATCCGCCACCGCCGCCACGTGCCCGGACGCCCCGTTGGCGGCGAGCTCGAACGGCCCCGGCACCGGTGCCGGACGCCCCTCCACCGTCGCCGGCCCGGCGCGCAACCGCTCGCTCCACACTCGCAGCCGCTCATCGAGAAAGGCGGCGCGCTCAGCTGACCACAGTCCCTCGAACCACCACCGCCCGCCGTCGTAGACGACGACGTGGTCGTAGAACGCGAGCGAGAACGCGGGGCACACGATCGGGGCGGGCGCGCTCGGCGGGAGCTGCTCGACGAGCGAGCCGAGCCCGTACCCCAGCCATCCGACCCACCCACCCCCGACCGCGGCCTCGCCCTCGGAAGCGGAAGGCTGGGACTCAAGAACGCAGAACGGATCCGCATCCGGATCAGCGACGCGCTCCGGATAGGAGCCGAGCACGGTCAGCCCGCCCAGCCATTCGCCGGCGAGCGCGAACGGGTGCTCATCGCCGCGGAGCCGGGCGACCGCTTCGTGCGGCTCGAGGCCCGACTCCAACGCCACCCGAAACGCTCGCACTACGAAAGTCACCCCTCCGCGAACCGTCGCTCGAGCTCGCGGATCTCGTCCATCCCGATGAAGTCGAGAAACTCGCCGAACGCCGACAGCGACGGAACCAGCTCGATCGGCGTGCCGTCGTCCTTGATCCGCTGGAGTGCCGACCTGATCGCCCCGGTCGCGGCCAGGAGCACGCTCAGCGGGAAGATCACGATGCTGAATCCGAGCTCGCGCAGGAACTCGTGGGTGACCGCCGGCGTCTTACCGCCCTCGGCGTAGTTGAACAGCAGCGGCACGTCCGGGAAGGCCCGTGCGACGGCCTCGATCTCGGCGTCGGACTGCGGCGCCTCGACGAACAGCGCGTCCGCCCCCGCCTCGCGGTAGAGCCGCGCGCGTCGCAAGGCGGACTCCAGACCCTCGACCGCGCGCGCGT
>Ga0070765_100000575_pt1 | contig 22017 bp, 18 predicted proteins | sample HubBroMetageWFT5_FD_71516 | JGI IMG/M metagenome (GOLD analysis project Ga0070765, IMG submission 71516) | Warmed and freeze-thawed soil microbial communities from the Hubbard Brook experimental Forest, New Hampshire - Hubbard Brook CCASE Soil... | ecosystem: Environmental > Terrestrial > Soil... | reverse complement strand
ATTGCGAGTATGCATTACATCGGCATGGCCGCCATGCGTTTACCGGCGATATGCCAGTTTAATTCCCTTCTCGTCGTCCTCTCCGTCGTGTTCGCGGTTCTGATTTCTCTCGCCGCGCTATGGATTACCTTTCACTTCCGGGATGAGAAAAGGGGGATTGGCCAGGAAAAGATAGCCGGAGCCGTCGTGATGGGTGCTGCGATCCCCGTCATGCATTACACCGGCATGGCCGCCGCCAGCTTCAAGCCCTCCGGCATGCCACCCGACCTGTCCCACGCTGTAAGCATCTCCGCACTCGGTACCGCCGGAATTACCGCCGTCACCTTTATCGTCCTCGGGCTGGCTCTGCTGACGTCGTGGGTGGATCGGCGATTCGCTGCCCAGACCTTGAAACTCCATGAAGAGAAGGAGCAGCGAAGCGAGGCGTATCTGGCGGAGGCTCAAAGGCTCAGCCATACCGGCAGCTTCGGCTGGACACCTTCCAGCGACGCGATCATCTGGTCAGAAGAAACCTTTCGCATCTTCCAATACGACCGAACCACGACACCGACCGTGGACCTGGTCCTGCAACGGGTTCATCCGAAAGACGCGGCGCTCGTGCAACGGACAATCGAACGCGCGGCGCGGGAGGGGAAGGATTTTGACCATGAATTTCGCTTGCTGATGCCGGATGGTTCCATCAAGCATGTCCACGTTGTAGCTCATGCTTTAAGCAATAAATCGGACGGCATCGAATTTGTTGGAGCGGTCATGGACGTCACCACAGCAAAGCTGGCGGAACAAGCGTTGCGTCGGAGCGAGAGTTACCTGGCAGAAGCGCAGCGGCTCACACATACGGGGAGTGGGGCCTGGCGGGTACCAGAAGGAGACGCCTTGTATCTCTCCGAGGAATGGTATCGCATATATGGCTTTGATCCAAAACAAGGCCTGTCGGCTTGGCAAGACCGGCTGCCACGCATGCATCCGGAGGATCGAGCCAAAGCGCAAGAGGCAAAAGATGGAGCAATCTCTCGCAAGTCGGATTACGAAGTGGATCACCGAATCCTTCTTCCGGACGGCACTGTCAAATACACTCACACCGTCGGCCATCCTGTTTTGAACGCATCCGGGGAGGTGGAGCAATTCGTGTATACCATGATGGACGTCACCGAGCGCAAGCAGGCGGAAGAGGCGCGGGAGGCTCTGCGCCAGGCGCAGGCGGAACTGGCACGCGTCAGCCGGGTGACCACCATGGGAGAGCTGACCGCCTCCCTGGCGCACGAAGTGAATCAACCAATTGCTGCCGCCGTCACCGACGCCAACACCTGCTTGCGATGGCTCACTCCCAACCCTCCAAACATCGAAGAGGCGCGCGCCGCTGCCATGAGAATCGTGATAGACGTAAGGCGCGCGGGGGAAATTATCAGCCGGATCCGCGAGCTCTTCAAGAAAGGTACTTCGCACCGTGAGCTCGTGGACGTAAACGAGATTGTTCGGGAGATGATCGTTCTTTTGCGCGGCGAGACTACGCGATACAACATATTAGTCGGCACGGAGCTTGCGGCAGATCTTCCCCAGGTCATGGCCGACCGCGTGCAATTGCAGCAGGTACTGATGAATCTCATGATCAATGGCATCGAAGCGATGAGGGACGCGGATAGGACCCGGGAGCTCGCGATCAAGTCGCGGCGAGCCGAAACCAACCAAGTTCTTGTGTCCGTCAACGATACCGGCGTAGGCCTGCCCCCACAACAGACGGAACAGATATTCAATGCCTTCTTTACTACCAAGCCGCACGGGACTGGTATGGGACTTCGCATCAGCCGGTCCATCGTGGAATCGCATGGCGGCCGCCTGTGGGCTGCCGGCAACTCTCCCCACGGCACAAGTTTTTGTTTCACCCTACCCAGCGGGAGTACGGCCCAAGAGGCTGCCTAGCGCGAATATTGGGTTGTGTTAGTGGGGCGGACGGATACACTCGCGGCGAACAACCGATGAAGCACCGAACTTTCATGCAGGGAGCTTGCCACTCGCACCCGTGCTCGAAAGAGTTAAGATTGTTTCGAGAGAAATGGAACGTCGAGACTTTCTGAAGAATACGGGGCTAGTCGTCGCGGGACTTGCCTCGGACAACTTGTTTGCCGCGAAGAACCAGACCCCCCTACCAAAGGCTGATTTCACACTCCGCATTGCTCCCGTCTCCTTCGACATCGCTCCCGCCAAAACCATTCACACTTTGGGATATAACGGCCAAGTTCCCGGCCCTCTCCTGAGGATGAAGGAAGGTGTTGAGGTGACTGTCGATGTGTTCAACGACACCGATCACTTCCGCAGTGTAGTAGGTTTCATTCCTACTTCCAAGCCCAGGGTCTTCGCCTCGTGCCGGAAAGATTTCGTCTCCTCGTTGCAGCGAGTGGTTGTGCTTTTTAGTACAACGTTGGGTGATTGGTTATAGTTTGGAGAGATTCTCTCCTAACCCGTTCGCGCCCCACATGTTTGCCCCATCAAATGACAGGCCAGTTGGGCCGGCTTCCTGATAAGGCCCAATAAACCCCAGGATTTTTCCGTCACTCGGCCTGAGAATGTTGTATCCTCCCGTTGCGCTCAACGCGACCCAAATATTCACGCCGTCGAACGCTATCCCGTAAGGGTCCCCTTGCGTACTGAAGGTACCGAGATTTGCCCCGTCGCTGGCCCTAAGCTTAGTTACATTATTCGAGTTTGTGTTGCCGACCCAGATATTCGCGCCGTCGAAGGCTATACCCAACGGTTGGTTCCCTACCGGGAATGTGCCAGCGTTTGTGCCGTTCAGCTTTAAACGTACGACGTTATTCGTGAAAGTCGTGACCCACATAAAAGTTCCATCAAATGCAAGCGCCGATGATCCACCGGTGTCGAACGTGCCCAAGTTCTTGCCGTCAACGGCGAGCAGCTTGGTGACAGTGCCGTCAGTGCTGTTCGCAACCCAGATGTCCGTGCCATCAAACGCCATCCAGAACGGGCCTTTACCGACGGGGAACGTCCCCAGGTTCTTGCCATCACTGGCCCGAAGCTTCATCACGTTGTTGTCTCCGGAATTGGTGACCCATATATCCGCTCCATCGAAAGTAACGCCGAAAGGCGCATGTCCCACCGGAAACTTGCCCAGTACTTTGCCATCGCTGGCCCTCAGCTTGGTCACGCTATCGTCGCCGTGGTTGGCGCTCCAGATGTTCGCGCCATCGAAACATAAACCGTAGGGCTGCTTACCAACCGGGAAGCTGGCTACCCAGTTGCCCAGGTACCACCTGAGCAAGGCGACCCTGTTGGGATTGGAAAGCGGCGGCGCACCGCCAGTGGCAGGGGCTTTCTGCTGTCCGCCAGCCAATGCATACAGAGCAACGACAATCAGACACAACATCACCAGACGGGATTTCATTTTGGCTAAACTCCTGTAGCGAGAGCATCCGTACTAAGGACTGCCCGAACGCTACTCCGACAAACGAATTGAGTCAATCATTTGTTAAGACTTGGGCATAGGTGTGCAACTTCTTGCACCCATGATCAAACGACGCGCGCTCCCGGGATCTGCCGCGGCACCGCTGCTGTTAGAATGCTGTTGTCTAGATTTCTCGAATCTGTAGTTGACGAAGAAAAAAGATCCCGCCGCCGTGGGTCTTGGGCGGAAAGGCGGGAGGGCGACTCTGAAGAAGTTAGGTTCCAAGCACTTCAAAGAGCTACAGGCCAAACGAAAGAACCGTCGCGGTGGCCGTCCCTCCAAGCCCAAGAGATTTCCCTAAAAGCTTATTGACAAACAACGAGCGCTCGCTGTTAAATGTTTTGTGATTGCGAGAGAGTGATGGCGTGAGACGGTCTATCCAAGTCCGGCGAGGAGTTCGGCTAGAGAGACTCCAAGTGGGCGCGCTATTTTGTGCAACGTGGTCACCGATACATCCGATCTTCCGTTTTCGACGTTGCTCATGTACGAGCGATTCAGACCGCTGCGATGGGCGAGTTCTTCCTGAGTCCAACCTCGCTCCGTGCGTAATGCTCGGACGCGTTTTCCAATTCTAAGGAGCAATTGTTGCACGTGCAAATTCTGGTGGTACAGTAGCGCAAACGTCCACCGTCTATAAACGAACCGTCTATAGGCGACATAGCTGGAATGACCAAAATGTTTGAGCTTCGAGTCCGTTGAAAATGCATCGGCAAGATAAGACTGGGCCCGTTCTCGCGGTCGGTTTTGTAAGTAGTTGAAGGTAAATAGGTTACATGTGCTGCGATGTGTGCCAAATCGCGGGCCGGTGAAGTGTGCCCGGAATTGGAGGCGGAACCGGGAATGGCCGTAGCGCCAGCAGCAGGGAAGTGGCCAGGCTGGAAGAGGGCGTTCCGGCCACAAATCTAGGGCTGGGTCTCATGAATTCCTACGTTACAATTCGCCTCCCAGGGCTTGCGATCCCAGCTGAGGACAGCCAGGCGTCCGCGGCCCCGGCCGCAACCTCAGTCGTAGACTCTGCCGTCTCGGACGAAGCCTTAATGGCTCAGATCTGTGACGGCAGCAGGGAAGCGCTAGCGGTCTTGTTTGGTCGCTACGCCCGGCTCGTACGGACCGTAGCCATGCGCATTCTGCGCGATGATTCCGAAGCTGATGACTTGCTCCAGGAGGTATTTCTCTTTGTCCACCGTAACTCCTCCATCTTTGATCCCTCAAGGTCAGCGGTGCGCTCCTGGATCGTTCAGATGACCTATCACCGCGCCATCGACCGCAGACGCTACCTCAGTTCACGTCACTTCTATACCCGGCTGGATTTAGATCGAGCCACAGGCTTGCTGGAGCCGCGCTCGGAGGGTAGGGAAGACAAAGATCCATTCGTTTCAATGGTCGGAAATACGACCGTCCAGGGACTTCTCGACACGCTGACGGAAGACCAGCGCAATACTTTGAGTCTGCATTTCTTTGAGGGCTATACCTTCGGTGAAATTGCCGCAAAGCTGGATCAATCTGTGGGGAACGTTCGCAATCACTACTATCGAGGCTTGGACAAATTGCGGAAACGGATGTTTCCCGGAAAATTGCGGAGCCGTAACGGATGTGGTAAAAAGTGACTCGCAACCTAGGAGTTGGGGCTTTGTCGCAATCACCCCATGACGAGTTCCTCGAACTCAGCGCCGTCTCCACCTCGGGCCAGTTAACCGCGCAAGAGCAGAAGCGGCTAGAGGAGCATCTCGCTACATGTCCGTCGTGCAGGGAAGCCATGTCGCAGTACAATGCCGTGGTTAGCAAGGCGATTCCTGCCTTGGCGCCGGAGCCAGAAAGTGGCGAATCTGATCCGTCATGGTCGCAAGAACAGGCAGAAGCAGCTTTCTTCCAACGATTAACTTTGGAAGAGGAATTGGGCACGGATCGAGGGGGGGCTGAGGAGGATCCTGCCTCGAAAGATGTGGGGAGAGTTCCTTTCTCAGCCAACCAGGCAACCTGGCGCAATGTCTGGACGCTCTACGCTGCCGGCATTCTGCTCTTCATCGCGTTGGGCATCTCCGCCTACCAGGTCGGTATACACCGGGGCGTGAAAACTGCCACAGTCACCCCGCCCGCAAACCAAGAGCACGCCCCCGCGCTGGAACTCCAGGTAAGCGATGCTGGGCACGAGCGCGAACTACTACAAGCTCAAATGGCGCAACGGGACCAGATGATCGCAGACCTCCGTCACCAGCTCGAACGACAGTCGACCGAGATGAGCCGTATGAAGGTTGCCCAAAGCCGCCTGGAGACCGACCTCGAAGACAGGCAGGCAGGCAGGCAGGCTCTCCTTCAGGAGCGATCTGACTTCAGCCAGAAAATAAACGAGGCTCAGGCTAAGACCCAAGGTCTTCAAGAGAAGCTGGATTCGCTCGAGCAACAATCGTCCCAGGACAAAGGACGCGCCACCGCGCTCGAAGCCAAAGTCGCTGATCTGAACCGTTTGCTGCACGATCGCGAAGCCACGATCGATCAACAACAGGAACTTCTCGCCCATGACCGCGACATTCGGGACCTAATGGGGGCCCGCGATCTCTACGTCGCGGAAGTGTACGACGTTGAGCGCACCGGCGAGACCAAGAAGCCTTATGGCCGCGTTTTCTATACGAAAGGAAAATCGCTGATCTTCTACGCCTACGATCTAGATCAGCAGGCCGGAGTGAAGAATGCTAGCACCTTCCAGGCTTGGGGCCGGCGTGGACCGGACTGGCAGCAGGCACTGAGCCTGGGCATCTTCTTTGTAGACAATGCTTCCAAGAAACGCTGGGTGCTACGGTTCGACGATCCCAAAGCACTATCGCAAATTGATGCTGTTTTTGTGACCGTCGAGCCAAACGGTGGGAGCCAAAAGCCAAGCAAGAAGCCGCTGTTGTTCGCCTATTTGCACATCGACTCAAATCATCCCTGATGTTCGGGAAACCGACCGGGGGTCTTCCTGCCGCCCCACACGAAGAAATATTGATACAAATACGGGAGGGCTTCCGTAGACCGGATGAATCTGCATGAATCCGTTCAAGCCAGGAGCAGCCCCGGTGAGATTACGCTTTGCCCTCTCCCTTTTCTTTGCAATCGTTCTCTTCGCCGGGGCTGCGGTTGGGCAGTCTCCCAACGGAACTATTAGCGGGCTTGTGCTCGATCCGTCGGGGCGTACTATTGCCGGCGCTGAAATTCTGGTCGCGAACGACGCCACGGGAGTCAAATATTCTGGCACAACCAACGGGGAAGGTATCTATGCCGTTCCCAACCTTCCCCCCGGGCCCTATCGAATCCAAGTTTCCAAGATTGGGTTCAAGACCATCATCAAACCTGACGTCATCCTGAACGTGCAATCGGCGGTGGCCCTCAATTTCACGTTGCCGGTCGGTGCCGTTTCCGAGACGTTAACCGTTTCGGCCGGCGCTCCCCTGGTGAACACGGAATCTGCAACCGTCAGCACGGTTGTGGATCGGCAGTTCGCCGAAAACCTGCCGCTGAACGGCCGGAGTTTTCAGACTCTGATTGACCTTTCCCCTGGAGTTGTTCTTACCGTGAGCAGCGGATTCGACTCCGGACAATTCAGCATTAACGGACAGCGTGCCGCTTCCAATTACTGGATGGTCGACGGCGTGAGCGCCAACATCGGAGTGGGTACGTCGGGGGGGAATGGTCTGGCGGGAGCGCTCGGCTCATTTACCGCCCAGGGTGGAACCAACAGCATGGTTTCCGTGGACGCGATGCAGGAATTCCGCATTCAAACCTCCACGTATGCGCCGGAGTTTGGGCGAACTCCGGGCGGACAGATTTCCATCGCCACTCGCTCGGGTACGAATCAATTTCACGGTACGCTATTCGAATACTTGAGAAACGACGTTCTTGACGCGAGCAACTGGTTTAACGGTTATACCAACAATCCTCCTCTCCCGAAAGCGCAGGAACGGCAAAACGATTTCGGGGGCACAATCGGTGGGCCGATTTTCAGGGACAGGACATTCTTTTTCTTTTCCTATGAGGGGTCGCGCCTCAGGTTGCCGCAAACCTCCCTTTCCACCGTTCCCGACACCAATCCCCTCGATCCGTTTTCGCGCCAATTCGCTTTGCCGTCCATCCAACCTTTCTTGAACGAGTATCCGCTCCCCAATGGTCCAGAGGTTCTTGCTAGCAACGGCAATCACCAGGGCATCGCCCAGTTCGACCGTACCTATTCGAATGCATCCTCGCTCGATGCTTACAGTCTTCGGCTCGACCACCGGTTAAATGGCAAAGGAGCGCTGTTCGGACGGTACAACTATTCGCCCTCCGAAACCAGCACCCGGGGCGGAGGAGGCATTGCTCTAAGCGTGGTTTCTCCCACTCGCATCACAACCCAAACCGCAACAGTCGGCTTTACGTGGGCTTTGTCCTCGGCGACAGCTAACGACTTGCGCTTTAATTACAGCCGCACTAGTACCGAAACCTATTCCTATGTCGACAGTTTCGGTGGCGCCAGTCCATTGGTCTCTCTGCCGTTTCCCTCCCCGTATGGCAGTGCGAACGCGAACTTCGCGCTCGATATTGAGACCTTGACTCAGGGCGCTCTCACTCAAGGGAAGGGTCAAACGACCGTCCAACGCCAGATCAATCTCGTGGATGCTCTGGCGATTCAGAAGGGGTCGCACCGCCTCAAATTCGGGGTTGACTTCCGCCGCCTCTCGCCTTTGCTGGACGTCGTATCCTACGGCCAAGATGTCAGTTTCCTGGACGTGCCTTCGGCCGCAAATGGGAATCTGTACATCACCAGCCTGACTGCGGGCAATGGCGCGACGCTGCTATTCCGCAACCTCGGCGCCTTTGCGCAGGACACGTGGCAGGTCACGCCACGGCTGACCCTGACGTATGGTCTGCGCTGGGATGTGGACGTTGCGCCTTCGTCCGTAAACGGGCCGAGCCTGGTTGCGGTAACAGGGTTTGATCTGAACAATCTTTCGGGGCTGGCCCTGGCTCCTGCCGGGGCGTCGATCTTCCATACAAGGTACGGCAATGTAGCACCTCGATTGGGTGTCGCGTACCAGCTATGTCAAAGCCAAGACTGGCAGACCGTTGTGCGAGGAGGGTTTGGCGTCTTTTTTGACTTGGCGACTCAAGAAGTTGGAAACAACATTTTTGGCGCGCAATTCCCCTTTGGTGCCGACAGCACAACCTTCGGTGGCAAGTTCCCGTTGACTGCTGCGGCTAGCACACCACCTCTCGTCGAACCGCCCAACGCCAGCAATTTTGGGGTTCTCGACGCCTTCGATCCCAACTTAAAGCTGCCGTACACGCTGGAGTGGAATGTCGCGGTCGAACAAGCGCTGGGCCGGCAGCAGACGGTATCTGCAACCTATGTCGGCTCGGCAGGGAAGCGGCTCATACAAACTGCAGTGATCCTTGCGCCGAACCCAAACTTTGCAGAAGCTCAATTGGTCGCCAATGCAACCTCGTCCGATTACAATTCCCTGCAGCTTCAGTTTCAGCGGCGTATGGCCCGGGGCCTTCAGGTGCTGGCTTCCTATACCTACGCCCACTCAATTGACGAGGGATCCGCTGGTTCGGCGTACGGAAACTTCACGAATGTTCTGGCACAGGGCCTCAGCCCGGATGCCAATCGAGGGCCCTCCGATTTTGATATTCGACACGGGTTCTCCGCTGGCCTCACCTATGACATTCCGGCCCCAAGTGCGAACGCCGTTGCCAAGGATATTCTAGGCGGTTGGTCAACTGAGAACTTCATTCTGGCTCGTTCCGCGGTCCCAGTGAACGTTCAGGACATAGCTTTTTCGGAAATCAATGGTGCCTTCGCCGCTATTCGGCCCGATGTGGTTCCAGGACAACCGCTCTACCTATACGGTCCGCAATATCCTGGACACAAGGCTTTGAACCCTGCGGCATTCATGAGTCCACCCACCGGAACAAGTCCCGGTATTCCGCTACGCCAAGGGGATCTGGGGCGCAACGCGCTGCGAGGGTTCGGCGCCTCGCAATGGGATTTCGCGGTTCATCGAACTGTCCCTATCCATGACTCTCTCAAGATACAGTTCCGAGCGGAACTGTTTAACGTTCTAAATCATCCCAATTTCGCGCCGCCGCTTCCATATTTTGGTTTCGGTGGGTTTGGAGTGTCCACCCAGATGCTAGGGCAATATCTCAGCGGAGGGTTCGCGTCTAGCGCCAGCGCAGGAGCACTCAGCCCGCTTTACCAAATCGGCGGTCCCCGCTCCATTCAATTCGCCCTAAAGCTGATGTTTTGACGAGCAAGGCCCGTCTTCGCGGCTTCGGATTGTAAAGTGAAAACGTCGATGCGCTTGCCCTATGTTGGAAGCGCAACAACGCGCCGGGCTCGGGCGATGCGATCTAGCAATGCACGACGGAAGTACTGTGTTGGCCGCCATTCGCGAGGAAACCAGTGATGCGTATTCAGAATGCCAAACCGGTTGCGCTTCTCCTATTTGCCTGGCTCTCCTGCAGCTTGTTTAGTTCGAGCGCTGCTCAGGCCCAGCGAACGGAGGAGATCGCGGTCCCAACGCTCGGACTGCAGGGTGAGCTATCTGCCGAGAAACTGCTGACGATGCCGGGCTTCCCCATCTACCCCTCAATAGCTCTCTCTCCTGACGATTCGCAAGTGGCATACATCGTGAAAAAGACGAGGATCGTACCCGGCGGTGCCAAGTCGGGAGCGATCCAGGGATCGGGTGACACAGCAGAAGAGAAAACAGAACTCTGGCTTACACACGTCGGCAGCGGCAAAACCGAGCGGATCTACTACGATAATGCATCGCTGGACTTTCCCAGTTGGTCTCCTGACGGAAAGGCTCTGGCGTTCTACAAAATCCGAGCAAGCACAGCTGTGGCTGCTGAAGAGGTCGATGCACTCGTAGTTTGGAATCCGGAGACCAAAGCGGCACATGAATACATGGAGGGCCAATTGACGGCGGCCGTGACCCGCACTCCTCCTCAATGGCTGGCTGGCCACAGCTCCATCCTCATTTTCACACATCCGGCCGGGTTCAGAACATCGGCCGAACATCTCGAAACGCCGCAGACGCGGGGGGAGGTTGCGGCTAAGCCAGATCCGACCATCCGAGTGTTGACGACCAGCGCATTTTCGCGACAGAATGGCCTTTCGAAAGAGTCAGTCGATCCCTTTCAGGAATTTACCGCGAAATTCCAATCCGGCTTGGCGATCATCGACATCCCCGGGGGGAGCATTAGGACGGTTTCGCACAACCTCAGTTGCATCGCGCCTGCGCTGTCTCCGGATCGCAAGATCCTCTACTATTCAACCATTACTTCGCAAGAAAGGAACTCGTTGTTTAGTCTTAGCGACGTGCATGCCTTGAATTTGGCAACTTTTGAGGACCGCAGACTTTTTGTCGGAGCGAAGACCTATGCCGGCGCTATCCATTTCTCTCTTTCCCCGAATGGACAGTTTCTGGCTTTCCCGGACGTGGTCCAGGCCGACATGGAAAGAAACCAGCAACTGACCGATATTGTGCTGCTCAACCCTTCAGGGGGAGACCCGGTTCGGTTGCGACCTGAGTTGTCCGACCATGTTGCCAATGATGGCGTTGAGCGGGCCGTGTGGAGCAAGGATGGAAAGTGGGTGTCGTTTTGCCGCGCCAATAACCTGGAGACCTGGAACGTCGAAACCGCGAAACAGGTGTCGCACATCTCCATACCCAACAGGTATCTCTGGGACATCATTTCGACGAACAATGACCAAACCTCCGATGCATCCGGACCAGGCTACTCTCTTGTCGTAACTGTCCAGGATCCCGACACCTTGCAAGAAGGATTTTGGAATGTGTCTCCGGCATCCGGAAAGGTCGTATCGCTGATGGAGGACGCCATAAACGTGCCCAAGTGTGGGCCCATAAACTATCAGCAGCTGCAGAATAATGGCTCTCATCTCTTGTTCCTCAGCCAGTCAGCTAGCCACCCCAACGAACTGTTCGAGGCCGATACTCGATTTAGCAGGATTAGACAGATCACCCATGTAGCCCCAGCCGTGGACAATTTGCCTTTAGGGCACAGCAGTCTGGTCAAGTGGTTGGACGACGATGGCATCGCGCAGCGCGGAGCCCTGATGCTGCCCGCAAACTATGACAAGGGACGCCGCTATCCGATGGTTGTGGTGATCTACCCTAATGGGAACGTTTTGGAAGCGGCGATTCATCGGTTCGACATGGCATACGGCAGCATCAACATGCAGTTGCTGGCGACAAGAGGGTACGCGGTGCTATTGATCGGCGCCGAAATGTCCTCCGAAACACCCATGCACGATATCTTTAAGATCGTGCTTCCTGGTATCCAAAAAGCAATCGACTCCGGTATCGCTGACCCTGAGAGAATTGGCGTCACAGGTGGGAGCGACGGTGGTTATGCCACATACGCGCTGCTGGTTCAGAGCCACATTTTCAAGGCGGCGGTGGCTATTTCCGGATGGGCGAACATCATTAGTTTTGAGTGCTACGAATCGGGGAGAACCGTGTTGAGGGAGAGCAGAAATATCGTGGCGACCGCTTGGCAGAACCGCGACATCGCGATCGAAAACTCTCCCTTTTTCTACCTGAACAGGGTGCAAACGCCAATTTTGATAGTCCACGGCTCGATGGATCCTATCGTTCCAGAATCGTTGAATGCCGAAATCTTTGCTGCACTGCAGGATCTAGGTAAAGAAGCAGTCTACGTGGAATACGGCGGAGAAGGGCATGTCGTGGCAACATACAACTACGCTCACACAATTGATGTTACCAATCGCATGATCCAATGGTTTGACAAGTTCTTAAGAGGGCAATCAGAGCAGTAGCCGCGAAATGCGTTCGACCTCAGGCGGCGTCTGACGTTTTCCGAGGCTTAAATAGGGAATCAGTCCCAACCTGCCTGCGGGCAAAAGTTCGAGGCCTCGCGTCTGTGCCTCGGTCAGTGCCTGTTGTTGGCGGAGGAATCCAAAAGCCTCCTGCGCAAGCAATGTGCGCAACGCAGGAGGCAGCTTGATAACGTTCAAATGCCCCACCGCAAGAAGCTAGAGCTACTCATCTGCTTCGTAAGCGGCAATCAGAGTGTAGGGCGTTGTTCCGGGCATTCCCCCGTTGTCAACAAAGGGGGGAGAGTGTTTTCGAGTCCCCTTCGTTACGCGGACGGCTTCGCCCAAAGCAACGATCTGTGGTTTGGTGTACGTCATGATGGTCACCTCCTTTCTTCTTGGTAGTTACTTGCACAAGCCTGCGATTCATCTAGACTCGTTGGATCCCACGTTCATGCAGCCGCGCAGCCCTCCAGGACGCTCGTCGCCTAGCCCTCAGCCAAAACCCCGTAGGGTTTGACAGCTCTTAACCAGAGCTCGATACCGAGCGTCCGCATCAACGGGACGATACCAACCTGTTGCCCATCAAGAGCTGTCTGCAGGGTCTGACGAAAGACCTTCGCGTCCACGATGTTGAGGGAACTGCTGACCATTTGTTGGTTCGTCTCGAGCAAATCCCGCCAGTCCGTCGAGAGCTTGACCAGGGGTGCCCTGACGACGAACGGCTTGCGCTTTCTGTTCAGAATCTCTTCGGGAACAATCCCGGCAAGGGCGCGGCGCATGAGAGATCGCCGCTGGCCCGGACGGACGAGTTGCTCCCGTGGGATCGCGAACAAGAATTCCAGGAGCTGACGGTCAACATACGGAAAACGCTTCTCGTAAGCTGGTTCTGGCGGACGGCCTTCACAAGACAGTTGGCGGCGCAACAGGGCCAACGTGGATGTGTTTTCTTGGAAGCTGGGCAGAGGGCCGAACAGCTTTAATCTGGTTTCGTAGCCCCTTAGGGCCGTCCGATTCTCTTTGAGAAAGGCCGAACAGAGCCATGGGGCGGGATCGCGGCCGACCAAAGCCGTCGGAAAAAACCCCCGGGCCGCTTCAAAAAGCAGTTGAAGCCACGGCTTCCGCTTGTTGAGCGCCCAAACCCTTAACTGCCGAGCGAGCCGCCTGAACTCCGCTCTAGCGAGCAGATCTGCAAGCTCCGGCGCGGCGGTTGGCACGCCGCCTGTGACCTCGTCTCCTCCGATACCGGACAGTAGAACGCGATTTCCTTGGGAGGCCAGGCACTCTGAAAACCGCATACCGGATTCGGATAGTCGGCTGCAGGAGGAGCCAGGGGTAGCGGCAAAACTAGTACTCTCGAACTGAGTAGTCAGAGGTTCCAGCCTGCCAACATCAATGTGGCAGCCGCTACAGCCGCGTCTCTCTTCGACTTTGGTGAAGTAGGGGCGCTCATCCCAGTTGGGCTCAGAGTCGTTGTAGTAGGACAGGGTATCGAGACGCGGAGCATCGGCCGAACCCCGGTGCAAGATGGTGTCTGCCATGAGAACGATGGAAGATGAATCCATCCCGCCGCTGAGCTCTGCAAGGACGGGGGTATCGGAACGGAGTCTGCAACCGACGGCATCTGCAAAGACGGAGCGGAAGTGCTCTTCGTATTCCGCATCGCTGTTGTAACGGATTCCTTTTCCAGGATCGAAGTCCCAGTACCTGTAGGCGGTGGGCCTCCGGTTTCTGATAGACACGTAGAATGACGGTGGCACAGAATGAATACCGACATAGGGCGTCAAGTGTGCAGCAGGGAAGAATGAAATCCAGCCAGCAACGTACTCTTCGCAAAGCGAAAAGGCCTTTCCGCACAGGAGAACAATCGGGTCGAGGAGTGTGCTCCAGGTAACCTGCTCGTCCTCGAGAAAGTAATAGAGACGCCGTGCGCCGAAGGGATCTCTGGCCAGGATCAGCGAACGCTGGCTTGGATCCCAAATGGACAAAGCCCAGTCACCGATCAATGTGCTGAAGCCGTCAGTCCCCCAGCGATCAAACGCGGCGGCAACGATTGTGACATCTGGAGAATGGTTTGATAGTGCGCCCCCTAGTGCAAGGATCAGGTCTCCGCGGTTGTCGAGCCGGCCATCCCACGTAATAACAGCGCCACGTGTCGAGATGTACGGCTGCTCTACGTCTCTTGATTCCTTCGTTGTGTGGAAGGCTCGATAGACGATGCCAGCCCCATCGGCGGAATACGAATTGCCGCCGTCCGGTCCGTATGGAGCGAGCATTATCTCGGCTTTCGCGAGATACTCTCGCGCCGGCGGGGCCCCATCGAAATTCCACTTTCCAAACTGGGCGCTCATATTTTGTGTTCTCTGAACATTTCTTATCCGACCCTGTCCAGCACGGCATACATTTCCGGAGTGTAAGCTCTGTCGTTTACGACCCTGCGATTCACTTCAACCCAAGCGTGCGCTTTGAAGGGCATCTGCTGGGCGCCGATGATCAATTGCGCTGGTACACCGTAGCGTTTGAGCAGACATGCTGTGGCTGCCGATCGCTGCAGACAAGCGGCCTCTTTCCAGTACCAGATACAGGCCAGGTCGACAGCAGAGCAGATCTGCTCAATTGAGTTGGTTCCTGGATGCTCGCCTGCGGGTTGACACTGGCGGACTTTGTGGTAAAGTCCCGCAAAATTTCTTCGCACGATGTAGAAGTCGAATTGGATCAACTTCAGGTACGCTTGGAGGACAAGAAACGGCATTGATTGAACCTCCGTTCTAGAATTCCACCTTCAACTGATCACAAAGAAAAGCCAATCTGTCGGTCAGACTGTCGATACGCACGCTCAAGGGAAGCACCGGCGAATGTCCGCGAAATGGGCTGTAGTCCAGAATGATTGGTTGTTGCGAGGAATTTGCCGCCTGCAGGCGAGCGGTCATTTTTCGTGCATGGAGAGAATTGCAGTTCTGGTCTGCGTCTCCCGACACGAACATCGTGGCGGGATAGGACACGCCCTCTTGAACCCGGTGATATGGAGAATAGGCAAGCAGTGCTGCCAAGTCCTGTGGGTCATCGGCCGTGCCGAACTCATCCTTCCAGACGTGCGCGCAGTCGAAGAGGTGATACCGAAGCATGTCGAGCAGCGGGACCATGCAGAGTACGGCGCTAAAGAGATCAGGCCGTTGGGTCATCGCGGCGCCGACGAGAAGACCGGAATTGGAACCCCCAAAGATGGCGAGTTTGTCGGATTGAGTCCTCCCAGTCTTGATCAACCATTCGGCTGCACAGAGAAAATCATCGAAGGCGACCTGTCTCTTGTGCCGTTTGGCAGCGGTGTGCCACTCGACCCCGAATTCCGAGCCGCCGCGAATGTTGGGCAGGGCAAAAAGGCAGCCCCGTTCGATCAGGAACGCAACCAAGACGCTGAACTGGGGCGTCATCGAAACGCCGTAGCCCCCGTAGGATGTCATGATCGTTGCATGGGAGCCGCTTCGGAGCGTGTCTCGAAGGCCGACAAGAAACATCGGTATACATGTACCGTCTCTTGCCGGCAATGAGACCTGGGCACGGTCGAACGCCTGCATGTCGAACGGAAGTCTGCGCGCGGCCCAGATCCTCGTCTCCCCACTTGCGGGGTAGTGGTGCCAGATCTGGGGCGGCTCTGTGAACGATTCTTGCTCGAAGAACAACTCGTCTCCTTGGTCAGAGGTTCCCAGCAGACGAGTCGTGTCCCCATCCTTCAAAGGCCAGGTGTCTAAGCGCCGTCCGGACATGTCGAAAACGTCGACTACGGTCTTGAGGTTTCGGAGATAGGAGACAAAGATTCGATCGGCACTCACAATCCAGTTCTGGATCGGAGAATCGCCGGCCGGAACGATGTCAATGAACTCCGGTTCCGTGCCAACTCGTGGGCAAACTTCTGGGCCCATTTCGACGATGCGAGAGTTGGGAGCGTCGCGGTCAGTGATCGCGAGGATCCGGCCATTCTTAAGCAATAACGGACTGAAGCTGTATTCCGCGTTTGTGATCAACGGCACGGGTGCGCGATCGCTATCAAAGGGCCAGAGATAGAAGCTGATCCGAATCTTATCTACACAGCGATAGAGGAGAATGCCGAGGCACTTGCTCCCCGGGACAATCGAAAGGCGTAGGTTCTCGCAGTCCCCGGCAATGAAGATCTCCGCGTCGTCGGCCAAATTTGTGCCGAGAACATGGCGATAGACAACTCCGTGGCGCTGGGGTAATGAGCAGGCTGCCTCGTGCACATAGTAAAAGCTCTTGGAATCAGGAGCGAAGGCGAACCCGCGCAGATAGCCTCTTGGCAGAGTGTCAGGAAGCTTGTTGCGGGATTGGATATTCAGCAGCTCGTAGGTTCCGGTACGTTCGCCGCCTTCCTTCGTTTCGTAGAGGATGAACTGCCCGCTGGGTGACAAGAGGATTGGTTTCACGGCCACGTATTTGCCGGCCCCTTGGTCGGTCGGATCGATGAGGATCTGATCCGGCCCATCCAGGCCCTCCCGCATGAAAATGCACGGTTGTTCTTGGCCCGGCATGCGCTTCCGAAAAACATACCTGTTGCCGGCCTTGTGAATCGAGTCGTAGGTCTCAACATCGAGAAGCGCCCGCACGCGTTCGCGTATGCATGCTCGGCCCGGAATCATGTCCAGATATGCGCGCGCATGCTGCGTTTGTGTCGCGAGCCACTCTCGAGTCCGCGGCGACCCCTGGTCTTCGAGCCAGCGGTAGGGATCCGTTACCGGCACTCCGTGGAGGACCTCAGTCACGGGTTCAACGGGAGAGTAGGGCGCGGTTGGGGTCAGTTGCAACAAATCTGCCTCCGTACTTGCAGCCGCCGCATTTCGGCACGTATCCGTCGAGTCAAACTCCGGAGGTAAGCGGTTGTCCGTGGCTCTTGGAGGACCGTCGGGTGCCGCCACACTGCAGTTCCCGCCGCATACGCAAAAACCGCTAGAACGGGTGCAATACCCAGCGCAGCGGAAACGATTTCAGGAGAGAGGATTTTGCGCCACTTCTTTTCGTATTTCTCGATAACATCGGCGCCCGCGCGAGTCTCTTTCTGTGGCAGCCGCAACAGGTGCTCACAGAGGTACTCAAGAGTGAGAAACGGAGGCCCAACGTAAGCTTCGGCCCAGTCGAGAAAGATGCATTGGTCGGCGGAGGTCACGATGTTTCCTGGATTGAAATCCAGATGTCCCAATGTGTCTGGGACGTTCAATTGTGCCCATGCGGTGAGCGCATCCTTGATCTGCCTTCCGAGTTCCCGAAGTTCTTCTCTCCGCAGTGGTAGAGGCGGAGTCTTCTGCTGTTGCGCCATCAGCTGTGACATTACTTCTATGAAGGGATCAACCAATTCCAGCAGCGGCAAGATTCGAATGTCTCTGCATCCTGCCCGGAGGAGTTCGGCGGTCTCTCCCACCGAGGCAATCTGGAGTTCGGCCAGTGTCTGCGCTGCCTGCTCCCAGGCACAAGCATCTGAGACTTCATCCAGGGTCGAACCGGGAAACTCTGCGGTCAGCCAACCGTTCCAGGCTGGATGGATTGCGATGACGGTAGGCACGAACTCGGGAAATAGCCTCGACAGGGCGGCGGATATTGAAAACTCCCGCAGATTGGGTTCACCGACAGCCTTAAACCACACGGCTTGACCGGTCGTTTCAAAGCGGAGCAGAGCGAAGGTGGGGCTGGCATTGAGCTGCCGGAACTCGCCACTCAAACGAAGGCCGTTCGGCTCAATTTCATGTTGTACCCAGGAGGACAGCTCTTCGATCCATCTCAATCTGCCAAACGGCCCGATAGCCTCTCCGTTTTGAAACTCGGCTGTCTGGCGCAACATACTGGCAATCGCCACGAGATCTTGCTCATCCGCAAAGGCTTGATCTGGGATCGAGTCTAGGGGCAGCCAACGTGTATCATCAGACGTCGCAATCGTGTCTTCTCTTGTCTCCATCACTTGGTAGAGTGACTGACCGCCGTCTGTTTCGGCGGCGAACAGCTCAGGTGTGAAAAGGCAAATTGCGGAGATTCCATAACGCTTCGCGACTGCCGCAATCAGGTTCTCTGCTACCCGTTCCCACTTGGGTACTTCGACACACGGAAGCGTGAAGGGCGGGCGCTCGCCGGCGACGAGAAGTTTCGATCCATTCTTTTGAATGAGCAGAACCCGGTACAGATCCTGCGGCGCGGCGAGGCCTTCAACTGGACGAGCACCCTCCTCCGCGGCGGCGCTGCTCATGAGATATTCTCTCCATGCTGCGTACTAACGACCTGGTGTTGTTCTAGCGATTTGAGGAACTCACGCACGTCGACTATCGCGGTTTCCTCACTTACGCTGTACTGTCGCGAGATGTCTTTGGCGATCTCTGGCTCAGCACATCCCCTGCGGATTGATTCCAGAATGAGAGCTCCGACAGGGTTCAGCCTGAACATCTGACCACGGTCGATATCGAGGACAATTCCGCCATCTTCGTTCCTGGTAGTCCGAACTCCGGCTGAGACTGCGTACAAGGCGTGGGTCCTTTCGGATAGGAGCGTGCTGGCAATGTGCCACGTGTTACAGGACTAGGCGAGACTTTCTGTGAAATGTTCGCAAGACAGCCAGGAATCCCATGGACCCTTCATGTCTTCAATGGGATGTGGATTGACGCGCAGCTTGCGCGGGTGATGGACTGTCAGACTTTCCGTCCTATTTTGATTTGCAGCACGGGCGAATTGCAGCCCTGAAAAGGCTGGCGTCGGCGGTTCAACTCCGTCCCTGGCCACCATCTTTTCAATCACTTGGAAGCCTCGAAAACCACAATTACGTTCCAAAACGTTCCAATAACTTGTGGTGGCGTTGCAGGGGTTTGTCTCAAGATTGATTTGCAGCAGTAAAATAAGAAGAGCACTCCGATGAAGCACAAATTCAATGGCGAAGTCTGCGTCTACTGCAATAAGGCTCCTGCGGATACGTCCGATCACGCAATCGGCAGGAAGTTTTTCTTGGAGGAGCGGCGCGGAAATCTTCCGCAGGTTCCCGCCTGCAAACGCTGCAACAATCGGAAATCGGAACTCGAAGCCTACCTGATGACGGTACTGCCATTCGGTGCGAAGAACGCGGATGCGGCGGAGATTCTGGCGAAGCTGGTTCCACCGCGACTGGAAAAGAACGCGAAGCTTGAGCGGAAGTTGAGGACAGGATACGAGCGTAGCGGCGGCACGGCGATTCCATTTGAGCACAAGTCATTGGAAGAGCTTTTCGCGATGATCGCGAAGGCGCTGACCTTCCAGTATTTCGGCGTCCGTTTGGGAAGTGGCTATTCCTCGATTGCGTCGTTGTTCACCAACGAAGGCGAAGCATTTGTTGAGCAGGTGCTCTCCAGCGGAAGGGCTCACGTATCGGGAGACTTGGGTGCGGGCACGTTTACGTTTGAGGGCGCACAAGCCCCACAGTATCCAGAGTTGACCGTGTGGCACTTTCGCATTTATGGCGGTGTGGATTTTGGCGGCGATCCAAATGTATACGGGCCGTCCTCGCTCGCGCTTGCGGTCACTGGTCGTTTAGAAATGATCCGGAATCTTCGGTACTCAAGTTTCTTGAAGGATCGGAATGCACCGAAGGTCGGACGCAACGATCCTTGCCCGTGCGGTAGCGGGGAGAAGCATAAAAAGTGCTGCGGCTCCGTCGCCAAGACCCAAGCCCGCGCTGATGCCATAAGAGCCGCTCAAGCCCGCGCCGAAGCCACGAAGGCAATCGTGCCGACGACGTACCAACCGATTGCAGCCCACGGATACGGCCCGGCACTGCTTCCGTAAATCTCCGTAGCGTCTCTCACATGTTCCGCATCGTGAGTCTTTACAGTATCGAGAGCCTGTGCTTCAAGTATACGATTGACAAACTATGCCGTTCAACGAAGCGCTGTTTTGGTTCGGTATCACTGCGTTCGGAACAGGTTTGTATTTTCTGATTGAGGCGACCGTGAAGCGCCGCTATTCCATCGGCGTCACGGTGATTGGATTACTGGCGTGCATCTATTCGGTATATTGTCACTACAACCCTGAAGGCCCTTCAATCCGTTTGTGGGTGATACTGCTTGTACTGACTTGGGCGTTTCTGTGCTATGCCATTTATCTCAGTCGATTTCAGACCGCGACAACCAAGCGATCCTCCACTCCCTCCGCTCCCTCCACAAACGCTGCGGAGGAGACAGAGATCGCTTCACTTCGCGAGCGCGTTCTGCATTTTGAAACCAAGTTTAATGAGAGCCTCGAAGTGTCTGGCCGGTTCAAGGCAGAACTAGATGAGATTTACGCGGATGTGATCTTGGCGTGGCTAAAGGAAGCCTGCGTTGGCGACTTAAGATTCTCCACGACGACTGCGGCGACAACGGTGGAGTTGCGGGAGGATCAAGCAGTCGCAGGACTGGAGTGGCTTAGGAATCATGGTCTGCTCGAACAGGTGCCCTCGGGTGGAGGTTTGCGTCAGTTGGTATAACTGGCGTGACTCCGCGCTACAAACGCTTCACTGCCGCCCAACCCTGGAAGCCATATCCCGTGACCGCGAGTGCGGGAACAAGCGCACCCGCGATTCCTGAAATAGGCCCGGCAGACCCTCAGATTTACGTCGCCGTGCGCATGGACGGAACGGGTGCAAGGGGCAAGTATTGGAGCACACCATTCCAACTCACAAACGAGGGTGGAGCGATGGCGCACAATGCTATGCTCGAAGGTCTTGCGGGAAATTCCGGTGAGGCGCACTTTGAAGAAGTCCAGCTAATTCCGTCGAAGCAATCGGCGACAGAGATCATGCCTGTGGTGACAGGGTACGGGGAATTTGAGGAACACGATGTCACCACACTATTACGTGAAGAGGAAAGCCTTAATCAGAACGGGATACCGGAGGTTGTGCGCATGATGAAAATCAATTATCGGGATGCGGCGCAACACAAGTTCGAGACGACATTCGAGCTTGTTTACCATCGCGTAGATGATGAGATGATGCGTGCGGGACACGGCGATTGGCCTGCTGCTCCACTCCAGATTAGGAATGTGCGTCTGGCAAGGCTTTCGTAGTTGGAGTCCATCTTGGGGCGGTACCTGGCTGCCAGCCTTCTTGGAGCGCGAAGCTAACCGGTGCGAGCAATGACAGAGCGCGTTTTGCGGGAACTTCAGGGCGGGTTGTGGCATACAACTCACCCGGATCGTTTCAAGCAGATCCTCACCACTGGATTCATTCTCCCCGAGCCGGACCTCCCCGAAAGCGAGCGCTGGAGTACCGTCGCAGGCAGAGACCACTATCCATACGTTCGCTTCATTGGAGGCGTCAGCCTTTTTGACTTTGACGGGTTCGACAGTTATCGCGAGAGGTGTCCCGAATCATCCTGGGCCTACTTCGTCCCATTTCACCTGGCCTGGGAGTGCGCCGTTTGGGTCGAGCTAGACCGAGAGATCGTCGCACCACAGATGATCTACGGTGCGGACCTGGTAGCCGAGTGGAAGGCAGATCAAGCATACGGGCACCGCATCATGGCCGAAATTGAAGTGGCCCATCTGGGACCGATCCCTCGGAGAGCATTTAAGCGGGCATTCCTTGTACGCAAAGGCGATGATAGTCTCCAACTGCTTGAGTGTTAGGATCATACTTCGAGGTCGAGAAAGGTGAACTTATGAAATTGAAGAAAGTGCTGGCTGTGTTGGTGTTTGCGACCTTGCTCGTTGCGCCCATCGGACCAACCGCTTCAGCCTCTCCTCGGGC
>Ga0070765_100000573_pt1 | contig 22073 bp, 19 predicted proteins | sample HubBroMetageWFT5_FD_71516 | JGI IMG/M metagenome (GOLD analysis project Ga0070765, IMG submission 71516) | Warmed and freeze-thawed soil microbial communities from the Hubbard Brook experimental Forest, New Hampshire - Hubbard Brook CCASE Soil... | ecosystem: Environmental > Terrestrial > Soil... | reverse complement strand
GTCGCGCACGCGATGCACCCGCATACCGTTGCGCGAGCCACAGCACCGCCCCACCACCGATACCTCCACGTCGGCCGGCGCCGTCTCGCGGAGACCCCACACGAACGCGGCGGACGCGTGGCTGAGGAAGCTGTGCTTCCCGCACGCCAATAGGGCCGCGAGCTCGCGGGCCAAGGGCGGCAGCTCGCCGCAGCCCATCGACAGGACACCACGGAACACGACGTGGAGCCGCCCCGTCTTCAACCGGTACGTGACCGCATCGTTTCCGAGTCCGCAACCCTCGAGTTGCTCGGTGGTCAGCAGTGTCTTCTGGACCGCGGCGATCCGCGACGCCGCCAGATCTCGCTCCGCCCGCATTCCGGTTAGCGCCTCACTCGATCATCCCCGGCCCGCGAGTGAGGCGTTGACCGTGCCCCGGCCGGATGAACCTGAATTCACCGGCGGCGGGCCGGCGAGTGAGGCGCTAACCGGAATCGGGGTCGCGGTTGGGCTCGGGGTCGCGGTAACGGTCGGGGTCGGGGTCGGGGTCACGGTCGGGCGCGGGGTCGCGGTTGGGCTCGGGGTCACGGGTCGGGGGTCGGGGTCATGGTCGAGGTCGCCGGCATGGGCCAAGTTTCCGCCCGACTCGCGGGAGCACGTCAGATCCGCTCGATTTGTTGCGGAGTCCGCGCAGACCTGGAACGAGCCCACACCACGCTGCGACGAGCGTGCATGATGCTCAGACCGGGGCGTCCACGGGCCGCGGACGCTCGACGTGATCGTCGTGGCGGCCCCGGAATAGACTCGCGGCGGTGCGAACCCAGGTAGGCATCGTCGGGGCCGGTCCCGCGGGGCTCATGCTCGCGATGCTGCTCCACCGCGAGGGCATCGACTGCGTCGTGCTCGAGGCGCGTGATCGCGAGTACGTGGAGAAGCGCGTCCGGGCCGGGCTGCTCGAGCAGAACACCGTGGACCTCCTTCGCGAACTCGGCGTGGCCGACCGCCTGGAGCGCGAAGGCCTCGAGCACAACGGCATCTACCTCCGCTACCACGAAGAGAACCACTACGTCGATATGACCGGGCTGACCGGCCGGCACATCACGATCTACGGCCAGCAGGAGGTGGTGAAAGATCTCACGCAGGCGTTGCTCGACCGCGGCGTCCCCGTCCTGTTCGAGGTCGGCGATGTCGAGCTAGGAGACATCACGACCGACCAGCCGCGGATCACTTACGAGCATGACGGGCAGGCCGGCGAGCTGACCTGCGACGCGATCGCGGGATGCGACGGCTTCCACGGCGTCAGCCGCCCGACGATCGCCGAGCACCTGACCGAGTACGACTACGTGTATGAGTTCGGCTGGCTCGGGATACTGGCCGAGGCCCGGCCGGCCACCGACGAGCTCATCTACGCCTGGCACGCGCAGGGCTTCGCGCTGTACACGATGCGCTCCCAGAAGATCAGCCGGCTGTACCTCCAGGTCGACGCCGACGACGACATCGCCAACTGGCCCGACGACCGCATCTGGAGCGCGCTCGGGACGCGCTTGGGCAATGTCAACGAAGGCACGATCCTGGATAAGGGCATCACGCCGATGCGGTCGTTCGTGGCCGAGCCCATGCAGCACGGCCGCCTGTTCCTGGCCGGCGACTCCGCCCACATCGTTCCACCCACCGGGGCCAAGGGCCTCAACCTGGCCGTCAACGACGCCCGCATCCTCGCCCCGGCGCTCGCCGAGCTGATCAGAGACGGCAGCACCGAGCGCGCCGACGGATACACGACCGCCGCCCTGCGCCGGGTGTGGCGCGCGCAGGACTTCTCGAACTACATGACCCAGATGCTGCACGACCTCGGGGGCGGCCCGTTCCAGCGCCGGCTCCAGCTCGCCCGCCTGGAGTACGTCGCGCGGTCGGAGGCCGCGGCTCGCAGCCTCGCCGAGAACTACGTCGGCCTATCCGCCGAGCCGGAGTTCTGAGAGCTGGAAGAGCATGAAGATCGCCTACGAACGGGGACTGCACGAGCTCGGCGACGGGCTGTACGCCTACCTTCAGCCCGACGGCGGCTGGGGGTGGAGCAACGCCGGGCTGATCACCGCCGGGGGGACGTCTCTGCTCGTCGACACGCTGTTCGATCTCAAGCTGACGCAGGACATGCTCGACGCGATGGCGTCGGTCACCGAGCGCAGCCCGATCGAGCAGGCGTTCAACACCCACGGGAACGGCGATCACTGGTTCGGCAACTCGCTGCTCCCCGACCGCATTCCGATCATCGCCAGCGCCCGCGCGATCGAGGACATGAAGGCGGCCCCGGCCGCGGCCGTCAACGTGCTGTTCAACGAGCTCGACCTGGGGCCGGAATTCGAGGCCTTTGCCGCGCGGGCGATGCGCAAGTTCGACTTCGCCTCGGTGATCGAGCGCCTGCCGACCAAATCGTTCGAGGGCCAGCACGAGCTGTCGGTCGGTGACCGCGAGGTCCGGCTGATCGAGCTCGGGCCGGCGCACACGCTCGGGGACACGATCGCGCACGTGCCCGACGCGGACGTCGTGTTCACCGGCGACCTGCTCTTCATCGAGGGCACGCCGATCATGTGGGACGGGCCGGTGTCCAACTGGCTCGCGGCGTGCGACCGCATCCTCGACCTGCGCGCGCGCGTAATCGTCCCTGGTCACGGTCCGGTGACCGATGAGTCCGGGCTGCGCGACGTCCAGCGCTACCTCACGTATGTGAGTGACGAGTCCCGTAAGCGGTTCGACGCCGGCATGGACGAGCACGCGGCCGCCGACGACATCGACCTGACCGACTTCCGCGACTGGGGCGACCCCGAGCGGATCGCGGTCAACGTCGCCACGATCTACCGCGAGCTCGACCCCGCCCTGCCGGCGCTCACGCGACCCGAGCTGTTCGTCCGGATGGCCCTTTGGAGCGCCCGCCACTGAGCGGCAAATCATGCGGCTGATCACGCTGGAAGAGCACTACCGCGCGCCGATGCTGAGATCGGTCGGCGGCCTTCCGGAACCGCCGCCGGGCAGCCCGCTGGCGGCAATCCAGGCCAAGCTCGACGACGTCGGCGACCAGCGGCTCGCGGACATGGATGCCGGCGGGATCGACGTCCAGGTGCTGTCGCACGGCGCGCCGGGCACCGAGCAGCTCGAACCCAAGCAGGCGATCCGGTTGGCGCGCGAGGCGAACGACTATCTCGCGGACGCGATCGCGGTGCATCCCGACCGCTTCGCCGCGTTCGCGACGCTCCCGACCGCCGCTCCCGGGGCCGCGGCCGACGAGCTCGAACGCGCGACGGGCCAGCTCGGCTTCAAGGGCGCACTGATCAACGGTCACGTGCAGGGCAAGTTCCTCGATGCGCCTGAGTTCTGGCCGATCTTCGAGCGGGCCGAACGTCTCGGGGTCCCGATCTACGTGCATCCGACCGTGCCCCCGCCCGCCGTACGGGAGGCCTATTACGGTGGCCTCACGCCGCAGTTCGCCCAGGCCCTGTCGATGGCGGGGTGGGGCTGGCACGTCGATACCGGACTGCACGGCCTCCGCTTGATCGCCGGCGGCGTGCTCGACGAATACCCGACGCTCCAGATCATCATCGGTCACATGGGAGAGGCGCTGCCGTTCTTCCTGGCGCGCTCGTCGCGTGTCCTCCAGCAGCAGGCGGGGCTGTCGCGCCCGCTCGAGGAGTACATGGCCTCGAACTTCCACTTCACGACCAGCGGCATGTTCAGCTATCCGCCGCTGCTCCTGCTGCTCGAGGTGATCGGCGCCGATCGCGTGATGTTCTCGGTCGATTACCCGTACAGCAGCAATTCCGAAGGACGCGACTTCGTTATGAGCGCACCGATCAGCGACGGCGACCGGGAGAAGATCGCGCACGGCAATGCCGAGCGGCTCCTCGGGCTAGGGTCCGCTCGCTGACCCCGGACCTGTCAGGATCATAAGTGCGGGTAGCAACAACGCCAGGAGGTGACTGATGGCGACAGAGGCAGTGGAAGCCAGCAACAGGACGATTTCGCGCGCGGCCGCGCGTGCGGCGGAGCGGTTCGGCGACGAGACGGCGGTCAAGTACAAGCACGATGGCGAGTGGGTCGAGCGGTCGTTCGCCGACGTCGGCGAGATCGTCGACGAGCTCGCGCTCGGGTTGGTGGGGCTCGGCGTGGAGCCCGGTGATCGCGTCAGCCTGCTGGCGAACACCCGCCCGGAGTGGACGTACGCGAGCCTCGCGATCTCGCGCGTGGGCGCGGTCGTCGTGCCTATCTACCCGACGAACTCGCCGGAGGAGTGCGAGTGGGTGGCGGGCAACTCGCAGTCGCGGGTGGTGATCTGCGAGGACGCCGAGCAGGCGGCGAAGATCGAGCAGGTCAGGGCTGGGCTGGAGCATCTCGAGCACGTCGTCGTCATCGACGCGGGCTCGGGCGACGTCTCGGTGGACGAGCTCCGCGAGCGGGGCCGGGGCGGGGATCTGAGCGAGCTCGAGCGGCGCTGTGAGGCCGTGTCTTCGGAGGATCCGTACACGATCATCTACACCTCGGGCACGACCGGTCCCCCCAAGGGGGTCGTCCTCAGCCACGGCAACTGCTCGTCCGTCGGCTGGATGGTCGAGGAGATCCACTTCATCAACGAGGGCGATCTGTCCTACCTCTACCTGCCGCTCGCTCACGCCTTCGCGCTGACCGTGCAGCTCGCGTCGTTCGACGTCGGCACCGGCATCGTCTACTGGGGCGGCGACCCGCTCCAGATCATCCCCGAGCTGATGGAGGTCAAGGCCACCTACGTGCCGTCGGTTCCGCGGATCTTCGAGAAGCTCTACGCCCTCGCGCTGTCGATGGCCGAGAGCGAGGAGCAGCTCCGGGGAGCGGTCGAGGTCGGCGTCAAGGTCCGGCAGCTGCGGGCCCGGGGCGAGGATGTCCCCGAGGAACTGAGCGCGGCGTACGATCGGGCCGAGGAGGCCCTGTACGGCAAGGTCCGGCCGCTGTTCGGCGGCAAGCTCGATAAGGCCGTGTCCGGGGCGGCCCCGATCTCGAGCGAGATCCTCGAGTTCTTCTACGCCTGTGGCGTCCCGGTGCTCGAAGGCTGGGGCATGACCGAGACGACCGCCTGCGGTGTCGTCAACACGCTCGATGCGCTGAAGTTCGGGACGGTCGGGCGGGCGATGCCCGGAGTCGAGCTCAAGATCGCCGACGACGGCGAGATCATGATCAAGGGCCCGAACGTGTTCCGCGAGTACTGGCGCAACTCCGAAGCGACGCACGACACCTTCACCGAAGACGGGTGGCTGCTCACCGGCGACCTCGGCTCGCTCGACGACGACGGCTTCCTGACGATCACGGGCCGCAAGAAGGACATCATCATCACCGCGGGCGGCAAGAATCTGACCCCGTCGAACATCGAGAACGACCTCAAGCAGTCGCGATGGGTGTCGCAGGCGGTCATGTACGGCGACCGGCGACCGTATCCGGTGGCGCTGATCACGCTCGACGCCGAGGAGATGGGCCCGTGGGCTCGCGAGCGCGGCCTACCCGAGGACATGGCTTCGCTGGTGGAGTCCGATGAGGTCCGACAGCTCGTCCAGGACGTCCTCGACCGCGCCAACGCCAAGTACGCGAAGGTCGAGCAGGTCAAGAAGTTCGCGCTGCTCGACCACGACCTCACCCAGGAGAACGGGGAGCTGACGCCGACGTTGAAGCTCAAGCGAAACGTCGTCAACGAGAAGTACGCCGACGTGTTCGAGGACTTGTATGGCTGAGCAGTCCTGCGACATCGGCGGCGCGATCACGCTTTCCTACGAGACGTTCGGGAGCGAGGCCGACCCGCCGATGCTGCTGATCATGGGGCTCGGGATGCAGATGCTCGGCTGGCCCGACGAGTTCTGCGAGCAGCTCGCCCACCGCGGCTTCTACGTCGTGCGCTTCGACAACCGCGACGTAGGCCGCTCGACGCGGATCCACGGCCGGCCGCCGACCCCGGGGCAGTTGCTGAGCCGGCGGATCCGGCCGGTGCTCTACACGCTCTCCGACATGGCGTCCGACGCCGCCGGGTTGCTCGGAGAGCTCGGTCTGGCGCCGGCGCACATCGTGGGCGTGTCGATGGGCGGGATGATCGCCCAGACGCTCGCGGCTCAGCACCCCGAGTCCGTGCGGTCGCTGGTGTCGATCATGTCGAACACCGGCAATCGCTGGAACGGCCAGCCCTCGTTCAGGATCTACCCCTACCTGCTGGGGCGGGCGCCCGAGGACCGCGACGGCTATATCGAGTACATGGCAGGCCTGTTCGGCGCGATCGGCTCACAGGGGTTGCCGCAGGATCGTGAGCGAATCCGGGACATGCTCGCCCGCGCTTATGATCGCGGCCACGATCCGGCCGGGCCGGGGCGCCAGCTGGGGGCGATCATCGCCTCAGGCGATCGCACCACCGAGCTGCACAAGATCACCGCGCCGACGCTCGTGATTCACGGCTCGAAGGATCGGATGATCGCGCTGTCGGGGGGCAAGGCCACCGCGCAGGCGATCCCCGGAGCTCGGCTGACCGTGATCGAGGGGATGGGCCATGACCTGCCGGAGGCGGCCTGGCCGCAGCTCATCCCGGCGATCGCCGACCACGCCCACGCCGCCGACGGAGCGGCCGCCGGTACGCCGCTCAACACGCCTTGACCGACGGTTCGCGCACCCGCCTGCGCGATGGCTCGTCGGTCGAGATCCGGCCGATCGAACCCGAGGATCGCGAGCTGCTGCGCTCAGGCTTCGCCGATCTGTCCGAACGATCGCGATACCTGCGGTTCCAGAGCCCACTGACCGAGCTGAGCGACCAGCAGCTGTCCTACCTGACGGTCGTCGATCACCACGACCATGAGGCGCTCCTCGCGGTCGATCCCTCGAACGGTGACGCGGTCGGGGTCGCGCGGTTCGTGCGGATCAGCGACGACGTCGCCGAGTGCGCGATCGTCGTCGCGGACGAGTGGCACAACCGCGGCCTGGGTTCCGAGTTGCTCGAGCGCCTCGTCGAGCGGGCCCACGAGGAGGGCATCGAGCGGTTTACCGCGCTCGTGCTCGCCGACAACACGGACGCGCTCAGGCTGCTCGAGCGCCTTGGCGACACCGTCCGGCGCCGCGAGGGATCGCAGGTCGAGCTCGAGATCGAGCTGCCGGCCCGGCCCGATGCCAGCTCTCAGGTCCGGCTCATCCTGGCCGCCGCCGCGCGCGGGCTGCTCGTCCCGGCGACCACCATGTGGCGCCAGGTCGCCGACTTCGTTCATCGCCGTGCACGGTCCGACGCCGTAAGCGAGCCGGCCAACGTGATCGTCGCGCACGCCTTCACGACCGGCGACAGCCAAGACGCGCCCGTGCTGACGATCGCCGCCGAGCTCGCAGCGGCCCGCAGCGCGCACGTCCATCTCGTCGACAGCTACTGGCCGGTGCTGTCCAGCCGCGCGGACGTCGACAAGCGCCTGGCCGCGGCCGCTGACGAGCTCCGCCGGCGCGGGATCAGCGTCACCGCCCACCTGCACGGCGGCGATACCGTCGACGCCGTCATCGATGTGGCCGAGGAGACCGAGGCCGCGCTGATCGTGATCGACCCGCGGGCGGCGAGCCAGATGACGCCGTGGCGCGCCTACTCGCTGCCCGCCCGCGTGTGCGCCCGCGCGCCCTGTGACGTGCTGATCGCCCGCGACGCGGCTTGAAGAGGCCGAGCACGCCGCTTAGGGGCGCGGCACGCCGCGTAACCAGAGCGGGCCCGGCGAAAACTCGCCGGGCCCGCCCTCGAAATCAAGCTAACTCGCTTACGCGGCCTCGCTGAGGCCCGCGAGCTCACCGGTCGCGGCTAGACGCCGGAGACCCTGCTCCTCGAGTTGGCGGGCTCGCTCGGCGGTGATCCCGAGCTCCGATCCCGCCTGACGAAGGGTCCGGGGCTCCTCGCCCGCAAGACCGAACCGCAGCCGGATCACGCTCGCCTCGGCGGCGGGGAGCCGCCTCACGGCCTCGTTGACCTTCTGGTCGCGCTCGGTCACGGCCACTTCCTCGAGCGGCTCCGGGCGGTCGCTGGCGAGCAGATCGCCGAGCGCCGTCTCGCCGTCCTCGCTGACGGGCTGGTCCAGGCTGGTCATCGCCCGGCTCAGCTCACGCAGCTCCATGACCTCGTCGAGCTCGAGACCGGCTACGACCGCGATCTCCTCGTCCGTCGGCTCGCGCCCGAGCTTGGTGTTCAGATCGCTCTCGATCTTGCGCACCTTGACCTGACGCTGCGAGACGTGCACCGGGACGCGGATCGTCCGGCCGTGGTTCTGCAGGCCGCGCTGAATGGCCTGACGGATCCACAGCGTGCCGTACGTCGAGAACTTGAACCCACGCCGCCAGTCGAACTTCTCGACCGCACGGATCAGGCCAAGCATTCCCTCCTGAACCAGGTCGCCCATCTCCAAGCCGTGGCCCTGATAGCGCCGCGCCTGGGAGACGACCAGCCGCAGGTTCGCGTTGATCATCCGCTCCTTGGCCTCGAGGTCACCGCGCTCGATCCTCTTGGCGAGCTCGATCTCCTCGGCCGCCGTCAGCAGCGGATGCTGGCGAGCCTCGCGCATGAACAGCTCGAGCGACTCGAGCGAGCCCGTTGCCCGCTCGACATCGAGCGGCCGGGTCTCGACACCCGCCTCGCCGTTATGCGCGCTCCGGCGCCGGTCCTGGCGCCGATTGGCAGCGGTCGACCTGCGCTTCGGAGTGCTCGTCCGAAGGCGCCTGGTGGTTTCGTGGTTGCCGGACCGGGGGGATGGAGTCCGGCGATCTACTTCAAAATTGTCCAATTCAATCCTCTTGTCATCCATAGTTCGATGCCTATCGAATTATAACATTGTTCGACGGTCATCGAACTGATGAGTTTCGTAAGTCTCGCCGCTTAGATTTTCTGCGGCTGAAAGGTAAAGACGCAGAGCAGCCCAGGTTTCTTCTACCCACTGGGGCGCTCTTCTTCAATACTTCGTTTCGCTGCAAACGTCACACTCCCTTTGACCCGGGGTGGGCGCGGAACGGTTCTGGCTCCGGTCGGCCGAGATGCTGGGAGTCGCCACCAACATGGTGCATCGAGCGGCGGCGGCGCCGGCGATGAGGCGCCGGCGCGGGCCTCATCGGATATTCGAGCCTTGTGCCGCGCGTTTCCCGTCCCGAGCCACGGGTAGCGCTTCTCGTCGTGAGCGTTGACAGCCTAACCCGTGAGGCCCGCGATGCGTTCAACGGGTATTCCGAACCGCACGAACGACCGCCGTTCCGCACCTACGCGGCCCTTGCGGCCGTGTTGAACACGGGCTTCGCCGGCGCGTTGGCGGCCGCCAAGCGGTCCGGCCGCCTGCCCGAGACCGTTTCGACACGCGATCTTGTCCTGATCGGGGTCGCCAGCCACAAGCTGTCGCGCCTCGTTGCCAAGGACAAGGTCACGGCCTTCCTCCGCGCCCCCTTCACCGAGTACCAGGGCCGCGGCGGACCGGCCGAGGTCGAGGAGCGAGCCCGCGGCGAAGGCGTCCGCGGGGCCGTGGGCGAGCTGCTCACCTGCCCCTACTGCCTCGGGCTGTGGGCGACCGGCGCCTTCCACGCCGGGCTGATGTTCGCGCCCCGGGTGACGCGAGTCACGGCCTCCACGCTGACCGCGCTGACGCTGTCCGATTTCCTCCAGATCGCCTACAAGGCGGCGGAGGAACGCGGCCTCGGCGGATCGTAAGCCCCGGTTGCCGGCGCCCGCGGACGCACGCGGCCTGCCTCCGCCCTACTGTTGCCGCCCATGCGCTACGTAGTCGTCGGAGGCGGGATCCTCGGCCTGGCCACCGCCCGCCAGCTCGCCGCATCCTCCCGGGACGCGGATATCGTCGTCCTCGAGCGCGAGGACGGCCTCGCTCGCCACCAGACCTCGCACAACAGCGGCGTGGTCCACGCAGGCATCTACTACGCCCCTGGCTCGCTCAAGGCCAGGCTTTGCCGGCGCGGGCTCGCCCTTCTGCGCGACTACTGCGCCCAGAACGGGCTGCCGTACGACGCGTGCGGGAAGCTGGTCGTGGCCAAGGACGACAGCGAGGTCGAGCCGCTCCGCCGCCTATCCGAGCGCGCTGCCGAGAACGGCGTGCCGGGACTCAGGTGGCTCGAGTCGGGCGAGCTCACGGCGATCGAGCCGAACGTCCGGGGCGTCGCCGCGCTGCACTCCCCTGAGACGGCGATCGCGGACTTCGCCGCGGTCGCGAAGGCGTTCGCCGCCGAGGTCGCGGCCGCCGGCGGGGAGATCAGAACGAGCGCCCCGGTGGCGCGCGTCAAGCAGGACGGCCGCCATCCGATCGTCGAGCTCGCAGACGGCTCGACCGTCCAGGGCGACCGCGTGATCGTGTGCGCCGGCCTGCAGGCGGATCGCCTCGCGCTCGCTTCGGGCGAGCCCGCCGAGCCTCGGATCGTCCCGTTCCGCGGCGAGTACTGGCAGCTGCGCCCCGACCGGTCCCACCTTGTCCGCGGGCTGATCTACCCCGTACCCGACCCCGCGCTGCCATTCCTCGGCGTCCACCTGACGCGCAAGATCGATGGGACCGTCGTGCTCGGACCGAACGCGATCCTCTCAACCGCGCGCGACGCCTACGAGCGCCGGCGGTTCGACCTGCGCGACACCTACGACGCGATCCGTTGGCCGGGGACCTTCCGCATGCTCCGCCGCCACTGGCGCGCGGGCGTCGGCGAGCTCAAACGCTCCGCGTCCAAGCGGGTGTTCGTGAGCGAGGTCGCGGAGTACGTGCCCGCGGTCACGGTCGACGACGTCCTGCCGGCGCCCGCCGGCGTGCGGGCCCAGGCGATCGATCGCGACGGGTCGCTGGTCGACGACTTCCGCCTCGGCGTCAGCGGCAACGTGGCCTGGGTGCGGAACGCCCCCTCCCCCGCCGCCACCTCGAGCCTCGCCATCGCGGAAGAGCTCCTCGAGCGCGCGGCCTGAGACGTGCCGCCGTCGAAGCCTAAACCCGTAGTTGCCCGCAGACGCCCCGGGGAACTACTGCTAACGCTTTCGGCTGACTACGACGATAAGGGGCTATGTTCTCGAACAGCCAGGCGCTCTCCCGGGCCAGCCACGAGCTGAGGACACCGCTCAACGCGATCCTCGGCTTCGGGCAGCTCCTAGCGCTCGACGAGCTCAACGAGTCCCAACGTCACAGCGTCGATCAGATTATGGCCGGCGGGCGGCATCTCCTGGCGTTGATCGAGGACCTGCTCGATCACTCGAGCCTCACGGCCGCCAACGTCGAGCTGGCCCGCGTCGACGTTCACGCAGAGATGGCCGACGCACTGGCGATGTGCGCACCCCTCGCGGCCGAGAAGTCGCTGACGGTCGAGCTCACCACCCGAGACCACCCGCTCTGGGCGATGGGTGACCGCCGCCGGCTCAAGCAAGTCCTGCTCAACCTGATCTCCAACGCCATCAAGTACAACCGGCCCAGCGGCTCGATCACCCTGACGGCCGCCACCGACGGCGATGAGGAAGTGCGCATCGAGGTGAGTGACACCGGCATCGGCATGACGGAAGCCCAGCTCGCCCGCCTGTTCACGCCCTTCGAGCGCCTCGACGCTGCCCGCCACGGCATCCAGGGCAACGGTCTCGGGCTCGCGGTGACCAAGGCGCTCATCGAGGCCATGGGCGGCACGATCGAGGTCGCCGCGGCCCCCCGGGCAGGCGCGGTGTTCACGGTGCGGCTCCCGGCCGCGGTACCCGCAGTGGCCATGTCGGCTGCGACCGCCCGAGCACAAGCGCTCGCCTACGCGGCCTGACGCGGTGCGGCACGGCTCGCCGGACCGGCGGGTAGGCTGGCGACCGTGACTCGGTGGGCGACCGCGTTGGCCCTTTTCGCGTGCCTTTTCCTCGCCGCCTGCGGCGGGTCGACCCACCGCCGGGCCGCTCGCCACCAAGTGATCGTCGCCGGCGCTCTCATCTCCACCGACGGCCCCTACCGTTGGCTGGTCAAGACCGAGGGCGCACAGCCCACCGTCGCCGCCGAGAACCGCCACGCGGGCACGACGGCCTGGCGCCTGCCCGGCCCGCGGGCGCAGGTTGGAGGCATCGCGCGGGGCGACGTGATCGGATACGTCGCCAAGCAGGCGGTGCCTGTCGGCCAGATCGAGCGGATCTACGTGAGCGCGCCGGGATCGCGCACAGCCGTGATCCGGATCTTCCGGATGGGCTGGTACGGCGGAAAGGGCGGTCGCGAGGTGCTGGTCTCCCGGCCACTCAAACTCGTCACCCAGCCTCCGTGCGCGCACAGCTCCAGCACCGGCCTGACCCAGTGCGCCTGGCACCCGACCCTGACGTTCGTCATCCCCTCGGCCCTCCCGACCGGCATCTACACCGCGAAGCTCTCGGCACGGACGGGCGAGAGCGACTGCCTGTTCGTGGTGCTCGCGGCGCGTCCGCAGCCGCTGCTCGCGCAGCTCCCGACCTCGACCTACGAGGCCTACAACGCCTGGGGCGGCGACAGCCTGTATCCGGGTGGCGCCGACCGCGTGCGGATCACGGGCACCAACCAGGGCGTCGAGGTCTCCTACCAGCGTCCCTACGAAAGCCTCACCGGCGCCGGCCAGTTCTTCGCCCGCGACGTCGCGATGATCCGCTTCCTCGAGCGGTACGGGTACCCGGTCTCCTACACGACGAGCGAGTCGGTGGACGCCGATCCGGACCAGCTCGTCGGCCACAAGGCGCTCATCGACTTCGGGCACTCCGAGTACTGGTCCGCTCGGCAGGCAACGGCGTTCGCGCACGCCCGCGACTCAGGGACGAGCCTCCTGTTCCTCGGCTCGGACACGCTCGCGTGGCGGATGCGCTACGCCCGCGCGTCGCGCGGCGCCGGCGATCGCGGCGCGCCCGACCAGACGATCGTCGCGTACAAGCAGTTCGCCGCCCTCGATCCCGATCGCGCTCAGCCGGCGGGCACGTTCCCCGACGGTGGCGCGTCGCTCACCGGATCCGCCTACCTCGGGTGCATCACGCCTCGACTGCGGGCGCTCGGGCCGCCGACCTACTACTACTACCCGTGGCGCCCGGCGCCCGGGCTGCGCCCGATCTGGCTGTACGCCCACACGCGCATGACCCCCGCGACCCAGGTGTTCGGGATCGTCGGCTACGAGCTCGACGCGACCACGGCCGCGAGCCCGCCCGACACGCAGGTGGTCGGGGCCGGCGGTGCCCCGTGCATGGGCGTCGAGGCGGGCGAGCCGCGTCCTGGGCGCGGCGACGACCTCGCGCAGACGACGCTCTACACGGAGCCGTCAGGGGCGATCGTGTTCAACACCGGAACGCTCGGCTGGGAGCTCGGCCTCGAGCCCGTACCGAGCGCGTCGCCCGACGCGCCGCGCAAGCCGAATCCGTTCGTGGTCGCGATGACGCGCAACCTGTTAGTGCACGTGCTCGCGCTCCGCCCGCGCTGACGCGGTCACCGACCCGTCAGGTGGTAGATCTCGAGCGTTCCGCTCGTCGAGTGATCGTTGGCGTTGCCAACCGGCAGGATCACCCGGCCGCCGACGACGATTGGGCTGTTCCAGTGGCCGCCGCCGGCCGAGAATGACGCCAGACGCCGGCCAGTCGTCGGCGCGTACACGTCGAGCGCTCCACCGGGGTCGTAGACGTACAGCAGGCCGCCGGCGATCACCGGGCTGGTGCCGCCGCTCCCCGAGCGCCACGCCACCGACAGTCGCGGGCTCGCGCCGCTACCGCCGAGCACGTAGGCCCACGTGCCCGAGCCGTCTCCGACGAACACCCAGATCCGCCCGTTCTGGCTCCACACGGCGGGCGCTGTGTACACCTGGTCGCCGCCCGGCGACGACAGTTCCTGGATCTGGCCACCCAGGCGCGGGCCCGGGCCGCCCGTGGTCCCATCGAGGCGATCGAGGTCGAGCAGGTCGAGCACGCCGGCCTTGCCGCCCTGGACCGCGAGACGGCGGCCGTCGAAGACCGGCAGGACCACCGGCGAGGTGCTTCCGAGGTCGAGATCGTCGGAGTTCAGCCGGGCTTGATCCACCGGCGTCCAGTTGTGGAGGAGCGTGCTGCCGTCGGGGCTGAGCTCGAGCACGCTGTCGCCCCAGTCGGTCGAGCCGTTGAACGGGGCATTCCCGGTGGCGAACAGAATCCGGCCGGTGCCCGGCTCGATCACCGGTGCATTGCGCCCCCAGATCGCGGAGTCGCTGGCCGGACACGACTTCGGCGGATTGATTAACCCATGCCGGTCCGAGCACAGCGAGTTCCACACTGCCGTTATCCGCCCGCTGGATAGCGCGATCGTGACCACGTGACCCTGATAGGGCGGCGTGTCCCCGATGTAGCCGTCGGTGACGACGATCAGCGATCCCCCGCTGATGTTCAGCGGCGAAGCGATCTTCTCGTGGGTCGGGTCGAAGGTGACGCGCACGGGCCAGCCGCCGGCGCGCACCTCGTGCCCGGTCGCGACCGACAGCTTGTGGATCCGCCCATCCGGCGAGGCCGCGTAGACGAACTTGCGATCAGGGTCGGCGATCGGCGTCGAGGTGGTGATCTGTGAGCTTCCCTCGTAGGACCGGATATCGCCGGGCGTGAACTCCCACAGGCGCTTGCCGCTGCCCGGATCGAGCGCCAGCGTCCGTCCGTACGTGGTCGTCATGACGATCACGTCGCGCTTGTGCCCACGCACGGTCACGCCCGCGAGCTCGATCGCAGACGAGTCGACGGTTCCCGGGAGCCTGACCGTCCGCCGCCGAAGCGAGTGCACGTTCCGAGCGGTGATGCCGGTGGCCGCCGGCCCCACGCCGTCGCGCTGCGCGTCGTAGTTGAACCGAAGCCAGTCGGACTCCGGAATCTTCGCCCGCGCGGCCGAGGCGGTCGGACCCGCGCTCGGATACTCGCTCGAGGAGTCAGGACCCGGACCGACGATCGCCGGACCGCTGCCACCACATCCCGCGAGGAGCGCCGCCGTCAACGCGGCCGCGCTCCAAAACCCGGCGCCCCGCCTCACGGCACCGACTGCCCGCTCCCCGGAAGGAGGTTGTCCGCGGCGCTGCCGGCCGCCTGGACCAGATGGGTCGCGACCGGTCCGACCGGAGCGGGAACTTCTTGCGTCACGCTGGTGACCACGGTAACAACCGTGTCGACGGGGGTGGTCCGCGGTGGCGGGCTCGGTTGCGGCGCCGGTGGAACCGGGGCCGGCGCCGGCGCGGGCGCAGGAGCCGGTCCCCGCCCCGGAGCGGACCCCTGACCTCCAGACGAGCCGCCAGAGCCAGACCCCTGGGTCACCGGACGCACCGTCCCGCCGACCGGAGCGATCGCGCCACCGCCGGCGCCCACCCCGCGATGGCTCGCCGCCGGAACGGTTCGGCTCGCCGGCCCCCTGGCCGGCGCGGGCCGCCGCGCAGCTACCGGAACGACAGCCGGGATCACCGGAAGCGACGCCGTCGTGACCACGCGGCCCAGGCCACGGGCACCACCGGACGGTCCGCCCGCACCAGACGGCACGCCCGGCACGCCCGCCAGCGACGGACCCGCGAACAACTGCCCGAGCACCCCGACCCCGCTGAAGGCTCCACCGATCGCCAGCACCAGCAGGGCGGCGAACATCGCGAACGGAACGATCAAGGCAGCCGTCGAGGCACCGAGCAGCTGGCGCCTCCACACCCTTGCAAGGCTCATGGCCCGCATGGTACCCGCGCAACTGTGTACACAAGCGCGGCTGGAAGGCCGGTGGCGCGGGTACGATCACGCCGGGCTCCCGCAGCCCAACGTCCACGATATGCAGCGCCTTTCCATCGCCCGTTCGCTGCGCTTGGCGCTCATCGCGCTCACGCTCGCCCTTGCCGTGATCGCCGCGCTCGGCGTCGCAAGCCTCTACAACTCGCGCCAGAGCTACGAGAACAAACTCCAGCAAACGTCCGGGCTCGCCACCGCCGCCGCCAACCTCGCCGGCGCCGGGATCGCGGAGCAGGAAGTGCTCCGCGATGCGCGCGGACCGCAAGCGGCCGCCACCCGCCGCCAGGTCACGGCCGCCTTCGAGTCCGCGGCGCACAACGCCGCCACCCTCGCCAACGGCGACCCGATCAGCGAGCGCCTCGTCCGCCAGCAGATCGCCGCGCAGAACCAGGCCCGGAACCTCGCGCTCTCTGGCCGCCTTCCGGCCGCCACGGCCGTCACCGGGCCGCTCGCGCACGCCGGAGCTCTCGCCACCCAACTCCAGCAACGCCAGCTCACCCGCCAGGCCGAGGCCCGCAGCCAGGCGCGGTCTGCCTCGCGCCGGGCCCTGTTGCTGATCATCATCGCCGGCGCGCTCGCCCTGATCGGCGCGCTCGCGCTGATCACTGTGCTCGTCCGCTCGATGCGCGCGCCCCTGGACGAGCTCGTCCAGGCCACCCAGAGCCTCGCCGAGGGCAAGCTCGAGCAACGCGTCACCCCGTCGGGACCGCGCGAGCTCCAGGATCTCGGCGGCGCGTTCAACGCGATGGGCGCGGATCTCGCCACCGCCCAGCGCCGGATCGAGGAGGAACGCCACCGCCTGGCCGTCACGATCGAGAGCCTCGGCGACGCCCTGATCGTCACCGAGCCCGGCTCGAGCACGATCGCGACGGTCAACCCCCGCGCCACCGATCTCGTCCCGGAGCTGACCGTCGGGAGCCAGGTCGACGCCGAGGGCAGCCCGCTGCCCCCCGAGCAGTCTGCGCTCCGGCGCGAGATGCTGATCGAGCACCGGGGACGCTCGCTCGCGGTCACAGCCGCGAAGCTGGGGAACGAGAACCAGGGCGTCGTCTGGACGGTGAGAGACATGAGCGAGCGCGCCCGGCTCGAGCGCGCCAAGAGCGAGTTCGTGGCCACCGCCTCGCACGAGCTCCGCAGCCCGCTGACCTCCATCAAGGGCTTCGTCGAGCTCCTCCAGCGCTCGCCGGAGAGCATGTCCGAGCGCCAGCGCGAGTTCGTCGAGATCATCCTCAAGTCGACCGATCGGCTGGTCGAGCTCGTCAACGACCTGCTCGACGTGGCGCGGATCGAGGCAGACCACGTCGAGATCAACCGCCGCCCGATCGATGTCGGCGAGGTCGTCCACGAGGTCGTCGAGCTGATGCAGCCTCGCGTCCGCGAGAAGGACCAGCACCTGACGTCCTACGTCGCTCCCACCCTGCCCTCGGCCCTCGCCGACCCGGGGCGCGTCCGCCAGATCATCGCCAACCTGCTGACGAACGCGCACCTCTACACGCCCGCGGGCGGCAACATCCACGTCGGCGTCGAGCCCGATCGGGCATGGGTGCAGATCGTCGTGGCGGACTCCGGCGTGGGAATGAGCGAAGAGGAGGTTTCGCGAGTGTTCGACCGGTTCTACCGCGCCGGCAACCGCAGCGGCTCCAATCCCGGAACCGGTCTCGGGCTGTCGATCGTCAAGTCGCTCGTCGACCTCCAATTCGGGCAGATCAACGTCGAGAGCGAGGTCGGGCGCGGCTCGGCGTTCCGCGTGCGGCTGCCGGCCGCCGTGCCCGGCTTCGATTCGGCGGCCGGGCTCGAATCGATCAAGGGGCGCAACGTTCTCGTGGTCGACGACGAGCGCGAGATCGCCGAGCTGATCGCCAGCCAGCTCGCCACGCTCGACATCCAGAGCACGATCGTGCTCGACGGCGCGGAGGCGCTCGAGCGGTTGCGCTCGGGCCACTTCGACGCGATGACGCTGGACATCCTGATGCCGGGCATGGACGGCTTCGAGGTGCTGCACCAGGTCCGCGCCGACCGTGAGCTGTCGACGACGCCGATCGTGTGCGTGTCGGTGTTCTCGGGCCGCCAGGAACTGGCTGGCGAGTGGGTCGTAGCCAAGCCGATCGACGCCGATGAGCTGCGGGCCGTGCTGGGCGCCGCGGTCAGCGCCGGCCGCTCGCGGGTGCTGGTGGTCGGGCGCGAGGAGCTCCAGACGACGCTGGAGCCCGCCCTCGACGACCTGGGTATCGAGTTCCAATGGGAGGTGTCGGGCGCCGCCGCGGCGCGCGTCTGCCGCGAGCGCCGGTTCGAGGTCGCGCTCGTGGACGTCGGCATCCGCAATCCGCAGATGGTGATCCAGGCGCTCGACCTCCGCGGCCGGCGCGTGCGACGCGCGGTGATCCTGATGTCGGACGGCGAGACGCCGACGCCCGCCGGCGTCGGCAAGCTCGGGATGGAGGTTGTTCCGGCCGAGTACGCGGCGACGGCGGTGCTTGCCGCGCTGCGCGGCGAGCGGTAATTTTCCCCACGCCGGGGTAGGCTTGCGGTCAGGACGGGTCGGTTGATGCTGCACGAATTGACATCGGTACGCTGGAATTAATGGCGGTCCAGAGCGAGATCGGGCTGATCGATGAGCTCGTGCGGTTGCGCGCCGAGCTGCAACGTCGCGAGCGCGAAGCCGCCGACAAGGAGCTCCAGCTCCAGCGCTACGCGGCCGACCTGCGCGAAACTTTCAAGCAGGAGCGGGCGCGCGCGCAGGAGCTTCGCCGCTCGTACATGGCCACCGTTCGGGCGCTGTCGAACGCCGTCGAAGCCCGCGACGCCTATACCGGCAAGCACGCCGAGCGGGTCGCCGCCTATGGCCTCGTGATCGCGCGCAAGTTCACGCCCGATCTCGAGATCACGCCCGAACTCGAGTTCGGTTACCTGCTCCATGACGTCGGCAAGGTCGCGATCCCGGATGCGATCCTGTACAAGCCGGGCCCCCTCAGCGACGAAGAGCGCGCGCTGATGTCCCGGCATCCGGTGATCGGCGCCGAGATCGTCAGCGGCATCGAGTTCCTGACGGACGCCGCCGAGGTGGTGCGCTCGCACCACGAGCGCTGGGACGGCACCGGTTACCCGGACAAGCTCGCCGGCGAGAACATCCCGCTGGCTGCGCGCGCGTTCTCGGTCGCCGACGTGCTCGATGCGCTCACCACCGACCGCCCCTACCGCCCGGCCTCCTCGATGGGTTACGCGCGCTCGGTGATCACCGCCGGGAGTGGAACGCAGTTCGATCCCCGGGTTATCGACGCGTTCAACTCGATCGACGACGACGTCTTCGAACGGATCGCCTCCGAGATTCGATGACCTCCGATTCGCGGGAAGCACCCGGACACGGAGTGCTGATCGTCGATGACGACCAATTCATCCGCAAGCTGATCGCCACCACGCTCGAGGACGTCGCCGAGTTCGACCTCCACGAGGCGGCCGACGGGGTCGAGGCGATCGAGATCGCCCGCCAGACCAGACCCACGCTCGTGTTCCTCGACGTCGACATGCCGCGCCTGAACGGGATCGAGGCGTGCCGCCAGCTCCGAGCCGACGACTCCTCGGGCGAGCTCACGATCGTCATGCTGACCGCGGCCTCGGGCGACAACGTCGAGTCCGACGCCGAGCAGGCCGGCGCCGACCTGTTCCTGACGAAGCCGTTCAGCCCGCTCGACCTGCTCCGCCTGGTCGATCAGCTCGGCGAGCGCGGCGCCCGCTGAGAGTGGTCGTCCGGGTGGGTGCGTTCGGTCGGCCACACGTCGCGGATGCCACACTCCACACAATGACGCGTCGCGCCTGGGTGGCGTTCGCGGCGGCCTCGCTCATCTGGGGCGTGCCGTATCTGTTCATCAAGATCGCCGTCGACCACGGCGTCACGCCTCCCGTCCTCGCCTGGGGCCGGGTGACGCTCGGCGCGCTCGTGCTGCTGGCGCTGGCCTGGCGCGCCGGCACACTCCCGAGCGTCCGCAGACACTGGCGCGGGCTGCTCGCCTTCGCCATCGCCGAGATCGCGATCCCGTTCCCGATGCTCGCGATCGGCGAGCAACGCGTGCCCTCGTCGCTCGCGGCGATCATGGTCGCCACCGTGCCGCTGATCGGGGCGCTGCTGGCGATGCGCTTCGACCACTCCGAGCGTCCGACGCCGATTCGCGCGCTCGGCCTGGCGATCGGATTCGGCGGCGTGATCGCGCTGGTCGGCCTCGACGTCGCCGGCCACAAGGGCGAGCTGCTCGGAATCGGGGCGATCATGGTGACGGCCATCGGCTACGCGATCGGGCCGATGGTGATCAAGCACCGCCTCTCAGGCCTCGACCCCCGCGCCACGATGGGCGCGAGCCTCGCGATCGCATCGCTGATGCTGCTCCCCTGGGCCGTGCTCGACCTCCCCGCCCACGTGCCGTCAGCCGGCGGGATCGCCTCCGTGGTCGTGCTCGGGCTGCTGTGCACCGCGGCCGGCTTCGTCGTCTACGCGATCCTGATCGCCGAGGCGGGCACCAGCCGCGCCACCGTGATCACCTACGTCAACCCCGTGGTGGCGGTCTCCCTCGGCGTCCTGCTCCTGGGCGAGCAGCCCGGCGCCGGCGCGATCGCCGGCCTGCTCCTGATCCTCGCCGGCGGGTGGCTGGCGACCGACGGCCGCCTCCCGCCCGGTCTCGCGCGGCTTATGGGCCGCGCTGCGCGCGGCGTCCCTGGGGCCAGTCCGACGGACATCCGTCGGACGTGGCGCGGCAGGCCCGAAATGCGAGGCAGGGATGCCGGGCGGGCCGTCGCCGCGACCCGTCGGCGGGCGCAGTCGCGAGTCGCTGGGTCATAACTGCACGCTCGACCTCCGGTTGGCGCCGAACGTGCACTCGGACACGCATACGGGTCACGACTGCACGCTCGGGCTAGCGCCGGCGTCGAGCGTGCATTTATGACCCAAACGCCACCGCCCCACCCCCGGTGCCTGCCGTTTGACCCTTCGCTCACCGGACCCGCGGGACGACGCGACCAAGCCGCCCGGCATGGATGCCGGGCGGAAGAGGCCCCAGGGACGCCGCGAAGCGGCCCAGAAAGCCCCTAACGGACGCCGCGATGCGGCCCAGAAAACCCCTAGCCGATCTTGATCAGGATGATCGTGTTGACCACGAACGCGACCGCGAACCCGACCGTCCACCGGTTCAGGTTCCGCTCGACGAGCGAGCCGCCGCCGAACGGGCCGGCGCCGGTCCCCACCCCGAACGCGCCCGAGAGCCCGGAGTCCTTGCCCGAGTGCATCAGGATCAGGAACACCAGGACGACACAGATGATGACCTGGACGAAGCCGAGAACCGTGCTCATTGCGGGTCGATGGTAGCGCGGTCGATGCCGTGCAGGATCTCGATCGCCTCCGCTCTGAGCGAGCTGTCGAGCTCCTCGTAGTCGGCGTCGGACAGCTTGCCGGTGCGGTGATCGAGCTCGGCGTCGCGCAGCTCGCGGTACTTGGCCTCGCGCGCGGCCTCCAGGTCGGGGAGCGCCGTCGCGCGGCGCTCGGTGGCGGCGCCGGCGCGGCGAAGCGGCGCGGTCACGAACGCCACCACGGCGAACAGGATCGCGAATACGGCCAGGTACTCCACGCTCACACCGGCTCCCGGACCGGGACTGGAGGAGGCGCGGTTGGCCGTGGCGCCGGCGCGGCAGCCACCCTGACGCGCCGCCGGGACAACGACGGCACCGGCCACAGCGCGATCAGGCCGCCGCCGCCGATAATCAGGGCGCCCAGCCAGATCCAGGTCACGAGCGGATCGACGATCAGCAGGAACTCCGTCGGCCATGGATGGGTCACGAACCGCCGCGCGATCTCGGTCACCGCGAGGTCGCGCTCGGCCCACAGCGAGTTCATCAGCTGCTGTGCCTGGGCCGGCGGCAGCTTCGCCGCCTTGGTCATGACCTGGGGCGCGTAGGCCGCGAACACGTTGTTGCCCTGGTTGATGAGCGGCGCCAGGTGCGTGGGGTCGACGTTGACGACCGTCCAGATGTCCCGGCGCAGGCCGGCGTCGAGTCCGACCGCGCTGTCGGAGTTGGCGGTGTCGAAGAATTTGCCAACCAGTCCGTCGGAAGGGTTCTGCGACGGATAGAAGTTGCGCGTGGTCGTGACGGTGGTCACGTGCTTCCCGCCCTTCGACACGTTCAGCACTGCGCCGAACGCGATCTTCTGATCGGTCACCGACGCGGTCGGGCGCACGTACCGGATCGTGTAGCCGTCGACGCTGGCCCTCTGGCCCGGCGACAGGATTACGTCCTGGGAGTGCTGGAACGAGGACGACGCCGCGACGCCGACGAGCAGCACGGCCAGCCCGGCGTGGACGATGTAGCCGCCGTAGCGCCGGCGGTTCCGGCGAATCAGCCCGACGAGCGC
>Ga0070765_100000572_pt1 | contig 22179 bp, 15 predicted proteins | sample HubBroMetageWFT5_FD_71516 | JGI IMG/M metagenome (GOLD analysis project Ga0070765, IMG submission 71516) | Warmed and freeze-thawed soil microbial communities from the Hubbard Brook experimental Forest, New Hampshire - Hubbard Brook CCASE Soil... | ecosystem: Environmental > Terrestrial > Soil... | reverse complement strand
TTGTGGTCGAAGAAGTTTTGATTGTGCGTATAGAACCAGACCCCGCCGTAGGCGTCCAGCAGAGTCTTCCCCCACCTTTGTGAGTACCCCAGCTCCGGATGAAAGCCCCAGCGGTTTTCTCCGCAGTTGATCAGCTTGGTCTGGTCGTACTGCCCGGTGGGCGCAATCACTTTCAGGCTCACGCCAATCAGCGTTTTCTGGTGCCATTTGTGGAACTCGGCAGGAGTCAGCGGGGGCCCGCCCTTCAGATTCACCGCCAGCCGATAAGTTGAGTCGAGCAGCCCGGAACGATAAAGCCCGGTTGGAACCGTTTTGAAATCTCCGTCGAAGTTTCCCACCGCGTACGGCAACGCAGCCACGATGTTGGCGAAGTGCCCGAACATGTTGAAGGAGTGGTAGTAGCTGAACACCGGCACGTTATACGTCCCAGTCGCGTTGTGAATGGGTAGCGCAGAGCCGAACAGCAGGCCGCCAGTGTAGAAGCCGTAGGTCAGGGTGATGGCATTGGCGTGAATCGGGGTGATGACATAGGCGCGCGGCGAGAGGTCCTGGGCCGAAAGCAGGCGGGGAACGCACAGGGCGAACACCGTCGCTAGCGCGAACTTCGACCACGATCGCTCCTGGATTAACACATTGACTCTGATGTCCGAAGTTGTAACCGAAATGCGAGGGACTTACAAGAGTAACAATTAATCGTTACGGCAGCATGTCGAGCAGGACCGCGCCAAGAGTAGGTTCAAGCAGATTGAAAAACCGGGGGCCTTCGCCCGGGGTTGAAGGTGCGATGGGTTTGGCAAGTGCGATCTGGTGGAGACGGGTTCTGGCGACGCTCGGCTAGAACGGGAAGCGGTGAAGAATTAAGACGGGTGTACCACTTAATGTCCTTGCAAACCGACATCGTTCTGAGCTATAAACCGCCATTACGTGTCATTCTCAGGAGGCCCAGTGAGTACGCCGCTGCGTGCCGTTCGTCTTTCTCTCTTTCTACTCTTGCTATCTCCCATTCTGCCCACACTCTTGCACGCGGGTACCGACTGGGCCCCGCTGAATCCTGCCGAACTGCAAATGAAAGACTTGCCTGAGCAGCCGGGCGCGCCTGCGTTCGTGCTGTTTCGCGAAGAGATCGACAATGATCAACAGGGCTCTCACTCGGTTTACATGCGGATCAAAGTGCTTTCGGAGTCGGGACGTAAGTACGCCGATGTGCAGATTCCTTATTACAAGGAAGAATTCAGCATCTCCGATGTTCACGGCAGAACCATCCACCCTGATGGCAGTATCGTCGAGTTTCAAGGAAAACCATTCGACAAGGTGGTAGTCAAGAGCAAGAACCTTAAGGTGCGGGTAAAGGCTTTCACTCTGCCTGACGTCCAGGTCGGGAGCATGCTGGAGTATAAGTACACGCTCCGCAGAGAGAACAACTCAGTATGGCCTCCTCTATGGACAGTGCAGAGCGATCTATTCGAGCGCAAAGAACATTTCAAGTTTGTTCCGTACGCGGGTCAGATACAGATGGGCCACGGCCAGATAGGTACCGGACTGGCCTATAACTCGATGTTGCCCAAGGGCAACGAGGTCAAGAGCGTCCGCGATACCTATGAGCTCGATCTTGCCAACGTGCCTGCGTTCATCGAGGAAGAACATATGCCGCCGCCGCGGGAATACAAGTACTACGTCCACTTTTACTACCGCGGGGTCAGCGACGCCGATCAGTACTGGCGAGAGGAAGGGAAGTACTGGAACTCCGACACTGAGAAATTCCTCGGCAAGAAACATGGTATCCCGGAGGTCGTTGCGGGGGTCGTGTCAGCGAGCGACACTCCGGAGCAGAAAGTGAAAAAGATCTACGCTTACGTGGAGGGACTCGACAATCTCACCTACAAGCCACAGCGCACCCAGCAGGAACAGAAGGTGCTCGGGGTAAAGGACAACCGTGGCGTCGAGGACGTCCTCCGGGTCAGGTCGGGAGACCGACAGGAAATCACTTTGCTGTTTATCGCCATGGTACGGGCAGCGGGAATTCCGGCGTACGCCATGTACATCGCTGACCGCAACGAGGACGTATTTCTGAAGACGCACCTCAGCCTCGATCAACTGGACGCCTATGTGGCCGTTGTGCAACTCGACGGAAAAGATGTGTTCCTCGATCCCGGCACCAAGTTCTGTCCCTACGGCATCATGGATTGGAAATACACCGGAACCCAGGGCCTCAAGCAATTGCCGGGGGGCGGCACAGTGATCGCGCCGACTCCGTTGCCAGACTATATGAAGGCCGTTACCAAGCGAGTCGCCCGACTGCAGTTGAACGACCAGGGGCAGGTAGAAGGGACCCTGGCGGTTGGCTACTTCGGGCAAGAGGCATTGACGCGTAGGCTTGAGGGCTCCAGAACGGACGACGTTGGGCGCACCAAGATCCTGGAGGACGAAGTCAGGAGCTGGCTGCCTGCGAATGCCCAGGTCACCATCAGCAAGCCGCCACAATGGGACGCGGTCGAGACTCCCTTGGTGGCGGAATTCCAGATTTCTTCGCCTATGCTCATGTCGGGTGGGAAGCGTGTACTGTTGCCGACCAACATATTTCAGTTCAGCCGCCCTCCCATGTTCGCCCACCCCGATCGCAAGCAACCCATCTATTTTGAGTTTCCCAGCCGTGAGATCGACGATGTTCACATCAAGTTGCCGCCTAATCTGGAGGTTGAAAGCCTGCCAGCCAACCAGGATGTGAAGATCGAATACGCGCTTTATCGCGCTGGTCGCAAGCAGGACAAGAACGAGATCGACATGACACGCGACTTGGCAATCGGGGCCTTTGTTTTTGCGCCTGCCGAATATAAGAATCTGAAGTCGTTCTTCGACAAAGTCAAAGAAGGCGATGACGAACAGGTACTTCTGAAGCAGGTGGCCCGTGCCGCGCAGAACTAGCTACGCAGTGACGGCTGTCTTCGCACTTGCCGCCAGCGTGATGTTACTTGGCTCGTCACCCACCGCGCCGGACTGGTTGCATCAGGCCGCCGCGAAAGCGCCGGGAAAGTATGCACCGGATGCAAATGCTGTGGTCCTGCTCGATGATGTGACGCTTACGGTCACCGGACCGGGGCAAGCGGATGAAACACGCAGGAGGATTGTGCGAATCCTGCGCCCCCAGGGACACGATGAATCCAAGCTGCACGTCTACGTTGGCCCCGGCGACAAGGTGCAGTCGATCCATGCGTGGACGATCGACAGCTCGGGCATTCAGTACGAAGTTAAAGACAAGGAATTCCTGGAAGTCAGTCCCTTCCAGGACGCGCTCTACACCGACATCCGATATCGGGCAGTGGAAGCTCCTGCGGGAAATCCCGGCAGCGTCATCGGATGGGAGTACACCATCCGGCGCCACATCTGGATGGACCAGTGGCATTGGTTCGTGCAGGAAGATATTCCCGTGGACGAGACTCGGCTGACCCTGCAGTTGCCGTCCTCGTGGGAGTACAAAGCGAGTTGGGCCAACCGGGCGTCGCAGCAGCCTACACAGGCAGGGCCCAATCGCTGGCAGTGGGTCTGCCTGAACCTATTAGGGATTCCTGAAGAGCATCTGCGCCCCAACGCACAGGCGTTAGCTGGCCATCTGGAACTGGCATTCTTTGAGCCTGCGGCGGGGTCGAACCTGGGATCATGGAAGGCCATCGGCGACTGGTATTACAAGCTTGTGGACGGCCGGCGCAATCCATCACCGGAATTGTCGTCGCGAGTCCAGCAACTGACTGCTGGCAAGACTACATTCGACGCGAAGGTGCGAGCCCTCACCGGCTTCCTGCAATCGGATGTCCGGTACGTCGAAATTTCGATTGGAGTTGGTGGGTTTCAACCTCATCCAGCTTCGGAGGTTTTTCGTTCGCGCTACGGTGATTGCAAAGATAAGGCGACATTGCTCAGCAGCATGCTGAAGGAGGCGGGGATCAACTCCGATTACGTGCTGGTCGACACACAGCGGGGGGTGGTCAAGCCCGATGTTCCCTCGACACTGTTCAATCACGCGATCCTGGCGATCGCACTGCCGAACGATACTCCTACGGATGCATACCGCAGCGTGAGTACTACCACAGCGGGAACGCGCTATCTGATTTTCGATCCCACGGACGAGTACACTCCGGTGGGTGACCTGCGCACCCCGCTACAAGGCAATTACGGCCTGCTGGTGACAAAGGCGGGTGGCGAACTCGTCAAGCTGCCGGTCCTTGCGCCTGACACCAATCGGCGTGACCGCGAGGGCAAGTTCACACTGCAGGCCGACGGTTCGCTCACGGGAACGGTCACGGAAAGGCTTACCGGAACACACGCTGCCCGACAACGCGCGTGGCTTGCCACTGAGAACGAGAGCCAACGGGCGAAATCGCTTGACCATCGTCTAAGCGAGTCGCTTAAGAATGTCAGCGTCCAAGAGCTCAGCGTGCAGGACCTCACTGCGCGAGACAAAACCCTCATTCTCACTTACCAACTCACAGCGCAAAGCTACGCCCAGAAGACTGGGCCGCTCGTGCTGGTGCGAGGACGTGTGCTGGGCGAGATGGCGGTCGACATCAACTGGGCAAAACGCAAGTTCCCGGTGGAGCTGTCGGGCGCGACCTCAGAGAAAGACAACTACGAAATTCAGCTTCCCCCAGGATATGCAGTTGACGACCTCCCCGAGTCCAGGCAGATCGACGTGGGATTCGCGAGCTACAAAAGCAAGATCGAAGCCAGCGGATCGACCTTGCACTATTCGCGCGAATATATCGTCCGCGATCCGGATGTCGGGACCGACCACTTCACCGACTTACGCAAGCTGGAAGGCACGATCGGTGACGACGAATTTGCCAGCGCGGTCTTGAAGAAGACGCCCTAGAACTCCGAGAGAATCCTAAGACTCCTGAGTCGCCAATCGACCGGGCTCCATGGCTCCTCTCGGCTCGCGTGGCTGAAGCATGCTCGATTTAGCCACGAAAGCTATATCTTAGGCCGAACGTTGAAAGGTCTCATTCACTTGCAGCCGCGCATCGTCCGTTTCCTGCACCGAGGGAGCGCCGATTTCCAGCCGTCCGTTAGTGTTGGGCTTACGGTCGTGGAAGAACAGATTCTGATTCATCATGATGGATTGCAGTAGCCGCCCCAGTGTGCGGGAATGAAAACCATTCGAGAACGAGGGCCCGTCGGACCACCCAGGATTTACCGAGTAGTTGCAAATCAGGCTCCAGTATTCGCGCGCGGAGCCCCAAATGGTCAGGTTTTCCACGGAGCCAGCGGAACCGATGTGATACTCAATCCTGACCTTGCCGGTCGGCGAAGCGGTCAGCGCCTCCCAGTTGAGGACGACGGCACTGGTCAAAATGTGGTCGATTAGTACTGGTGGAAAGGACTTCACAGCGATTTCGGGAGCGACAGTTTTTGCCATTGAGCTTCCATTCTTCCTTGAGCGGATAGGTGGGACGATCTATATTCCTATGAGCTCGGTCGGATCACCGGCATTCACCCGGTTGCGACAGAGACGCTTTGCTTCATGCGTCGGGCAAATCAGGAACGAAATCGAGTGGACTTAACACCGGCACACTGGTTTGGGCGTTATTTTGCGGAGCGCCATTTATTTTTCTTCCGGCTGCGATCCGCCACGTGGCTTCCACCAGACCATTGCGTTGTAGCAACGAGTCGCAGCTTTCGCGGATCGCTTTTCGCATTCCATCTCCCCATTGCACGCCATACTCTTCGGCGACATAGGATCCCAGCAACGGCTCCAGATCGATGAACTTCGGCCTGCCCACCAGGAAGGCGACGATCTGGTGCGCGCTATCTTTCTTGATCTCGTCACGAAACGCCATGCATCCCCGATGGTCGGAACGAATGTCGATGAGCACCATGTCATAGCGGTCGCGGTGCCAGATGGAGCTGGCCTCCGCCAGATCGCTCGCACCGACGATTTCGACCCCGTGAACGGCCATGATCTTCCGGCGCATGGAACGGCGCTCAGAGTTGGTGTCGATCAGAAGGATACTGATCTTGTGCCCGTTCTTGTTCCATTGTGGCGTCGTCTTCGGCGTCTGATTCCCCTCATTCATGCCCGGTTACCTCGCGCGAGATGGTGGCGCCTGACAAGAGCCCGTCCGTACAATTGCAGGTTCGGCAGGCTGTCAGGAGAACGCGGGTGAGGAGGGCCAAAGGGTTTCGCTTTCTGCCTCGAGCGGGGAAAGCGCAAGGTAATTTCTAACTATCCGGGAAAACCTTATTATACGCCAATTTTGGAGCGTTCCCCGTTCTGACGGATGCAAAGAGAGGCCGACACCAGATTGACACACGTGAAGTAAGAGCATAGCGTCGAAGTTGAGCGAGACATTCACCTCCTCTTTCAGATTTCCTGAACTAAGTCAGCTCATCTGAAGTAGTCCTTCCTTAGTTCGACGAGTTGACCAGGATTCAGCCCGTAAAGACTGACTCAACATGAATTGTCCTCAGTGCAGCGCAGAAATGTCGAAGAAGTGGCACCCGAGAACTACGGTGAAATTGGCCGCCTCGCAGTGGGAATGCGGAGTGTGCGGTTGCCAACGCACACACGCCGACATGAAGACGCCGACGAAAGAGCAGAACGAGGCCGCGCTGCTCCGTGGTGCCTCAATCGCTGTGAAATAGTCCGCGCTGAAGCGCAGCGATGGGTCAGCCGCGATATCATACGTTCGATGTCGAAGCCTCGCCGCGATCTACCCCTCTTCTCTCTCGACAACGGCCTCGTTCCCGGCAAACCACGCAAGGTTATTCCCCACGAGTTTGTGCTGGACGCGCTCGCTCCGTTGTCGCCGTGGACGCGGCCCATGTTTGGCTGCCTCGCGGTCTACATAGAGGACAGGATCCTCCTGATCCTGCGCGACAAACAAGACGATACTGCCGACAACGGCGTATGGCTCGCGACCACCGTGGAGCACCACGCAAGCCTCCAACGTGAGTTTCCGAACATGCGGTCCATCGCGGTATTTGGGAAAGAGGTCACCGGCTGGCAGGTGTTGCCGGCCGATGCACCGGATTTTGAGGAAACGGCAATGCGGGCGTGCGAGCTGGTTGCCGCCAGAGATCCGCGAATCGGCAAGATACCGGGAAAGCGTCGGGCGACCGGATCAGCCGCCAGGAACGCGCCCAAGAAATCCGCCCATGCTGCCGCCGGCAAAACATCCACTAAACGCCGTCCGAGTAAGTGAGAAGCCTTTCAGTCTTGCGTCCTGGCAGTCCACATCCCTCAGAGCTATTCGATCAAGCGACTTAGTCTCTGAGTACGCGCCACTGCTGCTCCCGCGCGGTGTACACGGTTTCCGCCGTAGTAGATAATTGCTGAATCCCGACATGCGTCCCCAGCCGAAGCCCAGCAAGTCCATTCCCGTCAAAACCATGGTGATTGTTGTCGTCGCTGTGGCTGCTTGCGCCTTCGGGGTGTGGCGCTGGTCTTCCGGAGTACACGGCCAGGAAACCAGGACTGCGTCCGAAGCCACTTATGTCGGCAGCAAACAATGCGCCGGGTGTCATGAGCCGCAAACCAAGGCCTGGAGCACGTTCCACCACGCTCAGGCCATGCAGATAGCCAGCGACTCGACTGTCCTGGGAAATTTCGACAATTCTCGGTTCACCAAAGACGGAGTCACCTCAACCTTCTCCAAGAAAGACGGCAAGTTCTTCGTTCGCACCGACGGCGCCGACGGCAAGCCGCAGGATTTTGACCTGCCTTACACATTCGGCGTTACCCCGTTGCAGCAGTATCTCGTTCCATTCTCGAATGGCCGGCTGCAGAGCTTCGTCGTGGCCTGGGACTCGCGGAACAAGGCCGAAGGCGGACAGCGCTGGTTCAACCTTTATCCCGACCAGAAATTAGCTCCCACCGATCCGCTGCACTGGACGGGACGCAACCAGACGTGGAATTACATGTGTGCCAGCTGCCACTCTACGGATTTGCGGGCGAACTACGATTTGGCCAAGGACAGCTACGACACCAAGTGGTCTGAGATCGATGTCTCATGCGAATCCTGTCATGGGCCAGGGTCGAAGCACGTGGCCTGGGCGCAGACCCATAAGAAGGGATCGTACAAGCCGGGCGACGGCCCCAATGGCCTGGTGGTTGATCTAAGGTCTGCGAATGGTTCGTGGGCGAGCCTCGATCCCGACACCGGCACCATGCACTGGAAGGGCGATCCTCGGTCGCACAATGAGATTGAAACCTGCGCCGCCTGTCACGCGCGACGCCACCCCATCGTCAATAATCCGAAACCCGGTCCAGCGTTTCTCAACGAGTTTGTGCCCAGTCTCCTCGAAGAAGGCGTCTATTATCCCGATGGCCAAATTCTTGAGGAAGACTACGAATGGGGCTCGTTCCTGCAGAGCAAGATGTATCAACAGGGCGTAACCTGCTCCGACTGTCACGATGCGCACAGTGCGAAGTTGCCGCCAGTTAACTTGAACGCCGTTTGCGGCAAGTGTCACTCGCTGGCAAAGTTTGGCGCGGAACAGCACCATCATCACAAGGCCGACACCGCGGGCGCATTGTGCGTCAACTGTCACATGGCGACCAAAACCTACATGGTCGTCGATGCCCGGCGCGACCACAGCTTCCGAGTGCCGCGTCCAGATTTCTCTGTTGCCTACGGAACCCCCAACTCTTGCAATCAGTGCCATAAGGATAAGAGCAACCAGTGGGCAGCTGACTCGGTCGCGAAATGGTATGGGCCCACTCGCCGACAGGAGCCACATTTCGTGGTTGCACTTTATGCCGGCCAGCATGGACAGTTGCAAGCAGCGGGCGCCTTGTCCGGATTAATCACCGACGCCTCACAGCCTTCAATTGCGCGCGCGACTGCGTTGAGCTTGCTTCCTGAATACTTGTCGCCATCTTCGCTGCCGGTAGTGAAAGCCGCGCTCAACGACCGCGATGCGCTCGTGAGGCGCGAAGCGCTGCGAGCGCTCGAGCCACTTTCCCCGCAAGAGCGTGTTGCCATGGCCGCGCCACTACTCACCGACCCCATCCTTTCAGTTCGCATCGAAGCAGCACGCCTGCTGGCGGGAACACCTCCCGATAGCCTGCAGGAGCCGCAAAAGGCCGCGCTCGACCGCGCCATTGCCGAGTTGATCGCTTCGGAGATGGCATCTGCCGAACGCCCCGAGAACCACGTCAACCTGTCTCTGCTTTATGCTCAGATGGGCCGACCGAGTGATGCTGAAAACGAGTTGAATACCGCGCTCCGGCTCGATCCGAAGTTCGTTCCCGCTATGGTCAATCTCGCCGACCTGTACCGCGCTCAAGGTAAGGATGCCGAGGGCCAGAGTTGGCTGGAGAAAGCGGTCGCAACCGCCCCAGACGCAGCGGAGCCAGTCTATGCTCTCGGCCTTTTGAAGGTCAGGCAGAAGCAGTATCAGGTGGCGTTGAGCCTGCTGGCTAAAGCGGCAATGCTTCAGCCCTCCAACACCCGCTACAGCTATGTGTATGCGGTGGCGTTGAACTCAACCGGGCAGGCGGCCCAGGCGATTACAACTCTGCAGCAAGCCCACCAGAGGCGTCCTGCAGACCGCCAGGTGCTTGATGGCCTGATCGCTTTCGAACGCGACGCCGGCAACGTGCCTGCGGCCATCACCTACGCGCAACAGCTAATCGCCCTGGCCCCCGACGACCCCAGCGCGAAGGCAACGCTCGCCGCCTTGCAGAGCGGAGGACGGTGAATCTCGCCGCTCCGTTTCCCCGGTCCCGCCCGTCACACCCTTCTGTGATGCACCGCACTGGTCGCTCGTACATGACTTTCTAGAATTGTTAACAGCAACATGAGCTACGACAACGATCCGCTGTCCCCGCCGCCGATCTATCCGGGAACCAGGCCGCGCTTCCACGCCATGGTGAAGCCGACGGGAGCGCTCTGCAATCTCGACTGCGTTTATTGCTACTACCTGCAGAAAGAAGAACTGCTGGGCAGTAAGAACCAGTTCCGCATCAGTGACGAAATACTAGAGACCCATATCCGCCAGTACATCGAAGGCCAGCGCGGCGACGAGGTCGTGTTCTCCTGGCAGGGCGGCGAGCCAACACTGCTCGGTGTGGGATTCTTCGAGAAGGTGGTTGCGCTGGAAAAGAAGTACCAGCGCCCCAACCAGCGTATCGAGAACGATCTGCAAACAAACGGCACGCTGCTCGATGACGAGTGGTGTGCCTTCTTGCGCGACAACAAGTTTCTGGTTGGACTGAGCATCGATGGCCCGCAGGAATTGCATGACACGTACCGCGTCAACAAAGGCGGGCAGCCGACCTTTGACAAAGTTTTCGCCGCCGGTCAGATGTTGCAGAAGTACAAGGTCCCGTTCAACACACTGACCGTCGTCAACCGCGTCAATGCAAAGAAACCGCTGGACGTCTATCGCTTTCTCAGCCGTGAGTTGCGCCCGATGGCAGCGTCTACGCCTGCGATCACTACGTGTATCCGGAATACAAGCTCGGCAACATTGGAGAGAAACACATCTCGCGCATGATCTTTTCTGACGAGCGAAGAAATTCGGTTTCGCCAAGCGCAATGATCTGCCGCGACAATGCCGCGAGTGCAAGCCCCTCTTCGCTTGCAACGGCGAGTGTCCGAAGAACCGCCTCATCCGCACCCGCGACGGCCAGCCAGGTTTGAACTACCTGTGCAGCGGCCTGCAGCAGTTCTGGCAGAATATCTATCGCGATATGAAAGATGTCCTGCAGCGTGTGGAGCGCGCCGGAACGCCTCGCGACCTCTCGACCTTCCACGTGTAGGGGCCCCGCCGCCGACCGGGCACGACCCGGCGTTCAAGTGGCGTCTGCATCTCCTGAATCGGCGACTCGAAACACGATGTACGAAAAGTGAGGCGCAATTATATAACGGCCGCGGTTGTCCGAGTGCTCAGGCGCTGCACGGAAACGGACGGCGGCTGGTTCCTATTTCGCGGCGGCCGTCGTATCCTGCGGCCTTACTAACATCGCGAGTCGTGGGAAAACGAAACGTCCTGCGGCATCGTCGATCACGTTCACCTGACATGTATAGAAGCCCGGCTTCAGTTCTGACAGAGGTACATCGAGCTGGAATACCGCTGCCTTCCGTCCCGGGACTGTGAGCTGCTGCACTTTCACTAGCGGAGTCTCATACGACTTGACGTCGCCCTGGAAGAACGCAACATTGCTCATTACTCGTACGCCCAGCTTGGCATTCTTGTCTGTCGCGGCAGGAGTGCCTTCGGCCACAGATTCTTTCGCGGGATCGTATACCTCGTAATAAAGATAGAGATGCTGGTTCGCCGAGAATACACGGGTAACACTGGGCACGATCTCCTGCCCATTTTGCACCAGGGGATTTGCGGCGTCCCTCTTGGGCGCGGCTTGCAGTTGGCTGGCCAGCACAATCGAACTCATTTTCAGCGGCGTAGACTTCAGGTCGGGAATCGTGAAGTCAGTTTCGAACGAACCCATGCGCCCGGCCTCGTTCTCGCGCACTACAACCTTGAGGTGATACTTGCCGGGAGGCAGCGTTAGTCCGGTATCGTACTGCACATTTTTGCGCTGCACTTCGTTGGACGCATTCACCGCCAGCTTCACCGTTTCGCGAATCTCTCCGAAAGGAAACTTCTTCTCGTCGGTGACGAGCGCGAGAATGTCGAGCGTAGCTTTGTCCTGATCGCGGTTGCGGCTGAAAGGAATCTCTGATCCCGGCACGATCAACGACAGCGGAACGTAGAACCTGTTGTCAGACACGCGGAAGTACGCTGTCGCGAGATAGACCGGCAGATCGGTACTCGGCAGCTCCGACATTAATTCGTCCCGCAGTTGGCGTTCGCGATCGTCTTTGTTGGAGTGGCGATAGTCGGCCTCGGCATAATATCCGCGACGGAAATCGACTTTCACGCCAGGACGGTTCACCTTTACCGTGATGCGTCGATACTTGCCGTCCTTCGCAGTGTTGGTGCTGTGATAGCCGAGCAGGTAGTACATTGACGTGTCGTCCTGCACGCCCTTGAAGACGCGTCCGAAATCGTTGGAATCGAGAAATGCCTTTCCGCCCGTATCCGCTGCCAGGGTGACCAGCGTCTCCTGTGTCTGGAAGTTTGAATTCAATGCATTCAGCTGCGCCTGGCCGGAGTACGCCGACGTTCCACGCAGGCTCGCGTTCTGCGCCTCGCCGCCCGGAGGCAGCGCCTGTAGTCCGCGAATGTCCAGCGTATAAATTGACAGGTTGGCCAGGACGGCTGAGTTGATCGCTGCACGCAACTCCGATTGGTTCTCGATGCCCGTGCGCTGCATTCCGCTGGAGAAATAGATCAGCGACTTCTTCTGCGGCACGTTGGCCACCTGTTCGGCGACCGCGCGCAGCGCCTGCAATCGCCGATCGGTGTTGAAGATGTTGTATTCCGTGTCGTCAACCGTGAAGGATCCCCCTGTGTCGGGCGTTCCCTCGGTGGTGCCCGTGGAGCCTAGCTCGAATCCGGCGTTCGCACCTACGTTGAACGTCTGGAGCACAGCCCGCAGTTTGTCGCGATCGGAAGTGAAGTCCTGGTTGACCGTGATCGTGTTGCCCAGCGACACGATCGAAACCAGGTCGGCAGGCTCCATCTGCTTGTTGAGATAATCCTGCGCGGCATTGGAAGAGCGCTCGATCTCGTTGGGCTGCATGGCCGACAAATCGAAGAACAGAATGATCAGCCGCCGGTCCTTGATGCTCGATTCCTGCGCGCTGGCTGCTGGAGCGTCGGCTGCACCGGGCTTAGTCTTCTTTGCTGGCGTACTCAACAAGTTCGCCTGTTGCATCGGAACCTGCGGCGTGTTCTGCGTATTTTCGATGTCGAAGGTCGCCACCTTTTGCGGCTTGTTGTCTTCGAGCACCGTGAAGTCTTCGGGCTTCAGATCCCGCACTGGATTGCCACTCTTGTCACGCACGGTAACGTTGACCAATACCAGTTCTGTCTGCGCCTTGAAGGTGTATCCAGTTTGCGACTGCTGTCCGAGTAGTACGGTCGGGAACAGCAGTCCCGCCATGGCAACCAGCGCGGAGAACTTGCGTCCGAATTCGGCGAATGGCTGAAACACGGGAACTCTCAAAACCGGAACCTCGCCGTCAGCAAGACCGCCCGCATCGAACTGACCGAAATCACGCGGCCAAATGTTGGAGAGTTCAACACCGTATCAATCGAAGAGTAAATTGGATGGTTGAACACGTTGGTCGACGAGAACCTCAACTCCACCGACCGCGATTCCTTCAGCGGAATGAGCTTGGTCATGGCCATGTCAAACAGCACCTCTCCGGGACCGATGATGCTGTTGCGGCGGGCGTTGCCGTACTGTCCCGTCGGCGGAATGATGAACGCTGCGGTGTTAAACCATTCATTGATGTTGGGATTTGGGATCGTAACCGGCTGCCCGGTAACATCGGCGCGCAGTGTGCCATTCACTCCGCTGTTGACGTTGGAGTACGAACCCAGTATTCGTGGCGTGAAGGGAAGGCCTGACGCAATCGTCCAGTCGCCGCTCCATTGCCAGCCGCCGAGAAGATCCTGCGCCAACCCCGCGCTTGACAACCAGCGCCTGCCCTTGCCGAACGGCATCTCCCAAAGATAGTCGCCGGTAAAACGGAATTCCTGGTTGAAGCTCGACAGTCCCCGCTCGGCGGAAAGATCGAAGGCGTTCTGCGCCACCACGGTAACACCCGTGATCTTTCCATTAGCGCTGACGATCGAGGACCCGGCCCCAATCGTCGAAGCGTTGTCGAGCGACTTCGACCAGGTAAACGTGCCCCCCAGAGAGACGCCCCGGCTCAGCCGCTTGCGGACTCGTATCGACCCGGCATTGGCCGACGAGTCGCCTTCTGACGACTCGTAATAGTAGGGTTGAACGCCCGGAATGAGAAGTCCGTTTGCCGTCGAATTCGGCGCCGTGAGAACGTCCAGCCTCGTTCCCTTGGTGCCGGTGTAATCAAGGTTCACGATCAGCGTGCGGGTGATTTCCTGCTGGATGTCGAGGTTCCAGATCTGCACATACCCCAATCCGTAATTCGGTTCGATGCCGAAATTGTTGGTAATCGCCGTGGTGTTCGGGAAGCCGTTCTGCAGCGTCAATATGCTCGACTGTGAAGCGACGTTCGTCTGTGTGATGGAGAACGGTGGCTGGAATGCCATGTTCTGCACGATGTTTTGATACGCGGCAGTGTTGTAGTTAATTCCGTATCCAGCACGCACTACAGTGTTCTTCGCCACTTTCCACGCCACCCCGACACGCGGCGCAAAATTGTTTCGGTCGGGATTGACCAGTGTGAAGGGATACCGCATTCCCGATACCTGTCCCACCTGCCCCGGCAGCACTGGAGCAACCGCGGTAAACGTCGAGTTGGTGTCCAGATTGACGATGCGGTTATTGCTCTCCCTGAATGGCGACACATACTCGTAACGCAATCCGATGTTGAAGGTCAGGTTGCCGCGCGCGCGCCACTCGTCCTGCACAAACAGGTCCCACGAGTTTCCGCGGAAGTAGTAGCGGTCATAGCCGTATTGCACCGATGTTTGCTGCGCCAACCCAAGCAGGAAGTCCGCGAAGTCGTATCCCGTACCGGGCATGGCGGTGCCATTCACGAATTGCGACGTCAGCGCGCCGGTGAATACGAAGCTTCCGCGAGGATTACTGTCCGTCTGCGTGTTGAGCTGTATCCGCCGGAAGTCGCCTCCCCAGCGAAACGTGTGTTTGCCGTGCGACCAGTTCATGTTGTCGCTAAACGTCCACGTCTGGTTGCGATCGTTCACCGGATTGGTATCTGTGATGCCGCCGAAATGTGTGAACGACAGGTTGGGCAAGCCCCAGGCAAATGGGTTCTGGGAAACGCCTGTGATACCCAAGTCCCCCGTGATGTTGGTGTTGAAAGCGTAAAGATTATTGGTGTTGATGGTGCTGCGATTGAAGTCGACACGAAAAGTATTAACCAGCTTACCGAAGCTCCGGACATACCCAATCGGAATGTCGTAACCGCTCGATGTAGTATGCCCGCCGACCGTGGGAAACGAATTAATCAGAGTCTGGTCAACGTTGTGGTAATGGAACCCGATGCTCAGATTGTTCTGCGGCCCGCGTGCCCGCCCTCGGCCCTGCCCGACCGAAGAACCCCCGAAGGCCTGGTTCAGTCGAATGTTCAAGTCGGTACTGTTGTTGGTGGCCGCCGTAAGGTATTGAAAGTTCTGCGTCGTCCCCGGCAAGTTGGGCAGCGGGATGTAATTAAGCAAGCCTTTCGATGCCGAGTTGACCAAATTCTGCGGGATCGTCGCATTGGCGAATGGCAGTCCCGTGGCCGGATTGAAAATCTGCACGGGCTGGCCATTGATTAGGGTTTGCGAAAAGTCACCGTTGCGTTCCAGCGCCGTCGGCACCGTAGTGAGAAAGTTATACGGCGTATCCCCGTAACTGCCGTTGTAATTCACGAAGAAAAACGTCCTCGAGCCACCGTGGTAGATGTGCGGGATATTCAGCGGCCCGCCAACCGAAGCACCAAAGCGTTGCTGCAAGAACCCGGGCTTCTCCGCCGGCTCGCCCGTCAATGCGTAGGGAGTAGCGTCCAGGGTCGAAGTGTTCGCCGAGTAATACACCGTGCCGTGGGGCTGGTTGAGGTTGAAGCCGCCACGACGCCCGCCAAACCCACCGCCTCCTCCGAGTGGACCAAACCCGCCCCCGCCCGGTCCTCCACCCGGACCACCACCCGGCCCGAAGCCGCCGCCCGGTCCGCCCTGCTGGCTGCGATATTCCTGGATCCGCGTCCTCATCTCGTCGCTGCTCATGTCGAAAATGTTTCCCGACGATGACGAGCCCGAGACCGCGACAGATTCCGTGGCCATGGAAGGCGGAATGCCCGGCACTGGCATGCCTGCCGGCGCAACCGATTCACTGCTGCCCGTGCCGTTGGCGTTATTGCCGGCTTCGGCGGCCATCACCGATAGCTGCTGAAATCCGCGGTTACCCGCGGCACCGCCGCGCGCGTAGGCACCTCCGGCCGCGTTCAGCGCCTTGGACAGCAATGTAATTTGCACGTCGAGTTGAGGATGGGAGTTGGTTGCATTCACCGTCACGTGTTGCGTGGCGACCGCGAAGCCAGTCATCTGAACACGGACAACGTACTCCCCCGCCGAGGGCAGAGCCAGCTTGTAGCTCCCGTCGACCTGCGTCCAGGCCACCACTTTCTCTCCCGTCGCGGGATTCGTGGCGCTAATCGTCGCTCCAGGGACAAACGTGCTACCAGACTTGATCTTCCCCTCGAGCGTGCCCGCCGGCTCGGATGCCGTCGGCTTCGCGGGAGTCGCGTCGGATTTGGCAGAACTCGGAGTAGTTTGCGGATCAGGCGAAGCAGGTGCCTGCCCCAGAAGGCTTCCCGCAACCAGCAGGGCGAACAAGACGCCAGCCCGCGATCGCCATTGAAGCCGCGTCAAGGCGCACGAGCAACTCTCCAACGCGCTCGACAGCGCGCCAACGAGTCGAACATAGCCTTGACCAGCAGATAGCGGAAACACCTGGAAGACAACTCGAGTTTTCAACGCAGGCAAAATGGCGACGAGCACCTCGGAGGATCACTGCAACCTGGGTCCAGACCAACTTCCAATGTGAACACCAAACCTGCGTCCTCAGTAGATATTCAGAAGCGCGGGGAAGTCGGTTCCGCTAAATAACCCGCGTCCGCCTTCGTTTCGAAGGTTCTATTCAGCGAATCGTCACGCCGAGTTCCATTAGTTTTGGAACGAAGAAATCGGGAAACATATTTTCAGCAAACGGGTTTCAGCGCACGTAGTCAGACTCACACTCGACTTGGAATGAGGGACCCGTGGCGCGCATTTTACGGAAGCTCGGCAGCCTTTGGATGACTATGCTGACCTCGAACGCACCGTTCACGGCAGCCACTGCATTCGTGGCGGCGTCACTCTTACAGCGAGTGTCCAGGAGCATGGAACAATGAAGAAGAACCTGTTATTCACAGCCGTGATCTTTACGATGCTGACGGGCGGTTCCGCGGTTTACGCGCAGATGGGCCAGGAGCAGGGCGGTGGCCAGTGGAGTGGTCACGGCCAGGGGCAGCCGATGACGGTCGATCAGCGGTTGCAGAACATGACCAATCAGTTAAACCTGAGCGACGCCCAGCAGCAGCAGATCAAGCCCATCTTGGAGAACGAATCCAAGCAGATGCAGACCCTGCGCGAAGACTCTTCGCTTTCCCAGCAGGACCGCAGGAGCAAGATGATGCAGATCCGGCAGGACACTTCCAGCCAGATCAAGCCCATCTTGAATGCCGATCAGCAGAAACAATATGACGAGATGATGATCCGGATGAACCGCGGACGCGGCGCGGGCGGACCTGGGCAGCCGCTACCTCCAAGCTCGGGCCAGCCTCCCCAACAGTAGGCTCACCCGCTTGACAACCTTTTGACAGCCTCTGTAGCGGCTCACACTTCCGCTTTTAGGGGCTGTTTGTCTTGATGAGAAGCCGCCCTAACGCCCACCGCCATCTCGTATCGACGTCGCGGACGGCGCAACACCCAGGAGCCTCTCCCGTCCCATCCGCCCAATTCATTGCAAACAAACTTCGACCGTGGCCCAGCCGAAGTCCAACTTCCCGCCCGAGCATAAGCCCCGTTTATCACCCGCATAAATAGAAGTTGTCGCCATCTTTCTGATCGCCCCCATAGAAAATATGAGTTGGACGCGTCAAACCGCGTCCGATAGTTTTACCTCACTGGCGATGGTGCCGGGACTATTCCGATCGCGGCAATCCAGGACGCAAAAGGAGAATTTATGGCGGAGAACACCTCAGTTGAGATGAAGCAGACGTTAGGCCTCACCGGGCTGACGATGAACGCCATGGCGCTAATCGCGCCCGGCGCGTTTTTGTGGCTGACCTTTTACATCCAGGCAACCACCGGAGTGACCTCGCCCGCCATGTGGCTCGGCATCGTCCTCGCGCTGGTGCTTTGCCTAGCCACCGCGGTCTGCTATGCGGAGTTGGCAAAACTCTATCCCGGAACCGGCAGTTCGTACTATTTCGCCGAACAGTCGTTTCTCAATCACGACAAGGCATGGCGCTACGCCCGCCTCTCGAAGTTCATCGTCGGATGGGCCTCCCACCTCTACTACTGGATCTATCCCGGAGTGATGGTGGCTGTTATGGGCATCCTCTGCGGCTACCTGGTCGGAACCATTTGGCCGAACTTCATGAGCGCATCGAATCCCGGAATCGCGTTCATGATGCTCGTCGCCGTCGTATTCTCCTTCGTAGTGGCCTATATCGCTCACCGCGGCGTCACCGGCTCTACCGCGGTCAGTATTGCGATCAACGTCATTCAGATCGCCGCATTGGTGCTCTTCGCGGTACTGGCGCTCGGCTACCGCATGAATCACCCGCCGGGCACCGTCGCCTACCAGTTCGATTCAGTGTCTGGAGAGGCTTACACCTACGAGTTCGCAACCACCTCGACCATGGTCGACGGTAAACCCACCGATACCATCGTTCGCGACTCCGCTGGTGTAGTACCGCAGCCCAAGCTGGACGCTGCCGGCAATCCCGTGCCCTTTAAGATCAGCTATCCCGAAACGGATAGCTCGGGCGCTTTCCTGACCCATCCCAACGCCAAGTCGGTCATCAAAGCGCACAACTGGGGCTGGGTATTCATTCAGGCTACAGTCGCCATCCTGATTCTGGTCGGCTTCGAGTCGGTGACCTCCATGGGCGGCGAGGCCAGGAACGCCAAGCGCGATATTCCCATCGCCGTAATTGTCTCGCTCCTGGTGCAGGGATTGTTCTGTTATCTGTTCGAGTATTTCGCCGCAAACTACTTCCTCAATAGTGGATACACCATGGCGAATGCGTCAGCCTCCGCCGCGCCAATCGGCGACATGATGGTCGTCGTGGGCGATGCCTTGCTCGGTCCCGGGCACGGCCGGACCTTCATGCTCTGGGAAGCCTTCACCGTATTCCTGGCGTTGATTGGCACCACGCTCTCCTGCATGAACACGGGAGCGCGCGTCACCTACGCCATGGGCAAGGACAAAGAAGCTCCTGAGCACTTCGGCATGTTGCATTCGGAGAACCTCAGCCCGCACCGCGCTATCTGGACCCTGGCGGCTATCTCGGCCGTCGTCGGCTGCCTCGCACTCGTGTTCGTGTTTGGTGATGCCGGCGCGCCGACCGACACTGCGATCCAGGCGCTGCCGCATGGCTTCTGGTCGAGCTTCGGGTATGTGAGTCACGACAAAGAAGCGGCGATGCCTAACACGCTGCTCACTATGACGCTTGCCTCCAACTTCGGGACGTTTCTGCTATACGGCCTCAGTTGCATTATCTGCCTGGTCGGATACCACAACCATCCCAAGTTCAAGCTCGTACGCCACCTGGTGGTTCCGGTATTTGGGCTGGTCGCGAACCTCGCCTGCATGGCGTTCTATCTGATCGGCCCCTTCATGGGATACGGAACCAAGAAGGAGCCCCTGTTGGCCTTGGGGATCGCGCTGGTTTGGTTCATCTATGGCGGGATCTACTTCCTCCGCTCCAGCAAGGCTACTGGACGAACTACGCTCGTTGAAAGGAGTGGAGTAGTGACTGCGGTCTAAATCCGGTCAATGAAAAGACGACCTTGAAGGGCGGGCATGGGCCCGCCCTTTGTCTGCGCGAGTACTAAAATAAATGCTCTCGTAAACTGCTCAGGGTGTTTCCCTGGGGGGAGCTGCATCTTCAGGGTCTTATGCTCGACGTCGAGTTCACCCAACTTTCGGATCCCGGACGCATAAGGGAACATAACGAGGATTACCTGGGCTATGTCCTCCCTCACGCGACCGCGCAGTTGCGCTCCCATGGCTGCCTGTTCGCACTTGCAGACGGAGTTGGTGGACAACAGAAGGGCGAAGTGGCCTCGCGCATGGCCGTCGAAAGCGTATTGGCCGGCTTTGTGGGCGCGCGTGAAGGCGAACCGCATAAAGCGCTGCTAACCCGGCTCATCCAGGCTGCGAACACCCAAGTGTATGAGGGTGGCGGATCGTCCGGCGCTCGCGCTGGAATGGCCACAACCCTGGTCGCCTGCGCGCTCCGCTTCGATCGTGCCGTCGTCGCCCATGTAGGAGACTCGCGCTGTTACTTGATTCGCGCCGGCCAACCGAAGCAAATCACCACCGATCACACGGTGGTGAGCGAACAGAAACGTCTGGGAATTCTCTCGGCCAAAGAGGCTGCGGAGTCGTCCAACAAGCACTTGCTCAGCCGCTCTATAGGCAACGATATGTTTGTCGCTGTAGAGACCAACGAAGTACAGGTACAGAAGGCAGACTTGCTGGTGCTCTGCTCTGACGGGCTTCACTGGCCGGTGCCTGAGTCAGACATTGCGAGTGTAATAAAACAGAATGAAAATCTGCCCAGCTCAGCGGAAAAGCTGATTGCTCTGGCCAGGGAGCGCGACGGAACCGACAACATCAGCGTTCAACTGATACGCATCCACGACGTCGAGCGCACCGGCATGTATCGCGGGCGCCCATATAAGATTCGGTGATTTCTCTCCTGCGGAACCGGCGAATTGCATCTCTCGCTGAGAGGGAAAGACGCATTATTCGAGCAGATACTGGCGTATTCCTTATGGATTCTTTATGCCGAGCTTCGAACTTTTCTGGCATGATTAACCTGCGCTCTCGATTGACCGGCAATTCCGATCCGAGTTCCGCGATTCCAAGGAAAGCGGTAGTCCGGGTGGCATGACTTCAGTCCGCGCCGACGAACAACTCGATCACTATCGCATTGACCAGCTCATCGCGCGCAGCGGGATGGCATCGATCTATCGCGCCACCGATCTTCGCAATGATCGCACGGTGGCCATCAAGATTCCTCACCCTGAGATGGAGAGCGATCCGCTTCTCTACGACCGCTTCAAGCGCGAAGAGGAAATCGGCAAAAACATGGCGCACCCCGGCGTGATGAAAGTCTTCGGCGATCCTGACCGAAGCCAGGTCTACATGGTCATGGAGTGGGTGGACGGCCGGTTGCTCCGGGAGATCCTGAACCAACAGAAGAAGCTGCCACCCGAGCGCGCCATCAAAATCACGACCCGCATTCTCGACGCGCTGCAGTACATCCACGATCACGGCATTGTGCACCGCGACCTGAAGCCGGAAAACGTGATGGTCGATGACCAGGACAACATCAAGCTCATCGACTTTGGCATTGCATCCGATCTTCGTGGCCGTCGGCTGACGTTCGCCAAACTATCTCAGACCATGGGAACGCCCGACTACATCTCGCCCGAGCAGGTCAAGGGCAAGCGCGGCGACGCCCGCAGCGACCTCTATTCCGTTGGCGTGATGCTCTACGAAATGCTGACCGGAACGGTCCCCTTCACCGGCAACAATCCTTTTCTCGTCATGAACGACCGGTTGCTGAATAATCCAGTTCCGCCCCGCGAGATCGATCCGGAAATCTCGCCCCAGTTGCAGGAAGTCATCTACCGTGCCATGGAGCGCGATTGGAAAAACCGCTACGCGCGCGCCAGCGAATTCGCCTGGGACCTCGAGCACTTGGACCAGGTTGGCGTGGCGGAGCGTCCCGAAATGCGCGACTGGAAGACCCGGCGCAGTCCGTGGCCCAGGAAGATCGCCTTCTACGTCGCCATGGCCCTCATCCCCGTCGTCGTCTTCACCCTGCTTCTCTGGGTCGCGCGCCACAGCTAGTCCGGCGCGGTCGGACTGAATTGGAAAAGGTAGAGCTGGCCTTTAGGCCAGCGTCTAAAGCCTTTTGTATTTGTTACGCCGAGCGGACTTCAGTCCGCGCCGCTTGCGGTCTTTTATCACAGCGCTACGTGTCCTGCGTCCTTTCGCGCTCGGTTCACCTTGCTCTATGAAATGGATTGATGAGGCGAGGGACAAGTGTCTCTTGCCGGCCCGCACCCAGGCTGCGGGCATAATCGGCTCTTTGAAAATTTCAGGCGCGAAACGCTGCCGATTCCACCGGGGTCTTCGGAACCCAAATCCAGCCAGCTAAGTCCTTACGGCTGACTTGGATAGCTATAACTATATTTGTAATCAATCTCTTGCGAGCATTTTACGTCTAACTGATTGATTCTAAACAACACGTGAACAGCAAAAATGCAAGAAATTCGCAGATTTGCCACGCCATGTGGCCAGAACGCGACAGCCGCTACTCTGAGCTAACGCTG
>Ga0070765_100000570_pt1 | contig 22233 bp, 20 predicted proteins | sample HubBroMetageWFT5_FD_71516 | JGI IMG/M metagenome (GOLD analysis project Ga0070765, IMG submission 71516) | Warmed and freeze-thawed soil microbial communities from the Hubbard Brook experimental Forest, New Hampshire - Hubbard Brook CCASE Soil... | ecosystem: Environmental > Terrestrial > Soil... | reverse complement strand
CCGTGCGCCCATCACCGTATTGCTACGGCAACTGCGCACGCGACTTGCATGTGTTAAGCACGCCGCCAGCGTTCGTTCTGAGCCAGGATCAAACTCTCGTTTGAAGCCTGTCGCTTGGCGAAAAAAAATGCCTTGGTTTGCACCAAGGCCAGCCTACCAAGCAAAATTGTTAGTCGCTCAAATTAACTCAACCCATTCGTGCTCGAAAACCCGAATGGGGTCGAACAGATTCTGGCACATCGTATCGGTTGTCAAAGAGCGTTTGTTTGCCTCCCTGTCCAGCAGAGTGGCTACGAACAACTAGGTAAGATTAGCAGACTGGTCGAAAATGTCAACAGCGGATTACATCGGAAACTTCGTTTTCCACATAATTCCTCAGGCTCCGAGGCATAGCTATAGAGATGCAGGGAGTTACGGCGCGATCGGCGGTCGCAAAGACGTTCCTTGTGGGGCACGCGCGTTGCGGATAATTTTGGGCGGAGGAGCGGAAGGCGCCAGAAAAACGAGATAGGTCCTCGAAATGAGAATGCGGCAAGCAGTTGTGCGTCACCCCGTAAAACGGCAGCGGGAATTGCAGCACGGGTCGCAAGTGAGTGACCAACAGAAGGAAGTTTCTCTGGCGATCAGAACAACCACGTGACAACAACGCGAAATTTTGGCGCAACGCAGAAAACCCTTATCGAAGAACTAGCGTCACACATCTGAAAGCAGAGATTTCTTCCACGGCGTCGTGGAAAGCCCGCCGCGTTATTCTATTTCCGTAAACATTTTTCTGTTTTTACTTTATCGTATACACGCGGTGTCTGATTTTTTGAAGAATTCTATGATTTAAAATAGATTTGCCGAGCGGGTCGCGCATGAATCGCCCGTAAATACGCCGTAAACAGCACATTTAGTGAAAATCCAAAACTGGCACGGAAGTTGCAATAGATAAATCGCCGAGAAGTTCAGGTTCGTACTGCGCAGCCATTCAGAGAGAGAAGAGCAGGTCCTCAGGAAGTCCAAACGGCTGGCGGTACAAGCACAAACAGTAAACGGGGGAAGACGGAACGACGCGTGAAACGGAGATTCACGCGAGGGCGGTGGTGTGCGCCGACGTCCCGACGCGTGCAGCAATGCACGCAAGCGAGAGAAGGGGTGTGGCTCATGGGGCTCGCCGGGGCGAGAGTGGGACTACGAAAATAAAGGAGCTAGAAAGACCATGAGAATCAAGAAAATCGCAGGACACTTATTTCTGTGCGCGCTTCTGTTTCTGGCGCTCTGTGGTGGAGTAAAAGCGCAGAGCATCGTAACGGGAGCAATCAGCGGCACCGTGACTGACGCTTCCGGAGCGATCCTGACCGATACAAAGGTCACGCTTGTAAACGAGGCGACGCAAGAATCACAATCGACAGCTACCGGAGCAACGGGGAGTTATCGATTCCCGCTGCTAAAGCCGGGCAAATACAACGTGATCGTAGAGAAGCCCGGATTTCACCGCCTGGTGGAAAAAAGCGACGTGCTGCTGGGCCAGACAACCACTGTGAATGCGCGATTGGAAATCGGTGAAACGACGCAAACCGTTGAAGTCATTGAGAGCGCACCGCTGCTGCAAACCGAAGACGGCAACATCAGCTCGGACATTGACCTTCACACCATACAAAACATCCCCAATCCGGGTGGGGACCTGACCTACATTGCGCAGATTACTCCCGGCGTGACGATGAACACATCGAACGGAGGAGGCTACGGAAATTTCACGGCCTTTGGACTGCCGGCAACCGCAAACTTGTTCACCATTAACGGCAACGACTACAACGATCCGTTCCTCAACCTGAACAACTCTGGCGCCAGTAACTTGCTGCTGGGTTCTAACGAAGTGCAGGAGGTCGCGGTGGTTACCAATGGCTACACCGGACAATATGGGCGGCAAGCCGGAGCGCAAGTGGACTACACAACGAAGTCCGGGACCAACGCATTTCACGGAAACGCGCTGTACTACTGGAACGGAAGCGCGCTGAACGCCAATGATTTTTTCCTGAATGCGGGCGGATCGCCGCGTCCATTTGAAAACAACAATCAGTGGGCGGCGTCGCTGGGAGGACCCATCAAGAAAAACAAAGCATTCTTTTTCATAAACACCGAGGGGCTGCGATACACGTTCGGCTCCAGCAACCAGGTGTTCGTGCCGTCACCGGCTCTGCAGAACTACATCCTGACGACAAGCTTGCCGGCGAACAATCCGGCGGCGATTCCCTTCTACCAACAGATGTTCGGCCTGTACAACACCGCGCCGGGTATCGCCAACGCGCAGCCTGTCGCACAGGATCCCAGTGCTAACACCTGCGGCGGACTAGGAGTCGCGGGCGGACCGTTTGCCACGACACCATGCCTGGAGCAGTATCGCGTATCCGTCCCAAATGGAAATCGCGAATGGCTGTTGATGGGCCGGGTCGACTATGAATTCAGCGACAGTGACAAAGTATTCGGACGGGTGAAATTCGATCGCGGAAACCAGCCCACGTACACCGATCCCATCAACCCGGCTTTCAACATCCAAAGCAACCAGCCGTCGGACGAAGGACAGCTGAACTACACACATGTGTTCAGCCCGCGGGTGGTGAACAACTTCATAGGGTCGGTACTGCATTATTCCACGCTATTCCAAAGCCCAAACCTGAGCAGCGCGCTTTCCGCGTTTCCCTACATCCTAAGCACCACCGACACCAGCCTGACGCCGTTGGGATCGGGCTCTGGAGAAGACCCGAATTTCGCGCTGTTCCCACAAGGCCGAAATGTCACGCAGTGGCAATTGGTGGACGACCTTTCCATAGAGCGTGATCGCCATACGTTTAAGGTGGGAGTAAACTTCCGCCGGGACGACGTCAGCGACTTCAGCGCGAGCGAGGGGAGCTACGCAGCCATCAATTCCAGCATGTTGGATTTCGCGGACGGCTTTGCCGACGTAATTTCGCAGAACTTTGCGTTGCACAATTCCCAGCCGTTGGCGTTCTACAGCTTCGGCGCATATTTCCAGGACGAATATCGCGTGAACTCGCGGTTGAAGTTGACGTTGGCGCTGCGTGCCGAGCGGAACTCCGGTGGCGTGTGCCAGTCGGATTGCGTTGCGCGTGGCACCGAACCATTTGATCAACTCAGCCACGACCCAACTGTTCCCTACAATCAGATGGTGACCAGCGGAGTCAGCCAGATTCTCCCCAGTGTGGAGAAAGTCGTGATCGAGCCGCGCATAGGATTTGCGTGGAGCCCGATGGGCGACTCCACCGTAATTCGCGGGGGAGTTGGACTCTTCTCCGATCTTTATCCGGGGCAGATACTTGACCTATTCACGACAAACTTCCCGCAGGTAACCAGCTTCGCGCTGGCTGGGCTGGGAACGATCGACGCAGCCGCGAATCCCGCCAGTGCGGCGGCGATTATTTCGCAATGCAACAGCGCATTTCAAAATGCATTCAACACTGGCGGCACCGTGAGCAACTTCCTGAGCAACGCACCGGCGGGTTGTGCAACGCCAAACCTGAATGACGTGGTCGGAAACCTTCAGAATCCCAAGTATCTGGAATGGAACCTGATGGTCCAGCACTCGATTGGCAAACGCACGGTGGTTTCCGTGAATTATGTGGGGAATCACGGATACGACGAACTGCTCCAGGATCCCTACCTCAACAGTTATGGATACACCGGCTTGCCCGCGGCTCCGCTCGACACGCGCGTGCAGAACGTGACTCAACTTACGAACAATGGCGTATCGAACTACAACGGTCTGACCGCCGCAGTAAAAGAACAGTTCTGGCGCGGATTCACCGGACAGTTCAGCTATACGTTCAGCCATGCCTTGGACAACATGTCGAATGGCGGCATCAGCCCTTACAGCTTCAACGACAGCCTGTTGTTCCAGGTCAGCCCGTTCAGCCCGACTAGCCTGAACTACAGCAATTCCGACTACGACGTGCGGCATAGTTTGAACGCGAGCTACGTCTGGGATCTGCCCATCAAATTCCAAAACCGCGCGCTGAACGCAGTGGCCGGAGGATGGACCGTATCGGGGACGTTCTTCTATCGCAGCGGGTTGCCATTCAGCGTCGTGGACGGCACCACCATTGGAGAGCTGCAAGCCGGCGGCACGAACCTACAGAACGCCACTGTGCTTGGCGAGCCTATTTCAACGGTTCCGTTGTCCTGCGGTGCGGCGAGCGTCAATACGGCGTGCTTTTCCAGCGCGCAGTTCGCCAGCGGATCCGCGGTCGGCGGCTTCGGAACGATTCCGCGAAATTCATTTCGAGGGCCCGGATACTTCAATACCGACCTGGGCTTGAAAAAAACGTTTCAACTGAACGAGAGATTGGCATTCACGCTGGGTGCCAGCGCGTACAACGTGCTGAACCACGTGAATTTCGCAAACCCTATTTCCAACCTCGCCAGCAGCAGCAATTTCGGCATGATAACGCTCGCCGTGCAGCCGCCGACTTCGCCCTATGGGGCATTCGCCGCAGCGGCAACGGATGCTCGGATCGTGCAGGTGATGGCTAGGATCACTTTCTAAACCACGGTTCACGCCATCCTCTTGCGTGGATCCTTTGCGTTACTCCCTCATCTAACTCTTCGGACGAGAGAGGCAGCCGATGGCTGCCTCTCTTTTTCTTAATGGATTCGTGGAAGCTGTGACTCAGCGCAAAAGATGAGTTCCGAGGCCTCGACTGATAGGATGGCGACCAGGACTTCGCGGGCTGCGGCATGACGCATTCAACAAAAGTGGCAAGAAGAGCAGCAAAAGAACTGGCGGTAAAACTAAAGGAACAATTGAAGAAGCTGGGATTGCGGGCGGGCGAGCACATCGGCGTGGCAGTTTCGGGTGGCGCGGATTCCGTGGCGCTATTGCGGTTGCTGCTCGAATTGCGGGAATCGCTGGGGATGGTGCTGTGCGTCGCTCACTTCAATCACGGCTTGCGCGGAAAAGCATCGGACGCAGATGAGAAATTTGTGACGAAGCTCGCCAAAAATCACAAGCTGGAACTCTTTGTGGCTCGTGAGGATGTTGGGGCTAAGGCGAAGCGCGAGCGGGCGAATTTAGAAGATGCAGGCAGGCGCGCACGGGTCGCCTTTTTTAGTGAGTTGGTGAAGAACGGACAGGTGTCGCGGGTTGCTGTGGCACACACTGCGGATGATCAGGCGGAGACGGTGCTGGCGCATATTTTGCGTGGCACAGGATTGGCGGGGCTGGCGGGGATTCATGCGCAATCGGGAGTGGTGATCCGACCCCTGCTAAAGGTGCGGCGTGCAGACCTGCAAGTCTATTTGCGCGCGAAGCGGCAAATCTGGCGCGAGGATAAATCAAACAAAGACACGGAGCGGACTCGCGCACGGATTCGTCACGAGCTGATGCCACTTCTGGAGAAGAGATTCCAACCCGCGACGGTAGAACACCTCTGCCAGCTCGCGGAGCTTGCGCGTGAAGATGAACTGCACCTGGAAGGACAGGCCGAAGCGTGGGAGAAGGCGTACGTTCAGTCAACAGAACGAAGCGCGACAGCACAGTTGCCGCTATTGGAATTTTCGGAGCAGACGCGGGCAATGAAGACGCGCGTAATTCGAAGAATCGTGGAGCGGATGAAGACACATGCGGGACAGCTTTCGTCTTTGCACGTAGAGGCGGCGCTGGAGTTGGCGGAGGCTAAAGAGAGTGGCAAATCGCTTCCGGTGCCCGGCGGAGTAGAAGTGCTACGAGATAGGAGCGCCTTGCTGTTCCGGCTGCAGGCTTCGAATGAGCGGAAAGACAAACGCGGCGCGGTGGGTTATGCCTACGAGGTGCATTTGGGCGGAAGCGGGACGGAGTTGCATCTGATGGAACATGAGTGCTGCTTGCACTTCAGGGTGATTGACTGGCCTGCACAAGGGCGAGAAACTAAGGATAGAGGGCCGGTTACACAGGTACTACTGGATCGTGAACGGTTGCGTACTCCATTGATTGTACGAAACTGGCAGCCGGGCGATTCGATGCAGCCGGTGGGCCATCAGAAACGCCACACGCTGGCGCGACTGTGGAATGAAGCGGGCGTGAACCGCTGGGAAAAAGCCGTCGCGCCGGTGCTCACGAGCAATGGCAAGATCGCCTGGGCACAAGGGCTGAGTGTAGCGGCAGAGTTTGCAGTGAACGAAGAAACGCGGTCGGGAGTAGCGATAACGTTGGAACAGAAATCGTGACCCGGGGGCGTGTGGAACGCTACACAGCCGGGCGGATTGCGAGCCAGATAAAGGCCCTGGGGAGAAAAATCTCCGCGGGATGCCACGGGCGGCGATTGGACGTCGTGGTGACGATGGATCGCGGGTTTATGTTCGCGGCGGATTTGATTCGGGCAATTGACGCACCCATGGTGATTCATTTTCTTCGGGAGAATGTGCAAGATATCGAACAAGGTGGCCGGGCACGTCGCGAGGTTTTTTTCGGCAGTCGAGAGGCAATGGCGGCAGGAGAGAAGGAATCGAAGTTCAAGGGCCGGGATGTTCTGCTGGTGGATGTGGTGTTGGACAGCGGTGTGACGCAAGATTTTGTGTTGCGGCGGCTGGGGGAAGGAAAGCCGAGATCGCTGCGCCTGGCGGTGTTGCTGGATAAGATTTCGCATCGGCGGGTGGACCTGGAACCCGATTACTTTGGATTCCGGACCGCATCTAACGTAATGTGGACTGGATACGGTCTAGCTGCATCTAACAGGTTGGGCGGGAATCAGAAAGACTTGACGGCAGCAGCGAAGAGCAAGACCAGCGCAAAGAAATCGCGGACGAGAAGAACTGAGTAAACGAACGCGGGCTGGCAAAGATTTTGGATTTTTCAGGATTGGGGAAAGAGCGAGGCAACTGTGAATTCGAACTCCACGGCAAAGACGATTTTATTCTGGATCTCGATTGTGTTTCTTGGCGTGATGCTCTGGCGACTGGTCTCGGCAAACGGGCAGTCGGCACGAGAGGATACACCCAGCTACAGCGAATTTATGGCGAAGGTGGAAGAGGGGGACGTGAAGGAAGTGACGATGTACCTCTCGCCGAACAGCTATGAATTGCAGGGTGAATATTCAAAGACCCCTGGGAAATTCCGGATCACTATTCCGAAGGAAAATGCGCCAGAGGTCAGCAAGACACTACGGGATAAAGCCGTGAAGCTGAGCGTGAAGGAAGTGCGGAGCGGCGATTGGGTATTGATTTTGTTGAACGCGCTTCCGCTCTTGCTGCTGGCGGGTTTCGTGTTTTTCCTGATGCGGCAGATGCAGGCAGGCGGGAACAAGGCGTTGAGCTTCGGGAAATCGCGCGCGCGGTTGCTTTCCGCGCAGCAGAAAAAGGCGACGTTTAAGGATGTTGCGGGAAGCGATGAAGCGAAGGAAGAGCTTCAGGAGATTATCGAGTTTTTGAAGGATCCGCAGAAATTCCAGAAGCTTGGCGGACGCATTCCGAAAGGCGTGTTGCTCGTCGGGCCCCCGGGAACGGGAAAGACTTTGCTGGCGCGAGCGATTGCCGGCGAGGCCAACGTGCCGTTCTTTTCGATTTCGGGTTCGGACTTCGTGGAAATGTTCGTGGGCGTCGGCGCAAGCCGCGTGCGCGATTTGTTCGAACAAGGAAAGAAGAACGCGCCATGCATCATCTTCATCGACGAAATTGACGCTGTGGGACGCCACCGCGGTGCGGGATTGGGCGGCGGACACGATGAGCGCGAGCAGACGTTGAATGCGTTGCTGGTGGAGATGGACGGGTTTGAGTCAAACGAAGGCGTGATACTCATTGCAGCGACGAACCGGCCGGATGTGCTCGACCCAGCGTTGCTGCGGCCGGGACGATTCGATCGACGCGTGGTTGTGGCGCGGCCAGACGTAAAGGGACGCGAAGAGATTTTGCGGGTACACACACGCAAAGTGCCACTGTCCGATGACGTGGATATGTCTATTATCGCGCGTGGCACACCGGGATTCTCCGGGGCCGATCTAGCGAACTTGGTGAATGAGGCGGCGTTGTGGGCTGCACGACAAAACCGCAAGTTCGTATTGATGGGCGATTTCGAGATGGCCAAGGACAAAGTGCTGATGGGCGTGGAGCGCAAATCCTTGATCCTTTCGGATGAAGAGAAGAAGAACACGGCGTATCACGAGGCGGGCCACGCAATGGTGGCGGCGCTGACGCCCGGAGCCGATCCGGTACACAAGGTGACGATTATCCCGCGCGGGATGGCGCTGGGATTGACGATGCAATTGCCGGAAGCGGACAAACATACGTATACGAAGGAATATCTAGAGGGCATGCTGGCTGTCCTGATGGGCGGGCGGACTGCCGAGGAGATTTTCCTGGGACACATTACGACCGGCGCAGGGAATGACATCGAGCGCGCCACGGACATTGCGCGGAACATGGTGTGCGAGTGGGGAATGAGCGATCTTGGTCCACTGGCGTTTGGCAAGAAGGAAGAAGCTATTTTCCTTGGGCGCGAAATTGCGCAGCATCGTGACTTCAGCGAAGACACGGCGTTGCAGATCGATCGCGAAGTAAAGCGCATCGTCAGCTCGGGTTACGAAAAGGCGCGCAACATTCTTCTGAACAATCGCGACACGTTGGATCGCATTGCGCAGGCTTTGCTAGAGCGCGAAGTGATTGACGCGAACGAAGTGAAATTGCTGATGGAAAACAAGCCGCTACCGGAGAAACCGCGGACGCCGCCACCGCTGCCTCCACAGGGAGCGCCGAGCTCGGATCCGAAGGTGGTACGGCCGGAATTGCGGCCGGCGCCAGGATTTACGCGGGGAGATTCACCGGCGAAGGCGTAAGCGGGGGCCAGCGACCGGAGATCAGTGATCAGGAAACTGTTTAGAAAGGGCTCAGCGATGCTGGGCCCTTTCTTTTTTGTTGCCCGCTGCGTCCGAAGAAGAAAGGTACCTGAGGCAATGGCGGACGTATCGCGCTGTATTTGTGCGTGGTAGGATGCGGAATTATGGGCAGGCTGGAAGAGATTGTAGATGGACGCACTGACGCGGTGTTTGAGTATGTCGCGGAGGGCAATTCCGCAAGCGGTACGGACAAAGATGGCGTTTCCCTAGTGAAGTGGTGCGCATACTACGGCGACGTGAGCGCAATCAAGTTCCTGCTCGCGAACGGCGCGACGCTCGATCCGCTTGGAGACGATTTAGGCCTAACCGGAGCGTGCTTCCACGGGCACTGGCGGCTTTGCCAGTTCTTGATTGAACGGGGAGCGGATGTGAACCGGCCGGAGCCGGATACAGGAGAGACGCCGCTGCATTCGGCGGTGTGCACGGCAAATCGATTGAAGCACAACCTAGTGCTGAAGGTTCTGCTGGCGCATGGAGCGAATCCGAATTGTGCGACGAAGGAGGATGTGGAAACTGGCGGGTTTATGCGCGATTGCCGGACTAAGGGAGAGACGCCATTGCATCGCGCGGCAGCGTTCGGAGACGAAGAAGCGATCCAGCTTCTGCTGGATGCCGGCGCAGTGATTGACGCGAAGGACATGAATGGAGAATCGCCGCTGAGCTGGGCGAGTTGGCATTTGCGTCCGGCAAGCATATTGAGGAAGCTTTGCTACGGATCGCATCGAATCCACCCGCAATATACCGGGATGGAAGCCAATTTGTTGGGCAAACCGCGAAGTTGACGGGGTTGGGGTGGGTGCGATTCGCGGCGGAATCCGTGCGAGATGCTTGCGGCGGGAGAATGGCGTAAAGTAGGCATTATGGGACTGAAAGACGGCGAAAATCTGAATATTACTTGCCCGTGCTGCCAGGCGAAGCTGGTGGTGGATCCAATTTTCGGAGCGGTGCTGTCGCATGTGGCTCCCGTAAAGCCGGGGCCGAATGTGGACCTGACCAAAGCCTCGAACATTTTGGAAGAGCAGAAGAAACAGCGCGAGGATAAGTTCGCGGACTCCTGGTTTCAGGAGACGAATAAGGAAGACATTCTGGCAAAGAAGTTTGAAGAAGCAATGAAGAAAGCGAAAGATGCGCCGGCCAGCAAGCCGATTCGGGATTTCGATTTAGATTGAGGGAGCAGCCGGATTGGAGCGAGTGGCATGCTTAGCTCGCCGGGCAGAAGACAGTTCCCTCCGTGAATGGAAGTCCAAGAAGACCGATCTAAAGATCGGCCACTACAACAGAAAGAGGTTGTCGCCAAGTAGTTCGCCTCCCTGAGTTACACTTCCCTTCCATGTTTCAACGAAAAATCTATCGACTGCGTTTGCGAAAGCGGACGCTTGTGCTTGGGAAGCGAACGCTGGTGATGGGTGTGTTGAATGTGACGCCCGATAGTTTTTCGGATGGTGGGAAGTTTTTTTCGGTGGAGCAGGCGGTGACCGGGGCGCTAGAGATGGAGCGCGACGGAGCGGACCTACTGGATATTGGCGCAGAATCCACGCGGCCAGGGTCGAAAGGGATTTCGGCGGAAGAGGAATTGCGGAGACTGCTGCCAGTACTGGAAGGCTTGCGAGGACGGCTGAAGATTCCAATCTCGGTAGATACGCAGAAGGTGGAAGTGGCGGAGAAGTCGCTGGGCGCGGGCGCGGAATGGATCAACGATATTTCGGGCTTGAACAACGATCCACGGATGGCGGAAGTGGCGGCGCGCCATAAAGTGCCGGTGATCCTGATGCACATGCGTGGAACTCCGCGAACGATGCAGAAGAAACCCTTTGCGAAGGACGCTGTGCGGGATGTGACGGCGGGCCTACGCGAATCGGTGGAGAAGGCGCGGCGAGCAGGCGTTGCGAAATCGCAGATCGTGGTTGATCCTGGGATTGGATTTGGGAAGAGCCATGCCCAGAATTACGAGCTGATTGCAAGATTGCCTGAGTTGGCGAAGCTTGGGTTTCCGATTTTGGTGGGAACATCGAGGAAGGGATTTTTGGGAGTGACGCTGGCGGATGCGGAAGGAAAGCCTGCCACGGCGGAGGAACGCATTTGGGGCACGGCAGCGACGGTTACCGCGAGCATTCTGAACGGGGCGCATGTTGTACGCGTGCACGATGTGAAGGAGATGGTGCTGGTGGCGAAGGTTGCGGATTGTTTGCTTGAGGCGTGAGCGCGGCGCGGATGAAATAGCGCGGCGGAGAAAACCGGTCGACGCTAGTCCCTGACATCTTGCGGACATGGGGTGCAGCAGTGCTGCACCCCTACGGAATACAGACGGGACTCTGGGTCAGACGGGCTTTAATCCCAGGCTGCGAATTTCGCGGCGAGACTGGTCGCGAAGCATGATCACGCGGATGAAGATGAGCAGCGCGATGACGACACCGAATCCGCCGGTCAAAAGACATCGCAGAACGAGACGGCCGAACGCTTCCGGTGCACCGGTGCCGACCGCAACCCTGGCAGCGCCCTTCCAACCGCGCAAATTGCTGCATCCGACGAGATACGGACCATCGCTCGGGGGAACAAACTCATAAATCGAGCGACCGCTTATGGCCGGGAGTGAATAGGTAAAATGCATGGTTGGCTGGGGGGTGGCCACGGGGGTTCCCCACGGCAACGAACTTACCTGGCAATCGACCGATGCCTGCAATTGTGGCGAAGGATGATTGGCGGAGTTGGAAACCAGCTCCAGAAAAATTGTATATTTCAGATTCTTGTGGAGCACCAACTGTAATGGATCCGGAATCGGACTGCGCACCATCGAATCCGCGATGCCAACAATGCCTCTGTAAAACAGGAAGCCCGACCAAAGGACGCCAGCAAGCAGGATGGGAACGGCTATCGCCGCGTACCAGATGTTGGGGCGAATGCGCTCTGTGCCTTGCGGTGGAGCGGCAGGTGACGCCATGATGCAGGCAGCATATCCCAAAACACTGAAATGCGGATGCCCGTCGAACAGTGTTGCTATAATTCGCGCGCCTAAGCTGCGATTTCGCAATTTGACCACAGGAGTTGACATGCAAATTTGGCGGGTTCTTCGTTCGCTTTTCTTGTGCTTGTTTGGCGGTGTGGTTGTAGCGTCCGCGCAGCTTCCCGCGGTGAAGACCGATCCGCTGCATCCGGCGCAGGCTCTTCAAGGGTCGGGGGCATGTTCCGCGACGGAAGCGAGTTCCTGTGCGCAGGCGGCCGCAAAGATTACGCCGGTGGTGATGGGCGAATCACCACTGGAAGAAAATTTGCGGCGGCTGACGGACGAGATCGGCGGTCGGGTGAGTGGGTCGCCCGCATATGCGAAGGCGGTGCAGTGGGGAATTGCGGGATTTCGCGCGGCGGGCGTGGATGTGCACACGGAACAATTCATGCTGCCGGCGGCATGGAGTGAAGGAGCATCGCGGCTTGAATTGAGCGGGCCAGAAACATTTCAAGTAGCGTTCGTTTCCGGGGCATTATCGCCGGCCACTCCGGAAGGAGGAATCGGAGCACCGCTCGTTAACGTGGGCTACGGAACGGAACAGGAGTTTGCCAAGGCCGGCGCGACGGTGAGAGGCGCGATTCTGGTTGTGAACGCGGACTTGGGCTCGAGTTGGGCGGACCTATTTAACGAATATTTGCGGCCACCGAGCATTATCGATCGCGCAATTCAGGGTGGCGCTTTGGCGATTCTGTGGACCGGGGAGCGCGAACGGAAACTGTTGTACCGGCATACCAATACCAGCGACGGAAAGGCGGAGAAGATTCCGCAAGCGGTGCTGGCGCGCGAGGATGCGCTGCGGCTACAACGCGCGGTGGATACGTATCCAGGGAAAATGCGGGCGCGGCTGACGCTGCCAAACAAGATTAGCGGGCCGGTAGAGCAGGAAAATGTAGTTGGAGAAATTCGCGGGTACGAGAAACCGGATGAAATCGTGCTATTGGCCGCGCATCTGGATTCGTGGGAACTGGGAACCGGGGCGCTGGACAATGGTTGCAACGCGGCACTGGTGATTGAAGCCGCGCGGGCGATTAAGGCCAGTGGAGTGCTTCCGCGCCGGACGATTCGCTTCATTTTATTCGGTGGCGAAGAGCAAGGGATGATCGGCTCGTTCGGATATGTACGGGCGCATCGCGCGGAGATGGACAAGTATCGTGGAGTAGTGGTTTTTGACACGGGGATTGGGCGGGTGACGGGATTTTCGCTGGGTGGACGCGCGGACATCGAAGCGGGAGTGCGAGAAATTCAGAAACCGTTTGCGGGCTGGGGTGCGGACCACAACACGACGGACGCGCTTACCGGAACCGATCATTTCGATTTTCTGCTGGAAGGGGTGCCTACGCTGGTAGCCAACCAGGAGATTGCCAATTATTTGTTTAACTACCACGCCGCATCGGACACCTTCGATAAGGTAGACATCCGTGAGCTGAAATTGAACACGGTGCTGGCGGCAGTGACGGCGTGGGGTATTGCAGATCGCGTCGAGCCCCTTGGAAAGCGGCTGAATCGTGCGGAGATGGAAGCGCTCCTCAAACAGACCGGGCTGGATGAAATGATGAAGACACAAGGATATTGGAGCATGTGGCAGAGTGGGGCGCGCGGGAGACAACCGTAGACGACTGCGTAGAAAAATCTGCTTGATGCATCTAACACATGGTCCTGAGAAAACCCAAGAGGGCGGCCTAAGGCCCCCTTCAAGAGATGGGGAAGAGCAACGGAATGGCCGTAGCGGCTATACTTGGGTTGTGAAGACAGATTCCAAGAAAAGTACCATTGCGCCTGTTGCGGGCGCCGGGAAAATACTGGCGTTGGACTATGGGCGGACGCGTATTGGCGTTGCTATTGCCGATGCGGTGGCGCGGATTGCGGAACCGCTGACCACGCTGGAGCGAATCAATCGTAATGAAGATATGCGGCGGTTGCGCGAATTGGCGCGTGACGCTGGGGTGAAGCGGATTGTTGTCGGTCTGCCGCTAAAACTGGATGGATCGCACGGAGAAATGGCGGAAGAAGCGACGGGTTTTGCGGAGCGAGTAAGGAAGCAACTCGGGTTGCCCGTAGAAATGGTGGATGAACGGCTGACCAGTTGGGAAGCCGAGCGCATTCTGGAGGAAGAACTGGGGCGGCGGATTACGCATCAAGAAACGCCCGGCGGCAGGAAAAGGCTGTCGCGTCCCGAGGACGGAAAATACAGCGTTGACGCCGTTGCAGCAATGGTGATCTTGAGGGAATATCTCACGCGAGAAAGTGGCGCGGAGGAGCAGCGATAAGTGAGATTTGTTTCCATACTGATTGCGCTGGTAATCCTGCTGGCCGCGGGTACCGCGGGCTATTGGTGGTATTGCATGGAAAAGCCGTACGGAACGATTCCAGCGGATGGCGTGTTCGTGGACATTCCTCACGGCGAATCGACTCGTGGCGTCGGGCATCTCCTGCAGAAGAATGGAATTTTGCGCAGCTCCACGGCGTTCGAGATTTACGCGCGGAGACATCCGAAACGGACGTTGCAGGCGGGTGAATACTTTTTTGATCATCCGCTGACCGGAAAAGAAGTGTTCGAAAAACTGGCAAATGGCGATGTATTCGAACAGCCGTTCACGGTGAAGGAAGCGGAAACGATCTTCGAAATCGCGCACGACTTGCAGACGGCGAAGTATATGAGCGCCGAGGAATTCTTAAAGGCGGCGAAAGACCCCGCGTTGATTCAGGATATCGCGCCGGGAGCGAAGACACTGGAGGGGTTTTTGTTTCCGGCGACGTATAACCTGCCGCGGCACGCGAGCGCGGCGGAGTTGACGGCGATGATGACGCGAAAATTCCGCGAAGCAGTACAGCAGATCTCGCCTACTGCGTTAGTGCTGGATCCCAGCAAACCGAATGAATCCTTGCTGCGAAAGGTGACGCTGGCATCGCTGGTCGAGAGGGAAACTCCAAAGCCCGACGAACGGCCGCTGGTGGCCGGCGTGTTCACCAACCGGCTCAACAAAGGGATGCTGCTGCAATGCGATCCGACGGTAATTTACTCGTTGGAAGAGATCGGAAAATACCACGGGACTTTATCGTTGAAGGATTTGCACTACGATTCGCCGTACAACACGTATTTGCACATCGGTCTGCCTCCGGGCCCGATTGGGAATCCAGGAGAAGCTTCCCTGCGGGCGGCGTTTCAGCCGGCGGAAACGGATTATCTTTATTTCGTGGCGAATACGCACGGCGGACATTTTTTTGCCGCGACGTTGAGTGAGCACGTCAAAAATGTGGCTAAATATCACCGGCTTCTGAACGGGCAGGGCGACGAACCTTCCACGGAAGAAGCAAACCGGCTGCCCGCGGGCAGCTCCGCGCATAAAGGCAGACTGTGACCGACGAAGCAAAAACAAAGAAAACGCTGATTGTGGAGACGGCCCGGGAATTGGGGTTGCAGACCTGGACATCCGCAGAGATCGATCAATTGCGGCGGCGGTTGATTGCGGAGCATGGCGAAGCGGGCAAGACGGGCAACGAATACATTGCGGACGTATTGAAGGGCGCGGGCTGGAAGGTGCAGGTCACTGAACGTGAAGAAGCGGAAGACCGCTTCGAGGAAGAGTTCGAAGATATTTTGCACTTCAAGACGCTGCAGGACGCTGAGGTGAGTCTGACGCGGCTGGACGAATTGCTGCGGCGATTCCGGGCACATGAGGAGAAGGCCGCGGTGGAACGAGTGCTGGAGATCGCGCGGCTCGGAAAGCGCCGCGCGGAAATGATCTCCTTGAACCGCAAGGTGGAGGCTCGCAAGCGCGAAGAAAAAAGAGAAATTGGAGAGTGGTTCCGGATCTGGCTGGAGAATCCGGACGCCTTTTTCGATTGGCTGGACGTTCGCAAAGCGACCGCAGATTTCCGTGAGAAGTTTGGCGAGATTGAGGCGGAAGAATGAACGCGACGCCAGAACAAAAAGTGCCGGAGTTGCCGCCGTATTCGCTGGACGTGCAATCGATGGACTTGGGCAGCGAGATAAAGGCGGCGGGGCTGGAGTTGATCGAGACGGAAAGCCGCGAGCCGCTGCGCGGAGAGAAGGCCGCGGAGATTTGGGCTGCAGCGATTCCGGCGCTGGCTGGTGAGGATTTCTGGGTGCTGGATTTTTTCAGCCACCTGGAGCGCGTTCGGGACTTTTGCAAGACACGTGAGATTGTGTTTCGGGAAAACGCCAGCCGCTGCCTGGTGGTGCCGCAGCCGCCTGCCGAAGACTTGCAGGCGTTGCTGGCGCGATTTGCGGCGGAGACGTTTGGGCTGCGAGCGGGCGAAGCGGCGCGGGAGCCGGATGTACCGTTGGAAGAAGAGCTTTCTCATCGCGGGTTGGATGCATACCAGTCGGCGTACACAGGGTATACGTTTTGTGCGATTTGCGAGCCGGATGACGGGTGGGCGACGGTTTTGAGCGAGAAGTTGTGGGCCAGCGAGATTATTCGGCGGGTGCGGCCTGCGTTGCAGGCGTTTGATGTGTATATTGCTCGGCCACAGTAAGTTGATTTGGTTCACCGAAAAAACCCAAGAGCACAGCCAAGAGTGGCTGTGCCACAAAACAAAACCCAAGAGAAAAACCGCACCCTTAGAAACCGAAGGGTGCGGCACCCGGGAAGTCAATTACTGGTTGACGCCGCTTAGGAAGCCACCGAGATGGCCGGTGATGGTAATGCACATCACGCCCGCTAGTTCCAGTGCGAGTAGCCACGACGGTGGATTCGATTCGTCTCTTTGCCGCGAACGATAGTGCAAGAACCAGATTATGAGAATGAGGATCGTGGACGCTGCCGCCGCGAGCATGTGGTAGAACAGGATTCCTTTTATGCGTTGTCCTTCCAATTGAAATTGCCATGCTAGCAAGCCGGTCACGATCGCGGGCAGGGTGCCGATCGCCGCGAGCGTAAAGTTCCAGTAGGCGACGGTAGAGAAGTCGCTTCGCCGCGTCCAGCGCCCCAGCAAATCGAACGCGACGGCTGCGAAGCACAACGCGATTGGGAAATGGATGAGGACCACGTGCTGCGCGTGTTTAGCGAGCAGCACGGTCCTCAAATCAAAGGGATTGAGCGCGGCAATCATTGGACGATGACTTTGGCAGTCATTTTCGGATGAATGGAGCAGAAATAGGAATATGTGCCGGGCTTGGTGAAGGTGTAGGAAAAAGAGTCGTCGGTGTCGAGCGCTTTGGATTTGAAGGTGGTCTTGTCATCGCTGACGACGGTGTGCGGAATGTCGTCGCGATTTACCCAGCGGACGCTGGTGCCTGCTGGAACGGTCAGGTCTTGCGGGGCGAAGGTAAAGTTGTCGATCTTCACCTCCGACCCAGATTTTGCAGCGGCCTGCCCGTGGACGGTCGAGACTTTACCGACCGTCGCGAGACCGAGCAGGGCGATGGCGATGACGGTGATGCGTAGTTCTAGCTTTCTTTTCACGTTTTTTCTCCTTTTTATTTTGTTGCGTTTGTATTCGTTGTTGCATGGCCTAAATACACACGAAGAGTCCTCAGGGGCTAAAGCCCAAGAATTCTGTGCTTTTCCGGCACGGCTGAAGTCGCGCCTTCCCGTCTTTCGGATTAATTCTGGAGTGCCTGGCTAAAGCCATTCGCCTACACAGACACCTACACGAGTTAATGGGTCGGCCCCTTTCAGGCAAGGTTGCTGTCGACTACGGCAAGGGCGTGCTTGCCCCGGACGAAATTTACGTCGGTTATGCCGAGCAGAGTTCGTAGCTGCTCCGCAGGGACTTTCATGGGTCCGGGAGAATCGGCCTGGCCAGGCTGAGGTTGTGGAAAGGCAGTAGAGGCAGCAGTGTGAAAAGTAATGTTGCCTTCCACTTTTTGCATGGTCTGGTGAATGTGGCCGTTGAGAACGGTGACGGAGCCGAATTTTTTCAGATAGCTGAGGGCTTGCGCACCGTCGTCGGTGCCCCAGCCCCATTGCGGGTAAACGCTCCATAGAGGGATGTGCGCAAAGACGACGATTGGAGTACTTTTGGAGAGGTGCTTGACGTCGGATTCGAACCACTCTAGCTGCTCGTTGCCAAGCGAACCTAGACCGCCGGCTTTGAGATTCATGACGTTTACCAGACCGACGAAGTGCACGCCTTTCTGATCGAAGCTGTACCAGCCGGAGCCCTTCGTGTTTTTGCCATAGCGATCCAGGAACTGCTTGCCATCGTCGCCAATAAAATCGTGCTCGCCGGGAACATAGTGAACATCCTTGGCGACGCAGGACTTGAGGATCTGATCGACGGCGTCGAACTCTTCGGGTTTAGCGAGATGGCTTACATCGCCGGTGTGTAGCAGGAATTGCGGGCCTACGCTCAGGGCATTGATCTTCTGGACAGCGGCATTGAGGGTTCCAACGACGTCCTGGTTTGCGGCCTTGTTGAAGCCCATGTGGCTGTCGCTGATCTGGACGAAACTGAAGTCACCCTTGGCGTGAGCGGCAGGAATATCGCCGGGACGGCTGAGGCTGTAGGACTTCAAGACGCCGCCGCTCAAGACGCAAAGCGCGCCAGTTCCGCCCCAGGCCATGCATTTCAGGAAGCCGCGACGGTCGATGCCGTCTTGATTGTGGTCGTGGAGAAGAAGATCGTTGTCTTTGGGTTTCATTTGGTAACGTCCTTTCGACGATGAGTGAGCAATTAGTCGAGGGCGGCGCATACCCGAGAGAGAAGTTATTTGCACCGCCACCCGGCCTGCTTCGATAGGTAGACCGTGGAGGGGTGGGTTTTATTCCCGAGTTCGTGCGCGCCCGAGATAAGTGCGCCCAAGTTCGTGTGAAAGTGGAGGCAATTCTTTTCACAACCATTAAGGGGTAGCAGGGAATAAAATCGATGCCCGCAGGGTTACGTCAGTAGGAGAACCCTGGGGAGAAGGATCGGAAGTGCCCGATAGAGAAGAGCGAGCCCGCTTCGAAGAGTGGGTGATGCCGCATTTCGACGCCGCGTTCAATCTGGCGCGCTGGATACTGCGCAGCCGCGCGGACGCGGAGGATATAACGCAAGAAGCGATGCTCCGGGCGTACCGGTTCTTCGGGAATTTTCGCGCCGGAGATGCGCGGGCCTGGCTGCTGCAGATCGTGAGGAATTGCTGTTACACCTTTCTGCAAAAGAACCGGCCGACGGAGGATGTATCCGAAATTAGCGAGGAATTTCTAAAGGATGACCGCGGAACTCCGGAGACTTTGGCTATTGCCGCACACGAGCGGGAACAACTGGCCCAGGCACTGGAGAAATTGCCGACGGCGTTCCGGGAGATTCTGGTGCTGCGGGAGTTGGAAGGATGTTCGTACAAGGAGATTGCCGCAATTACCGCGAAACCGATAGGAACCGTGATGTCCGCACTGGCAAGGGCCAGGCAGCAATTGCGGAGCGGTTTGACGAAGCCAGTAGCGCCAGTGGTGAAGGAGACTCGACTTGAGTTGTGAACAGCGCACCGAAAATTTGCATGCGTACCTGGACGGAGAGCTGGACGCCGCGGGAACACTGCAGTTTGAGCGGCACCTTGCTGGTTGCGCGGAGTGCGGCGCGACGCTAGCGGCGGAGCAGAAGCTGCAGAAAGCCCTGCAAAGCGGGGGGCTGTACGAGAATGCGCCAAAAGGATTGCGGCAGAGGGTCGTGGCCAGTTTGCCGGCATTGCCCGAACCGAAGGTAAGGAGGGCAGGCGAGTGGCGATGGGCGGCGTTGGCTGCTGCGTGCCTAGTGGGAGCGTTTCTGGCTTTGCAGCTATTTTCGGATATTGGAGGCCGGTCCAGACAATCGGTAGTAGCAGCAGCGGTGGTGGATGCACACCTGCGTTCGCTGCAGCCCGGGCATCAGACGGATGTTATCTCAACGGATCAGCACACCGTGAAGCCGTGGTTCGACGGGAAGCTGGAGATTGCGCCACCGGTGCGAGACTTCACGGCGGACGGATTTCCTCTGACAGGCGGACGTTTGGATGTGATCCACGGGAGGACCGTGGCGGCGTTGGTGTATGGGCGACGAAAACATGTGGTGAATGTGTTTGTGTGGAAGGGCGGGGACGAGGAGAGCTTGTCCGGAGCGGGCGAACAACAGGGTTATCACTGGATGGCTTGGCAGAAAGATGGGTTGAATTTGGTAGCGGTTTCGGATGTGTCCGCGGAAGATTTGAAGGCCCTGAAGGATTTGTTTTTGAAGGAATGACGTGCAGGTGAGCAAAGAAACCCGAGAGACTCAGCCCAACATGGTTGTGCCAACATACCAGAAAATGCGGTTTGACGCGGTTGGCAGCGGTTGCTAAATTGGTAGTTTAGCCAATGAAAATGCACCGCCCGCGTATTGAGGCTGTCTGCAAACTAGCGATTGTGGCAGCCGTTGCGAGCTTCGTGTGGGCCTGCAACACGAAGGTGAAGCAAACAACTGTAGTACCGCCTGCCGCACGGCCGGTGGTGAAGGATGCGACGCAAGAAGAGCTTCTGGAGCGGTACAACTCATTCGCACGTAACTTGAAATCGGTGAACGCTACGGTAGAGTTGAAACCGACGGCGGGCACGAAATACAGCGGTGTAATTGACGAATATCACGAGGTGAAGGCGTTCCTGCTGGCGTCGCGTCCGTGGAATATCCGCATGATCGGGCAGGTGCCGGTGGTCGGCAAGACCGTTTTCGATATGGCGAGCGATGGGAAGGACTTTGAAGTCTCGATTCCCCCAAAGAACAAATTCCTGACCGGCCCGGTAACGCTGGAACGGACCAGCAGCAAACCGATTGAGAATCTGCGGCCGCAGCACTTGTTGGAGGCGCTCTTGTGGCCAGAAATTCGCAAGGAAGAGGCCGTTCTGATGGAAGAGTTCAATGATGAGGCGGCACGATATTACGTGCTGACAGTGCTGCGGGGTGGATACAAGACGGAAATTTTGCGGAAGATCTGGTTCGATCGCGCGGACCTGCACGTGGTACGAATGGAGTCTTTTGGGCCAAAAGGGACGCTGCTGGCGGATGTTCGCTATGCGGACTGGGAGCCAGTCGAGGCGGTAAACGGTGCCCTGGGAGGCGTGAATGAGTTTCCGCGGAAGATTCGGATTGAACGGCCGCATGATGAATACACGCTGGAGATGACGGTTACGAAGGTTTCGTTGAATGAACCGATGGAAGCGAGCAGGTTCCACCTGGACCCGCCAGATGGCGCCGAGGTAGTGACCCTGGGCGATGGTCCGGGAGACTCCAAGCGATGATGGGGCATTTGGTGGTGCGCAATTTGTTTCACCGGCCGGGGCGGACGCTGATCGGCGTGATTGCCATAGCGGTGGAAGTGATGCTGGTGGTGGTAATTGTAGGATTGACCTCCGGAATGCTGGAGGAAACCGCGAAGCGCATCGAGGGTATTGGCGCAGACATCATGCTGCAGTCACCTTCGGCGCAAATTTTCTTGGCGTTCAGCGGTTCGCCAATGCCAATTAAGATTGCCGACAAGCTGCGAGAGATGAAGTACGTAAAAGCGGTGGCCCCGGCGCTGCTGCAATTCAATTCCAGCGGAAGCATTGACATCTTGTATGGCATCGACAAGGAATCCTTTCGCGAGGTTTCGGGAGGATTGGTATTTTTGCAAGGGCACGACATGGAAGGGCCGGACGATTTGCTGGTGGATGACTGGGCAGCGAAGGCGAAGAATTTAAAGGTGGGTGATACGTATACGCTGCTGAATCACAAGTGGAACGTGGTTGGAATTGTGGAGCATGGCAAGGGCGCGAGGCTGTTTGTTCCCATCAGCACACTGCAAGACCTGGTCGGTGCGCGAGACAAAGCATCGATCTTCCTAGTGAAATGCACCCGCCCGGAGCATACCGAAGACGTAATCGAGGAAATGAAGGCAACATTTCCCGGTTATCCGGTGCGGCCGTTGAAGGATTTCATGACGCTGATGACTTCGACGAATATTCCAGCTCTTCGGGGATTCATCAACGCGATGGTTGCGTTGGCGGTCTCCATCGGACTGCTAGTGATTTTCCTGACGATGTACACGACGGTGTTGGAGCGGACCAAAGACATCGGAGTGTTGAAGGCGCTGGGCGCGGGCAAGGGATTGATCGTGCGGGCGCTGCTGGCGGAGACGACGCTGCTGTGCATATTGGGAATCGCCGCAGGCATTGGGCTAAGCTACATCGTACGCGCGGCGTTTTTGGCGATGTTCCCGACGCTGTCCATCTTGATTACTGCGGAATGGGTGATTCGGGCGGCGATTATTGCGCTGGTAGGGGCGGTGATCGGGGCAAGCTACCCGGCATGGATCGCCAGCCGAAAAGACCCGGTGGAAGCACTTACCTACGAAAACTAGCGAGCAATTTTGAAACGGAGAAACTAGCTAGAGATGGCAATCACAGTTAGAATACAGGCGCTTGCGAACGC
>Ga0070765_100000569_pt1 | contig 22250 bp, 23 predicted proteins | sample HubBroMetageWFT5_FD_71516 | JGI IMG/M metagenome (GOLD analysis project Ga0070765, IMG submission 71516) | Warmed and freeze-thawed soil microbial communities from the Hubbard Brook experimental Forest, New Hampshire - Hubbard Brook CCASE Soil... | ecosystem: Environmental > Terrestrial > Soil... | reverse complement strand
GCGACGACCGGCCCTTGGTTAGTTAAGTAGAGGCTTTGGCAGGCAGGCAGGAACCAGTGATTGCGCGTTACGCCCGCGCGTCGAAGGGTTTCGGCAAGATAGGGGAAGCCGCCGACTTTTGGTCGAATGGCCATGGTGCGTTGTTGAGCTGCTTGTAGATTCTCTATCGCGGTGCTCACTGTGATGCTCCTTCACTGATAGTGGCGACAGAAATCCTAGCATTCTGGGAGGTTAGCGGCGAAGCGTGGCGATGGGCACAAAATGGCGATGTCGGATGTCTAATAAGGTCGGGAGAGGTGTTCAATGCGAGCCGGTGCTATCGGCCTGAGCGTTGTCCTTTTATTCGCTGGTGGTGGCGGCCCGGAGGCCGAGACTGGGACGGTTTGTGTGGCTTCTCGCGCCGCTACACCTTTTAGAGGTCAGGTGGTACCGCCTTCGGGGGAAGTTAGTTCCGGCGGCCTTCAGGTGAAAGTGGATAAGCGTCCCGCCGTTCCCTGGCCGCAGAGAGAAAGTCTGAAAATTGAGGGATTGGATTTGAAGGAGCGCCATCTTCTTGATGCTCATGGCAGGCCGGTGGAATCGCTTTGGTTTCGCTTCGCAGATTACAGCAGCGCCCACCTATGTAGGTCTTACGACGGCTACGGAGGCATTGGATTAGCAGAGGACGGCAGGCATTGCCCGTGGTGCAGATGCAAGTACGCGGATTGACATTTTCCGACACGGAGGGGAGTTCTGCTTATCTGTTGCTTCTATTAGCCAATCGCCACGGATGATAGGATTAGCCCTGATGGCTCCGTGGATTCCGAACCTTCAGGCACAACGTGAAGCGATGCAAGAACTCGCCTTTCTGGCCGGGAAATGGGTCGGAGAAACAACCCTCCTGCGTGGGCCGGCTGAGATCGTGGAATTGGTTCAGACGGAGGAGGCACAGTACAAACTCGACGGCTTGATCTTGGTGATCGAAGGAGTTGGCAGGACAGCGTCCAATGGTCAAACGCTGCTGCAGGCGTTTGGAATAATTTCCCACGACGATGAAACCGGAAAATATTGGCTGAGGGCATTCAACGACGGCCGGTTTCTGGAAACCGAAGTGAAGCTGTTGGAACAAGGGAAAGGTATGACTTGGAGGTTTGCCCTGGGTGAGGTCAAGACGAAATCGGTTTTGCGGATCAACGAGCGTGGCGAATGGACTGAAATCGCAGAGATATTTATTGGGTCCCAACCTCCGAAGCAATTTCTGCAGTTAACCGTCCGCTCACAGAAATAGTTGGCGACTGCCAAGTCCCGACGAACACTTGGTGGAATACTCATCGAAAAAATTAGGGACTTCTGCGCGGGCGGCGGGTATCGTTGAAGCATCCACAGTTAATTTTGGCGCGTGATGAAAAAACTTAAATTCCTGGTTTCTCTGCATACGAAGGATAACGATTTCCAAATAGCACAGGCCTTGGCGGCAGAAGAGGCCGCGCACAAATTTGGCGTGGATGCGGAAATCACCTTCGCCGACAACAATGCCGTGAATCAAAGCACACAGATTCTGCAGGCGATTCAGAATCGTCCGGAGTCCAGACCGGATGCGATTGTGTTGGAACCGGTGAGCGGCACCGCGCTGCCGCAGGTGGCCCGGGCTGCCAGCGCAGCCGGAATCGGCTGGGTGGTATTAAATCGAGATCCAGAGTACATGGCAGAGCTACACAGGAAGGCTAGCACGCCAACCTTTGCGGTCAGCTCCGATCATGTGGAGATCGGGCGCATTCAGGGAAAGCAATTTGCCGCGCTGCTTCCGCAAGGTGGTTCGATCCTGTACCTGGAAGGACCGTCGCAAAGTTCTTCAGCGCAGAAACGTACGGCGGGGATGCTGGAGAGGAAACCTTCGAATATACAGGTCGTTATGTTAAAGGGGCGGTGGACGGAGGAGAGCGCTGAACGAGCCGTCGCTTCCTGGCTGAAGCTGGCCACTTCACAAAATAAAGCGATTGACCTGGTTGGCGCACAAGACGACGCCATGGCTATGGGTGCTCGTAAGGCGTTCGAGAAAGTTACCAACGAGGAAGAGCGCACTCGATGGCTTAGCCTGCCGTTCACCGGTTGTGATGGCCAGCCAAAGACAGGGCAAGAGTGGGTACGCCAAGGATGGCTGGCCGCGACGATTTATCTGCCACCGCTTGCGGGAACGGCGGTTGAAATTCTTGCGAAAGCCATGCAGGCGGGGACACGCCCCCCAGGACGCACCATGACAGTGTCGTTTTCTATTCCGAGTCTGGAGACGCTGGCTCCACGAAAATCACAAGCTAGTTCCGTGTCCTTTCCGGTGCGGAGACCGTTCACTCCCTCGAAGCCGTGACTAAGCGGACTTCCCTGCTATTCTTCGCTACGCTCCGACTCCCGGCGTGCCGCTGCATCTTCATACGCGCATCATTAATCGCCTCCTCGGTGGTCATGTTTCTCGTTATCGGAATATCCCCCACAGCCTTCGCCAACAAAGCCAAGCCGTGCACCTTAGGATGGCTGCCCGATGAAGTACAAGCTCGTCTGAAAGCGGACTACTCTTCTTGGAAGATTCAGGACTTGGCGAGCCTCAGTGTTACGGCCAAAGCGCGATGGCAGGACGAACGACAGACGCCTGGGCAAACGGAGCCGGAATGCCCGGGAATCGCAGTTGGAGAGTTCAAGACAAGTCAGCTTTCGTACGCAGTCTTGCTAGTTCCAATGGAGAAACCAGATGCTGCGTATCGGCTTGTGATTTTCACTCTAAGCGGCGGCACCGCACCCGGCTTCCTCGAAACCGCAGACCAAGGGAATCACGGAGGTGCCGCGAACTTCTACATAAGTCGCGTACGTATTGCGAACGTTTTCAGTTCGGAATGGGTGAAGAAGCTCAAGGTCGCTGCTCGAGATGGTGTTATGTCAGTCGAAGCAGGGGTGAATGAGTACGGTGTGGATATTTATTTTTGGGCGAACGGCAAATTCCAACACGAGCCTATCGACCATTAGGCAGCCACTCACTGAACAACTGTCGGTGGCCTGCCGTGCCCGGAGCCATTCGGGCTTAGTAGCAAGCCGCTTCGCCAAATAGCCGGCAGGAATCATGTAGTCTAGTCTACAAGAACACTGGGAGGGACACGCCTTGTGACCCGAGAGGCCTGCCTCGGAAGGCGGCCGCTACAGGTCCTAGCCAAGTTCCAAGCAGTTTGGAATCGATGGATCGACCTGATGACAGAAAAAGGGTGATTGTCGGTCGGGACTCGGCTCGATAGAATGCGTCGAGAATTTCGGTCGCAGATCAGATCGCAGTGTCGTGGAGTGTCATGTACGTCGTCGCAGTCGTTCTGTTGATGCTGGTTTTTCCGGTGGCGTCCATTGCTATCGAAGGCTTCGCTTCCGGGCACGCATCGGGTCTTCTGTCTCTGACCGGGAAATGGTTTGTTTTTTGGGCGGTGGGAATACGACTATTCGTCGCCGGAGCGCGGCAAGTGCTGCAACCTCAATTTACGGCCAAAGAGATTTTTGAAATACAGGAGAGCGGATCGTTTGCGATTGTTCGGGAATTGGGATTTGCGAACTTGTCGATGGGTCTGCTCGGGATTTTTAGCCTGTTTCGAACCGGGTGGATTGTTCCTGCGGCGATTGTTGGAGGCTTATATTACGGTCTCGCTGGAATGGGCCATGTCTTTCGGAACAGCAAGAACTTTAAGGAATATGTGGCGATGGTCTCCGACCTTTTCGTATTTCTGATACTTGCTGTGTTCGTTCTGAAGAGCTTTTTGTAGTGGGATTCGTCTGGAAGTGGAGGCCGCGTCAACGAGTTGAAGATGGGCGTAGAAGATGGCCGCAGAAGATGGGAGGAATGAGATGAAGAAGGAATGGATTCGGGTGGGCGTGGTGGGTGCGGCGGGAATGGCTGCGCTGGCTTCAGCGCAGGGACTGCTGCCAGGACCGATGGCGACACCGACGGTGAAGGTGGGTCCGGTAGCGGCGGCGAAGGCGGCGAATCCCGCGCCGAGTGCAGCAGCAAAAAATCAGAGTCAAAAAACAGCCATAGGAGCGCAGGCTGTGTCGGTGAAAGCTTCGGGGCCTTCGGCGTACTGGACGGACCTGGTGGACATCGACGGCGACGGAGTAGAAGAGGATACGCAGTTCCTGTTCGATAAGCAGCGCGGAATCCTCTACACGTACAAACGGGACGCATACCAGTGTGGGGACGGGACGGCGCAAAATGGAGAAGTGCTGATGGGAATTTACACCCAGGGGAATACGGCAGGAAAGCCGTCGGGGTCCGGGTGGTACGTGGTTGCGGTGAAGGCTGGGCAATGCGGAGAAAAAAAGCCCGGGCTGTTCGGGTGCCGCTTCGATGCGAGCGGAAAGCCGACGACTTGCGGGACGGCGAGGGTGAAGGAAGAGTCGGGGGAGTTAGAGGTGATGGTTAGGAAGTAGAGCGAAGCGTCGCTGATAAGTAACACTATGCGCCGAGAACTCATCTGGTATTCCATTTTTGGCGGAGTTATCGTCACGCTTCTCGCAATCGCGCTGCGATCCGTCGGAATCTACCGGCCGGTTCCCTATCTGACGTATTCCGGATCCTACCTGATGCAGAATTTCTTTCAGAGATTCCTTGCATGGATTCCGTGGAAGTATGCGGACAATTTCATCTCTGAACTGCTTTTGTTTTTCGTGTTGAATGTTTTGGGTTACGCCTTCGTGATTTTTCTTCTGCTCCGGATCTTTTTTCCGGATCGATCGGGTGAACTGCCTTCCTTAACCGGCAAGAAATAGCACTCAGTTTGGGCTGCGGTCGCCAGTACGAGGCGCTCGGCAACTCAAGCGCGCCGCAGGATTCTTCGGTCAAATGACATAAAAACGTATTGCTTTGATGTATTAATACGCGTTAAAGTGTCGCGCGACGTTGGCTTCTATTTCTATTGGCTCCAGGTTCGCTGCTCTGCACTTTTTCTCATTCACTTTCTAAGAAAGAGGATCCATCGTGAAACCTTCGGACCGCTCGCAGATACTCTCCCAGTACGATAACCGATGGGAAACTTTGACGCGCGCCGGGTACGTTCCAACGGCCGCCGCACTGCCGCTGGCCCAACCCTTCCTGCTGCTTTTGTGTCTTGTGATGGGCGTGTTCCCGGCGTGGGCCCAAACGGGAGCGAGCCTTTCCGGCGTGGTGACGAACCAGACCGGCGCAGCCCTTGCCGATGTTGCGGTGACAATCAGGAACGTCGACACAGGTGCAACGCGCACGACGGCAACCGACGGCGCGGGGCACTTTCAGGCGTCCGGCCTGACTCCAGGCCGCTTCGCGATTCGGGCGGCAAAGCAAGGATTCACCGATGAAACGCGCACGGGAATCAGCTTGGCGGTCGGCCAGGACGCCACGGTCAACATTACGATGCAGCGGAGCACCCCTGACGCCTGCACGAGCGGCCACGAGTTCGTGACCACCGATTGCACGCTCACCTGGCACGGCATCACGGTGTACGGTGCCTATGACATCGGCGTTGGCTGGGTCAGCCACGGCTTACCGGAAAACGGCTATAACTATGAAGGCGCATCTCTGGTAAACCGGAACGGTTATCAACATCGGTTCGTCGTCGCACCGAACAACCTGCAGCAGACGGGTCTGGGCATCAGGGGCAAGGAAGAGTTCCTCCCCGGCTGGTCCGTCGTCTTCAACGCTTCAACGGGCATCAATCCGCAGTCCGGCTTGCTCGCTAACGCGTCGGCCACCCAGACCATCAACAACGGGCTTCCCAGAAGCAGCTATTCGTACACCATCGACGGGGCGCGCGCGGGCCAACCCTTCAATGACGAAATCTATGGCGGTATATCGTCCGCGCGTTTCGGCACGCTGACCTTCGGTCGTCAGCGCGCGCTCGGTACCGATGTGATGCTCCTTTACGATCCGGCCGGCGGCAGCTATGCCTTTTCGTACATCGGGTATAACGGCACCATGGCCGGCGGCGGCGACACCGAGGACAGCCGTTGGGACACCGCCATGAAGTATCGCCTCACCTATGGCCCGGTCCATTTCGGTGCGATGTATAAATTCGCCGATGGAAATGGCGGCTGCTTCTCGGCCTCCGCAACCTGGACCGCCGCCAACTGTACGCCGGAATCGGCGCATAACAACGCTTATGGATTCGACGTCGGCGGAGAACACGGCAAGTTATCCGCCGATGTGGTCTTCCAACATTACAACCAGGCGATCAGCGTACTGAATCCCTTGCTGGGGCCGCAGAGTCCTACGGCGCCATATCAGTCGACCACCAACAGCATCAACACAAACCCCATCACCGGGAACAATGTGATCGGCACGACCAACACCGTATATGGCATCGTGACCGATAACAGCGGCATTATGGGGGCCGTGAAATATACGTGGAACCCGTTCAAGTTTTTTGCCGGCTACGAATACATTTGGCAGAACAACCCGAAGAACCCGTTGGGCGTTGGCGCCTCGGACCAGGGCGGCTATATCATGAGCGGGGTCGAAGACAACAATCTCGATTCTGAAAAGTTGGTGCAGATCTGGTGGACGGGCGTGAAGTACACCTTCCGCAGCAAAACGGACTTCACTTTTGCCTGGTATCAGCAGCGGCAGAACGACTTCCGTCGTCCGCCGGAGTGCTCGGCCACAGCCGGTTTCCGCGCTTCCTGCGCGGGCAGCCTCAACGAAGGTTCGTTCTATGTGGATCATCACTTCACCAAGCGCTTCGACACTTTTGCCGGAGTTGCGGGTTCCTACGTGACCGGTGGTCTGGCCATCGCCATTCCTCACGGCCCCGGCGTCCCCTATTTCCACGACAACAACGTTGCACCGACGATCGGTGCTCGTTTCACCTTCTGATCGCCTGCGCGCGGGCTCAGTCGACTCTTCTCATGTGGCGCAATGAGCCGGAAGGGGGCGCCTCTTCGGCGCACGACAAACTCCCGATTAACATAAACGCGCAAAGCGAACGCATGGGTAGCGAGCGGACACTTCCGGTTAAGGGACTTCATCAGGAGTTGAACGCCGGATGCGTTTCGCAAAGTTTCGGTCGCGCAAGAGTGTGCAATAGGGGACAGAATCGCGCTTCGCTCTATGCTCTACTGAAAAGGCAGACGAGAAATCTGCGCGAAGAGTTGCGTCAGCAAAGGCAAACTTCCTGCGAGTCCCTGATGTATTCGCTAATTCCACTTCGCCGGGCCCCCTGAGTTTGACTGAGCCCGGCAGTATGGCTTCCTCTCTGCCTCGGAAGCGCCTTTTGAAAATAGATCCACGCCGACATCTTTATGCTGTTGTAGCCTGCGCATCGCTTCTGCTGTGTGCGGCTTCTGGCAGTTCGCCCGCTCAGCAACAAGCTGCCGGACCTGGGCCTAACCGTAGTTCCCTTCTGGAAGCACCTTTACCAAAAACATCCCCTGCGGAGGGTCTAGCCAGCGTTGCAGGCAGAGTGTTGGACCTGAGCGGGGCCAGCGTTTCCGGGGCAAAAGTTAATTTGATGCACAGTGATGGAACGCAATCGCATAACAAGGTTTCCGATGCGAACGGCGAATTTAGTTTCTTAAAGATTCTTCCAGGCTCCTACCTCGTAGTCGTCAACGCTGAGGGCTTTGCGCCCTTTAGTTCCGCGGAGTTCGTCGCCACGGACCAGCAGGTTTACGAACTTCGCGATATCTCCTTGTCGGTTGCAACGGCGAGCATCGAGGTGATGGTCCGTCCAACCGACGTGATCGCCGCTGAGCAGATTAGGGCTGCGGAGAAGCAGCGTTTGATGGGCGTCATCCCAAACTTCTATACAAGCTACATTTATGACGCCGCCCCACTGACCGCGAAACAGAAGTTCTCGCTCGCGGTACGGGGTACGTTTGATCCGGTTGCATTTATCGGCGTGGGCTTCGCTGCCGGCATCGAGCAAGCCAACAACTCCTTTGCCGCGTACGGCCAAGGCGCGTCGGGATACGGCAAGCGTTATGCCGCAAAGTTTGTGGACGGGCGGAGCAGTGATTTGCTGACTCATGCGGTGTTCCCGACGCTGCTTCACCAAGATCCGCGTTACTACTACCAGGGTTCCGGGTCCTTTAAGTCCCGCCTGATGCACGCAGTAGGCGCCGCATTTGTGACCCGCAACGATAGCGGCCGTACGGAACCCAACTATTCTTACTTCCTTGGCGACGTAGGCGCAGCGGCGCTGTCCAATCTGTACTATCCGGAAGCGAATCGGGGAGCGCACCTGGTGTTCACGAATGCGGCGGTCGGCCTGGCGGGACGAGTGGGTGGGAATTTAATTCGTGAATTTCTCTCGAAGCGCTTGACGGCAAATGTTACGGGCGATGGAAGACCACCCACATTTTAGTTAGCGCCATTGCCCCTGACTTCGAGTGAACGGCTCGCGGGTCCTGATAAATACGTCTCACTAATCGTAAATGCGTGTGCCGATCGCTCCAATACTTCTGCGCCGCCTCATCCTCAGAGCCAAGAAGCTCGTCACAGGTTCCTGGAACACAAGTAACCAACCTTGGAATACGGCCAAATGGTCATCCGCTTCGGGCCGATTCATTTTTGGGCGTGCTAGGGGCGCGCCAACGACGACCGAGGGCTGGGATGATCGCCCCGCCGATATTGGGGAGGTTAAAGTCCGGGAATGGGGCGCGATCTGCGCGGGGGTTCAGGGAGCGGAAGAAGGCTTTCAGGAAGCGTCCGAAGGCATCCAGTTGCTCCCGGAGACTGAAGTGGAGTTGGTGGCCGTTAGCGCGAACGACCATCAGCGTGACGTCGTCAGCAGAAAGATTATCGGGAAAACGCTGAGAGATTTCCTGGAGAATCGTGGCGATAAGTTTCTCCGCAGGGACTTCACCGAGGAGATTGACGATACGCAGCAGGCCTTCTTCGCCGAGCATCTCGCCATCGGAGTCGCGAGATTCGATGAGTGCGTCCGTGTAACTGACGAGGCAGTCGCCCGCGTCGAGCTCGATGTCTAGATGCTCGTAGTCGGCGAGTTGAAAGATGCCGAGAGGAATGTTGCTCGGCCCTTTCTTTTCGGGACTGTCCTGGTGGCCGAGGAAGGACCAACGGCTATCGAGGGCTCGAAAGAGAAGCGGACGAGGATGGCCGGCGTTGCAAAGGGAGAGCCGACGGCTGGGTGCGAAAAAGGTGGTGACGACGGCCGTCGAGAAGGTGCCCTGACGGGAGAGCGTGGTGAACTGCTCGTTCAGGAGGCGGACGAATTCTTTCTGGTCCAAACGATTCACAAAGCGGCGCATCAAGGTGCGCAGATCGGCTGCGGTGGAAGCGACGGATTTGCCGTGGCCGGAAACATCGGCGAGGAGCAGGCGGCTAATGCGACCGGAGGCGCAACTAGAAACGTAGTAGACGTCGCCACCACGCTGGGCTTCGCCGAATGGTTTGCTATAGATCCAAACATCGAGACCGGCGAGTTCGACGCCACTAGATGCGATCTGGCTGCCTCCCCAGACCTCCATGCACTGCATGTGTTGAGTGGGGGAAGCCGTCATATAGGCAGTATAACGGCTGAGAAGGCATTGAGCTGATTCTATGGTTTTTTCAAAACTCCTGGAAGTTTGCCACTACAGGCTGCGAAGCCGGGTTGGACGGCATCAGGATGCTATAGGCTGCCAGCACCGACGGCCTTTAGCCCAGCGACGAATGGGGTCGCGGCGCGTTGTAAACGGAACAGCGCAAGTGCGTTGGTTGAGAAAATCTTGTTGCGATCCGCAGCGTCAGTGATTGTGTTGTCTACAAGATCGATGTGCAGCTTTGGGCTCATGGGAACCGGCCCGAAATCGGTGCCAAACAGTACGCGGTCAACGCCGCACATTTCGATCATGGCTTTGAGGCAGATCGCGCTTGGACCCATGGTATCCACGTAGATATTCGACTTGAAATACTCCGAAGGCTTGCGAAGGTTCTTAGCCACCTTCTGGATCGGTGGGTTTGCAATGCCCTTGTAGTTCAAGTCCCAGTTCCAATCGAGTCTGCAAACCACGGGGGCGATGGCTCCTCCCATGTGAACGAAAAGAACTTTAAGCTTGGGTATTTATCGAAGACACCGCTATAGATCATGCGTGCTGCCGTCAGCGCGGTATCGAATGGCCGGCCTACGGCTTCGTTGAGCCTGTACTGCTGCATTGAAGCAGCACCTATCGCTACCAGGGGCGGATGAATGTGAACGAGAACATCTTTGGCCTGCGCGTACTCCTATAGCCATTCGGCCTTGGGTGAGTCCAGAAAGATTTGATCTGAGCCGGCTCCGTAGCTCGTCGTAATGCTGATGGCGCAGGCTTCTTTGTTGGAAATCAGTGGATCGATGACATCACGCGAACTCTCTTCCAGAGCGTGAGCGTTGGCCGTGCAGGCAACCTCATCGGGGAATCTATCTCGAAGTTCGAAAGACTCGTCGTTCAGGAATTTGAGCGTATCGACGGTGCTTTGATGACGTGCTGGGCGAACATCTCGACTTCGCCGCCATAGCTGTTCACGCAGAGCGTAACCCCGCTTTTCCGCTGAATCTCCATTGAATAATCAACGTCAACCGACTCGCGATAGAAAAACATCTCGTCCCCGAAGACCTGCGGCAACGGCTTTGAATCGTCAAAGCCTATATTCTCGACGAGTTTCTGACGCAGTTTCGGACCGAAGATGTGGCGGTGAGTGTCGATGATGGTTCTGGTTGCTTGGGGCTGAGTCATTTGGAACTCCTCGAAACGGTTGATTGTGTCCTGATAGACTTTTGTCTCGCTAGTGGAAGATTCGAGCTCAACAACGGACTTGTCGTTTTTCTGACCAATAGAGCACACTTACGCCACGCCTCAAGGCATACCTTAGGCGAGAGGAACTTATGGATCACAATGAGTCAGTAAGAAAATTTGAACATTTGATGTTGAAACAGGCCGACCACGCGCGGGAAACGGCAATTGAGCTTGAGGCTTTGGTTTCGCAGATGCCGAGCGAGAAATACCGAGAGCTCGCGCAACTACAGGTAAAGGCAAGTCACAAACTAGCCAAGGAGTTTCGCGAACTGGCGCAGAAAGTCCATGAAAGCTAGAAGCAGCAGCGGCAAGGCCTATTGGCGGACCTAAAGGTCCGATCCAGTGCCGAGGCCCCGACCTCCTAAAGGAAATAAAGCCCGAACAGGCAATCCCTCAGGGACTAAAGGCCTTTTGAATCGGAGGAATATACGGCACGACTGAAGTCGTGCCCTCCCGAAGAACGCTAGTTCTCATTCGGACGCTAAAGCCGCCGAAAAAAGGCGCCCGCCTCAGAAGGCGGCCGCTACACAGGCGCAGCCCCCCACGGCCCGAACTTTAAGGAACCATTTATGGGATGGCTTCTAGGGTTTTGGAGCGGCGGCGAAGATTTCGACGAGGCGGGCGGCGATTATTTTGTCTTCGGCTTGTTTGAGTTGCCAGACGGCGAAGCCGAAGGTGTTTGGGTCGCGAGGCGGGCGGCGATTTTCGGGGGGCTTGTCGCCTGCGGGCGCATCGGGATTGCGTCCGCGCATGCCGCTGGCACCAGCACCCATGCTGCCAATACCTATGGGGCGCGTGTCGGCCAATTTCTGCATGACTTCGGCGCCGGTGATTTTGAGTTTGGTCGGATCGATCTGCCAACTGTAACGCGGGGTGACGTTGCCTAGAGCTTGCGGGTTGAACTGGCGAGGAAGCGCTGTGACTCCAAACCTCTTTATGGCATCGGTGATGACTTGTGCGCGGTCGTCGTAGATCTTCAGCATGGCGTCGAGGTCTTCGTTGACAAAGAGTTCCAGCGCTTTGAGCAAACCGAAAATTGTTTCTTTTCCGACTTTGCAGCAACGGCCGATGCGATCTTCCTGTGGACTCATGTTCAGGAGCGCGTAGCGGATCAGCTCTTCCTTTCCGATCAGGACACCAGATGCCTGGGGGCCGCGAATATCTTTGCCACCGCTGAAGGTAACCATGTCAAAACCCATGGCCGGATATTCCCAGAGACGGTCTTTCGGGGGAACGTCGGCGGCGGCGTCGTTGAAGGTGTAGAGATTGTGGGCCTTGGCGATCTCGACGGTTTCGGCGCCGCCGACCTTGCCTTTGTCCGAGAGGATGTTGGTGAAATGGATGGCCACGGTTTTGGGATTGATGGCGGCGATCATTTCTTCGCGAGTTTCGACTTCGACGAGTTTGGCGCCGGTTTGGCGGATCTGATGGTCGAAGGGATAGCGATGACTCTTCTGGATGATGACTTCGTTTTTGGGGAACTTGCTGACGTCGGGAATATCGCGAATGCGAGGTTCGAGGTCTTCGGTCATCATGCCCGCGTAGCCAACGACCATGGCGGCGGCCGCTCCACCGGTGACGAGGCCGGTGTAGCCCGCGGGGGACTTGCATAATTTGGCGATGAACTTTCCGGCGGCGACTTCCAGTTCGTCGATCAATACGAAGTGCTCGTTGCCTCTGCGGATGAGTTCCATAACTTCCGGTCGCATCACGGAGCCGCCGATTACGGTTACCGTGCCATTGATGTTGATGAGGGGCGTGACTCCTAGTTCGGCGTAAATATCGCCGGTGGAACCGAGACCGGTGGTGATGGGGACGATGGGGCTGCCGTCGATGGCGGGCGCGGCGGGTTCGCGTTTTTTGCCGAGGAGGCTGGCGGCGTTTGTCTCGGCGGGAGCGAAGACGCTGCCGGTGATGGCGCCTAGGGTGGTGAGGAAGGAACGGCGGGTCCAGTCGAAGTTTTTGAGATTCATTTTGTGGTGTCCTTTGGAAGGCATTTTATAAATCTGTGCGAGAATCGGGAAAAAAGCGAACCTCGGGGGCTAAAGCCCTTTTGAATTGGAAGCATACGGCACGACTGAAGTCGTGCCCTCCCGAAGAACGCCTGCCTGCGGGGGAGAAAGACGCCCGCCTCAGAAGGCGGCCGCTACACAGGCGAAAAGTGGATTAAGTTGTATTCATTTTTCACACCGTTTCTCCGTGTGAGTGCGAATTATTTTTCAGCGGGTGAGGTGGGTGGGTTGACTACCAGCGCGGTGCCTACGATTTCGATTAGTGAGTCGCCGGGAATCCATTCGACGGCCAGGCAAGCGCGGGACGGAGATTTACCGGGGGAGAAATAGGTGCCGTAGATTTTGTTGAGCGCATCGTACTGGGCTTTGTGCGCCTCGAAGCGGGCTTTGCCGGTGGGCGTGGTGACGCCATCCGCGAGGGGCAGGCAGAGAAAGACGTCGAGGTGGATGAGGCTATCCATATTGGAACCAGCGCGTTCGACGGATTTTTTGAGGGCGTCCATGGTGCGGGTGACGTGCTTTTCGAATGGGTCGGTGACGAGGACGTGATCGTCTTTGCCATAACCGTCGTTGGAGCCGGTGCCGGAGAAATAGTAGATGCCATTCTGTATGTGATTGCCACCGCTCGGACGGCGAGGCATGTCTCCGCCGGGCGTGGGTGCGCCGGTTGGGGGAGTCTGCGGAGCGAGGAGTTTTGGCGCGCCGGTTAGAAAAGCGGCGATCGCGGCGAACTTGCCAAAGAAATTGCGTCTTGCGTTGGGTTCCATGAGGTTTCTCCTTGGGAGTTTTCGGTTGAACGAAGCATGATAACGCAAGGACCAGTCTTTTCAGCCAGATTCTGTTTCAGGCTTCGGAATTGGGCTATTTTGATGCTCCCTCGCGAAGAATTTTGCCGGAAGTCCCGGCATTCTGTCCGGTTGCCCGGCTGGGCGGAAGTTGCCCTAATCCTAAGATACAATTTCGTACAGTCGAGCTATGCGTACATCTCCGAACGACCTTAGGCAAGGCAAAAAAGGCCGAAAGTCTTGGATCCCTATCGCCTGTCTCGCTCTTCTATTTGGAATTGCCGTTGTTCTTTCACCGACTCTTCACGATACGTATTTTGGCGTTGCGAAGAACGAATCCACCGCGGTGGGCAGTCTACGCAAAATCTATGAACTCGAAAACGCATACTCCGCCGGGCACCCCGAAAACGGATTTGCTTGTCAGCTGAAGCAACTTCAGCCGGCAGCAGGAATGCCCAGCTTGTACGGCAACCCATGAATTTCCTGACCAAAGAATGGGTGGGATACAAGTTCGACATCGTCAGCTGTATACCCGACAAGAACGGCGTTTTCGCTCAATATCAAATAACTGCGGCTCCGCTCAGGGCTGGAATAAGCGGAATGCGAGCATTCTGTACTGACCAATCCGGCAACGTGTTCTACGACTCTAACGGTTCCGCGTCTGAATGCTTGAGTGCCCGCCGACTACTGGACTGACGAAAACGTCGGCACTGGCGAGTCGTGCTCACACAGACAGTTTCAACTCGCGGATGGCGTCGCCGGCACCGCTCAGGTCGGCGAGGCGCATCTCGGAGTATTTGCGAGAGAGAAGGACGCCCGGGGCACCGGCGCTGAAGGCGGCCATAACTGCGGCTTTGACGCTTTGCGGCGTGCATTTGCTGTTGGCGGGTTCGGTGGGGATATCGATATCGATGCCGGGCCAGATGAGAGTTTTTGTGCCGGCAACTCCCTCGAGGGCGCGTTTTGTTTCGCGGAAGACGTAGTCGGCGGAAAGGCCTGTGTGAGGAATTTGATCGTACTTCCCTTCCTTGAAATTCATCACGGTGTAGTTGAAATCGATCAGGCCCTGTTTGGATAAATCTCCATAGAGTGTGGAACCGATATTGTCAGCGTAGAACGCCATGCGTTCGCCACCGACATTGTTGTACATGACGACTTTTATGAAATCGGAATAATTGGAGAGTTCGTGAAGATCTTGTTCGGCGCGGTAGATGGGATTGAAGGAATTATTGTGCCAGATGTGCCAGCCCACGGGGACGGCGGGCTTGGCAGTCTTTACGGTTTTGTAGATTGCGGCGTAGGTTTCGCGAAGGCTATCGGTCCAGAGCATTTCCCAGGCGGCTAGTTCGGGATAGCGCAAGAGGAGGCGCCAGAATTGAACGTAGTAGCCGTCCACGGGGCGATGGCCGCTGCGAGCGGAACGAACGTATTTTTCCAGCTCAAGGAAACCCTGGCGGGCGCGATCCGGGTTGACGCCGCGCTGTTTGGCTTTGGCCTGGCAGAATTCGCAGAAGCAAGTTACCTGGCCGGGATCGACGGGCGGCATGTCATGCGTGGCTGCCAAACTGTCGCACAGCGCACCCTGGCGCTCGGAGCCCCACATGAGGCCGTCGATGTCGTAGGAACGGGAATAATCTTCGACGAGGCCGGTGAGGAAATTACGGTAGTCGGGATTGTTGACGCACAAAGTATCGGCGTTTCGACCGTAGAGATCGCGTTCCTGCAATTTTTGGACGTTCGGGATGTCGCTGCGAAAGACGTCTTCGAGCCAGCAGATGACTTTCATGCCGCGTTTTTTGGCGGCGGGAAGGACTTCGGCGAGGATGTCGAGGTTGCCGTGGTCGGGGGCGCGCGTGTCCTTGAGAACTGTGTTTTGGTAATACTGCGGATGCGGGGTGGCGAAATTTCCGCCGTGAAAATTGAGGTCGTATTCCTGCTTGCCGTGATCGGGGAGAGGTTGGCCGGGGATCTGCCTTCCGGCGATGCCTCGACCATAGGTGAATACCGCGAGGAAAAGCGTGTTCACGCAGGCGCGTTCCTGGAGCACATCGAGAACTTTCTCGGTGCCTTCATCCACGAATGAAATTGCGCCGACCTGGATGCCAATCATTTTTTTGGAAGACGGATCGGAAGGTGCGGCGGAATGTCCTGGAGACGGCATGGCCAAGGCTGCGCCGGCTCCGGCGGCGAGTTTCAGGAATTCGCGGCGATTCACGTCCATTTTGAACACGGATGGCTCCTGTTGTTTTTGGTGGTGCGTCTACTTGCGGTGCGACCAAATGCTACAGAGGTCTGTGCGATAAATCCATGTATCCCGTGAGTGAAGGCAGTTCCGTGAGAGAATCGATTCCTTGGCGGAAATGGCGACGAGCTGTTCTGCCGGGAGAGTGTATCTTGACCTTCGCGATGGCCGCGCGTTGGAAGGCTTTTCCCAGCCTGTTCAAGCTGATCGCCACCGTGTGTTCATTTCTTCTCGCAGCCCAGACCTTCGCGATTCAGCAGCCTCAAGAGAACTCCCAAACGAAGTACTTTATCGAGCGGATTGATCTCATTGGCAACCGACGAGTAGAAACCGCAACGGTGGCGGCGCTGGTTTCGTCGCATCCGGGCGATCCCTACAGCGTCGAAGCTGTCCAGCGTGATGCCCAGGCACTCCGGGACACGCCGTTTTTCGACGATGTGCGCCTGGAAGTGGAAGATAGTCCCGACCGGCCAAACGGAAAAGTCGTCGTGTTCATTGTTAGGGAGAAGACGGTTATTGGCAGGATCGAGTACAAAGGGATTCAGTCCATCACGCAAGAGGATATTGTTAGCGCGTTGAACGATAAGAATGTCGGAGTCTCGGCAGGAAGCTGGTTCGACGAGAAGAAGATGAAGCGTGCCGCGGCTGTTATCCGTGAACTGCTCGCGGCACACGGGCATCCATCCGCGATCGTGAAGCCCACATACGAAAAAAGTGTTCCCTCAAACACAGTAAGTATCTTGTTCAGCATCGATGAGGGTCCAAAGGCCCCCACGTCGACGAATCCCGGTAATTAAGGTTGTATCGGTTTTTGATCCTCACACATCAAAACGCTACTCGTATCGTGTTCGGTGAATCTCGGGACAGAGATACGAGCGAGTAGTCGGTCAGCTGCGTGAATTGAGCGGCACATCCGTGCGCGTGCATTGATGCAAGGTGCGTCCATGTATCTGCGCCCGGCGCTTGCGCAAAACATTTTGACGAACACTGGGAGACCCTATGTCTAAGTTAGAGAAGAAAGTGGCACTCGTTACTGGCGGCTCGCGTGGTATCGGGGCTGCGATTGCAAAACGGCTGGCTGCGGATGGGGCGAGCGTGGCGATCACGTATACGAAAGGCGCCGATGCGGCTGCATCGGTCGTGAAAGAGATTGAACGAGCCGGGGGAAAAGCGATCGCGATTCGGGCGGACGCGTCTGATCCCGAGGCAGTCAAGAGCGCGGTGGAGAAAACCGCCAGTACCTTTGGCGGGCTCGACGTGCTGGTGAACAATGCGGGCACAGCCATTCCGAAAACGTTCGAGGAAACGACGCTGGCCGAGATAGACGCCATGTTTAACCTGAACGTCCGCGGTGCCTTCGTGGCGACGCAGGCGGCGCTGAAGCACATGAAGAACGGAGGCCGCATCATCACGATCGGCTCCTGCGTGGGCGAGCGCATGATGACGCCGGGCCTGGTGGCTTACTCGGCCACGAAGGGTGCGGTCAAGATGTTCACGCAGGGGTTGTCCCGGGAGGTGGGAAAGCGAGGCATTACCGTCAACAACGTCCAGCCGGGCCCGATCGACACGGATTTAAATCCCGCCGCGGGGGATTGGGCGGCACCGCAGAAGGCCGCGACGGCGCTCGATCGCTATGGGTCTGTCGACGAGGTCGCGGCGTTGGTGGCGTTCGTGGCCAGTCCGGAGGCGTCGTACATCACGGGAGCGAATCTTACGGTGGATGGCGGGACGAATGCATGAGTTGAGAAACTTTTTAGTTTTAAGTTTTTAGTTTTTAGTTTTAAGCTTTGAGCTTTTAGTTTTAAGGTTTAAGTTGAACGTTCAAAGTTGAAAGTTCAACGAGTTGAAGGAGCTTAACGGCCTACGGCCTTTCGGATATGGGCCAAATGGTGCCAACTGTGGCGCACTGCGTGGTCCTCAACGACAAACTGCGCGGTGACTGACGCGCCGAAACTCAGCGAGAAGGCTGCCGCGCTATCCAACTGTTCATCCGTAAAGGCGCGAACCGCGGCGGCGGCTTCACGGCTGTTCTTGCGCAAGAGTTCGAGCGCCGCTGCCTTCGTTACGTAGGCCTGATCGCGGGCATGTTTGGCGTTCAACTCCGCGACAACTTCCCAAGTAACATCCGCCACGGGCTTGCCACTTGCGATGGCTTGGGCGAGTTGGATCTCGATTGGGTAGACGACGGCGACGTGGTGAACAATGACGCCGACCGAGCGGCGATCCTTCTGCGACACCGGTGTCTGCCATTCTGCTTCCGAAAGTTTTTCGGCCAAGGCAGCCAATCCTGCAGCACCTTCTTCGATTCGATTTGCGAGCGATTCCGCGCGACGACTCATGGAGCCTCCGTGTTTCTCAATTTAATTTTGTTGTGAGCGGCAGCCGGAATGTCCCCGCGGAGAAGAACGAAAAGCAGAAACTGGCTGAAGTCGATAGTGTATCAGCGTCGCGCTAAGCTCCCGCCTCCTAAAGAGGAAACCCAAGAGCACAGCCCCTTCGGGGCTCAGGGTAAACAGGAATCATCCCGCGAAGCGCCGGATGGCTGTGCCACGGCGTGCAGGGCCATTTCGCTGAGTCCTGCACGCCTGCGCAATGCTGCTTGGCAAGTTAGGGCCGAGCTTCGTAGACGATGTTGAAGGCTGTTTCGGTAGCGCGGCGGAAGCGGGTGAATCCGGCCGAGATAACCACATCCCGGATGCGTGCTTCGCCAGCCTGCGCCCCTAAACACAATCCGACTTCCTGCGAGCGTGAGCAGGGCGTGCAGAGCAGCGTCGAGAACGAGTAGTAGACGCGGCCCACGGGGTTGAGGTTGTCCTTCAACTGGTCGTTAGCGAACGGCTCGACGATCATCCAGGTGCCATCTTTTGCCAGAGACTGGCGGACATGAGCGGCAGCACCGACGGGGTCGCCCATATCGTGCAGGCAATCGAAGACGGCAACAAGGTCGTAGTCTTTTCCTGGAAATTCCTTGGCTTTGACAACGTCGAAGCTGACGCGGTCGGCAACGCCGTCGCGTTTGGCATATTCGCGGGCGGCTTCGATGGATTTGTCGTGGTAATCGAAACCAAAGAAGCGGGACTGGGGAAACGCTTGGGCCAGCAACAGCGTGGAAGCGCCCTTGCCGCAGCCGATGTCGGCTACACGCGCGCCGGCCTGAAGCTTTTCCTGGACACCGGTCAACGCGGGAATCCATGAAGTGGTGAGATTGGCGACATAACCAGGGCGAAAGAACTTTTCGCAACCATGAAAGACACCGTCCGCGTGCTCGTGCCAGCCCATACCTTTTCCCGTGCGAAAAGAGTCGGCGATTCGCGGAACGGCGGCGAGCGCGCCCAAAACGAGTTCAAACGCGCCGGGCAAGTACGCGGGACTCTCTTCATTGGCGAGGGTGAAGGCTTGCTCCTTGGTGAGGCCAAATTTCCCGGTTGATGCGTCGTACGTGACGTAGCCACCAGCGGCTTGAGAAGCGAGCCACTCGCGGACGTAACGCTCGTCGGTTTGTGTGGTGCGAGCAAGTTCTGCCGGGTCCATGGCGTGTGTGGCGAGGGCCTTGTAGAGACCGAGCTTTTCGCCGATGACCACCATGCCGGCGTGAACGGAAGCGCCGAAATCGATCACGAATTGACCGATGAAGGCGTTCAATTTGTCCATATCAAGAATAGAAGCCTGCGCTGTACTCATTTCGATTTTTTCTCCCTTTTCAAATTAGTGCTTGTCGGTCATTGCCGCTTTTCTGGTGATTTCCGTCGGCAACGAGAGGATTGCGAGCGCGGGTGACTGCGGATACGACTATGGCAGGTGCTGGGGGCGCAAACTTATCCGCGCGTCTGGCAAACTTGACCTACTAGCGGTAGCATGAAAGTAAGTTTGCTCAGGGTCCAGAAACCTTGCCCAAGAGTCCGCGTCGAATAGTCCTATGGATGCTCTGTCAGAAATACTGAATTCGGTGAAACTGGACGGCGTGGTCTTCTTCAACGCCGAGTTCACTGCCCCATGGGGAGTGCGCTCGCCGTCGTCGCGGGAAGTAGCGACGTTTCTTCGCAAGGATTCCAAACATGTCATCATGTATCACCTTCTAATCCAGGGGCGGGCCCGATGCGAAGTTGAAGACAGGAATCATGGCGTCGATCTGGTTCCCGGAGACATTGTGGTATTTCCGCATGGCGATGCACACGTCCTTTCGAATGGGTGCCCTTCCTCTATCCTCGATAACTCAAAGAATTTGAAAGAGGTGTTTTCGCAAGGGATGGCTGTGGCTCGCTACGGTGGAGGGGGCGACAGTACCTTGTTCATTTGTGGCTATATGGAATGCGGTCGGGAGTTCAGCAAAATGTTTCTGGGCGGGTTGCCGCCTGTCTTCAAAGTGAATATCAGGAACGACAACGCAGGTCAGTGGCTGGAAAACTCGATTAAGTTTTCGGCGAAGGAAGCGACCACAAACCGGGCGGGAAGCGATGCGGTGCTGGCGAGGTTGTCCGAAGCGCTTTTTGCGGAGACCATGCGCCGGTATATGGCGGAATTGCCGGAGCAGCAGACCGGGTGGCTCGCAGGAGCGCGCGATCCATGGGTGGGAGCGGCGTTGGCGCACTTCCACGCCGCCCCGGAATGCCGCTGGACGATCGCGAATCTCGCACAGGAAGTTGGAATGTCGCGGTCGGTGTTGGCGGAGCGGTTCCGGAATTTTCTCGGAGAGCCCCCGATGTCGTATTTGTCGCGATGGAGGCTGCAGCTTGGCGCGCGAATGTTGACGTCGACGAGCTACAGCGTGGCGAGGATTTCGGGAGAAGTGGGTTATGAATCCGAGCCGGCCTTCAATCGGGCGTTCAAACGCGAGTTTGGAGTGCCACCGGCGCGGTTCCGGACACAGGCCAAATCCGCGCAAGAGGCAGTGCGTATAGAAAAAACACGCGCGAATATGAAGCCGGCGCCAGCCGATTAAAGAAACTCGCTACTTCCTTTTGCCTTGCACTAGTGGAATTTGCGAGCTGATTTGTACATCCATCATCATGCTGATGCGACGATCCAATTGGAAGAATGTGGAGGTGCCTTTTCCGGTTAAGACCTGGCTGACCACGGGCACATACTTGGAACGAAGTTCCTGGGCCTGTTGATCGAGTTCCAGCCAGCGGCGAATATAGATGAGGGCGTCCTGATTGGACATGTCCCCCCATGACTGCGCGTAGTTTTTGAACAAGAAGTACTTTTGGTCATAAACTAGCTTCAAATCATTGGTGTCATGCTGATAGATGGGCCAGAACTTCTCCGCTTCCGCATCGGAGAGCGGCAGATTCTCGGCAATAATCTGGCGTTTCTTGTTGCGCAAGTCCTGGTGCATGAGTTCAATATCCTGGTCGGACGTGGTCTGGCTCATGATCACGGAAGACTGCAAATTGGAAGAGGACTCCTGGGCCCGCGTTTTTTCGTAGGGCCTGGCCAGCGCCAGAACGCACAGGCCTCCCAACAACATTCCCGCCAACATGCCAATCCACACATTTGGTTTCACGATCATTTTCCTGGAGCCCGCAGACACGAATGCGAAGCTGAAATTTTCTGGACTGCTATTCACGGCGACGTTACAGGCTACCGGGGAGGATGGCGGATCGACCCAGATGACCTCTCTGCGTAAATCCTACTTAGCTTTGTTGGCTTCCACAATGCCTTCCACGGTGCATTCCACGATACATTCCATGACAGTGTAGAATTGCCGCCGAAACGATGGCGTACGCCGGCTAGAACGAGGTTGACTCTGGGAGACGCTACGGCTCGCTTCGGAGGGTTCTGTGAAACGTCGAGACTTTGTCAGTGATTTTCTAGTCGGTGGAGCGTTGCTTGGCTCGGGCGGACCGGCCGCCGCGCGGCAGGCTGGCGAGCCGCCACCAGGTGCGCGGTCGAACACGAATGAAGGGGTGTTCGTCGAGCATCCAGCTTCGGGCAAGCCTCATGCGGGTAAAGTTCTGGCCGCCATTCAGCCGCACACCGACGATATTCCGATCTTTGCGGGTGGCACGGTGGCTAAGCTGGTCGCCGAAGGTTACACGGGTTATTTGATTCGCACGACCAACGACGAGATGGTGGGGACTGGCGGGACAGGCCAACGCGTTTTAGACAATGAGCGGGATACCGAAGGGGTTGCGAAAGCACTAGGTCTGCAAAAGGTTTTCAACCTGGAATATCGCAATCATCAGATGGACGACATCTCACGCGTTGAACTGCGGGCGCGACTGATTCATCTGATTCGTACTCTGAAGATCGACACCATTGTTTGTTATGACCCCTGGGGACTTTACGAAGAAAACCCAGACCATTACGTGACCGCGCAAGTGGTGGAGGCGTCTTGCTGGATGGCCGGGTTGGAGTTTGATTACCCCGAGCAACTGGCGGCGGGGCTGCAACCGCACGCGGTGAAGGAGAAGTACTACTTTGCGCGCGGGCCGCAAATCGTGAATCGAATTGTGGACA
>Ga0070765_100000568_pt1 | contig 22299 bp, 16 predicted proteins | sample HubBroMetageWFT5_FD_71516 | JGI IMG/M metagenome (GOLD analysis project Ga0070765, IMG submission 71516) | Warmed and freeze-thawed soil microbial communities from the Hubbard Brook experimental Forest, New Hampshire - Hubbard Brook CCASE Soil... | ecosystem: Environmental > Terrestrial > Soil... | reverse complement strand
AGTTGATCGGACTCTAGCGCTCTGAAGATATACTTGATCCACGGCGACGCCCGGTTCGGCAAACGACCTGCTGATACCGAAGGCGGTCAGAAACAGTGCGGCATCCTACCGGGATGGCGGCCGCGCAGCCCCCAGAGGTTACCGAGAGCGCCAAGGAAGCGGCGGCAGCCAACGAATACGCCGATGGCGAGTCTCGCGTCGCGCTCTACCACCTTGCGGCGGCAATCAGCGCCAATCCCCGAAAGCGCAGGTCGATCTGCGAATTAACGGGTGCGCCGCTTAAGACGGCAGGGCAAGGCCCTCGCTGGTGAAAGCGCGCTGCACTGCCGGTCGTGCCGCGAGCCGTCGTGCATGTTCTGTCCAACGCGGACACTCGCGCTCCATGTCGAAGCCGAGCACTGGACCGCGGCCCCAAAGCCAGTGAGCCATCAGCAACGAGTCCACGACGCTATAGCGATTGCCGAGTGCCCACGGACCTTGGCCGATTTTCTGATCAACCATTTGCCAAAGATCGTGGCTGGTTTTCTTGGCAGTCGAGGCGATATCCTCGACCGCGCGGGGATCGGTGGCATAACGCGCCGCGCGGCGCACGTGAACGAATGCGACCTGAACTGTCGACGACAACCAATTGAGCCATTCAGTGCAACATGCTTCTTCTCGCGGGTCCCAAGGCCAAAGCCCGGCGGCGGGATGACGCGCCGCAATGTAACGGAGAATGGCTGGCGCCTCGGTCAAGACCCAATCTCCGTCGACGAGGGCCGGGACGTAGCCCTTGGGGTTGATGCGGCGATATTCGGTGCTGCCTTGCTGGTTGTTGGCAAGGTCCACGCGGGACAGCTCGAAGGGGGCGCCCACCTCTTCAAGCGCAATGTGAGGAGCGAGGGAGCAAGCACCCGGTGCGTAATAGAGTTTCATGGCTGGTCACGTTGGAATCATTGGGGCACCAGTGCGCGCTGTGTCCGCTGGAAGGTCGATGCTGCACGAGCGCGTGTATGAATTGATACCGCCGAGGCCAATAGTCTGCAATTGGCTGAAGTCAAACGGTCGATTAGAGAAGCATGTCATTTGCGCAGGCCACCGGTTACGCTAATCTGACGCAATTGGTTCCGTGACGGGTCTCCGGCAGGTGCATGCACTCTCAGCATCTGGAATATTTTTGTAAGGTGGCCGAATACGGCAGCTTTTCGCGTGCCGCAATTTCCCTCGGCATCAACCAATCGGCTCTGAGCCGTCACGTGCGCAACCTCGAAGTCGGTCTTGGCATCGCGCTTTTCTACCGCAACGGGCGCGGCGTCATACTGACCGAGGACGGCAAACGCCTGCTAGAACGGGCCACGCGCGTTCTTACAGAAATCGCGCTTGCGAAGCAGGAAGCGAACGACGCTCGGGCTGGCGTGCACGGCAGCGTGACCATCGGGCTCACGCCGACGGTTGGGCGCGTCTTGACGCTACCGCTGGCGAAAAAACTGACAGGCAGATTTTCTAATATCCGGCTTCGTTTCGTTGAGGGCTTTTCTGCGCACCTGCTCGAGTGGCTTGATGCTGGTAGCGTGGACATGGCGGTGCTTTATCAAGGTTGGGCGGCTGGCCGCCTGCTGTCAGAAAAGCTGATTACCGAGAAACTCTGCCTAATTACCTCGACCAAACAAAAGAAACTTGGCCGTAAAACGCCGACGGCCCAACTCGCACGCTACTCGCTGATCCTGCCGAGCGCACCGCACGGACTGCGGCGATTGCTCGACACCGTCGCACGTGAGCAGAAGATCATGCTCAATATCCCAATCGAAGCCGATTCATTCGATTCGATCCTCACTCTTGTCACTGCCAATCTCGGCTGCACGGTTCTTCCCGCAGCGGCGATCCAAGATGAACTTTCACGCAATCAATTGCAGGCTTCACTTCTTGTCGAGCCGGAAGTGACCCGTACGCTCCTCCTGGCGACGCCCAATCACCGCCCTAAGGTGCAGGGCTTCGGGCAAATCGCGAACGCGATCAAAACGGAACTGAGGCGCTTCGAGTCCAGCTAGCGCGGCAACGCGTTCCGCGCGCGAATAGTAGTAGTCACGCGCTAACTCGCCTTCACGGCCGCCGTTACACCCTGAGTGGCTACTGCCATCAGGCTTGCCTTCTGCCGGCGCGCATCCGCTCGGTGAATTTGTGGACCAGGATGACACCGTCGCGCTCGGGCAACACTTGCTCGATTTCCTGCGCGTCGACGCGAGCGTGAATAAATAGCGGCCCCGGCTGCGCATACAACATTTTCCGGGCAGCCGGCGTCTCTTCCACTTCCCCGAAGCTGCGGGCTTCTTTGAAACGACAACCAAGTGCGACGTCGATAAGACTGACGCCCGAGTTCGTGTGGCTGGGCTGCATGCCCGTCTCGCCATAATGCCGGTTATCGAGCACGACGATAGCGAGATTCAGCGGCTGCTTGACGCCGATCGTAGCGAGGCTGCCCAGTCCCATCAGCATTTCACCGTCGCCGGTAAACACCGCGACCCGCCGGTCCGGCCGCGCTAGGGCAAGCCCAAGCCCAACCATCGACGCCGAACCCATCGCGCCCCACAGGTAAAAGTTCGCTCCGTCGTCGTTCGTCGCCGCCACGTCGTAGGTCGCTGAACCGAGGCCGCATATCGCCAGCAGGTCGCCGCGATCGACAAGCAGCTGCTTCACGAATTCGCGGCGGTGTAGCATCAGTTATTCCAGCGTTTGCGTCCGATAAGACGTTGCGACAGGATGACGGCCACCGACTGGTTTGAGTCGAATGAAATATCGCAAGCCGCCGCGACTACGTCGGCGACATCTTCGGCTTTTTCTATGCGATAGACCAAGAAGCCGCACAGCCTTAGGCACGCGTCGGTGATCGAGCCCATCGGCACCTGCCAAGGATTGAATTCGGCATATTCACCCCGCATCGTCACAAAGATCAGGCAAGGCAGTCGACATTGCTTCGCCAACGAAAACATGTTGACGCAATTACCGACCCCGCTGCTTTGCATGAGAATCGCTGCGCGTTGTCCGCCGAGAGCCGCGCCGGCGGCTAGGCCGATGCCCTCCTCCTCAGTCGTCAGTACGACGTCTGCAATTTCAGGATCGGACTGGCAGAGTTTAATAAGCCGGCTTAAGCCGGCGTCCGGTACGTAGCCCACCTGACGAATACCGGTCCGCCGAAAAATCGAATAGATCACGTCCGGCCAATCCAAGCCGCTTCGTTCCGCCAGATTCAACGGATGCTCCCACACCGCAAAGCCGTTCCTGCAGCATTAAAAAGCTATAGGGGTTGATGTGGGGACGCCATGACAGGGCGTCATATCAGCTTGAGATGATTTCCCCGCGCTGAAAGCGCGAGACCGAAGAGAGCTCTGTCGCACGCGTCGCCGCGCACTCGCTTCGCTAGTCTACATCGCCCCCGTAGTGCAACGGCCTATCGCACGACGCCATATGGGCCGCGCGACCCCTCTGGGGTAAGCTTCCTCATCAACTTTGGGAGGATCAAGCATGGCGTTCACCGCCACCAAAAATATGCCTTTGGCCGCTACCACGACCGGGTCCTGGCCGCGGCCCGCCTGGTATAGCGAGAGCCTTTGGGGCCGTCCGTTGGACTCGGCGATGCTCGACCCGGTTTACCGCGAGCAGTTCTCCGACGCCCTTGCCGTAGTTGTTTCAGATCAGGAGCGCGCTGGGCTCGATATCGTGACGTGCGGAGATTTTTTCCTCGATGCCGATTTGGCCGGTCGGTCATGGCATCACTATCCTCTGCAACGCTGGCGCGGCGTCGCTTATGACGAGTTGCAGCCCGAGACCACGCGCTCCGACCTTCTGAAATATCCGCCTGGCACGCTATTGAACGAAATCTACACGTCTTGGCGTTGGCCGATTGTGACGGGCAAGATCGAGCACAATCCGCGCAACCCCCTCGAATACGCAAAGATTTACCGCATGACGCAGGCGCGCACACGTAAGCCAGTCAAGTTCGGGACTGTTTCGGGCCAAGTCATGGCGCTGTTTCTCGACTCTCACACGCCCGAATACCGGATTGATGACAACAAACAACAGATGATCTGGGACATGGCGACCGCGATCAACCGTGAACTCAGGGAGTTGGTCGCTTCGGGCTGCAGCGTCATCCAGATTGAGGAGCCGACTATCCATTTCATCGCCTGCTATTACCCAGAGGCGACCGATACGCTCAAGTTTTTGACGGACGCATTGAATCACGAGCTGGCGGGCCTCGAAAACGCTGAGATTTGGATTCACACCTGCTGGGGAAATCCGATGATGCAGCGGGTGTTCGATAAGACGTCGTATGCGAACGCGCTGGAAATCTATCTCGATCGCGTTAAGTGCGATGTCCTGACACTTGAAATGAAGGACCGCGGTTTCGCCGAACTCGAGCTGCTGGGCAATTGGAAAGGCAAGACGCTGAAAAAGTTTGCACTTGGGGTCGTCTCCCACAGGACGCTAAATGCTGAAAGGCCGGAGGAGGTCGCCGGCGACATCCGCAAAGCATTGAAGTACGTGAACGCGGAAAATCTGCTCGTCACCTCCGATTGCGGATTTGGGCGTCAAGGCGCCAACCGATTGGTCGCATTTTATAAAAGCGCCGCGGCCGCTCAAGGTGCAAACATCATTCGCCGCGAGCTTGGTCTGCCGGCAACCTACATACCTTGCGCCGATCCGCAGCTCAGCCAGGATCTCGTGCCCGCGGCATTCGAAGAGGCAGGAAACTCAAGCGGGCCAGGAGAAAGTGTCTCCCCTAAGCAGCACGACCGCTCGCCAGCTATTGGCTCCCCATCCGACAATGCGGGACGCCACGGCTTTTCGCAAGCGCCGCGCTTTTCCGGCCTGCTCCGACGTTGAGCGCGACGACGCGAACCGCTTTGGCCGTCAAGCCGCGGAAACTTTCGAAGAAAAGCCGGCGTTCAGTCGTTCGGATGAGCGCTCGAGCTCGGCAAGACGTCGCGGCAGATCGCGATGAGTGAGCTTTCCGTTCTGTTTGACGACATTGCCGCCGACAATGACAGTGTCAACATTGGCGACACCCGCGTGCAGCACAATGGCCGAGATCGGATCGGCAACCGCACGCATATTGATATCGCTCTTGCGCAGCAGAACCACATCGGCCTCTTTTCCTGGAGTAAGCGAGCCGAGCCTGGCGTCAAGCCCGAAGCATTGCGCAGACTTGATGGTCACGAGTTCGAGAGCTTGCTGTACCGTAATTGCCAGCTTGTCCGGCATAGCCTCGCGCCGATGGAAGGTATCGTTCGTAAGCGCCCGCTGTGTTTGAATGAGAAAGCGCATTTGAGTGAACATGTCTGTGCTTACGCCGGTGACGACATCGGTCCCGATATTGAATTTACCGCCGGCGGCGAGCACTGCTCCGGTCGGGGGAAGGCCCAAACCCATTTGCATTTCAACTTCCGGAGTGATGGAGATACTTGCACCATTGTCGGCGATGACCCTGAACTCCTCTGCGGTCAGAAAATTAGCGTGGACCAAGTTAATGTCCTCACCGAGCAAGCCTTGTTCTGCAAGGCTCTGCATGGATTGCGGCCTCGGTCCATGCTTTGCGCAAGCGACGTGGAACGAGGCCAGAAGGCCGAGTTCGCGAGCGAATCGGATATCCGCTTCCGCCGTGCCCGGCGCGAAGTCAGTACCGCGAATAGCGAGCGCCATCGTCACCAATGCGTCGCTGGAAGATAATCGTTCTCGGCGCATCCTTCTCGCGTCGGCGGGATGCGGTTCTTTCGTGCCGAAGAGAGTCATCGGCGTGCCGTACGCAAATATTGCCCGAATTCCCGATTCTTGAAGGGCGTCGACCGCGGCGTCGGCATGAGCTGGCGTGTTGACGATGTGGCACCAGTCGAACAGCGTCGTAACGCCTGAATTGATTTGATCAAACGCGCCAGCGAGATTGCCGATATATACGTCTTCCGGCTTGTAGAGGCCGACCACTTGGCCAATCAGCACGCCGAAGTAGTGGTCGAGCGTCCAGTCTGCGGCAATGCCACGCACCGCGGTCTGCCAGAGGTGGATATGGCCGTTGATAAAGCCCGGCATGGCGATCATGCCGCGACCGTCTATCTCGCTTACGGCCCAACTGCCGACGTTTTTGCCGACCGCAACGATCTTGCCGTTGTCGATGAGCAGGTCGCCCGACTCAATGATCCCGAGGGTGGGATCCATCGAAACGATCGTCGCACCCTTGATCCGTATCCGAGGCAACATTGCCTTCGCCTTGGTTTTGATCAGCCTTGTAGGTGTGGGTCTAACTTGCGTTGCTAGCCGTATTCAAAGCGATGCGCATGCTAGCCCAAAGGGGAACAATTGTAACGGTCATGCAGGTACTGCGCGTGCATGTTCTCGCTTTTAGATGATGGTATTCCTGAGCACGCCAATCGATTGGATTTCGCATTCGATCCGGTCGCCCGGGAGGCAATAGCGCGTCGCGGCGACAACTCCTTCCCTCGGCTGCCACCGACCTCCAAGCTCGTGATCGACCGACCACGCGGTGCCTGCTGGCGTGCCGGTAATGATCACCATACCGGGCTTCAGCGTAAAATTTATTGAGAAGAAGTGGATTAGATCTGCGCAAGTCCAGATCATATTTCTGGTATTGCTTGATTGGCGAAGCTCACCGTTGATCCGCATTTTTATATCCAGTGTTTGCGGATCATCAATTTCATCGGCCGTGACAATCCAGGGTCCGATCGGCGCGCTGGAGTCGAAAGCTTTGCCGCGGCCCAAATCATACCAAGTGAAGTTCCCCGACCTCCGCACTTGTCTATCGCGCGCGGTTACATCGTTGACGATGGTGTATCCGAACACGTGCTCCGGCGCCCGCTCTACGGATATGTGCCGGCCGGCTTTGCCGATAACGATCGCGAGCTCCGTCTCACAATCAAGTTTGCGGGTCAGCATTTCATCGTATCGAATATCTTCTCCGGGTCCGACAACACTGTCCGACGTTTTGACAAAGAACTCGGGCTCCTTTCCGCTCATCGGCGTGCCGGCTTTTTCCTCATTGTGTTCGCGGTAGTTGCTGCCGGCGCAAAGAATCGTCGATGGAAGCATCGGGGCGGTGAGCTTGGCGCCCGCAAGCGGGTGTAGCGCGTTTCCTTGGCGATGCTCGATCAAACGTGACGCCAACTCCAAGGCCGGTTTGCCGGCTCGAATAAACGAAGTAGCGTCTCGAAACACATCTTCTTCGCCCGGCGCCAATGAAGAGCAGGCCAAGCCGGGGTCAAGTATCTCGTCCTCCAAAAGGAAACCGAGACGAACCTGCTGGTTCCGCAAAAAGCTTACAAGCTTCATTTGTGCTTCCCCAATTTCATCCGCACCCTCGTGAGGATTTTTTTAACCCGATCGCCAACATGGCGAGCGACCTTCTCAGCCAATGCGTCGCACCCTATCGAACCCGCGCCGGTTCTGTCCCGACTTCCCGTCTTAGCTTTTCAACACTATGCCTCAGTCGCTCATCGGGTATCATGCGCTGCGCGGCCGCGAAGCACATTACCGGTGACGGCGGTGAGCTACGTGACCGGGCAGAAGAATGCGTGGACGCGTGGAAAACGCAGAGCGTCGGAGGAGAAACCAAGGTGCCAAGCCCTCAACCTTACGCCCATTTACTTTCACCTTGGCAGATCCGCCATACCAAGATTGCAAACCGGGTCATTTTTGGACCCGTCTGTCCGACGTGGGTCAGAAGCCCGCATGAGGGGGTTTTTACTGAGCAGGCTGTCGCTTACTACGAAGAACGCGCCCGCACCGGTATCGGGATGATCATTCTTGGCGGCCATTTGATCGATAAGGATACGCTTTACACTCCGGCCGGCTTTCCGGGGCTTTGGAATGAAGACCAAGTGGAGGGGCTGGCTCGAGTGGCTAGGGCCGTCAAGAAACACGATTGCGCGCTCATCGCGCAGTTATTGCACATCGGACTGCGCTCGCCGACGCCATTTTTGAAAACGGATCCCGCTCGTGATCCATACGAATACAACTCCTACAACTTGGGTCCGAGCCAGATACCGGTCGGCGAAATTCCCGGGGGGCCGACTCCGAAGGAACTCGAAGAGCACGAGATCGAGTACATCCTACATTGCTTTGCTGAAGCCGCGCGCAGGGCAGTGTCGGCAGGTTTGGACGGCGTGGAATTGCACCTTGGGCATGGCTATCTACCCTGGCAGTTCCTGTCGCCGCTCTACAATCACCGCAGTGATCGCTGGGGTGGATCGTACGAAAACAGGTTGCGGTTTTCTGTTGAGTGTTTCCGGCGTATCCGCAAGCGCATCGGCGACCGCGCCATTCTTGGCTATCGCATCAACTCGACGTCATTCTGGGAAGGAGATCTCGAGATCGACGACGTTAAGCGCGTCCATCTCGATCTCGAACAGCAGGCCGACATCGATTACGTGAGCGTGTCAGCCGGTGTACATCATTCGTGGATCCATACACCGATGACTTTCGAGCAGGGATGGGAGCGCGAATATTCTCGCTCTTTCAAATCCGTTTCGAAAAAGCCCGTCCTGGTTGTCGGTCGGATCAGTTATCCGGACGTTGCCGACGAGCTCATCGCCTCCGGCGACGCCGATGCGGTGCTGCTTTCCCGTCAGATGATCGCCGACGAACAGTGGATGACGAAAGTAAAAGAAGGGCGCGAAAAGGATATTCGGCGGTGCGTCGCAGCCAACTATTGCTGGCGGTCGGTTATACGCGGCAGTCGCGTTCAGTGTGCCTATAATCCGGTGGTAGGGCGCGAAACGATTTGGGGTGCGGGCTCCATCACCAAAGCCTACCCTCCCAAGCGGGTGCTCGTCATCGGCGCAGGTCCGGCCGGCCTCGAATACGCGCGCATAGCGTCGGCAAGCGGGCACGCTGTAGCGGTCTACGAACGCGAAGAAGCCGTAGGCGGACATGTTCGGGCTTACGGTGCGCTGCCCTACAGGCAGCAATATGGGACAATTTCCACTTGGCTAGCCGAGCAAGCCAAGGGCAATGGCGCGTCTATCAAGCTGACCAGTCCGGTGACCGCCGAAAATATTGAATCCGTACTCGCCGCCGAAAAACCGGATCACATCGTGGTGGCGACCGGCGCTGATTACCGTCGTGACGGCTTTCAAGGCCAAACTGGGAAGCCAATCGCCGGCTGGGAAACAGGCAAATGCGTGGCCTGGGACCAAGTTGCCCTCGGCAAGATTCCCATTTCAGGGGAGATCCTGGTGCTGGACGAAATGGCAGATGTGGCCGCACCTCTGACCGCGGTCAAACTCGCCAAACAAGGCTGCAAGGTCAGGCTCATTACAAAGTGGCCGATGATCGGCATGGAAACCGCGCCGGAAGTCTATCTGCACTGGATAATGACGTACCTGTATGAGGCGGAAGTCGAGATAATCACCCATCACGTCGTCAAAAATATTGAGGGTGCAAAGGTGGCCATCGCCAACGTCTACAAACCATTGAGTAATCGCCGGATCATTGCCGATGCCATCGTCATGGCGACGGCGCGGCGTTCGAACAATGGGCTTTATCACTTGCTACGTGGCCGCGGCCTTAGCGTCGAGACCATTGGCTGCGCGAACGCGCCGCGGACGGTCTACGAGGCAACTTTCGAAGGCCACCGTGCCGCTCGTAAACTGGGAGCTTCGCGGTGGCACCGCATCGGCCAAGATACCGCACGGGGGCACGTTCCGCATTACCACTACAGCTAGTTGCCTTCGTAACAGCGGCTCTCCGAGGCTCGAGCAGAATCGATTCAACGCGATAGAGGTGTTTAAGCCAGCTCAGCGAGCCGTAAATCGTAGGGCATATCTGATATGTGCAACGCCCGACTAGGAGACCGTCGCAGGCATCGTCACCGTCGGCGCGTGGGGTAGGATAGCCTACATAACATTTGCTGCGGCTCGTTTCGAGGGGACGTCGCGGATCGCGGATCAAAGTCAATCCGAGTTGGGATTGAAGGCTGCTCGCTTGCGCGGGCCTAAACGATTGTTACAGGATGACCGTCGAACACAAGATCTTGAAAGCGGCAGATCAACTCGCCGTCGTGTCTCAGCAGAGGATCACCGGTCTTGAAAAAAGTATTGCTGACCTGAAACTTAAACTAAAGAAGAAGATCAGCGAACGTGCGGCAGAAATTGAAAAGCCGAAGCGTCGTAAATCCTTCAAGGCGAGAGCTGGCGGAACGCTTCGCTGCCCTTGGTGCTGGATGCTGCATAGTAGCAACGGAACTCTCGAACCAATCGGAAGCGGTGAAATCCTGCATTGCTGGACCTGCAATCATAATCTTTTTGTTGGTTAGAAAACCCACGGAAAAAAGAGCGACTTCATGAAAATACTCGTCGTTGGCGCTGGGCTTGCAGGTCTCGTAGCCGCACATCGACTGCAAACCTCCGGCCACAAGGTTACGATCCTGGAGGCGCGGCCGCGGGTCGGCGGACGTGTATTGACGCTGCGGGACCCGTTCGCCGACGGGCAGCACGCAGACGTTGGAGCGATGATCCTTTACGAGGGACAAAACACGATTCTCGACCTCTGCCACGAGTTCGGAATCAAGCTTACCCCCCTCACGACCGTCGGAGCTGAACTCCCTTGCGTCAGATACCGCGGACGTCTGCTCGGTCCGGAGGAGATAGGCGCATGCTTTGGCGAATTGGGGAAAGCGCACGCCGAGCATCCGCCCGAGCCCTTCGAGACGGGTGCGGCCTGGGCGCGCCGCTGCCACGTCTCTGCCCGGGCGATCGCGTTGCTCGACGCGATCATTGAAATTCAGCCGTCCATCCCTCTCCGGTTCGTCGACGCCCGCGGGCTGCACCTCGGAGCTGAACGGTACATGCAGATGGCGGAGGGGAACGATCAGCTTCCGCGGCGCCTGGCCCACGGCCTGGACGTGCGTCTTGAGCACGTCGTGCGCTTGATCGACTGGTCTCGCTCGTCCGCGCTTGTCGAGACCGAAAAGGGGCAGTTCCAGGGCGACCTCGTTGTCCTAGCCGTTCCCGGTCCACTCACGACCGACATCGGCTGGAATCCTCCGCTACCGGCCGAGAAGGTACGCGCGCTTGTCTCGCTGCGTTATGGCACCGGAGCCGCGGTCGTGACGCAATACAAGGAGCGCAAGGCGGTGAGCGATGCGGTGCGAACTGCGTTCTTCAGCGACACTATTCCGCGTTGGCTGCTCGATCTTTCAGTCGACCAACCTGGGAACGCCGCGATCGTGACGACCATCCTTAGTGCGGAGTCAGAGCCTCGCGGGCTCGCTCAGCATGAAGTACTCGGCGCGATGGACTCGGCACTGACCGAGATCACCAGAAGTCCCGTGACGAGAGTCGGCGGCGCGATAGTGAGCTGGACGGACGATCCGTTCGCTCGCTGCATCGCCCGCGCCCCGATCGGCGATCAGCGGGAGACCGTGCTCCGCGAGATCAAACGGCCGCTGAGCAATCGGGTGTTCTTTACGGGTGAGCACACGGACGAACGGCCTGGCCCCGGCGGCATGGATGGCGCGATCCGCTCGGGTCTTCGGGTGGTCAGCGAGGTCACCGGCGCGCCCCCGGGCCAAAGCCGCGTGAACGATTCGGCTCGCGCTGGACCCTGGACCATCGACAAAGCGCGCGCCGCGCGCGTTCGGTGGTCGTACTCTCACCCCCCGTGGTTGCAACCACCGACGAGCGGGCGCTGAGCGATCGCCTCACCCGATCACGTCCCATCATACTTCGGCTTGCGCTTTTCGAAGAATGCATTCGCGCCTTCAGCGTAATCGTGCGAGTCGCGAAGCTTTTCATATGCGTGCCCCTCGAGATCGAAGCTCGCCTCCAGGCTTGCGTCATCGCCGAGATTGAGCACGCGTTTTACCGTTGCTAGCGCCAACGGTGAGAGCGCGTTGAGCCGCGCGGCGTAGGCCAGCACAACTTCGTCGAGCGCGGCGCTGTCCGGGACGACTTCGGTGAGCAGACCCCACTCAAGCGCCTCCTGCGCCGACAGCCGCCGGCCCTGCATCACCATATCTTTGGCTCTGGTCATACCTACCATCCGCAGAACTCGCTGGCTTCCACCCGAGCCCGGCATTTGCCCAATCGAGATTTCAGGTAGAGCAATCAGCGTGTCCTTGGTTGCCACTCGGAAGTCACAAGCCAGCGCCAGCTCAAGCCCGACCCCGAATGCGTATTTCTCCATCGCTGCAATCACCGGCTTGCGGCAGCGTTCCGGCGCTGCGATGTTCCAGGCGAGGTGCGACATGCCATCGCGGCGCACCTTGAAGAAACCGCGAACGTCACCCCCTGACGTAAAGACCCCATTCGCGCCTCGGACCACGATCACGCCGACCTCCGCGTCGCGCCCGATTTCATCGAACAGTGCCGCAATCTGCGAGCGAGCCTTATAGGACACGATGTTAAGCGGAGGCCGGTCGAGGATAAGCGTGGCGATGCGCCGGCTGGCATCCACCTCGACGCGTAAGCCATCGAGCTCGCTCAGCAGCTCCGCACGTTGCTCGGCATATTTATCTGTCATGGAATCTCCCCCTGATGCACAGCGCTTAACCCACGCGCCGATAGTTGCCGGCCCGCAGCTCCCGTCGCAACAACTTGCCTACGGGCGACTGCGGAATCCGTTCTACGAACACATATTCCTTCGGGCATTTGAAGCCCGCGAGCCCGGCTGCTCGGCAGTGCGCATTGAGCGCGTTCTCACTCTGCTGCCCCTGCGCGAGTTCCACGAACGCGACGAGCTTCTGACCCCAGCGATCGTCCGGCATGCCGACGACGGCCACCCGTCCGACCGACGGTGCGCGGGCCAACACGTTTTCCACCTCCTCGGGATACACATTCTCTCCACCCGTGATCACCATGTCGTCGACGCGACCGGCGACGTAAAGCTCACCGTCCTCATCAAAATGGCCAAGATCGCCCGTGAAGTACCAGCCGCCGCGCAGCGCTTTGGCTGTTGCGTCCGGCCGCTGCCAGTAACCGCCGAACGCCTCCGGACTAGAGAGGCTGGCAATGATCTCTCCGGTCTCGCCGCGAGGCACGAAATCATCGGGCGTGGCTGAGCTGTCCGGGTCGGCGCGCACGATGCGCAGCGTCTGGTGGAGGCCCGGTCGGCCGGCACAGCCCGGCTTGATATCGAGGTGGTCGCAGAACGACAACGTGTACACTTCGCTCGAGCCGTAGTAGTTGACGAAAAGTTCGGGCCGCAACTCGGCGAGGCATTCTTCGGACAGCGCTGTGGTCATCGTCATACCCGCGTAGCCAATGCGGGCGAGCGACGAGAGATTGAAGCCGCGCCTGCGTGGATGACGCAGGATGTCGAAATACAATGTCGGCACGAGAAACATCGTTGTGACGAGCTCGGACTCGATCAGGCCTAGCACCTGCTCGGTGTCGTAGGTCGGCACGCACACGAACTTGCCGTTGAGCAAGGCCGTCGACAGTAACACCCGTATGCCCATCGTGTGGTAGAGCGGCATGACCCCGAGCGCGGACTCGCCGAAGAGATAGCGGTTGTGCGCGATCTGTGAGACGGCGGCGGAGAGCTCGTTGCGGTGCGTTCGCGGCACACCCTTGGGCCGCCCAGTGGTGCCCGAGGTGTAGAGCATGAGGCAAGTACTGTGCTCATCGATAACTACCGGCTTGCGGGGCGGGTCGCTCTCCGTGAGATCCGTATAGGAGGTCTCACCCGCCTCGCTGCGTCCCGCGCCAACCACGATGCGCGGTACACCATCGCGACCGCACTGCGCCAACGCCTCGCGGACGGAGTCGATTGAGACATCTTCGAAGGCGACCGCCTTCGCAGCCGAATCGTCGAGGCAGAAAGCTACCTCTGCGGTGCGTGCGCGCCAGTTGAGGGGCGTGAATACGACCCCGAGCGACTGGCAGGCCCAGTAGAGAACAGTCGTTTCGTAGCGGTTCCTCAGCAAGACTAACAGGCGGTCGCCTTGCGTGAGACCCAGCCGTACCAGACCGCCGGCCACGCTCAGTGACTCCGCGTGCCATTGCGCATAGGTGCGCGTCTTGCCGCCGTCGGTAATGGCAAACGCCCCTGGACGGCGAGCGACCGTAAGCGCGAATGCAGTAGCGAGATCCATGCGCGTCTATCCTTCGGCTTCCCGGATCGCGCGTGCAGCGTCGAGGATCGCTGCCACGATCGGGTAATAGCCGGTGCAGCGACAGATGTGGCCCGACAGCATGTCGCGCACTTCCATTTCCGATGGGTCCGAGTGGCGGCCAAGAAAGTCGGTAGCGGACATCAGGATGCCGGCGGTACAGAAGCCGCATTGCACCGCATGATGCCTGCGGAAGGCCTGCTGTAAGATGCCGAGCTCCCCCTGCCCGGCTAGACCTTCGACCGTGCGCACCGCCGCGCCATCGCACTCAACCGCGAACTGCGTGCAGCTGCGTACGGCTCGCCCGTCGACGATGACGGTGCAGGCGCCGCAGACGCCGTGTTCGCAGCCAACGTGCGTGCCGTAGAGTCCCAGCTCGTGACGCAAGAAATCCGACAGCAGTAGGCGCGGCTCCGCGTGACCAATCCGCGGCTGGTCATTCACTTCAAGTGTCACGGGGTGACGCGCGTCAGATTTCAGTCGCAGCATGTCAGGTCGTTGGTTTGGCCGCGAATGCCTCGGCGATTGCCTGCGCGCCAAGGCTGCGGACGAGCGCGCGACGATACGCCGCGCTCACGTTGAGATTGGTCATTGGGTTGACGCGTTCCGCGGCTGACGCCGCAATAGCTTGGGCGAGCGCTGGGCAGGCGCGTTCGCCGACGAACGCCGCGGTATCCGCTACAAACGGGCGGCTTTCCACGCCGCCCAGGCCCATGGCGAGAGAAACGAGACGGTCGTGCGGATCAACGACGGCCTCCACGGCGCAGGCAACAATGGCGAAGTCGCCGTGGCGCTGCGCAATCTCAACAAACGCGTGCCGCGTTTCCGGCCGCCGCGCCGGCCAAACGAGTGCAGTGAGCAGTTCGTCGTGCGCACGCGCCGTGGTCATGGCGTCGACGAAGAATTCGCGCGCCTGTAAACGTCGGGTGCCGCGCACTGACTGCAGCTCGACCTCGCCGTCTAGTGTCGTGAGGACGAGTGGCATCTCGGCGCTGGGGTCGGCATGCGCCACCGAGCCGCAAAGCGTGCCGCGATTGCGCGTTTGGAAATGGCCTACCCATGGAAGTGCGAGGGCAAGAAGTGGCAGTTCGCGTATGAGCGTTTCATGCTCGAATGCCGCCGCCTGCGTGAGCGTTGCACCGGTGCTAACCTCGCTTCCGATGATCGCCGCCTTCAGGCCGGGGATGCGTTTGATGTCCACGACCGCCGCCGGCCGCACCAGGCGCATGTTCAGCATTGCGCCGAGCGACATGCCGCCGGCCAGCACGCTGGCATCCGAACCAAGCTCATGCAGCAACTCGAGTGCTTCATCGAGCGTGTCCGGCCGGCAGTAGTCAAACGCTGCCGGTTTCATGATCCGCCACCCACGGCCGGTGCCGACTTGTTGGCAAGCGCCCAAACGCGATTCAGCGTCAGCGGCAATTCGATGTCCTCGCGGCCGAGCGCATCTGCGGCGGCGTTAGCCAGCGCCGCTGGCGCAAGCATCGAGCTGCCGTCGCCCATGCCCTTCGCGCCGGTGAGATTGTGGGGGCTCGGGGTCGAAACGTGACCAATATAGAGGACCGGCATCTCCGGCGCGGTAGGACAGAGATACTCAGCGAACGACCCAGTGACAAAGTTGCCCTCACGATCATGAATGAGCTCTTCGAACAATGCGGCGCCTAGGCCATGCGCAAAGCCGCCTTGCACTTGGCCGTCGACAATCTTGGGATTGAGCACCGTTCCCACGTCATGCACCGAGACATATTTGACTACGTCGAGGCGACCTGTTGCCCGGTCAATCTCAATCGCCGCGAGATCGGCCACGAACCCGTAGGTGAGCGCGGAGGCCACACGGTCTGCCGCGTCGGGTGCGGTAAGCAACGGCGCATCTAGCACCACGCTCTCGTGCATGCCGGCTTCCATACCCATCGGCATGCCAGCAGGGTGCCAATGGGCGCGTGCGGCAAGACGACCAACGCTGATTGATCGCTGCGAATCTGCAGTGACACGCGCAGCGCCATCCGCGAGCTCAATCGCCGCAGCGGGCACGCCGAACTCCTCGGCCGCCATCTGTTTCAGCTTCGTGCCGATCCGGCGCGCACCGAGCATCACCGCGCTCGTAACCAATGCCGCAAAACGGTTTGAATAGTTGCCCGAGGCGATGCTCCAGGCCATGCCGCGCGTGTCGGCTTCGGTGATGACGTCAACATCCTGCGGCGAGAGACCGAGTTCCTGCGCCACGATCTGCGATGCTACAGTCGCGTGGCCCTGCCCGTTCGGCGTGCTGTCGAGTTGCACCGTCACGCTGCCGCCAGGATCCATAGCAATCGTCACGGACGCGTTGGCGCCGGACTTTGGCTCGGCGTTGCCACGCTGTTCAGGCGTTTGTGCCAGTCCCACATACGCCATGTTCGAACCCGAGGGTTCCACGCCGACCGCCATGCCGATGCCGAAGAGCTTGCCTGCCGCCCGCGCCCGCTCGCGCCGCTTAAGCAAATCAGCGTAATCGGCGAGGCGGAGGACCTCACGGACGCACGCATCGTAGTCCCCCGAGTCAAGCACGGATCCTGCCGGGCACCCGTAAGGAAATTCATCCTTGCGGATGAGGTTTCGCCGCCGCAACTCGACCGGATCGATCCCGAGGCCGCGCGCCGCGATGTCCATGATGCGTTCGAGCGCAAAGTAAAACTGTGGGCCGCCATAGCCGCGGTTCAGTCCGGCGGGCACCCGGTTAGTGACCACCAGACTGTTCTCGACGGCGATATTTTTGACCCGATACGGGCCGTTCGAGGTCGAATGCATCCGGTAAACTGAGGCTGGTTCGGGTGCTCGAATGTAGGCGCCGAGGTTGACCACGTTGCCAAACCGCAACCCGGTCAGCTCGCCCTCCGATGTGAACGCCGCCTCGACTTCGCCCATCCGATCGGTCGCGCTCGACGACGCCATAAGATGCTCGAGCCGGTCCTCGGTCCACTTCACGGGCACGCCCAAAAGGCGGGAGACCGCGGCCATCAGCACCATGTACGAATACACCGCTTGCTTGAGCCCGAAGCTGCCGCCTGAATCGAGCGGCGTGATAATACGCAGGCGGTTGCCGGGCACGTTGAGCGACACAGCCATCAGCGGTTGGAGCACGAATGGTCCCTGGAAGTTGGACCAGATCGTGTATCGGTCCGGACGCGGCTCGAAGTTCGCGATGACCCCGTAGGTCTCCATTGGCGTCGCCATGGAACGCGGGTAACGATACTCATAGCGAAACGTGCGTGCCGCAGACGCGAAAGCCGCGTCTGGATCTCCGTACGCGAACCGGCGCGTTTGCGCGACGTTCGTTCCGGCTTCCTCAAAGAGTAGTGGTGCATCCGGGCGCACCGCGTCCTCCAACCAGGAAACGCCGGGTAGTGGGTCGTAGTCGACCTCGATCAGCTCGAGTGCGTCTTCGGCAATATAGCGATTGTCTGCGACCACGACAGCGATCGGTTCGCCGGCGTAGCGCGCCTTTGTCGTCGCGCACACCCGGTAGCGAATCTTGGAGCGGACTACGCTGGGAATGACACCGGCGACGGCCCCGATCTCGGCCCCGGTGACGACGCCAACAACACCTGGCAACCGTTTCGCGGCGGTCGGATCGATACCGCGGATGCGCGCATGAGGATGCTGTGAGCGCAGGATAGCTGCGTGCCGGAGCCCCGCTACCGGCTCGAGATCGTCCATGTACCGTCCACGGCCGGTGAGCAGCCGTTCGTCTTCCTTCCGCTCGACGGCGGCCCCAATCCAGATTCGCGGCGCCGCGCTCATTCGGGGAGCGTCTTAGCCCAATCGGCTCGAAAGCTGGCTCGTGTAATCATTTGTCGGTCATGTACACCGGCTTAGTGGCGTCGATGAGAGGAACAACACTCGACATTTCGCTGAACCATGGCAGCTGTCTGCAGAAATATTAGTAGAGCAACGATTCAGTGTTAAGTATGACATTTCGTCATATTAGATACTCAGCGTGTTTCCTGCCTTGTAGCATCGGTGAACCCACTGCTACGATTTAATGCAGGGATGGGCGTCACATGTCGCGCCCTCAACGGACGATGCACAAGCATAATTGGCCGGCAAACGGCTCTTTCTGAACCGAGGTACGGGAGGGTTTCCAATGCACAAGGGTATCGGAATAACAATCGCTGCCGCGTTGAACGCGGTCGTTGGCATTTGGTCGGCGCACGCGGCCGATAAGATCAAAATTGGGGTCTTTTCGACGCTCGAAGGAACCTACACCGCACTGGGCGAGGACGGGATGCGCGGTTTCGAGCTCTCGATGATGCAGCATCACAACAAAGCAGGCGGCAAGGAGCTTGAAATCATCAGAGGCTCATCGGATGCGAGCCCCGATTCCGCACTGCGCGCTGCCAAGAAGCTTGTTGAGCAGGACAAGGTCGATCTCCTCATAGCCCCGCTCTCGGGCTCCGAAGGCATTGCCTTGCACGATTACGCAAAAAGCCAGCCGCAAGTCACAATCATCAATGGCTGCTCCGGCGCGCTAGAGACCACCTACGTCAATCCGGCACCGAATTTCTTCCGTTTCAACATTGATGGAGCCCAAATGCACATGGGGCTCGGCGACTACATCTACAACGTTAAGCACTACAAGAAGATCGCGACAATTGGCGAGGATTACTCGTTTATCTACACTCAGGTGTTCGGTCTTGCGCTCAATTATTGTCCGGCCGGCGGCGAAATCGCTAAGCGGATCTGGGTGCCACTCGGCACCAAGGACTTTTCTTCTTTCATTCCGCAGATTCTGTCGGCGGATGTTGACGCAATTTATGTCGGCCTCGGTGGTGCTGACGCCTTAAACTTCCTCAACCAATACCAGCAGGCAGGCGGTAACGCCAAGCTTATTGGCGGATCGATCATGGTCGATCAATCAATCCTGTCGTCGAAGGGTAAGGCCAAAGAGGCACTCACCGGCGTTAACGCCGCCGGCCCCTTCGCGGATACCTGGGAAGACCCGAAATGGCAGGCGTTTGTAAAAGCCTATCAGCAAGCGCCGAATGAAGGATATTTCAAAAATCGCTTCGCCGGCCCTTCCCTGTGCGCCGTGAATTATTACGACGAGACGGAAGCAACCCTTCAAGCACTCGACAAGGTCAATGGAGACCTTTCCGATGGCCAGAAGAAATTCCGTGATGCACTCGCCTCTCTCGTCCTCGACGCGCCAAATGGACAGATGAAGCTTGACGAAAATCATCAGGCAATCGGAACGAGCTTTGTCACCGAGGTCATCAAGGAGTCAGATGGCAGTCTCGTTAATAAGGTGGTCAAAGTTGTACCTAACGTGGATCAGAGGCTAGGGCTTTCAAAGGCAGCGTTCGACAAGGTCGGCTTGCCTGCACGCGAAGTCCCCGTGTGCAAGAAGAACTACGAGTAGTTTCGACGAGAACACACAAACATCACCGGCCGCGCTAAACGGCCCGGCCGGGATACGCGCCTAACAAGTACCCTGCACACAATGTGCACTGAAATCGGGCATCTGGCCAACGATTCTGGAACGAAGTTGCCAGAGAACTGCAGTAAGGTTCTTTCTAACCAACAAAACTGATCGGGCTATACCTTAAGGCGGCTGCGCTATCGGTCTTTTGCATATATATCAAAAGAAATAGGCGGGACCGGCCCGCGGCTCGTGAGTGCGGGATTAAGCGCACTTGGGTCAATTTCGACATTTTGGCAATGTCCACTTTAGGTCAGCTTGACCCCCAACAGCGACCGAAAAAGCTGACGTCCGAAGAGCTGTGAGAGGAGCCATTTGGCGCCGATAACCGCTCTTTTCGCAGGCGCGCAAAATTGATACGCCTCCCGAGGTGACTGGATCCGCCAGTGCGGCTTCAGGGGCGACGTTGTCGGTAATTGCCTTACTTGACCGTAAGGCCGGTATTGCAGCGGCAGAACATTGCGACGAATACGTCATTCCTGCCTCGCCCAAGGGAATCGCCTTCCAACCGGCGCTCGGCCTGTCGGACGGGGTGCTCCATTCCCTCGGGTCGCGACATATTGGCTACGAAGTCTGCCATGGATAAAGCAATGCTGCTTGCTGAAATAAATATGTACGACGCGACCACGGCCGGAAGGATGATTGCGGATGGACGATTTACCGCAAGCGACTACCTGCGGGCTTGTCTAACACGCATTGATGAGCGCGAGACCGACGTTGGCGCGTGGACGTACATCGCGCGCGAGCAGGCGCTCCGGCAAATCGCGAAGCTTCCATCACACGGCGAACGGTCCAGCTTGCTTGGAATTCCAATAGGAATAAAGGACATCATTGATACTCATGATATGCCGACCGAGCATGGTTCGCCCATTTATAAACGCAACATCCCATCCGCCGATGCGGCCTGCGTGGCTATGCTGCGGCGAGCCGGCGCGATCGTCCTCGGAAAGACCGTTACCCCGGAATTCGCCGCGGTAACGCCGGGGCGTACCGTAAATCCGCGCAACTTCAAACACAGTCCGGGTGGTTCCTCGTCGGGCTCGGCAGCGGCGGTGGCCGATTACATGGTGCCGGTCGCCATCGGATCGCAGACCGTTGGTTCGACGATACGGCCTGCGTCGTATTGCGGTGTGGTTGGCTTTATGCCCTCACACCAAGTTCTCCCCGTGCAAGGCTTGAAAACGCAGGCCGGTTCGCTGGACAACCTTGGCATACTGACGCGCTCTGTCCTCGACGTTACGCTCGTCGCCAATGCAATTTTAGGATGCGATGCCATACAGGCGGAGTCGCCCGCAAAGGCGCTGCGCATCGGATTTTGTCCTTCGCCGCAGTGGCCGCAAGCGCAGGATTCAACCCGCCGTGTAATGGACGACGCAATCGCTCTGCTGCGCGAGGCCGGCGCGACGATCGAAACTGTAGAACTCCCTGCCCGGTTCGATGACGCACTCGATGCGCATTGGACGATCCTCGCTTTCGAATTCGCTCGAGCGCTGGCTTACGAATACGATAAATATTTCGATCAGCTCAGCCCGAAGCTTGTGACGTTGCTTGAGCGAGGCTTCGCTATATCCTTCGCCGATTATTCAGAAGCTTGTGCGCTCGGCGTTGAGCGACGGGCGGAATTCGCACCCATCATCAACAAATACGATGTTCTCCTGACACCGGCGACCTCAGGCGAGGCTCCCGAAGGGATTCAGGCTCCCAGTGACCTGCTGTTTCAACGCTTCTGGACCTTTCTGCACGTTCCAGCGATCACTTTGCCGGGATTCGAGGGGCCGAACGGACTACCGATCGGCATCCAGCTTATCGGTCCGCACCTGCGTGACTCCCAGCTACTGTCTGCAGCGGCGTGGGTCGAGCGCGCGATGCAACAGCGGCTCTTTCCATCGAGCGACTCATATTCAGGTCGAACTGAAGCGACGCCTTGAGTGGCCGAGCACCAGCGCCGCGATCGCGGCGACGTATGGCAAGATGACGAGGAACTGATACGGCAGGTCAGGATAAATCGTCTGCATCCGGATTTGAATTGCTTCAGCCAGACCGAATCCGAGTGCGGCCAGCAATGCAATAACCGGTTTTCTGCGTCCCAGCATTACACAGGCAACCGCGAGAAAGCCGCGGCCGGCGACCATATTCTCTACAAAGGCATCGACCTGAACCACAGACAAATATGCACCGCCGAGGCCCGCCGTGGCGCCGCCAATTAGAATGCAGGCGGTCTGCCGCCTCTTGACCGGTATTGCCAGCGTCTCCGCAACCTCAGAGTTCTCGCCGCAGGCACGGATCTCAAGGCCGAACGCGGTGCGGTTGATGACCCATCCCGTGCCAATAGCGAGAACGAGAGCGATGTAGGCGAGCGGGCTTTGCCCAAATAATACCGGGCCGACAATCGGAATGTGCGAGATAGCGCCGAAATCGAGCGAGGCGAGCCCGTGCACTGACGTCGGTTTGGCGCCAATTGTGAGTCGTGCGGCAAAGCTCGAAAAGCCCAGACCGAATATGACCATGCCGATGCCGCTGACGAATTGGTTGACCCTCAGAACCAGAACCATGAACGCGTGAACGCCAGCGAGCAGAATGCCGATCAGCGTGGCAAAGAGGACACCAAGCCACGGCGATCCGGTACCTACCGAGCCCCACGCTGCGACGAAGGCGCCGGACAACATGACGCCTTCAATCCCGATGTTGAAAATGCCGGAACGTTCTGAGGCGGCTTCGCCAATGGCGGCTAACCCGATCGCCATGCCCA
>Ga0070765_100000567_pt1 | contig 22304 bp, 20 predicted proteins | sample HubBroMetageWFT5_FD_71516 | JGI IMG/M metagenome (GOLD analysis project Ga0070765, IMG submission 71516) | Warmed and freeze-thawed soil microbial communities from the Hubbard Brook experimental Forest, New Hampshire - Hubbard Brook CCASE Soil... | ecosystem: Environmental > Terrestrial > Soil... | reverse complement strand
TTTCGTCAATCGGGCGAGGTCTATCAATACTTTGACGTGCCCGCCGAGGAATACACCGCATTCCTCGCCGCCGATTCCAAAGGCACCTACGTGAATCAGCAGCTCAAATCCCGGGGATACCGCTACCGGCGGCTCCCGTCCTCATCGAAATAACTTGCAGTCAAGATTGATTCGTAGTTCCACCATCTTTATTCGCTTGAAAGGCGGCGCGAATCCGAAAATGTGTAACTGACGTGTAAGCCAGACCTACTACGCAGGTGTCCATAAATCTACTCATTTCAATGTGATAGATTTTCGTTCGCAACTATATATGACGCGAAATCCGCTGTGTCTGCTCCAGAGGTGCGTCTCGTGCGGTGAGCTAGCGCCAGCTAGCCGCTTATTTTGTGGGGATTATTGCTGGTGCCGGGAGGGGGAGTCGAACCCCCAAGACCCGAAGGTCGGCGGATTTTGAGTCCGCTGCGTCTGCCAGTTCCGCCATCCCGGCTCTGGGATTTCTATCTTAACTTAGCCAGTCACGCTTATCCAGTCGTGCTCGGCCGAGCATCGAAACTATTTTGCCGCGCCGACTTCGTCGTGACGGAAGCATTGCACTACGTGATCGTTCACCATGCCCACGGCCTGCATGAAGGCGTAGCAGATGGTTGATCCCACAAAGCTGAAGCCGCGCTTCTTCAGGGCTTTGCTCATGGCGTCCGACTCGGCAGTGCGCGCCGGCACTCGAGCGCGCGCCTTCCATGAATTCACCCGCGGCCGTCCATCCACAAATTGCCAAATATAACGATCGAAGCTGCCGAATTCTTTCCGCACCTGCAGCAATGTCTGGGCATTCTTGACCGTCGACGCAATCTTCAGCCGGTTGCGCACGATTCCCGGATTTTTCATCAGCTGCGCGACCTTCCGGCGGTCATAACGCGCCACTTTCGTCGCATCGAAACCGTCAAACGCGGCGCGGTAGTTCTCCCTCTTGTTCAGAATCGTCTCCCAGCTCAATCCAGCCTGCGCACCTTCCAAGATGAGAAATTCGAAGAGTGTGCCGTCATCGTGCACGGGCACGCCCCATTCTTCATCGTGATAGCGAATCATTAATTCGCTGCTCGCCCAGGCACAGCGAACCAACAGCTTGTCTTCGCGCTTTTTCGCCATGAGAACCGGCACCGAAAATCTTCGAAAGGATTTAAAATGCTGCGGCGCGGCCGGAAGCCATGCCCATTCAGAACACGGCCCTGGACTTACCTACTCAGGCCTAGCTACTCCAGCGACTTCGGATCCGATAAATTCTTCGGTGACTTCCTATCCAGCAGCGCGACCAGTTCTTTCGCCGAAGGAGGAATCGCAACTTTGTGATCGACAATGATGTCCTTCGCGTCCAGCTTCTTTCCGTAGAGTTTTTCATTCGCGCTGCCGTCAGATCGCAGAGTTGAGCCCTCCAGTGATACTCCGGCAAACAAACCCTTGTTGCGCGAGTAAGAAAGAATCTCCGCACTCATCACAACGTCGGTCGCGCCCTCGGCCGTGCGACCCTTGGGACCGGCAGCCGCCGACGCGTCGGCCCCCAACTTCACTTTGCTCGACAGCAGCGAACGCGCTCCCTTGGGATTCATCACCAGCAAAACAAAATCCGTGGCCTGCCCGCCCAGCTGGAACCCGACGCTCACCCCTTCCAGCGCGTATAGCGCCGGCGGCCCCCACGGGCCGGTATAGTGCTGGCCGCTTCGGCAGATCATGACGCCACGTCCGTAACTGGCTCCCACCCCGAACGCGCCCTTTTTCACCGAAGGCAGAATCACCAGGCACTCCGCCTTATCCAGCAACTCTTGCGGAATGTCGTCGGGGATATTCAGGATTTCTTTGATGACTTCTCCCGCGTCCTTCACCCGGTCTTCTTCCCGCTCGTCATTGGCGGAGAACGCCGGAGCTGCGCACACGCAAAGCGTTAGAACACAAGCTGCAATTTTCTTCGTCCCCGCAAGTATGTTCATGGCCATCAATCCTCCGGACTCTCATGTTGAGTCATTCCCCTACAAATGAGCCACCATCTTAAACCCTTCGGGGGATTGTAGTTCCTCGGTTGGGGAAATTGAACCTCCCCGATTCGCCCCTAACCCTAGCCTTCTGCGGCTCTTGCGTCCATGACCATTCGCGTGCTCCTTTTGTAACTTGGCACTGTGCTTCGCGCCCCTCTAGTCTCATGTGAGACCACAGGCGCGTGGCCGCCGTCATTCGGCCCGCCGCGTGCATCTAATCAGTTGGAAGTACTGTCCAGGGCGGGGTGGAGTGAAAATTTTGGATTCTTTGGGAACGAAGTACACGCACACCACCCGCCGCCTGCTGGCGCTAACGGCGGCTTTTGCCCTGGTGTGCGCGTTGGTCTGCACTTTGGTCGGCAGTTTGATCTGCACACCCGCGGCCTTCGCCCAGTCGGATGTTGTGGGCGCCAGCCCAGTCAGCCTCAGCGCGTACAACACCGCTTCCACGGCTGACGACGATCCCCAGGCCGGCTTTACCATCCGCAAGCGGGTTGATGAAGTCAACGTACTGTTCATCGCCACTGACAAGCACGGCAAGTTTGTGCGGGACCTGAATCAAAGCGATTTCGCCATTCTCGACGACAACAAGCCACCACAGTCCATCCTCAACTTTCGCCGCGAAACCGATCTGCCTTTACACCTCGGTTTGCTCATCGACGTCAGTGGATCAGTCAACGGCCGTTTTGATTTCGAGCAGGAAGCTGCCACCAGCTTCCTGGCGCACTCAGTGCGCACCGGCTTCGATAAAGCGTTTGTGGTCGGCTTCAACACTCAGAGCCAGATGACGCAAGACTTCACCGACAACGTGCAACTGCTTTCCACCGGCGTGCACAAGTTACACGATGGCGGGGGCACCGCACTCTACGATGCCATCTACCGCGCTTGCAAAGATAAATTCTTGAAGGATCGTCCGGAACATCCCGCGCGCAAGGCCATTGTCATCGTAAGCGACGGCGAGGACAACCAGAGCGAATTCTCCCGCGCGCAAGCCATTGAAATGGCACAGCGCGCCGAAGTCATCATCTATGCTATTTCCACCGACGACAGCGGCTTGATCCTGCGCGGCGATAAAGTTCTCGAACAACTCGCATCCGCCACCGGCGGCCGCGCTTTCTTCCCTTTCAAGATGAAGGACATCACCCGCTCCTTCGCCGCGATCGAAGACGAACTCCGCAGCCAGTACATCGTTTCTTACAAGCCCGCCGACTTCGATGCCGATGGCCGCTACCGGTCAATCGAAATCTCCGCGCTGAAGAAAGACCTGCAAGTCCGCGCCCGCAAAGGCTACTTCGCCCCGCAGCAGTAGGCAAACCTGTTCCCAGTTCGCAGTAAACGCCGGGGTACCCCATTTCTCGCGTCTTTTGCCACCGCATCCCGTCCGTTATACTAACTCCGAAATTCCGCTTGGAGGTGTTCAATGCGAATCCACGCTTTGAGGATTTTGACGTTTCTGCTGGTGTATGTGGCAGCGGTTCCCTGCCGGGCACAGGATAAAGTGACGATCCTCTACGATGCCTTCGGGGAATCGAAGGAACTGACGAAGGATTGGGGATTTTCCGCGCTCGTGGAGCACAACGGAAAGCGAATTTTGTTCGACACGGGGAATGATGCCGCAATTTTTGAACACAACGTGAAGGCGCTGGGCATAGACCTGACGAAACTGGATTTTGTTGTCATCTCGCACCGGCACGCAGACCACGCGACGGGGCTGAGATATGTGCTGAAGGTGAATCCGAACGTTACTGTGTACGTGCCCGCGGATGGGGCGAATGGATTTGGGGGAGCGCCGATACCGGTCACGTTCTTGCGGGCAGATGAGGACTTACCCGCGAAGATGCGCTATTTCGGGGGAGCGGATCCGGAACATTTCACATCGGGCAAGCTGTATGACACGGGGAATTTCGTGTTGGTGGATCAATTGAAGGAAGTGGCGCCGGGGATCTTCCTGGTGCGGACAGTTTCGCAGAAGAAAGGGACGCTGGAGCTGCCCGAATTGACGCTGGCGATCAAGAGACCGAACGGATTGCTGCTCGTGGATGGGTGCTCCCACGCCGGGATTGAAGCGATTCTGGAAGCGGCAAAGGCGGTCGATCCGAGGACGGAGATTGTGTTTGGGGGATTGCACCTGGTGACAACGCCGGTGGAAGAGATTGATGTACTGGTGGAAAATTTAAAGATGAAGTGGAACGTGCAGAGGATTGCGCCTGGACATTGCACGGGTGAGTCGGCGTTCGCGCGATTGAAGAAGGCGTATGGGGAGAACTATCTGTATGCGGGGTTGGGGACGAAGATCGTGCCGTGAGAATGGCACACATCCGGGAATGGGGCAGGCTGGCGGAGCGTTGCCATTGCATTCACTATCCTGTTGAGAGCCGTTAAGAAACCGGGACCACCCTGCCCGGCTTGGTTTGCACCCCCGCCTCCCCTGTGCTAACGTCCCATTGTTTTAAGGATTAAGACTCCGACAATCCTGCAACTCACAAGGAGACACCCATGTTCGGCATCATCTTTCTCGTAATCCTGGTGGTGATCGCCGTAGCGCTCGTCGGCAGCTACAATAGCCTGGTGCAGTTGCGGGTGCGCTGCGACTCCGCCTGGTCTGACATTGATGTGCAACTCAAGCGTCGCCATGACCTTATCCCCAACCTCGTCGAGACCGTCAAAGGCTATGCCACCCACGAGAAAGGCACGTTTGAAAACATTGCCAAATTCCGCTCTCAGGCCATGCAGGCAACCACGCCCGAGGGCAAAGCCGTTGCCGAGAATCAGCTCACCGGAGCGCTGAAGAGCCTGTTTGCCGTGGCCGAGAATTATCCTGAGCTGAAGGCCTCGGAGCAATTCACCCAACTGCAGGCAGCTCTGAGCGAGACCGAAGATGCCATCCAGAACTCACGGCGCTACTACAACGCAGTGGTGCGCGACCTGAACACAAAGATTCAGGTTTTTCCTACGAATATTATCGCCGGTATGTTCAACTTCACGCCGCGCCAGTTCTTCGAGACCACGGATGCCGACCGCGAGCCAGTCGCCGTGAAGTTCTGATCGCATGATTGCGAACCAGGTTTCGTCTCAGCGATGAACCCATTCTCTTGTCATTCCGAGGAGCGAATGCGACGAGGAATCTTGGTTCTTCCTGGCGGGGAGAGGAGACCAGGATCCCTCGCTTCGCTCGGGATGACAACAACCCCCGGGATGACAACGATCAAAGAGAGCAAAACGAGCAAGTGGTTCTTGATCTTCGCCACCCTCGTTGCGCTTGCTGTTCCTGCCTCCGCAAAATCCTGGCGCGTCTCCGACTTTCAGGACACTATCACGGTCAACCCTGACGGCAGCGCTCTGGTCAACGAGACTATCACCCTCAAATTCGTCGGCGAGTGGCACGGCATTCACCGGACGATTCCCATCGAATATCACGGACCGAACGGAACCAACTACCAGCTCTTCGTCGATATCACCAGCATCACCGACGAAAACGGCGTGAAGCTCAAGTACGACTCGTCGACCTCCGGCGCCTATCGCGATCTCAAAATCTACATCCCGGACGCTCTCAATTCCACGCGCACCGTGGAGATCGCCTACCGCGTGCGCAACGGCACGCGATTTTTCGACAGCTACGATGAGTTCTACTGGAACGTGACCGGCAACGACTGGCCCGTGCCCATCGATCACGCCAGTGCCGGAGTACACCTCCCGGATGCGGCCAACGAATCTCTCCGCGCGCAAGCCTTCACCGGCGCCTACGGCTCGACCGGGCGCGACGCAAGCGCCAAGGTCGAGGGCTCGACCGCCGAGTTCGAAACCAATAATCCCCTGCCCATGCGCGGCGGCCTGACGATCGATGTTTACATCCCCAAAGGCATTTTGAAAGAACCCGGACGGCTCACAAGGCTGTTCTGGTTCATTGGCGGCGATCCCGCAGTTTTTCTGCCGCTGGTCACGCTCGCCGTGATGCTTCCGCTTTGGTGGTACAAAGGCCGCGACACCGACCCCGGTATGTCGGTCGCGCCCATGTACGAACCTCCGGCTGGAATTTCTCCCGCGGAAGCCGGAACCTTGCTCGACGACCGCATTCATCCCCGCGACATTACGTCGACCATTGTCGATCTTGCCGTGCGCGGCTTTCTGAAGATCGAGGAGACTGATGAAAAAGGTCTCCTGTTCCACAACAAGGATTACATCTTCCACCTGCTCAAGCCCATGTCTCAATGGACAAACGAGAACCTGGCGCCGCACGAGAGCGTGATGCTGACGAACATTTTCCTGGATGGTGCTTCCGACACGCGGCTTTCAAGCTTGAAGAACCGCTTCTACACCGCCGTGCCCGTAATTCGCACTGACATCATGTCGGCGCTCAAGCAGAAAGGAATTTACCGACTCGATCCCGAGTCCGCCAACGGCTACAGCGCGGGAGCCGCTTTCTGCATCCTCGTGCCGTTCGCCATCTTCCAGTACATGCGATGGGCCGATTTCTTCAGTTCTATCCCGGTGCTGATTGTCTGCCTCGTGATCGCGGCGGTGATCTGGTGGCTTTTTGCCCGCGAGATGACAGCGAAGACTCTGAAAGGCTCCCGCATTCACATCGCCGTGCTCGGATTCCAGGAATTCATGAACCGCGTCGACGCCGAACGTCTCAAGACAATGCCGTCCAACACCTTCGAGAAATTCTTGCCGTACGCGATGGCGCTGGGCGTGGAACACCACTGGGCACAAGCTTTCGCCGGCATCGTGCACGATCCCCCGACGTGGTACGCAGCTCCCGCCGGCTACGGATACGGCATGGCCTTCAATCCAATCCTGTTTTCCTCATCCATGCATGGCATGGCGACGGATATGCATCAGGTATTCGTGTCCGCGCCGCGGGCCAGTTCTTCGGGATCGGGATGGGGCGGTGGTGGCGGCTTCGGCGGCGGTGGAGGATTCTCAGGCGGCGGTTTCGGCGGCGGCGGCGGCGGCGCCTTCTAGGGCAGGGGTGGCGAACTGCGTCGCGCGAAGTAACGGTGCGCTGAACGGTGGTGCGCCTGGAGAGACTCGAACTCCCAACCCTCTGCTCCGAAGGCAGATGCTCTATCCATTTGAGCTACAGGCGCCTGGGAACATTTTACGGCAAATTCGCTCAGAGTGAAGACCTCTGAACCTACCGCTGCATAGTTCACGAATTCCCACTTCTCGCAGAGAACGCGAGAAATGGGGCACCCTCGCCAGTGGCTGCGGAAACGCACATCGGCGCAAACGTTCTACTCCATTTCGAAACTCAGGTAGGTTAGGCCGTCGGAGCGTTCGACTTGGAGGACTACGGGATCGCCGGTCTTCAACGTGAGGAGGGCGCTGCGCAGCGTGTCCATGGACGTGATGTGAGTGGTGTTGAGGGCGTGAATGATGTCGCCGGTTTGGAGACCGGTGTCGGGGAGGATGAGGTCGGCGGCGCGACCGAGCACTATCACGCCGGAGGGAATGCGCAGCGTCCCGATTTTAGCGCGGAGATCGTCGGTTAGATCGATGCCTAGAATGCCGAGGCGGGGGACAAGATTTTTTTCGGGATCGGCGGCGTCGAAGAGCTGGTCCATCTGGTCGCGATGCTCGATGGCCGGGACATAGAGAGTTTTTTTCTGGTCGCCGCGCAGGATTTCGAGCTTCAGCACCTGATCGAGGCGGTGCAGATACAGGGCTGAAGTAAGCTGGGGAAGGGTTTCGATGTGGCGGTCGTCGGCGGTGAGGACGATGTCCTGAATCTGCAGGCCAGCGGCTGCGGCGGGGCCGTCGGGCTTAACGTCGGCGACGATGACTCCCCAGCGCTGGGAGAGCTTTAGGCCGTCGGCCAGTGTAGGAGTGATTTCCTGGGCGACGGCGCCTATCTCGACACGATGAACGTGGCCGTATTTCCGCAGGCTATGGTAGACGAAATCGACGATGCGGGCGGGAATAGCAAAGCCCAGGCCCTCGCTGCCTCCACCTTCGGAGAGAATGAAAGTGTTTATGCCGACGACAGCGCCGTTCATATCGACCAGCGGTCCGCCGCTGTTGCCGGGGTTAATGGGGGCATCGGTCTGGATGTAGGTGATGGGCTTGTCGGGATCTGCCTGACGGGCTACTGCGCTAACCACTCCCATGGTGACGGAGTTCTGCAAACCCTCAGGACTGCCGATGGCGAATACTAACTGGCCTACGCGCGGACGCTGTTGCGTTAGCAGGACGAGCGTCGGAAGATCTTTGTCGTCGATCTTGAGAAGGGCGAGATCGGTTTCCTTGTGGACGCCAACGAGGCGGGCTTCGAGGATGTGGCGTCTGCCTGCGGCCAGGGCTCGGGTGGAATCGATGGGCATGGGCAAGGCGACGCGGATGCGCTGCGCGCCTTCGACTACGTGGGCGTTGGTCATGATGTAGCCGTTGGGATCAACGATGACTCCGGAGCCAACGGCGTGCTGGCGCACGATGAGAGCGGTCTCGGAGCGGTTTTGTTCCTGGAGCGGGCCATAGCCGGTTACGAGAATCTGGACGACCGCGGGGGAGACTTTCGCAGCGAGGTTTTCGAGGGCATCGTTGAACTGAGCTAGGGTCTGGCGTGACGCGGAGCCGGAGTCGTCCGGGGTTGGCTTCGACGCTTCTGGGGCAACCTTCGTGGTGGGGGTTGGGTTGGAGGGTTGCTGCGCCATGAGACACGTCGCTGATGCGAGAACAAGGGCCGCCGTTGTGCAGAAGAAATAGCGTGGGCGGCGCGGTGCGTGGAAGAAGGGTGGGTGAGGCATGAGTGATCTCCGGGGTGAAAACTTCTATTAAACGTTACCACGCAGGGTCGGTTGCAGTGCATCTGAGTGAAACTGCGGTAGTGGGCTACTTTGAAGTCCCGGATAAATCGACGCATACCAGGAACGCCATAACCGCAGTCGCGGATACCATGACGAGAAATGCGAAAGTCCCTATAGCCATGCCAATTCAGTAGCTGATCGGTTCCTTGTCCCGGCGAGAGGTGCCACCTTTGATTGTAGTAAGGACACCACTGCGAAAGGATTTGTAATAACCGTTTCCAAGGAGGAAGGCGATCGTCGCACAAAAAAAGAGTATTAAGAGTTCACGCGCCACTTAAATCACGATTCAAGCGTTTACGCCGCTCTTTCCGCCCTCCGCTGCTCGTAGGCTTCCCAGAGGGCCACTAAATTCTCCACGCTCCAGAGCCGATCCGTCACGCCAGCGGCCATCGCTGGGGACGTCCGAGGTGTACGATGAATCTTGATAAAATTGTAGGCGAAGTAGTTGAGAGCCGTGGCAGCAGCGTGGTTCTCTAGTTAAGGTAGCCCACTGCCGAAACCGCCGGTGTTCGCGACTCAGCAGAACAGAATGCCGACCATCATGCCGAGCATCCGTCCGTACCTTGACAGCGATTGGGATGCCGTCCTTGAGATCTGCATTCTGGCGTTCACTCCGGTTCATGAATCTTTCGAGCGTTTGCTTGGAGGTGACTTGTTCGCTCTCGTCTATCCGGACTGGAAAACCTCCAACAAGGACTACTTGAGTTCCCTCGCGAACTCAGACGCAAGAGACCGCCTCCTTGTGGCAGAGCAGGATGGAACGGCAGTAGGTTTCATCCATTACGAGGTCGATAGCACGAAGCAGAGGGGCACGATTGGCATCAATGCCGTTCATCCAGCCCGCCAGAGTAAAGGCATCGGGTCGCTGATGTACGGCCATGTACTTCAAATCATACGAGCCCAGGGAATGAGGTATGTCACGGTAGACACCGGAGGCGACCCGTCCCACGCACCAGCGCGGCGCGCTTATGAAAAGGCTCGCTTTGTTCCCATACCAGTCGTTCATTATTTCAGAACCCTGGCGACTCCCGCGCCAGTGGCGGAAGACGCCCCTTCCGTCCTCGAACCGGAAAAGCGACCGAGACTTGTCATCGTTTGTGGTCTGCCAGGCTCTGGCAAGACGACTCACGCGAAAAAGGTTGAGCAAAATTTGCATGCCGTTCGTTTTTGTGCTGACGAGTGGATGAACGCAATCGGGATCGACCTGTGGGAGAGCGATGCGAGGCAGCGAATCGAGATGCTTCAATGGAATATCGCGCGACAGATCCTGAGTGGTGGTCGCAATGTGATCATTGAGTGGGGAACCTGGGGGCGGTCCGAGCGTGATGTCCTTCGGACGGAAGCAAGAAAGCTAGGAGCCGCAGTCGAACTTCATTTCCTCGATGCCCCGGTTGATGTTCTATTCGAGAGAATTCGCCGCCGGAACATGGAGACGCCTGCGATAACTCTTGAGGACATCCGGGGCTGGAGCCGGACGTTTGAGAGGCCGACGTCAGACGAGATGGCGCTGTTCGACCCTCCGGTCTGACAACAGCCGTAGGGTGAAACGCCGGGGCTGCGTCACTGCTTTGCGGGAGGCCGGGTGTCCACCTGGACCACGGAAGGGTCGCTGGTTTTGCCCAAGTCGACCCAAACTTCACCCAGGCGGCCATCGGAATCAGAGCTGAGGATGGCGCGCTTCTCGTTGGCGGCGCCGCTCCCGCCGGGTTTCACGATGTTGATTGTTTCCTGCGCGACGTGGAGACCATCGCTGGGATCGCCGGGATTCGACCGCTCGATTTGCTGAGTGGTGCTACGCTCGCCCGCGGCGGTATTGTGCTGAACTGTGGTCTCGCGCTGCACAAGCTGCAGGCTGTCGTTGCCGGCTAGACCCGGAACGTTGGTCGAGTACGTTTCGACTGTGTCGCGTTTCTCTCCAGAACCGAGGTCCGTCTGCTTGCTGACCGTGCGCTCCACGACCGCGAGATTGCCGTTCGCATCGGGCCGGAGCACGCGCTCGTCTTTGGTGCGGCCGTCTTCGCTGCGGCCGTCTTTGCCAGGCATCGGACCGTTTTCTCGTTTGCTGGTTCCTTCTCTGACCTCGCTGAGCTGCCAGTGCCCAGTCCCATCGGAGAGCAGGGTGGATTTCTTGAAATCGATGGTGCCGTCGCTACTTTGGGTTTCTCGTTGTTCGATCTGAACCGCTGGAGCGAAACTTCCGTTGCCGTCAGGGGTGAGCACGGTGGTGGTCGTTTCTCGCACACCGGGGCTCAGCTGCTTCGAGTCTTCTAATTCGCGTTGCACTACCTGCAGTGCGCCGTCGGCATCAGGATTGGAAGTCGTGCGAACTACTTTCTGTTCGCCGTCAGGAAGGCTACGCGACTCTTCTTGCCTCTCCTGAATCAGAGTCCGCTGACCGTCCGGATCTCGTGCGAACGATCGCTCGACGTTGCGCACTGTAGTATCGTTGACCCGCACAGACTGCTTTTCGGTGTCTGAATAGAGCACGTACCGCCCGTCTGGACCCAAAGTTTCGACCACCGTTCGATCGACGGTTCGACCGTCAACTACCGTATGAGTTTCTGTGGTGCGGGTGGGATTTATCTCTCCGTTCGGGCCCTCCTGTTGACTGCTGGCGGTCCAGGACTGGTTTCCAGAGGTATTCTGCGCCAGACAGACTTGCGCGAGGCCGAAGAATAGCGTCACTGAGAAGAACACCGACGATTTCAGCAATCGGCGAAATGTCATGCGTCGGAATTCCCTGCTTGCCTCCATCCACTATATACCTCTGAATGTGCTCGGACCTGTCAGACAGCGCCAAGTCGACGAAAGCCCAGGGCTGCCGGGGTGCCCAAGAAGGTTGCTGAATAAATCGTGTATTGCGGACCTCATGGCAATGCGGGGGCCGGCGGAACGGCCGCGATAGGCACCTCCACTGACCCGACGCGGTCACTGCCGAGATCGTGCACCCCTATACGCAGGAAATACTCACTCTTGGCCGGCGCGTCAATATTCTGATGGAACTTCAAGCCGCTCCACCCCCTCGACTCAAATTCCCCAGCGAGCAGCCTAGCCCTGACCTTTTCTTTGACCGCATTCATCAACTCGCCATCCGGGTTGTATAGCAGGATCTCAAATTCAAGAGATCCGCGATGAATGCCGTCGGATGTGTCGGTGAACGCGACATTCCTGAGGTCGGTGTCATACCAGACGGTGTAGTGCCGGTAGGGCGGCTTCATTTTCTTGACATTCGGCTGATTGGTTGGCGGAAGCCTGTTCTCGGTTCCAGCAGTGGGCACAATTTTCACCCTGAGCGGAATCTGTGTCGGGCTGGGTCCACCAAATTGCATGGCCGAGTCCATCACGCTCATGGGCAGCGCATGCTCCCCGCGTGGACGCGCGGCATTGGGCTCGTACGCGAAGTATCCTTGACGGTAGAAGAGATTCACGTCGGGTTGATCTAACTTCACCCTCACGCGACGGTAACCGCCATCCCATCGGTGATCAGTGGGGACATAGGCGAGTGTGTAGTAGTTGGAGCCGTCGTTGATGGCCTCCTGCAACGCCTCCTTCAGGCCGTTAGTGTCGTAGAAAGCCTTGCCACCGGTCTCCTCGGCCAGCGTTTGCATGCCAAATTTATCGCTTGCACGCTGATCTAAGAAACGTACCTCCGATTGCTGGAATTCACCGGGGGTCCGGCCGGTTAGCGTTTCGCCACCCGGAGGATGGGCGAGAGCCGCACTCATGTCCGGATTGGTGAATAGGCCGCGTGCGTCGATGGGATACACCGCGACCCGGGACCGCGTCAGCAGGTTGGCGGTCCACTTCTCATCGTCCGCGAAGTCCGCCGCGGCGATAAGGCGATCCTCCCGGTTCAGATCGCGCACGATGCGTCTGGAAAATGACCCAGAAAACCAGATGAGATTCTTGCGTCCGGGCAAGCCGGAGAGATACCGCGCAAGATCCTGTATCGCCGCGCGCGTGTACGGGCCGCGGAGGGTGAGCGGAAGTGAGACATCCTTGGCCCTGAACATCTGCACGTCGGCCTTCAACACCGCCGGATCGGTGGTGTCGCCCTGCAGGATGTACAAGCGGTTGGACAAGCCGAGGATGGCGACGCGCGTGCCTTGGGGCACCTTCTTGACATACTCCAGCATCTGCTCGCGCAGGTAAATTTGGTCAGCCACCGGTGTGTTCAGTGCATCCATCAGCAGGACGTTCAGCGGTCCATCACTGCGCGTGTCAGCGACGTTGGTGAAGACATTCGGCCCGGGAGCCTGGCTCGTCGGCAGGGACGCTGGCGGCGAAGCCTGATCGGAGCGGTACTCCTCGAAGCTCTGCAGGGTCATTTTCTGGTCTTTCTCTAGCACGGTGAAATCGGACGATTTCAGCCCATGCACGGGTTCGCCCTTTTTGTCCGTCACCACAACATCAAGGACAACCAAAGGCGACTCCGACTTCAAAACATATTCTCCTCCGACAGGCTCCTGCGTGGGGTTGACCTGGCTGTAAAGCACGCACACACAGACGAGGACTGCACCCAACAGACAACCCGCGACGATGGTCAAGTTTCGCGGCACCCAGGAATCCTTGTTTGTCTTTCCAATCCTCTGATCACGCGCTTTACTTAAGCACTTCGCGCAAGGCGTCGTCTTCCAGCACGATAAGATTAACTCGCTGGCGCGGCAGCCACCACCATCTCTACCAATCGCGCTATCTGTCGCTTGTGGATTTCGCGCTTCGTCATCTCCCCATCCAAACGATTGACGACGATAAGATCGAGTGACGGCACAACCACGGCATACTGCCCAAGATGCCCCTCAGCCCAGAAACTTCCCTTCGGAAAAGATATCCTTTGCGGCGTCCCGCTCGCCGAGTCGCCCGTCCACCACAGATATCCGTAACCACCGGACTCCGTATCGGAGTACGGCCGCGTACTCGCCTTCACCCAATCTTCTGGAACCACCTGGGCGTCGTTCCATCTTCCCTCGTGAAGATAAAGCAGGGCAAAGCGCGCAAAGTCTCGCGCGCTCATGTCAAACGGATAAGCCGGGAAGCGCGTATCCCCACCGCCAACGTAATGCCCGTCGGTCGGTTTGAAATCTTGCATGCCGATGGGCTGCGCGATCTCCCGATAGAATGCGTCGAAGATCTTCGTACCCGTCGCCTTCTCGTAGATGTAGCCGAGCGTATTGAAGTCCCAGTTGTTGTAATACCAAAACGTGCCGGGGGCATGGGAGCCGCGCGGCGGCCTCTGCTCCGCCATACCCTTGGTCTCGTAAACGGTGGGATGATAAACACCCGAGCGCGCTTCCAGCAGATCGCGCACCGTCGCATGTTTCTCAACGGCGGTTAGTGACGGCTTTTTGTCGTCAATGGAGAGCTTCTCGATGGTATCGTCGAGGTTGATTTTGCCTTCGGCTACGGCAATACCAATCAGCGAGTTTAATAGGCTCTTACGGCAGGAATGCAGGTTCGATTTGTGAGCAATATCCCCCCATGCGGCTACCACCACGCCATGCTGCACGATCATCGCCGATGTGGAGCCAATCTCCTCGATGTAATCGCGTATTGCCGCCAGATTCTTCGCGGACCAGCCCACCTGCTCCGGCGATGCTGGGTGCATCCAGTCCGCTTCCGGCACACGGCTTGCTTGGGAGCTGGCCTGAACCACGAGACCGAGCATCAACAACGCCATCGGGCAAAGATGCTTACCCATGCGCATAAGTTTAACGCGATAAGCCAGTCGAGCATATTTCATAAGTCGATATTTCTGCGCGACTGACGGGGGTGAGGTGGGGATCAGCCCCAGGGAGGGTCAAAAGTGGCGGACGAGGGCGTCCGCCCTACGCGGACGTCTAAGGGGGAATCTAGGTTCTACCCCTAACCAACTCGTAATCAGGCTTTTATCCCGGTTGCATCCGTGATATAACCGCCCCTGAGCAACAAAAGTGGCTGATCGGCCTGCCAGTGGCGTATTCTGGTGGCGTTGGCTTGGCTTATCGAGAGTGTAAGCGAGAAAGTAAAGATTGAGCCACGAACTAGGAGGCACTGTGTCCGAAGCGCGGACCGGAAAAAGGTTTCCGCTGGAATTGCCGATCAAGATTCACGATGAGCATGCCAGTGGGGACACTAAAGGGCTTACAGGGAACTTGAGCGCGGCGGGAGTTTACATACGCGCCGACGCGTCGCTGGAAATCGGTTCGCCTGTGGAGTTTGAGATCACGCTGCCGCCGGATGTCACCGGGGGACAGGAAAACGTGGTGATTCAATGCAAGGGGCGCGTGGTGCGCGCCGACCCCACTGGGACCAGCGAAGAAGGCCGCGGCGTAGCCTGTGTGATCGATTCGTATGAGTTCGTGAGGACCTCGTAGTTGGAGCGAGCTTCTTAGAGTGGCAGAGTAATAAGGAAGCGAGCCAAATGCGCCCTTCAGTCGCTGTCGCTCTTTCAGGGCAGGCTTTGAGGATCGCGCGGCTCGTCGGGATCCTTCGGCGGGCAAAGAGCGCCCGCCTCAGGATGACAGCCTGAGATGACAATGGAATTTTTGGGGTATCGATAACATGCTCAAACTGATTCTGGCCGATAACCAGGCAATCTTCCGCGCCGGCATCGCCAAGGTGCTTGCCGTGGAAGATGAGATGCGGATTGTGGCGCAAGCCCAGACGCAAGAGCAGATGTTCATGGCTCTGGACAAATTCCGCGCCGCGGTGTTGGTGGTAGCTGCGGGCTTTCACAACGATTTCGCGGCGATCATACAATCAGCGAACCGGGCCAAGACCCGGGTGGTGGTGCTGGCCGACACCGGCGAAAGCGCGCAGCGGCACATGGCGAACGGGGCGCACGGCGTGGTCTACCGCAACGTGACCAGCGCGGCGCTGGTGGACTGCGTGCGCAAGGTGGCGCGCGGCGAGACCTGGGTGCAGGACGTCGCAGTGCCGAGCGAACTCACCGAGAACGATATGGTCGGGCTGCGGGTGCGCGATCGCCTTACGGCGAAAGAGCTGCGCATCGTGGCGCTGATTGTGCAGGGCTATAAGAACAAGGAAATTGCTACACAGCTGGGGACGACCGAGCAAGTGATCAAGAATTATTTGCGCAATGTGTATGACAAGATCGGCGTGTCGGACCGGCTGGAGCTGGCGTTGTTCACAATCCATCACCGGATTTTGAATGAGGCGGCTGCCGCTACTACTGCGGGGCCGGCGCCTCAGCCTCCGGCTGGGGTTATGCCTTAGATCATTTGGGATTCGGGAGCCGCCCTTTTGTGGGCGGCTTTTTTGTTTTGGCGGCTTTAGGTCAAGATCTTTAACACAGGAGACACAGAGTTACACAGGGTAAACCTCGAGTTTTTCCTGGGGTTCGTATCGCATCGTTCGGATTGCCGATGCATCTACTTCTTCATGGAATTTCGAACACTAGGACGCTCTGGATTGAAGGTACCCGCTTTGAGTTTTGGCACGGGAACGTTTGGCGGGTCGAATGAATTTTTTCGCGCATGGGGCGCTAGCGACATGGCTGAGGCAACCCGGCTTATCGACATTTGCCTCGAAGCGGGGGCCAACCTTTTCGATACTGCGGACGTTTACTCGGATGGACTCTCCGAAACAATTCTGGGGAAGGCGGTTGCCGGGCGGCGTGGCGATGTATTGATCTCGACCAAGGCGACTTTCCGTATGGGGCCGGGGCCGAATGACCTGGGATCGTCGCGCTATCACCTGATCAAGGCTTGCGAGGCCAGTTTGCGGCGGCTGGGCACGGATTACATCGACATCTATCATCTGCACGGGTTTGACGCGCTGACTCCGGTCGACGAAGTGCTTAGTACACTGAATCAACTGGTGGTGAGCGGGAAGGTTCGATATATCGCGTGCTCGAATTTTTCCGGATGGCATTTGATGAAGTCGCTCGATGTCGCGGATAAGTTTGGCTGGGCGCGCTACTCGGGCCATCAAGTTTACTACTCGCTGATTGGCCGGGAGTATGAATGGGAACTGATGCCGCTGGCCTTGGACCAGGGAGTAGGCGCGCTGGTGTGGAGTCCGCTGGGGTGGGGACGGCTGACGGGAAAGATCCGGCGCGGGCAACCTTTGCCGGCGGAAAGCCGGCTGCATAAGACGGCGGGGCAAGGTCCGCAGGTTTCGGACGAGCGCCTGTACCAAGTGGTGGATGCGCTTGATGCGGTTGCGAAAGAGACGGGAAAGAGTGTGCCGCAGGTGGCGCTGAACTGGCTGTTGCAGCGGCCGTCGATTTCGACGGTGATCTTTGGGGCACGGAACGAGGAACAGTTGCGGCAGAATCTGGGCGCGGCGGGATGGAATTTGTCTGTCGACCAGGTTGCAAAGTTGGATAAAGCTAGCGAGGTGACGCCGGTTTATCCGTACTGGCATCAGCGGCAGTTTGGGGATAGGATTCCGTCGCCGGTGCCGGTGGCCGAGAAAACTGAATAAAATATGGCGCGCGTTTTCATTACAGGCTCGTCCGATGGGCTGGGGAGAATGGCCGCGGAGCTTCTCGTCGAGCAGGGGCATGGGGTGGTTTTGCATGCCCGCAACCGGCAGCGTGGACAGGAAGCTCTGGCCGCTGTTGCAGGGGCGGAGACAGTGGTGATCGGCGATCTGACGAGCATCGCTCAAGCGCGCAGAATGGCCGAACAGGTGAATGGGCTCGGCTTATTCGACGCGGTGATCCACAACGCGGGGATCGGCTACCGGGAGCCGAGGCGCATCGCGACCGAAGATGGTTTGCCGCATGTCTTCGCGGTTAACACGCTTGCGCCCTATATTTTGACCGCGCTCATCAAGAAGCCGAAACGGCTGGTCTACTTGAGTTCCGGCCTCCATCAGAATGGCGATGCGAGCTTGAAGGATCTGGCGTGGGAGCACCGGCCATGGCAGGGGCAGCAGGCTTACTCCGATACCAAGTTGCATGATGTTTTTCTGGCCTTCGCCGTCGCGCGGCGCTGGCCCGGCGTTCTCTCGAATGCGCTTGAGCCAGGCTGGGTGCCCACCAAGATGGGAGGTGCGGGAGCGCCGGATGATCTGGATGAAGGGTGTCGCACCCAGGTTTGGCTGGCGGTGAGCGATGAGCCTGCTGCGACCGTAACGGGTGGGTACTTTTATCACATGCGGCCTCGTGCACCGAACGCCGCTGCGCGCGATGTGGAGCGGCAGGAAGAGTTGCTTGACGCCTGCAAACGCTTTTCTGGAGTAGACCTGCCCAGCTGAACGAGGCTCTATGAGAGCGTCGCCGGTCCTCTCTTCTAGATCTTCCCTTCTAGATTTTTTCCGCTACCGACTTGGCTTGTGTGAACAAGTACAAGTAGTCCGGGCCACCAGATTTGGAGTCGGTTCCTGACATGTTGAAGCCGCCGAAGGGGTGGGCTCCGACCATGGCTCCGGTGCATTTGCGGTTGATGTAGAGATTGCCTACATAGAATTCGGTTTTGGCGCGGTCGATTTTGTCGCGAGACTTGGTGTAGATGGCGCCGGTCAGGCCGAACTCAGTGTCATTGGCAATTTCCATAGCGTTGTCGAAGCCGCGGGCTTTGATTACCGCGAGGACGGGGCCGAAGATTTCTTCCTGCTCGAGTTTTGAACCGGCTGGGATGTCGGCGATTACCGTGGGGCGAATGAAGTAACCTTCTCCGGCTTCGGTGACGCGCTCGCCGCCGGTGAGAAGGCGACCATCTTTCTTTCCTTGTTCGATGTAGGCGAGGATGGTCTTCATCGAGCCTTCGTTGATTACGGCACCCATGTTGGCGTTTTCGGCGGGATCGCCGACGGTAATCTTTTCTACGCGGGTTTTGAGTTGCTCGAGGAACTTGTCGTAGACGCGTTCGTCGACTATGGCGCGGGAGCAGGCGGAGCATTTCTGGCCCTGGAAGCCAAATGCGGCCTGGGCAACGCCTTCTACGGCGGAGTCGATATCGGCGTCGGCGTCGACGATGATGGCGTCTTTGCCGCCCATTTCGAGGATGGTGCGCTTGATCCAGAGCTGGCCGGGAGCTTGCGTGGCGGCCGTTTTGTTGATGTGGAGTCCGACTTCGCGGGAGCCAGTGAACGCTACGTAACGCGTTTTGGGATGCGCGACGACGGCATCGCCGAAACTGGCGCCGGCGCCGGGGCAGAAGTTCACTACGCCTTCGGGCATGCCGGCTTCTTCGAGCAGCTCGACGAATTTCGCGGCAATGGTGGGGGAATCGCTCGAGGGCTTCAGGATTACCGTGTTGCCGCTGACGATGGAGGCGACTACCAGGCCAGCCATGATGGCGCAGGGGAAATTCCACGGCGGGATCACCGCGCCTACGCCGAGCGGGATGTAGGCCAGCGTGTCGTGCTCGCCGGGCATTTGCACGGGGGGCTCGGCCTTGGCGAAGCGCAGGGCTTCGCGGGCGTAGAACTCGCAGAAGTCGATGGCCTCGGAGATATCGGCGTCGGCTTCGCCCCAGTTTTTGCTGACTTCGAAGACGAGCCAGGCCATGTGGTCCATTTTGCGTTCGCGCAGCAGGTCGGCGGTGCGGAACAGCAGGGCGGCGCGTTCTTCGATGGGAGTGCGGCTCCAAGTCTTGAATGCTTTCAGCGCGGCGGTCATGGCCGGCTCCACGTGCTCTTTGCCTGCCTTCTGGTGAATGCCCACTACTTGCGACGGCTTTGAGGGATTCAGGGACCTGATCTTGTCGGTGGTCTTGACGCGCTGGCCGCCGATGATCAGGTCATACTCGCGGCCGAGCTGGCCGCGGACTCGTTCGATGGCGGCGCGCATTTTGCGGGCGTTGTCTTCTTTCGTAAAATCGAAAAACGGTTCGTTGATGAAGGGGCCTTGATGGGATGATGTGCGCGGCCGGACGGGGGCTTCTAGGGTTGCCATGGGAGTTCCTTTCGAAGATCGCGAAGTATCAGTTATTTTACACCCACGATATGCGCCGGATTGCGGCCCCGAACTGGGGCAAGAATGCAGCCCACGGCGGCGGACCGCAAGCTCTATCGCGCAAGGAAGCACCCTACAGCGTCTCCCCGTATGTTGAAGGTGGTTAGGCCCGTGTCCGTGCGCTGGGCCAGCACAAATGACTTTTCCGCCGGATCGAAAAGGAGGAGCATTCCTTTGCGATCATCCGCAACTACTGCGCATTTCCGTCGTGGCCCCGAGGACATGCCGCACTGCTCAAAGGTGTCCCGAATTTCTATGTCGACCCAATATGGGTCGATCAAAGATGCTCGCATCTCAGCAGGCCCAGCCGCAATCCTCTCCGGAGGCATCGGACCGCCTATTGCGCAATCCGGAAGCACGTAGACGTACTCATCGATTTGCCTCTCGACGGATTGCCGCAGGTGTGAAAGGGATTGACTGCCATTCGACGAATTCATGCGCGCACCACCGTCATTATAGGCGGGTTCCGATGATAGACTCTGAGCTTTCATGGGTTGCGCGAATTATGAACATTCAACGAGTCGGAGTCATCGGTGCCGGAACCATGGGCAGCGGCATTGCTCACATCTTTGCGCGCGCCGGTTATTCCGTGGTTTTGTGCGATGTGGAACAGCGGTTTCTGAATCGCGGTCTCGAGGCCATTATCAAGAATCTCGACCGCGAGGTGACGAAGGACAAGATTTCCGCTGAGGACAAAGAATCGACGCTGCGGCGAATCGATCCTGTGACTGATCGCGCCAAGCTGGCGGAGTGCGATTTTATTGTGGAAGCGGCTACCGAGAAGATTGACATCAAGACCGAGATTTTTCGCGATCTGGACCGGGTGGCACGGCCGGATGTCATCCTGGCTTCGAATACTTCTTCGATTTCCATTACTAAACTCGCCGCGTTGACCAAGCGTCCCGAAAAAGTGATAGGGATGCACTTCTTTAATCCTGTGCCCGTGATGAAGCTGGTGGAGGTGATTCGCGGGCTGGCTACTTCTCCGGAAACGTTTGCTGCAGTACGGGAGTTGGCGGTGAAGCTCGACAAGACACCGGTTGAGGTGAACGATGCGCCGGGATTTGTTTCGAACCGGGTGCTGATGCCTCTGCTGAATGAGGCTATGTCTGCGGTGATGGAGGGCGTGGCTACGGCTGAGGCCGTGGATGAGGTGTTCAAGCTGGGGATGGCGCATCCCATGGGGCCGCTGAGTTTGGCTGACTTTATCGGGCTCGACGTTTGCCTCGATATCATGCGGGTACTGCAGGATGGGTTGGGAGATCCTAAGTACCGGCCTTGTCCGCTGCTGATCAAGATGGTGGATGCGGGGTGGTTGGGTAAGAAGAGTGGGCGGGGGTTTTATCAGTATTGAGGATTCCTAGTACCTAGTAGCGAGTACCGAGCCGGAAACCGCAGTAATCATGACGACTGAGCCAGTTCGGCCGCGGGCCAGGAGCGACGCTCCATTTTATCTTCTTGCGGCTGTGGCTGGTATGGGCACCGGGTGGGTCGACGTCATGGTCAATGACCTGCTCTTCACGGCGCTGCTAGTGCTGATGGCTTGCATGTTGCTGGGGCTGCTGCGGCCTCGCTGGCCCTGGCGGTGGGTGGTTGTCGTGGGCGTGTTCGTTCCTCTGGCTGAGCTTGCTGCTTATCTGATCCTGACCGTGAAGCCTACGCGAGCGCAGGTCTATGGATCGTTTCTGGCGGCGCTGCCGGGAATTGCAGGGGCTTATGGCGGATCGCTGATGCGCGGGGTTATCGACAATTTGCGGCAGGGAAAGTGAAAAGGCAGTGGTCAGTGGCCAGCAACCCCGAAACCGAGACTGCCACTGATTACTGGACACTGATCACTGGGCACTGGCCACTGCCCTTAGGTATCGGATAACCAGAGAGTTACTCCCGAATCCACAGGGTGGGCGCGTATGCTGCGGGAATGGGTGTGACGGTTTCTATGCTGGCCAGCGGGAGCCGGGGGAATTGTGCGTTTGTGGCCAGCGCGCGAACCCGGATTCTGGTCGACGCCGGCATCTCCTGCCGTGAGACTTTCAAGCGGATGAAGTCGCTGGGAGAAGATCCGCAGTCGCTTTCAGCGATTCTGATTACTCACGAACATTCCGATCACATCTACGGTTTAGCAACTCTGGCGAAGAAGCTGCGCATCCCAATCTTTATGACGGGGGCGACGCATGCGGCCTGGGCGCGGGCCATGCGTGACGAGAAGGGCGAGCGGCCGCAACTGGAGCGGCTGGAACGCTTCGAGTCAGGGCATCGCTTTTCGGTTGGCGATATCGAGGTGAAGCCGTTTACGATTCCGCACGACGCCGCCGATCCGGTGGGGTTCACGTTTCGGGTGGAAGGCACGAAGGTGAGCGTGGCTACTGATTTGGGCTACTTACCGGTGAATGTACGTGACCACTTGCGCGGGTCGGACATTTTAATAATGGAATCGAATCATGATGTGGAGATGCTGCGCGGAGGGTCTTATCCGTGGTCGGTGAAGCAGCGGGTGGCCAGTAACGTGGGGCATCTGTCGAATCTTAAGCTCGCGGATTTCTTCATTAACGACTATGATAATAGTGC
>Ga0070765_100000566_pt1 | contig 22347 bp, 20 predicted proteins | sample HubBroMetageWFT5_FD_71516 | JGI IMG/M metagenome (GOLD analysis project Ga0070765, IMG submission 71516) | Warmed and freeze-thawed soil microbial communities from the Hubbard Brook experimental Forest, New Hampshire - Hubbard Brook CCASE Soil... | ecosystem: Environmental > Terrestrial > Soil... | reverse complement strand
TCGGAGGCATGATCGTCGAACGCCCGGCCGTGCGCGAGCGCGAGAAAGCCCGACGCCGTCTTGTGTCCGAACCCCCGCGAGCCAAAATGCACTCCCACCCACACGCGACCTTCCTCGTCCTCCATCAGGTTCACGTAGTGGTTACCCGAGCCGACGGTGCCGAGCTGCGACGCCGCCAACGTAGCGAGATTGCGCTGCGGTTCGAACGCCGCGTGCCGGATCTTCTCGAGCACCGGGTGATCGACTCGCTCGCGTGCCGCCACGCCCATGCCGAACGAGACCCGCTTCGTGACCTCGTGCATGATCTTTGCGACGCCACCGTCTGTTTCGAGATCATTGAGTGTCAGGTCAGTGCAGACCGCCTTGTTGCCGCAGCCGATATCAAACCCCACACCCGACGGCGACACGTAACCCTCATAGGCGATCGCGCCACCGATCGGCTGACTGTAACCGGGGTGATGATCCGCACAGAGCACTCCGTACTCGGCGTCGCCGGCCTTCATGCACCGCTTGAGTTGCTCGAGGCTGCGCGCGTCGACGTCCCCGAACGTCTTGATGTGCACAGGCGAAAGCTACAGCTCTTGAATGTGATCGGCCTCGTGCGCCCCGGGGAACGGACGCGTCAGGCAGAACTCCTCGAGCGTCGCCTCGGGCACCCCTTCGACGCCGGGTGTGTCAGAGGCCTCGCCGCGCGTATGGGGATCGTCGGCGAAACCGCCGACCTCGACCGAATGCTGCGGACTGCGATACCCCGAGATCCCGATCAGGTGTAGCCCGAGTGCTCGGCCGAGCGCATCCAGGCGGGCGGCGATCACCGGCTCCTCGTTCACCGAGTAGTTCGTCCCCGGCGCCTGAAAGAAGCCGGTTGAGCCACCGTGGGGCACAAACGCGGTGTTGATGCAGCCGCCCGGCGGCGGAACCACGGGGAGTGAGGCGCCACCGGAGGCCGCCGCCTCGGCGTCGAGCACCTTCGCCTCGTGCGCCAGCTTCTTCTGGAGCGTGGTCAGCTGGCTCCGCTTGGCGGACCGGTCGCTGGCGACGCGGAGCTCGCGGTCGACGATCGAGAGGCGGAGCTGGGCGATGTTGTCGCGCTCGACGCGCACCGCGGTCGTGGTCTGCTGGCGTCGGATCTTGATCCGCGCGAGCCGGCGGGCCTCGGCCGCGACCGCCGCGCGGGTCGTAATCACGGCACGCATCGTCCGCGCGTTCGCCTTCGCGATCGTGCTCAGGTTGCTGACCTTGTTCACCAGGTCGTTCCATCCGTGCGCCTCGACGATCACGTCGACCAGGTTCGGCGTCGGTGACTCGTAATCGGCGATCAGCTGAGAGGCGAGTATCCGGCGGTCGCTCACCAGCTGACGCTGCAGCTGAACGAGCCGGCGCTGGGCGGTCGACAGCGCCACTGTCACCTCGTCGAGCTGCTGCTGCTGGACGTTGAGGCTCTGCTGGACGACCGTGAGCCTCGCCTGAAGCGAACTGATCGTGCCCTCGAGTCCGCCGATCTTCGTGTTGTCAGCCTTGATCGCAGAGCGCAGCTGTCCGGCGCGGTTCTGACCGGCCGAGTACTGGCTCGCGAGATCGCCTCGGCCGACGCTTGCGCTCGTCAACGTGGTGACAACCGCCAGCACGGATGCCACGACCACTGCGTACCGCCTGCTCAAGGGCGGCGACGCTATCAGCCGTGCTCACGGATTCCTCCCTTTGCAATGCGGCTTGCGCGGGACGAATCGGGCTTCTACGCGAACGCCCCAATCCCGGTGATGTCGCGGCCGACGATCAGCGTCTGCATCGTCTCGGTCCCCTCATAGGTGTGGATCGCCTCGATGTCCGCCATGTGACGGATCACGTGGTTCTCGAGCAGGATCCCGTTGCCGCCGAGCATGTCGCGCGCCTCGGCGCACACCTGACGGGCCTTGCGGGTGTTGTTGAGCTTCGCCAGCCCGGCGATCGTGTCGGTGAGCTCGCCGCGCTCGGCCAGGCGCCCGATCTGGAGGCAGTAGAGCTGCATCGAGGTCACCTCGGCGAGCATCTTGACCAGCCGGTCCTGGACGATCTGGAAGCTCGCCAGCGGCCGCCCGAACTGCTCTCGGCGCTTGGAGTAGGTGAGTGCGGTCTCGTAGGCGGCGACGGCATGACCGAGCGCCGCCCAGGCGCACGTGCTCCGCGTCCCGGCGAGAACGCGCCCGGCGTCCTTGAAGCTGCGCGCGCCGGGCAACCGGTTCTCCAGCGGAACCTCGGCGTCCTCAATCGAGATCTGCGCCTGCCAGATCGCGCGCAGGGACCCCTTGCCCTCGATCACCTGCGCGTCGTAGCCAGGGGTGCCTCCCTCGACGAGGAAGCCGCCGACCTTGCCTTCCTCGTCACGGGCCCACACTACGACCACGTCCGCGATGCTGCCCGCTCCGATCCAGCGTTTGGCCCCGTTGATCACGTACGAGTCGCCGACCCGTCGCGCGCTCGTCTCGAGCGCGACCGAATCCGACCCGTGGTTCGGCTCGGTCAGTGCGAACGCGCCGAACTGCTCGAGCCTGGCCATCGGCGGCAGCCAGCGCTCCTTTTGCTCCTCGGAGCCGAGCATCGCTATCGACTTCATCGCCAGCCCGGCCTGAACGCCGAGGACCGTCCCGAGGCTGCCGTCACCGCGGTTGAGCTCCATGTGGACCAGCCCGAGCGCGATCGGGTCGAGCCCCGGACAGCCGTAGCCGTGGATGTCCTCGCCGACGATCCCGAGTTCTCCAAGCCGCTGGATCAACGGCCACGGCATCTCGGCGCGCTCCCAGTAGTCGCCGATCACCGGCAGCACCTCATCGTCCACGAACAACCGCACGCGCCGGAGGACCTCGAGCTGCTCCTCGGTCAGCTGCTCGCGCAGGAAGAAGTAGTCCGTCGACAGGGAATGGCCAAGGTCATGGAATAGCTCAGGCGCGGTCAGCATCGGGTCCTCCACTCGGTAGTTCTGGGGCGGCGAGCGCGGTGGCGATCGCCCGGTAGGTCTTGCGGTTGAAGATCAGTCCCACGTGACTTCCAGTCACCTCAACGCAGTTGCCGTACGGGACGACTGCTGCCTGCCAGCGGACGACTCCGTCGCCCTTGGAGTAGATGCTCGTCAGGCGCACGCGGTCGGCCGGAAACGTCCCGGCGAAGTCGACCGCGAACCGGCAGTCGCAGCCGTCGGTCAGGCACAGTGGCGAGCGCGCCCTCCCGCTCCGGAGCACGACGCCGCGGGCCGTGCCGGCCGCGGCCCGCGTGGGATAGCTCGTCGCCAGCATCTGGCGCAGCCCGGCGCCGACCGAGATCGCGTGGGAGACGAGCTCGGGACGGCGGTGGCCCAGGGCCCGGACATAGTGGCCGCCCCGGCTGTGCCCGATCAGCGCCACCTGGCGCCCATGGCGGTCGTTGAGACGTTCCAGGTGGCGTTCGACGCGGTCGACCGCGCGGTCGGAGCAGCCGGTGTTCGTGATGAACCCGCAGGTGCGCGGGCGGTACCCGATCCGCCGGAGCCACGCCGCGAGCACGACCAGGGTCTGGTCGCCACCGCCGAACCCCGGCATCAACAGGACCGGGCGCCCGTCGCCGCGCGGCACCCCGCGGCCGTGAAAGACCGGATCCGCGAGCAGCCGTGAGAGCTCGAGCGTCCACCGCGTCTCGCGGAGGTGGTCCCCCCACCACCGCTTGTCCGGCACCAGGGGCAGTTCGTCAGTTGGCAAGTACATAAGTCCCCGGCGCCTTTCCATGGGCCTTGTAGGTGGCGTTGCCGAGCGTCTTGGGGGCGCGCTTCAGTTCCCCAGAGCGCTCGCTGAGCCAGGCGTCCCAGTCCCCCCACCAGCTGCCCGGCAGCTGTGGAGCTTGGGCGACGAACTCCTCGGCCGTCGGCGGCAACTCGCCCGCGACTCGGTAGCTCGCGCGGGATTCGGCGCCGTCGCGCGCCGGCGGGTTGACTAGCGCCTGGATGTGGCCGCTGCGCGACAACACGAATCGCCTGTCGCCGCCGAACAGGAGCGCTCCGTCGTACGCGCTCTCCCACGGCACGATGTGATCGGTGACGCCCGCGATGAAGTACGTGTCGATGTCGACCGCGCCCAGATCCACGGGCCGGCCGAGGACCTCGAGCGAACCGGGATGCGCAAACGAGTTGTCCAGACCGACGTTGATGAAGTCCCGGTGCAGCCCGGCCGCGAGGCGGACCGTGTCCTGGTTCCAGTACAGGACGTCGAACGCCGGTGGCTCCTTGCCGAGCAGGTAGTTGTTGACGAAGTAGTTCCAGACGAGGTCGTTCGGGCGAAGCCAGGTGAACACACCCTCGAGCGCCTTCCCGTCGAGGTAGCCCTTGCGCGCCGACTCGGCGACGGCCGCGGCAGCCACGTCGCGGCCGGCGAACGCCTCCATCGTGCCCTCGGTGTCGTTATCGAGCGCGCACACCATCAGCGTCAGGCTCGCCACCCGGTCTAGCTCGCCGGCGGCGGCGAGGTTTCCGAGCAGTCCCGCGGTGATGATCCCGCCCGAGCAGGCCGCCGCCAAGTGCACCTCGCTCTGCGAAGTGATCGACGCGACCGCGTCGCGCGCCTCAGCGACCGCCTCCGCGTAGGTGTCGAGGTCGAAGTGCCCCTGGGCCTGGCCGGGGTTGCGCCAGGAGATCGCGAACACCTGCTGGCCTTGGGCCACGTAGTGCTCGATCATGCTCCGCCCGGGAGCGAGGTCGAGTACGTAGAACTTGTTGATCGTCGGCGGGATGAACAGCAGCGGCATTTCCCGGACCTGATCGGTCGACGGCCGGTAGTGGATCAGCTCGAACACCTCGGTGCGCAGGACGACCGACCCAGGGGTGACCGCCAGGTTGCCGCCGACTTCGAACTTCGAGGTGTCGACGGTGGCCGGGAGCCGCGGCGGGGCCGAGAAGTCGCGGACGAGCCGTCGCGTGCCGCGGACGAGATTGGTTCCGCCCGTATCGACGGTCTCCTTGATCACGGCCGGATTGGTAAAGGCGAAGTTCGTCGGCGCCAGGGCGTCGAGCACGTTGGTCGCGGCCAGCCGCGCGCGCCGCTCGGCGCGCCAGTCGACGCCGGCATCGGTGATGAGTCCGTCGACGGTCTCGCCGACGGCGAGGTAGCCCTGGAGCACGCGGCGGAAAAGCCAGTTGCCCTCCCACGCCCGGTCCGCGAACCGCCGGTCGCCCTTGGCCGGCACGAGCTCGGACTGGCCGGCGGCGACTCGGCGCAGCTCGCTGGCGAGCCCGGAGGCGCGCGCGGCCACGCGGTTGGGGTGCCGCGCCAGTCCCGCGCCAACTTTGACCCCCGCTCCCGGCGCGACGAACCGCGATGGCTCGCCCGTCCCAGCCTCGCTCAGCAAGACGTCGAGTCCCGCCTGCGCGGCGCGGCCGGTGCGCCGGACGCTCGACTTGTTGTTGTCAGCTGTCACGTTGTCGCTCATCTCTCACTCCGGGTTGTGGTTGCGTGATAAGGCTCCCTCCCGCGGAGGCCTCGCACATCGGACTCGTACCCTAAGTTCCCAGGCGCTCGTTGTGTGCTGCGTACAATCGGCCCTGAGGAGAGAGGCTTGTCGTTGACCCGGGACCCCGCGATCGTGGCTCTGCGCGAGAAGCTCGAGCAGCGCGTGGAAGAGCTGTCCGACGAGGCCACCGAGCAGATCTTCACCGACATCCCGGCCTACCGCAATGCCGACGAGCACCTGCGCCGCGACGTCCGCGCCCACGTGAACGCCCACCTCCGCGCGAGCATCGAAACGCTCGGAGCCGACCGTGAGGTCACCCGCGAGGATCTGCTGTTCGTGCGCCCCCACGCCGCGCGCCGGGGAAAACGGGTGTCGCTGAGCGATTTCGTGCAGGCCTTCTACGTGGGCGAGCGGGTGCTGTGGGACACCGCGATCGAGCTTGCCGACGACGACGAGTCGCGGCGGGCGGCGCTCGCGTTCGCCTCGCGCCTCCCCCGCTACTTCGAGGTCGCGACGACCCACGCCGCCGAGGTCTACCTCGAAACCCAGGAGCAGCTCGCGGCCACGGGCGAGCGGATCCGGCGCGACCTGCTCGAGGACCTGCTCGCCGGCCGCGACCTCGAGCCCGGCCCGCGCCTCGACGCCGCCCACGCCGCGGGACTCCGCGACGGCTCATCGTTTGTCGTGATCTCGGCGATTCCGAACGTGAGCCCGACCGACGAGCAATTGCTACGCGGGGGCGCAGCGGCGCTCGCCCGCGCCGCGGGTCCGAGCACGCCCCCGCTCGCGGTCGTCCGCCAGAACGAGATCGTGCTCGTAGTGCCGCTCGCGGACGGATTCCCGGCGACGATCGCGCCGCGACTCGACGATGTCCAGCACCGGCTGGCGGATGCCGGCCTGCCGCTGGCCGTGGCGGTGAGCACGGCCGTGTCGCGACTGGCGAGTGTGCCCGAGGCCTACCGGGAGGCGAACACGATCCGCGCCGCGCACGGCTCGACGCCGGGTGTATTTGCGCTGTCGGAGTTGAGCGCGTTCGAGTACCTGACGCTCCGCCCCAATCCGACCGCGAGTCGCCTGATCGCGCCGTCGGTCCACGAATTCGTCGCGCAGGACGCGCAGGACGGCGGCCCGCTAATCGCCACGCTGCGGGAGTACGTGGCCTGCGATCTCAACGCCCGTCGCGCAGCCGAGAACCTCCACATCCACGTGAACACCGCGCATTACAGGCTGTCCCGGATCGCCGAGCGGACCGGACTGGACCTCCACCGGGTCAGCCATCTAATCGAAATTCTGATTTCCGCCCGGCTCGCCGACGCCGAATTGGTTGCGTCGCACAACACCGACCGCCCAAATTAGGCGGCGGCTGCCATGTTCGCAGCGCTCGTGCTGAGCGAGGCTGTCGTTCACCCGATCCCGAAGGAAGGAACGTCGATGAACGAGAGCCTCGCCAACAACCTGATCGGATCCGCGGAGCGGTATCCGGAAAGCGCCGCGCTGCGCATGGGCGACGAGGTCATCACCTACGCCGAGCTTGACCAGGCGACCGCCCGCGTCGCCGGGCTGCTGCGCGAGCGCGGCTTCGAGCCGGGCGACCGCGCGGGGATCATGCTCCCGAACGTCCCCGAGTTCGCGATCGCGTATTACGGCGTGCTCCGCGCCGGCGGCGTGGTCGTGCCGATGAACGTGCTGCTCAAGAAGCGCGAGGTCGAGTTCTACCTCGGCGACTCAGAGGCCAAGGCGATCTTTGCCTGGCACGAGTTCGCGGATCCCGCGCGCGAGGGCGCGGCCGAGGTCGGCGCCGAATGCATCGTGGTCGAACCCGAGTCGTTCGCCGACCTGCTCGCGAACGCCGCGCCGGCCGACGAGGTCCTGGATCGCAGCGCCGACGACACCGCGGTGATCCTGTACACGTCGGGCACGACCGGCAAGCCCAAGGGCGCCGAGCTCACGCACGCGAACCTGACGATCAACGCCGACGTGAGCAAGGCGCTGTTCACGCTCGATCACGACGATGTGGTCCTCGGAGCGCTCCCGCTGTTCCACGCCTTCGGCCAGACCTGCGGGCTCAACGCGTCGGTCAGCGCCGGCGCGTCCCTCGCGCTGATACCCCGTTTCGACGCGGGCAAGGTGCTGGCGACGATCGAGCGTGATGGCGTGACCGTGTTCGAGGGCGTGCCGACGATGTTCGCCGCGCTCCTGCACCAACCCGACCGCGAGCAGTTCGACGTGAGCACGCTGCGGGTGTGCGTGTCCGGTGGAGCGGCACTGCCGGTCGAGGTGCTGCGCGGGTTCGAGGAAGCGTTCGACTGCGTGATCCTCGAGGGTTATGGCCTGTCCGAGACCTCGCCGGTGGCGTGCTTCAACCACCCCGACCGCGAGCGCATGCCAGGCTCGATCGGGACACCCGTCGAGGGCGTCGAGATGAAGTTGGTCGACGATCACCGGCAGGACGCGGCACCCGGAGACGTGGGCGAGATCGCGATCCGGGGTCACAACGTGATGAAGGGTTACTGGAACCGTCCCGAGGCCACGGCAGACGCGATCGACGACGCCGGCTGGTTCTACTCGGGTGACATCGCGAGGATCGACGATGAGGGGCGTTACTTCATCGTCGACCGTAAGAAGGAACTGATCATCCGTGGGGGTTACAACGTTTACCCGCGCGAGATCGAAGAGGTCCTGTATGAGCATCCGGCCGTCCGCGAGGCCGCGGTGATCGGCATCCCGCACGACTCGCTCGGCGAGGAGGTCGGGGCGGCGGTCGCGCTCAAGCCGGGAACGCAGGTCACTGAGTCCGAGATCCGCGACTACGTCAAGGCGAATGTCGCCGCGTATAAGTATCCGCGCCACGTGTGGTTCGTCGACGAACTGCCCAAGGGACCGACCGGCAAGATCCTCAAGCGCGAGATCAAGCCACCCGCCGGTGTGATCTGACCACAACGGTCGTTCCCGAACGATGGCGCCGCGCGCCAATGATTCCGCGCGGCGCCATCGGCATCGTTATGCACACCCAATCACTCTCCCTTGAGGAAGGAGCAGTTCCATGTCACACCGGCTAAAGCAATCCATCCCTCTGGCGCTCAGTATCGGAGTGGTCGCGTTCATCTGGTCCGAGCTCACCTTGAACTTCAACCTGCACTGGTTCACCGTCGCCGACGGTGTGTTCGGCAAGTTCGGCCTGCCGGAGAAGTTCCAGATGGTGCTCCCCGCGACCTTCGTCACGTGGGGGCTGTACTACGTGCTCGGCGCCGACCGGATCGCGCTGCGCAAAACGCTGATCGCAGCCACGAGCGGGACCGTCGGCGCGATCGTGATCATGACGCTCGGCCCGGCGCTGGCGGGACTGCCGAGCCTGTGGGGCATCGCGCTTGCGATCGGGATCGTGGGTGGCGGGCTCGTGATCCTCTCCGCGCTGACCGCGGACGGCTCGCTGGCGGCCGCGCCGGCGTTCGTGTGCGCCGCGTCCGTTCTGTTCTGGTGGTTCGCCACCGGGCTCGACAACTACGTTCCTGGAGCCGCCGGCCCTCACACCGTTGCCGCGCTCGGCCTGGCCCTGACCAAGCATCCGCTCGCGGCCGGCACCGGAGCGCTCGGCGGCCTGCTCTCGACGCCGTGGCAGTTCGTCGCGCTGAGCGCCTGGGTGTCACTCCTGTTCGGCCCGCTGCTCGGAGCCCTGTCGCACGGCCTGGCCTCGGTGCCCGGTCGCATGACCGCCCCATCCGGCCCGGTCACACCGCGGGTCACAGCCTGAGGCCATGCTCGTGCCCGGCGACGTCGCCATCCAACGCATCGCCACGATGCTGGCGGCGCGCCGGGCCGAGCTTGCCTCCGAGAGCCTCACCGCGATCCGAGCCGCGATCCCCGCCTACGGGGATATCGACGATCCGGTGATCCTGGCGGACGTGACCGAGCACGTCGCCGAGAACCATGACGCGCTCCGGGCGAGCCTCGTGCGCGGGCGGCCGGTCACCGAGCAGGATCTCCCGTTCATCCGTCCCCACGCCGACCTCGACGACACGCCCGCCGTCCGCCGCTTCGTCGAAGACGACACCGCTGCGGGCGGCGCGCTCACCAGCACGCTCCTCGCCTATGCGGCGGCGAACCTCAACGCCAAGGTCACGGCTCAGCGGCTCTTTATCCACGTCAACACCGCGCACCACCGCCTGACCCGGATCGAGGAGAGGACAGGCTGCGACCTTCGCGATCTGGCCGGCGTCCAGGAGCTCCTGATCGCGATCCGACTCGCGCGTCACCCGATTCGGACGACGACAGCGGGGCCGTGAGGCTTATCGTTTCGGCTTGCGATGGAGATGGACGGCGTCGATTTCGCGTTTATGGTGTTCGCCCACACCGGTGGCGCCGAGGAGGCGTACTCGCGCGCGCCGAGGTCGGTCGCCGGCGTGAACTGGGCGGACCAAGTGGCCTTCGTCGAGCACCATCGGCGCAACCGGATAATCGTCCGCGGCACGTTCGCCGGCCGCTACGTGGACGCCGACGACGAGCTCGAGTTCATGGGCGGCAAGACCGCCGAGGGCGCGCTCGCCGGTGGTGCGGTCGGTCTGTTCGCCGGCCCGCTGGGGCTCGCGGTGGGCCTGGTCGGTGGCGGCCTGGTCGGCGGTGTCGCGCAGGAGCGAAGCTCGCCGCATCTGCGCAGCGCGTTCTTCGACGAGGTCCGCCGGGAGGTGCCAGAGGGCTCCTCCGCCGTGATCATGATGGCTGCCCCGGACCAAGTCGACGCGATGGTCGCCGCGCTCGAGGGCCACAAGGGCCGGCTGGTACGCCACCACCTCAGCGTCGAGGAAGCGAAAGCGCTCGCGGACGCCGTCGCCGACGATCCGGAAGCCGCCCCGCCGGCGGTGTGACGTGCGACTCGTTCTTAACGTCATCTGGCTGATCTTCGGCGGCCTCTGGCTGGCGATCCTCTACAGCCTGGCCGGGATCCTCGCCTTCATCCTGATCATCACGATCCCGTTCAGCTTCGCGGCGTTCCGCATGGCCAGGTTCTGCCTGTGGCCGTTCGGCCGGACGCTGGTGAAGAAGGACACATCCGGGGTCGGGTCGATCATCGGCAACATCATCTGGGTGGTGCTGTTCGGCTGGGAGCTCGCGCTCGCTCACCTGGTCACGGGCATCGCCCAGTGCCTCACGATCATCGGCATCCCGCTCGGCCTCGCGAACTTCAAGCTGATCCCGGTATCGGTGTGGCCGCTCGGACGGGAGAACGTGTCGGTCGAGGAGGCTCACCAGATGGGGTACTCGGGTCTCGGTATTCCTTCGTAGGGCCGCCCCGAGCTAAGGGCCCGCCGCTTACCGAGTCGCAGGCCCTAACCTACCGCGCCATGCCTGGGATGGGTGCTCGCCGCGCCCGGTCGGCGCGTTCGCCCGGGATGCTCCGGGCGCGCGGCTTGTTCGCGGCGCACAGGGAGGCCGCGCGCACTGGCATGCCAGTCGACGAGGTCCTGGGACGCGCCGGCGAGACCCGAGCCCGCGCCGGCGAGACCCGAGGCCGCGCGGGCGAGACCCGAGACCGCGCCGGCGAGACCCGAGACCGCGCCGGCGAGACCCAACGGCGCACCAGGCGCGAATTGCTGATCGGCGCCGGCGGGCTGGCCGCCGGCGCGGCGCTGGCCCGGAGTACGTCGACGGCGCGCGCATTCCGCATCACGAGGCTGCAGGCCCATCCCCGGATTGCGATCGTGGGCGCCGGTCTCGCCGGCCTCCGGTGCGCGCACATGCTGTGGACCCAGAGCCCCGGCGACCCGGTCCCCGCCGCCGTGTACGAAGGCAATGCCCATCGCGCAGGGGGCCGGTGCTGGACGCTCCGCAACTTCTTCGCCGGCGGCTTGGTCACCGAGCACGGCGGCTCGTTCCTGAACAGCAACCAGACCGCGATCCGCCGTCTTGCCTCCGCGCTTGGGCTGAAGCAGGTCGTGGTGAACGGAGGCGACCTGATGCGAGGGGACGAGGTGTTCTTGATCGACGATCGCATCTATACCTACGCCGAGGCCAACGCCGACTGGCACGACGTCGGCTTCCCCGCGTTCAGCAGAGCGGCAAAGGAGAGTCAGACGGCCGCGGGCACGGCCCGCCTCGACCGGATGTCGGTGCCCGAGTGGCTGGGCAGCACCGAGATCGGGGCGCGCAGCCGGTTCGGGAAGCTGATGCTGGCCGACACGGTCACCGAGAACGGCGGCGACCCCGCCGATCAGTCGGCGCTCGACCTGATCGTGCTGCTATCCGGCAACTCGCGCTCCTCGCTGTACCCGCTGCCCGGCGACGATGAGCGCTACACAATCTGGGGAGGGAACGACCAGCTCGTCTCGGGGATGATCGATGAGCTCGTGCCCGGCGCGGTCCACCACGACCACGCGCTCGTGTCGATCCGCCGACGCTCCGACGGGACGGTCAGGCTGGTCTTCGATGTGTCCGGCCGGAGCGTGGAGAAATCGGCTGACCTGGTCGTTCTCGCGCTCCCGTTCAGCACGCTTCGCCACGTCGAGCTCCACCACTCGGGCCTATCGGCAGCCAAGCGGCGGGTCGTCCGCACGATGGGTATGGGGACGAACGCCAAGATCCACCTCGAGCTGAGCCATAAGACCTGGCCCGCGCTCGGTTACAGCGGCGCCGCCTACGGGGAGTGGCAGCGGCTCGCGTGCGGATGGGACGACACCGTCCAGCTCGGCCCGGACGCCAGTCCCGCGCTCTACCTGGCCTTCCCCGGCGGACGGGTCGGCCGCGACGGCATCATAGGAAAGGCGCACGGCCCAGCGCCGGCCGAAGATGTCGGCTGGGCGCTCAGTCAGATTGAGCGCGTGTTCCCGGGTACGATCGCCGCATATACCGGACGCGCCTACGAGGATCACTGGGCGCGCGATCCGTGGGTCCACGGCGCCTACTCGTACTGTCGCGTCGGTCAGGCCGCGAGCTACGGGTCGCTCGCGGGCGCTCCGGACGGTCCGTTCCTGTTCGCCGGCGAGCACACTTCGATTGACAACATTGGGTTCCTCGACGGTGCGGTCGAGACCGGTGAGCGCGCCGCACGAGAGGTCTTTCGCCGCATCGGGATCTGACGATCGGAGACCCGACGGTCGCCGCGCTTCCGGAAGGTTCTGCCCGCTCGTGGGGTCTTGATAGCTGACCCCGTTTCAACGCGGTCCCGTGACATCTCGATCTGGGAGTGAACTATGGCCAGTCGGAGAACAGGCAAGTTCCGCATAGCCGGGGTCGCCGCGCTGGCGATCGCAGGATTGATCGTCGCCGGATGCGGCAGCAGCTCTAGCACGAGCTCTACCGCCGCCGCGGCGACGAGTGCACCGTCGTCCTCGAGCACCACGTCAGCCGCCGCGTCGTCGGCGACAGGCGTAACCGTCAAGACAGCGAAGGGCTCGAGTGGTACGTACCTCGTCGGTCCGAACGGGCGTGCCCTCTACCTCTGGGTGGCCGACACCGGCGACAAGTCGAGCTGCTCGGGAGCGTGCGCGGGCGTATGGCCCCCGCTCCTCACCAAGGGCAACCCGACCGCCGGCCCGGGCGTTACCGCGTCCGATCTGGGCACGACGATGCGCTCGGACGGCACCGAAGAGGTGACCTACAAGGGTCATCCGCTGTATTACTTCGTCGCCGACAAGAGCGCCGGCAGCACGAGCGGTCAGGGCAGCAACTCGTTCGGCGCCAAGTGGTGGCTGGTGGCCCCGTCGGGTACGGCGATCACCACGGGCGGCTCTTCGAGCTCGAGCTCGTCCGGCGGCTGATCCTCAAGCTCCTCCTCTAGCGGCGGCTGACCGCTGTTCGCGCGCAAGCGTGGCCTGCGGATGTTGCCGGCGTGCGCGCTCAGCGGGGTCGCGAGCGGGTTCGCGATCTACGGGATCGTGACCGCGCTCCAGTCCGCATCCAGCTGATCTCCGCCCCACCTTTCTACTCGCCCGAGCGCCGCCCCGCACGCCGCACGGATGGGGGATCGCCCCCATTCTCGTAGCGCGCCGTCTACGCGATCTTGGTGGAGCAATCAGATCGAGGAGCAATCAGATGGTCACTGTCAACGGAAATCTCCACGCCACCACAGACGCCGAGTACAGCCGCACCGACGCGGACCCTTCCCGTCTCCGCGTACTAGTCGTCGACGATCACCCCGCGATTCGTCTCGGCCTGTCGCAGCTGCTCGACGACCAGCCCGACATCGTCGTCGTCGAAGTAGCCTCGTCCGCCGAGCAGGCAAGGTCGCTCGCCGAGGGCGACCCGATCGACGTCGCCGTCGTCGACTATCAGCTCGGCTCGCGCAGCGGGCTGTGGCTCACCCGCATGTTGAAACGCCTCGAACCGGCGCCGAGGGTTGTGATCTACTCCGCGTACTGCGACGGCCCGCTGGCGGCCGCGTGCGTGGTGGCGGGCGCGGACGGACTCATTAGCAAGGGCGGAGTCGGGTCGGAGCTGTGCCATGCAGTCCGCGCGGTGGCCCGCGGACACTCGCGGATCCCGATGGTCCCGCCGGCGTTGGCCGGCGCCATGCGTCGCCGGCTGGGCGCCGACGAACAGGCGATCTTCGGCATGCTACTTGCGGGGATCGAGCCGTCCGACGTGGCCGACACGCTCGGCATCTCCGAGCGGGGCCTCGATTCGCGCCGCTGGGCGATGTTGCACAAGCTTGAGGGGCTCCGACCCGATCGCGCCGGCACGGCGCCGACTCCTCCACCGATCCGGCGTCGACGGGCGCCCGGTTGCTGAGTCCACGCCGCTTGCTGATTCACTCCAGGTGAGTGCGATGAACGGGAACACCTCCGTGCCTGAGCGTCGGGGGCGCCAGCGGTACATCCCCCTTCTCTACCGGGTGGCAGGCGTGAACGCCCTGCTGCTGGCGGCGGCGGTCGCGGCGACGATCCTCGTGCTCGAACCGGCCCGGGAGTCATCGTTCCGCATCGAAAGTGAGGGGGCGGCGGTGATCGTCGCCCTTCTCCTGGCCGTCGCCGTCAACGTGTACCTGGTCCGGCGACTGGTCGGCCCCGTCGAATCCCTGACCGCTTTGGCCAGGCGGGTCGATCTCGCCGACCACGGCGAGCGCATGCCGGTGCCGAACCCGGCGTCCGAGGCCGGCGAGTTGGCCTCGACGTTCAACGAGATGCTCGCGCGCCTCGAGTTCGAGCGCCGGGATTCGACCGGCAGGGTCCTCGCGGGCCAGGAAGCCGAACGCCTGCGAATCGCGCAGGAGCTGCATGACCAGGTCGGACAGGAGCTCACCGCGGTCCTGCTCGGGCTGGCGCGTGTCGAGGCACGAGTTCCAAGCGACTTGGGCCCCGACGTCGCCGAGATCCAGAGCGCGGTGCGCGGCAGCCTCGAGGACGTCCGGCGGATCGCGATCGAGCTGCGACCTGAGGCACTCGACGACCTCGGACTCGAGAGCGCGCTCGCCGTTCTGTGCGAGCGGTTCGGCGAGCGCTCCGGCCTGGCCGTGCGTCAGCGGGTCGCGGACCGTCTGCCCGACCTGTCGCGCGACGAAGAGCTGGTCGTGTACCGCGTGGCGCAGGAGGCCCTGACAAACGTCGCGCGCCACTCCCGCGCCACCGAGGCCGACCTGACGCTCGCGCGCGAAGACGGCGCGCTGACGCTGACCGTGATCGACGACGGCGACGGTCTCCCCGCCGGCCACATCCCGGGCGCAGGCATCCGGGGCATGCGCGAGCGGGCGACGCTGGTCGGGGCGACCTTGACCATCGACGGAAACCCGGCCGGCCGCGGTTGCCGGGTGCGTCTCGAAGTCCCGATCGCCGACCGTGTCGAAGTCTCGACGGAGGACGGGCGATGACGCCGCTCAAGACCCGCGTGCTGCTCGCCGACGACCACGCGCTCGTCCGGCGCGGACTGCGGCTGGTGCTCGACGCCGAGCCCGACCTCGAGGTCGTGGCCGAGACCGGCGACGGCGCAGAGGCCGTTCAGCGCGCGCTTGAGCCTGAGGTCGACCTGGCGATCCTCGACATCTCGATGCCGAGGATGACCGGGCTTCAGGCAGCGCGTGAGCTCCACCGCCGGCGTCCCGACTTGCGCATCCTGATGCTGTCGATGCACCAGAACGAGCGGTACCTCTACGAAGCGCTCAAGGCCGGCGCCTCCGGCTATGTGCTGAAGACCGTCGCCGACCGCGACCTCGTCGAGGCGTGCCGGGCGGCGATGCGCGGCGAGCAGTTTCTTTACCCCGGCGCGATTACGCCGCTGATCCGAGACCTGCTGAACGGCGCGCGCCACGACGCGCCCATTCGCGAGGATCCACTCACCCCGCGCGAGACCGAGATCGTCAAGCTGATCGCCGAGAGTTACAGCACGAGGGAGATCGCAGAGGCACTGGTGATCAGCGAGAAGACCGTCGATCGCCACCGCACGAACATCCTCGAGAAGCTCGGCATGCACGATCGGGTCGAGCTGACCCGCTACGCGATCCGGCACGGGCTCGTCGAGCCCTAGGGGAAGATCATGAGCTTCCGCGCCGCGGCCATCTGGTCGCTGATCTACGTCGTCATCGCCCTGCTGTTCGGAGTGGCGCTAGGGCTGATCGCCGGCTGGGATCTCGGGACGCAGTTCCTAGCCGGCTACGTGGTCGAGCGAAGCCTTTCGGTCGACAACCTGTTCGTGTTCGTGATCATCCTGAGCACGTTCGCGGTGCCGGCCGAGTATCAAGGGCGCGCGCTCGCGGTCGGGATCGCACTCGCGCTTGTGCTGCGCGCGATCTTCATCGCGCTCGGCGCCGCGCTGCTGTCGGCGTTCTCGTTCATGTTCCTAGTCTTCGGCCTCGCGCTGATCGCGACCGCGGTCCAGCTGTTCCGCCACCGCGACGAGGATCCGTCGGTCGGCGACAACGCCGTGGTCGCGTTTGCGCGCCGGCGGCTGCCGCTGACCGACCGCTACGACGGCAGCCGGATCGTCACCCGCGTCGACGGGCGCCGGATGTTGACCCCCGTGTTCATCGTGCTGATCGCGATCGGGACGACCGATTTCCTGTTCGCGCTCGACTCGATCCCCGCGGTTTACGGGGTCACCACACACCCGTACATCGTGCTCGCCGCGAATGTGTTCGCGCTGGTCGGGTTGCGCCCGCTGTTCTTCCTCGTCGCCGGACTGCTCGACCGGCTCGTATACCTGTCGACGGGCCTGTCGGTGATCCTGACGTTCATCGGCGCCAAGCTGGTGCTCCATTTCGCGCACCTGCAGCACCACTCGATCCCGGAGATCTCGACCGGAGCCTCCCTCGCCGTGGTCGTGGTCGTGCTCGCCGTCACCACGATCGCGAGCCTCGCCCGCGTGCGCCGCCAGCCGAGCCTTCGCGCGCACGCGGGATCGCTGCACGCGCGGCACGGGGAGGCGGCCCGGGCGGCGCCCGGAGAGGCGGGCCGAGCACCGCGCGGCGCCGCGCAGGCCACAGATACACGCTAGGCCCCATGGTGTCGGCCCGGTTCGCGGGCGATCCTGATCGAAACGATTCGAAAGGACCGTTCGATTGCATGAAGCCGTTGCCGCTGATCGGCGCGGGGCTGTTGCTGGCCGGCGTTCTCGCCGGCCAGCGGCGCGTCTCGCGCACCGTGCGGGCGCTGATGGCCCTCTCCGCGCTCGGGCTCGTCGCGGTCGGCACCGGCCTGGTCGACCCGCCCAACCTCGATAACGCGATCCGGGACCTCGGCTCGACGCTCGGTCCTTGGACATACGCCCTCGTCGGCGTGATGGCGTTCCTCGAAACCGGCGCCGGCATCGGACTGATCGCCCCTGGAGAGCTCGCCGTGATCCTGGGTGGCGTCGCCGCCGGCCAGGAACAGGTTGAGCTCGTGCCGCTGATCGCGCTGGTGTGGCTGTGCGCGGTCGCCGGCGACACGCTGTCCTTCGTCCTCGGCCGCCGGCTCGGCCGTGGCTTCCTACTCGGGCACGGCCACCGGATCAAGCTCACGCCCGACCGGCTCCAGCAGGTCGAGCGCTACTTCGCGAGGCATGGCCGAAAGACGATCCTGTTCGGCCGGTTCATCGGCTGGGTGCGAGCGCTCGCTCCGTTCATCGCCGGCGCCTCGGGGATGCCCGCGCGCCGGTTCGTGCCGACGACGATCGTCGCCGCGGGTCTGTGGGCGGTGGCGTGCACGCTGCTCGGGTACGTGTTCTGGAACTCGCTCGATCGGGCGGTCGAGCTGGCCCAGCAGGGGTCGTTCGCGATCGCGGGGGCCGTGGTGCTGGCGGTCGCCGGCAGCCACGCGGTCAAGCGCTGGCGGCGCCGCATGGCTGCGGATCCGGGGCGCTGAGGACCAAAGCCGGTCCTCGGAGCGCCCCCGGGACTCGTCGACCTGGTCGGGTAGGCTCACCCGATGACGCCTACGAACGCGCAGTGGCGCCTGGCGGCGCGACCGATCGGCCTTCCCAAGCCGTCGGACTGGGAGTATGTGGAGGAGCCGGCGCCCGAGCCGGCCGACGGCCAGTTCCTCGTCGGGCTCGAGTACCTCTCGCTGGATCCGGCGATGCGCGGGTGGATGAACGACGTCCGGTCGTACGTGCCGCCCGTGGGCATCGGCGAGGTCATGCGGGCCGGAGGGATCGGCCGCGTGGTGCAGTCCAGCAACCCCGAATACGACGTCGGGGACCTCGTATTCGGGCAGTTCGGAATCCAGCGCTACGCGATCTCGGACGGCCGGGGGGTGCACTTCGTGGACACGGCACTCGCGCCGACGCCGGTCCACCTCGGCGCGCTCGGGATCACCGGGCTGACCGCGTATTTCGGGCTGCTCGATATCGGGCGCCCGGAGCCGGGTCAGACCGTGGTCGTGTCGGGCGCCGCCGGAGCGGTCGGGAACGTGGTCGGCCAGATCGCCCGGATCAAGGGATGCCGCGTCGTCGGGATCGCCGGCGGGCCTGAGAAGTGCGAGTGGCTCACCGACGAGCTCGGCTTCGATGCCGCGATCGATTACAAGCGCGACGACCTTCGGGCGCAGCTCCGCGAGGAAACCCCCGACGGAGTCGACGTGTACTTCGACAACGTCGGCGGAGACATGCTCGACGAAGTCCTGCGGCGGCTGGCTCGCGGTGCGCGCGTCGTGATCTGCGGCGCGATCTCCCAGTACAACGCCGAGCAGCCGCCTCACGGGCCCGCGAACTACATGCAGTTACTCGTGATGCGCGCGTCGATGACCGGGTTCCTCGTGTTCGACTTCGCGCCACGCTATCCGGAGGCGATCGCGCAGCTCGCCGAGTGGCTGAACGACGACAAACTGCACTCGCGCGAGGACATCGTCCGCGCCGGCATCGAGCAATTCCCCGAAGTCTTCCTGATGCTGTTCCGCGGTGAGAACACGGGCAAGCTGATCCTCCAGCTCGACGGGGCGGACGCATGAGCGCTCCGCTCGGGTATGAGCTTCGCTTCTGGCCGGAGTTCGGGCGACTGCTCACCGACACGCTCTTTTGGGCCCCTCGCCCGCCCGAGCAACGCGACCGGCGCCCGCCCGTTCTCCTGATCCCGGGGTTCATGGCCGGGGACGCCTCGCTCGCTGTGCTCGCCGGCTGGCTGCGTCGCCGCGGGCACGAGGTGCGGACGAGCGGCATGCGCTTCAACGTCGGTTGCGCCGGCCGTGAGCTCGAGCGCCTCGGCGCGGTGCTCGACGAGTTCGGCGAGCCCGCGATCGTGGTCGGCCAGAGCCGTGGCGGCACGCTCGCTCGCGCCCTCGCGGCCAAGCACCCAGATCAGGCCGCCGCGGTGATGACGCTCGGCTCCCCCGTGCTCGACCAGCTCGCCATATCGCCGTCGGTGCTGCGGACGGTGCGTTCGGTGGCGTTCCTCGGCGACCTCGGGATCCGGGGGCTATTCACGAACGAGTGCCGCGACGGCGACTGCTGCTCGGAGTTCCGCACGCTACTGAAGGCACCGCTCCGCGCGGACGCGCCGGCGATCGCGGTCTACTCGCGCAGCGACGCGATCGTCGACTGGCGCGCGTGCCTGGATCCGTCCGCGGAATGGGTCGAGATCGACGGCAGTCACAGCGGGATGGCGGTCAACGCCGACGTGTACCGCGCGCTCGAGCGCTTGCTCGAGCGCGCCGAGGAGCGCCTTTGCAGTCGATGAGCGCGCAGGACGCGACGTTCCTGCACGTCGAGAACGACGTCACCCCGATGCACATCGGCGGGGTCAGCATCTTCGAAGGCCCGCCGCCGTCGTTCGACGAGCTCTCGAACATGGTCGCGGGCAAGCTCCATCACACGCCCCGCTACCGGCAGAAGGTGCGATTCGTGCCGCTCGGGTTGAGCGAGCCAATGTGGATCGACGATCCGTACTTTGACGTCGCCTACCACCTGCGGCATACCGCCGTGCCTTCGCCGGGCACCAGCGCGCAGCTGCGGACGATGGCGGGGCGGGTCTTCTCGCAGCATCTCGATCGCGCCCGCCCGTTGTGGGAGATCTGGATGGTCGAGGGCCTCGAGCACGGGCGCTGGGCGCTCCTGTCCAAGGTCCACCACTGCATGGTCGACGGCGTCGCCGCCACCGACCTGATGTCGGTGATGTTCGGCGACGACGCCTCGCCCGAGCCGGAGCCGGCGGAGGCCTGGAATCCAGGACCCGAGCCGACGACCGCGGAGGTGCTCGTACGCGGCGCCTCGCACCGCCTGCTCCATCCGGCCGGACAGGCGAGCGCCGCCGTCCGCGCGCGATCGGACCTGCTGCGCGGAACCGTTTCGATGATGCGGGCGGTCGCCGCGGCGGCGCCGGCGCTCCGTCCGTCGACGTCCTCGCTCACCGGCCCGATCGGCCCGCACCGCGTGTGGAGCTGGGCCAGCGCCCCGCTCGGCGACGTCAAGGAGGTGCGTTCCGCGCTTGGCGGCACGGTCAACGATGTGGTGCTCGCGATCGTCACGAACGGTTTCCGCGAGCTGTTGATCGAACGCGGCGAGGAGATCCGGCCGGGGCGAACCGTGCGAACGATGGTCCCGGTGTCGGTCCGCGCCCCGGACGAGCGGGGCGTCTACAACAATCGTGTATCGGCGGTGTTCGCCCGCCTCCCGGTCGGGATCGACGATCCCGCCGAGCGGCTCGCGGTGATCCGGAGCCAGATGGACGAGATCAAGTCGTCCGGGCAGGCCGTGGCCGGCGATGTGCTCGCGCAGCTGTCGGGATTCGCGCCACCGTTGCTGCTCGCGCTCGGCAGCCGGGTCGCCACCCGCTCCGCTCGCCTCAACATGGACACCGCCACGACGAACGTCCCGGGTCCGCAGCGGCCCGTTCACGCGCTTGGCCGCCGCCTGCTCGAGTCCTACCCCTACGTTCCGATCGTCGGCACGATCAGGATCGTGGTGGCGATCTTCTCCTACGACGGCACCCTGTACTTCGGGGTCACCGGCGACCGCGACCACGCGGCCGACATCGGCGTCTTGACCGCGGGCATCGAATCCGGCCTGGCCGAACTTAGCGCGCGCGTTGGCGGATAACTCGGCCATGGCCCGAGTTATCCGCAAACCGCAGTGACCCCCCGCGCCGCCCGGAGCATGCACGAGCTGACATTCGACGCCGCGCGGGCTGACCATGGCAGTCGGCGCATGTGGCGGATGCGCCGACTGCCACCGTCCCCGCATGCGACCTCCATTGGCAGACCGCGCATGACGCCGCGCTCGGCGACCTCACCGCGACACCGCCGCCCGACCTGCATGACTCGACAATCGACACGCCCGGTCGTGACCGTGCCATACCGTGCACACCTACGACCGGCCGTGTGCGTCACGGTCCAACTCGCTAGCCACCAATGTCAAGCTATGCGGGTGGCGCCCCGGAATCACCCGCGCATGTTCCGACTGGTCCGGGTCCTCTGAGCCCGAGATGAAGCTTTCCGACTTCGTCCCGAAGTGGTCGGTCCCGGCCGCGATGCGTGCGATTCGTGCGATGGTCTGCGTCTGCGGGCTGTTCGCGTTCACCGACAAGGTGCTCGGGAACCCGCAGATCGCTACCTTCGCCGCGTTCGGCAGCTTCGCCACGCTCGTGCTGGCGTCGTTTGCCGGGACGTGGCGCGACAAGCTCCTGGCCCACCTCGCGCTCGCGCTCACCGGGAGCGTGTTGATCACGATCGCCACGATCGTCAGCTCGACGACCTGGCTGGTGGCGATCGTGACCGTTCCCGCGACGTTCGCAGTCTTCTTCGCCGGCGTCACCGGACCGAACGCGGCGTCCGGAGTCACCGGCGCGTTGCTCGCGTGGGTCCTCCCGGCGGCGTCCGTCGGCACAGTCAGCATGGTTCCCGACCGCCTGATCGGCTGGTGGATGGCGTCGGTCTGCGGGACTGCGCTCGTTCTCCTGTTCTCGCCGCGATCGAGCGGCGGCAACCAGCTGAACGCCGCGGCGTCGGCGCTAGCGGGGAAGCTCGCAGACGTGCTCGACGCCGCGCTTCGTGGCAGGCCGAGCAAAGACGACATTGCCGCGATGGTCGACGCCAAGCACGGCTTGATCGCCGCATTCACTTCGACGCCTTACCGCCCCACCGGCCTGGACACGACCGACCAGGCGCTCGCGAACTGCGTCGAGTTACTCGAGTGGACCGAGGATCTGATCTCCGACGCGGTCGAGGAGCAGCACGACCTGAGAGAAGCGCCGCCGCCCGACCTTGAGCTCATTGCCGTTTCGAGCGCGGCACTCCGAGACGCGGCCTCACTCCTCGCGGGCGGGGACGCACGTCCCGACATCGACGAGCTCGAGCGCTGCCGGGCGGCCGTCCTGACTCAAATTCAGAATTCGACGCCGCCGCCACCGGAGTTCCGGCAAGCCGCCCAGATCTCGTTCCACGCAAACGCGGTCGCCGTGGCGGTTCTCGGGGTCGCCTACGAGACGATGATCGCGTCGCGGCTTGTGGACCCCGAGTGGCTCGAAGCCAGACGCGCTCGCTGGTACACCGGTGGGAACGCCGCGGCACG
>Ga0070765_100000565_pt1 | contig 22359 bp, 22 predicted proteins | sample HubBroMetageWFT5_FD_71516 | JGI IMG/M metagenome (GOLD analysis project Ga0070765, IMG submission 71516) | Warmed and freeze-thawed soil microbial communities from the Hubbard Brook experimental Forest, New Hampshire - Hubbard Brook CCASE Soil... | ecosystem: Environmental > Terrestrial > Soil... | reverse complement strand
AACTGGTGGAGTTCGACCAGAGGAGCCAAGAGATGAAAGTGTTGGTTGCAGGTGCAACGGGGGCGATGGGCAGGCAACTCGTGCCCCGTCTGGTGGCCGCCGGCCATCGGGTCGTCGGCACGACCCGGAGCGAGTCCAAGCAGGCGGCGCTGTGGGATCTTGGTGCGCAGCCCGTTGTCGTCGATGCGCTCGATGCCGAGCAGGTCGCCGAGGCCGTCGCGGGCGCACAACCCGACGTGATCGTCCACGAGCTGACGTCGATCGAGGTGCTCGACATGCGCCACTTCGACCGGAGCTTCGCGATGACCAACCGGCTGCGGACGGAGGGAACCGATCACCTGGTGTCCGCCGGGCGTGCCGTCGGCGTCAAGAAGTTCGTGATTCAGAGCTACACCGGCTGGCCGTACGCGCGGACCGGCGGTCCGGTGAAGACCGAGGAGGATCCGCTCGACCCGAACCCCGCGCGCGAGATGCGCGAGTCGCTCGCGGCGATCCGCCACCTCGAGAACGTCGTCATCGGCGCCGATTGGACCGAGGGCATCGTGCTCCGCTACGGCGGGTTCTATGGTCCGGGCACGGGCCTGTCTCCCGGCGGCCCCGAGTTCGAGATGGTGCGCAAGCGAAAGTTCCCCGTGGTCGGCGACGGCGCCGGAGTGTGGTCGTTCGTGCACATCGCGGATGCCGCCGACGCGACCGTCGCGGCTGTCGAGCACGGCAAGCGCGGGATCTACAACGTCGTCGACGACGATCCGGCTGCGGTGGCCGAGTGGCTGCCGGCGCTGGCCGAGGCGATCGGGGCGCCCAAGCCGTGGCGTGTGCCGCGATTCGTCGGACGGATGCTCGCCGGCGAGGCCACGACCGTGATGATGACCGACATCCGCGGGGCGTCGAACGCCAAGGCCAAGCGCGAGCTCGGGTGGCAGCCCCGGCATCCGAGCTGGCGGGAAGGATTCGCCGCATGAGCCCGAACTCGAGCGAGGAGCTGCTCGACGAGCTCCGCCCGGTCTCGTTCGCGATCGCCTACCGGATGCTGGGCAGCGTCGCCGAGGCCGAGGACGTGGTCCAGGAGGCCCTCATCCGTGTCCACCGCGCCGTCGAGGCGGGGGAGCAGATCGAGTCGCCGCGGGCGTTCGTGGCGACGATCACGACGCGGCTGGCGATCAACGAGCTTCGGTCGGCGCGGGTCCGGCGGGAGCGGTACGTCGGCGAGTGGCTTCCCGAGCCGATCCTGACCGACAGCCGCGATGACCCGGCGCAGCACGCCGAGATCGCGGATTCACTGTCGACGGCGATGCTCGTCCTGCTCGAGACGCTGTCTCCCGAGCAGCGCGCCGTCCTGTTGCTGCGCGACGTGTTCGACTACCGCTACTCCGAGATCGCCGCGATCGTCGGCAAAAGCGAGGACAACGTGCGCCAGTTGGCAAGCCGGGCCCGCGGGCACGTCGAGTCGCGCCGACCGCGGTTCGAGAGCTCGCGCGAGCAGCGCGACGAGCTCGCGCGGCGGTTCTTCGCGGCGGCCGAGGATGGCGATCTCGCCGGGCTCGAGGCTCTGCTCGCCCACGACGTGGTGCTCACCGGCGACGGCGGCGGCAAGGTGCCGGCGCTGGCCCGGCCGCTCCGGGGTCGCAACCGGGTTGCCCGGGCGCTCGCGAACTGGACGAAGATCGCGACCCGGATCCCCGGCGCGTCGCTGCGCCAGGTCGAGGTCAACGGGATGCCCGGCGGGCTGCTGCTCGACGGCGACGGGCTCCTCGTCGGCGTCTGGTCCCTCGGGATCTCCGGCGGGCAAATCCAGTCGATCAATTCGGTCGTCAATCCCGACAAGCTGGCCCACCTCGGGCCGGTGGCAGACGTGAAGGCTCTGCTCCGTACGAGCGCCGCTGCGGACGGGGGCGACGACGTCACATCCTCAGATACGAGGCCCCGTTGATGTCGAGAACCGTTCCACTTGCCAGCTCGGCCTCCGGAGAGGCGAGGTAGAGGACGGCGGCCGCGATCTCCTCGGGCGTGGCGACGCGCCCGAGGGGGCTCTCGGCTCGTCGTCGCTCGCCGCCCTCGCCGGCGAGCTCGCTCGCGGCCATGTCGGTCTCCGTGAATCCGGGTGCGACCGCGGTCACCGAGATCCCGCTCGGCCCGAGCGCCCGCGCCAGCGACTGGCCGAACGCGATCAGTCCGGCCTTGCTGGCGCCGTAGCCGGGCTGCTCGGGCTCGCCGCGGAACGCCCCGCGCGAGGCAACGTTGACGATCCGGCCGCCGCGTCCCATGTGCTGTACCACGCACCAGGTCACGTTGGCGGCGCCGACGAGGTTGACGCCGAGCGTGCGCCGCCACGACTCCTGCCACTCGTAGTAGGAGGTGTCGGTGATCGGGTGCGGCTCGAAGATGCCCGCGTTGTTCACGAGCACATCGATCCCGTCAAATGCCTCGGCCACGTCGTCGACCATGCGACGAATCGCGCTCGCGTCCATGAGATCGGCGCCGACCACGAGGTGGCCGTCGCCGGGCAACGACTCCTGCACCGCGACGGCCTGGTCACGACGCGCGCCGTAGTGGACCGCGACTCGGTCACCCGACCGTGCGAACGCCCGGGCGACGGCGGCGCCAATTCCGCGGGACCCCCCAGTCACGAGTACGGCACGGCTGCTGCCCTCGGTTTCAGCCATGCCGGTGTGCGGTGGGGTCAGGTGACTACGCGGGAGAGGAGCGAGCGGAGCGTGGCGCGCTCGTCGTCGCTGAGCGCCGACAGAAGCTCGTCGCCGATGGACTCCTGGGCGCGCTCGGCGCGCTCGAGGGCCACGCGGCCTTCGTCGGTGATGTCAACGACGTGGCGGCGGCGGTCAGATGGATCGCGGCGGCGCTCGACGAGCCCCAGCTCCTCCATCTCGTTCAGCAGCAGCACGCAGTTGTTGGGATCGAGCCACAGTGACTCGCACAGCTGCTGCTGGAGCGCCGGCGCGCCCGCGCGCAGGTAGCTCAGCAACATGACCTGCCGGAGTTTGAGGCCCAGGCGCTCATCGGTGCTGCGCTTGTGGATGACCTTCGCCAGCCGCAGCAACATCACCACCGTCCCGGGCGAAGTGTCTACAGCCATCGGAAGTTCCAGGGTATCAGGATTATCATCTTGCACCCGATGATAGTCCCTGATACAGTGATCGTCAACTTAAGAGAGACGAGCTACGGAGAAGGGATGATCACTATCAATAGTCTAATTAGTGGAGAGCGGCGGCGGTGGGTGACGCTCGCCGTCGTCTGCATGGGTCAGCTGATGATGGTGCTCGACGCGACGATCGTGAACGTCGCGCTGCCGTCGCTCCAGCGCGACCTGGGCTTCTCGCAGGCCAACCTGGCGTGGGTCATCGACGCGTACATGATCGCGTTCGGCAGCTTCCTGCTCCTGGCCGGACGGCTCGGCGACCTGTTGGGGCGCAAGCGCATGTTCTTGACCGGGCTGGTGGTGTTCACACTGGCTTCGGCCGCCTGCGGACTCGCCGGCAGCCAGGCGGTGCTGATCGTCGCGCGGTTCGTTCAGGGCCTCGGCGGAGCGGTGGCCTCGGCCGCGGTCCTCGCGCTGCTCATCACGGAGTTCCCCAAGCCGTCTGAGCGCGCGATTGCCCTGAGCGTGTACACGTTCATCATCTCTAGCGGCGGGTCGATCGGTCTGCTCGCCGGCGGCGTCCTGACGCAGTCGCTGAGCTGGCACTGGATCTTCTTCATCAACATCCCGATCGGGATCCTGACGTTCGCGCTCGGGCGCGCGCTGATCACCGAGACCAACCGTCTGGGCCTCGGCCACGGAGTCGACGTCCTCGGGGCGCTGCTGGTCACCGTCGCCCTGATGCTCGGCGTCTACGCGATCGTCAAGGTGACCGAATACGGCTGGCTGTCGGCCCACACCCTCGGGTTCGGCGCGGCGTCGCTCGCGCTGCTGACCGCGTTCGTGGCGGTCGAGTCACGGCTGAAGAACCCCATGTTCCCGCTGCGGATCCTGCGCGTTCCCGGCTTGGCGGCCTCGAGCGTCGTGCGCGGGTTCCTGGTCACCGGGATGTTCTCGACCTTCCTGCTCGGGGTTTTGTATCTCCAGCACGTCCTCGGCTACGGAGCGCTCAAGACTGGCCTCGCGTTCCTGCCGCTGACGCTGATCCTCGGCCTCATGTCCGTCGGGATCACGGCCCGGCTGATGGCGCGGTTCGGATCGCTCCGGGTGCTGCTCGCCGGTCTGGGAGCCATCGCCGGCGCGCTGGTCCTGCTCTCGCAACTGCCCGCGCACGCGAGCTACTTCCCGACGATCGTCGTGCCGTTTGCGCTACTGGGGCTGGGCGCGGGGATGGCGTTCCTGCCGCTGACGACGATCGCGATGGCCGACGTGCCGTTGGCTGACGCTGGTCTGGCGTCGGGGATCGTCAACGCGTCGCTGCAGATCTCGGGGGCGATCGGGATCGCGGCGCTGTCGACGGTCGCGGCCGACCGGACCAAGGTGCTTGCGGGACTCGGTCAGCACCAGGTCCAGGCCCTCACGGGAGGCTTCCATCTGGCGTGGGCGATCGGCGCCGGCGCCGTTGCAGTCGGGGCGCTGATCGCACTGATATGGCTCCGCCCGAGCAGCCGATCGGCTGAAGTCGCGGAGCTGCGCGAGGACGATTCCGCGACATTCGAACTGGAGGCAGCATGATCGATACGAAGACACCGGTTTCCGAGGTCCAGGTGCGGCGCTCACTCGATCGGGCGCAGCGGCGCAAGCCGCTCCGGCTGTGGATCAGCCGCCGAGCCGCACGCACCAGCGCCGGCGCCGAGAAGTTCGTGACCCAGGTCAGACTGGGCAAGGCCGAGGCCGTCGTCGTTCCGTGGGCGGCCGACCGAGCGACTGCGGCTAGCTGAGCGAGCCACCGGCGAGGCTGGCGCTCGCGGTCGATCGGCCGACGTGTACCTCCAACGCGCTCCGCGCATCCGCGTCGAGCTTGTGGGGGACATCCCGGTCGATGATCGCGAGCGCCTCCTCGACCGGTAGCGGACCGCGGTACGGGCGGTCAGCGGTCAGAGCCTCGTACACGTCGGCGACCGCCAGCACCCGCATCGGGAGGTCGAGCTGGCGGGCGTCGAGGGAGCGGGGATAACCGCTGCCGTCGAGCTTCTCGTGATGGTTGGCGGCGAGATCGGCGAGCGGAGAGAAGCAGGGGGCGCGTTCGAGTATCCGGAGCGTGTGCACGGGGTGCGTCTGGATCGCACGGAACTCCTCGTCGGTCAGCTTGTCCGGCTTGTCGAGGATCCGGTTGGAGATCGCCAGCTTGCCGATGTCGTGCAGCAGCGCGGCCCGGAGCATCGTCCGCCGCTCGTCGGCATCGGACCCGAGAACGGCAGAGATCCCGTCGGCGATCTCGGCGACGCGCTGTGAATGACGGGCGGTGAACGGCGACTTGGCGTCGATCACCCGGGCGAACGCCTCGGCGATCCGGTCCAGACGAGCGTCGTCACCGGCGAGCGCGAAGTCCGGCGGCTCCCAGGCGGAGACGTCGGGCGCCTCGAGCGCGGCCCAGAAGTCGCGGTCGCCGCAGAACCGCAGGAACGCGTCGACGAGGGCGGGGTCGAACCATCGTCCGCGCCGGCGCTTGGCCATCGCGCGCGCGGCCTTTAACCCGCCCGTGGCGTGGAAGACCTCGACCGTCTGGGCGAGGCAGAGGATCCGCGCGGCCAGCGGGATCTCCTGGCCCCCAAGGCCGTCGGGCACCCCGCGCCCGTCCCAGTGCTCGTCGAGGCTGCGGATCGCAGCGGCCGTTTGTTCGGACAGGAACAGCATCCGCGCGATCTCGGCGCCCCGGTCGCAGCGGGCCTCCATGAACTTGCGGGTCACCTCGCCCTCGTCGCGGATGCCCTTCAGCACCTCGATACGGCGGCGCAGGCCGGCTCCGGGCGCCACCGTCCGCAGCGACCACACGAACGCCGCACGCGGGTTCGCCCAGTCGATGAGCTTCGATGTCGCCTTCGCCGCGCGATCATCTGCCGCGAACAGCGCCGACATGCGGTTGGCGTTCGCGGAGCAGCCCGCGTCCTTTAGTAGGAGCGCGTAGAACAGATCCGAGCGATCGCTCGGGGACAGGTCGATCTCCGCGGCCAGCCGCATCCCGATCAGGCACGAGCGAATGGCATGGCCCGGTGGCTGTCCCTCGGCGATGTCGAGCGCGTAGGACAGCGCCCCGATCACACCGGAGAGCGCTATCTCAGTCATACCTGTGGGCATCGGGCGCGACGGCCGTACCTTGACGGTCGTCGTCAAAGTCCGACGTAACGCGCGCCGAGCGCCGCCGCGAGATTGCGATGCGCGGGCCCGGCTCCGATCAGGACCGAGCGCGCCGGGTCGAGATCGCGGGCATGGGCGAACGCGAGCGGCAGTCCCGGGAGTGGCGGCCGGCACCAGCACGTCGGGGCGCCGCCGGGGTGCGGGCAGAGCGCGGCCTCGACGGAACCTTCGACCACGGTCGCGAGCCGCGCGAGATCCGGCGCCAACGCCGCGGGGGAGCCGCCCGGGCTCCAGTCGAACACCAGGTGCGGGGCGTGCCGGTCGGCCTGCTGCAGCGCGTGCTCCCAGCCGGCGCGGCGCAGGGCCGCCGCTGCGACGAACACGCCCGTGCGCGCTCGGCCGTCCGGCGGCGGCCGGCGTACGAAGGCAATCGTCTCGATCTCCGCGAATCCCTCGTCGGCCGCCGGCGGCTCGAGCTCTCGGAACGTCCGCATCTGCGACGTGGGGGTCAGCAGGCCCGGGTGGCTGCGTGCCCGCGAGCGCAGCTCGTCCGGGGTCGGGAGCGCGCCGAACCGATCGAGCATGCGCTCGACGAGGTTGACCTGGGCGTGTGCCAGCGAGGTGTCGAGCCACACGCATCGCACCGCGACCCCGTGCCTGTGCGCGGTCTCGACCACGTGGCTGCGAGCGGCGCGGGTCAGATACGTGTTGTCGAGCACGACGCGGCGAGTGCCGGCGGCGAGATCCGCTTCGAGCGCGTCGGCGAGCGCGCTAAGCGTCCCGCCGCGCTCGTCGCGGTTCAGCCGGACGTAGCCACGATCCGCGTACTCGCTCGCGACGACGCTCTTGCCGGCGCCGGGAACGCCCATTACGAGAACCACCTCGCCGTCGCCGCCGGCGGCGGGCCGCTCGCGACGTTCCGGCCGCGCACCGCCGAACGCGCGGCGCAGTACTCCTTGCGTCTCTGGATCGAGTCTCAGCTCGGCGCCGCGGACCGCCGACCGCGCAGTCTCCGGGCGGCGCGCGCCCGGTATCGGGACCACGACCGGCGACAGATCGAGTAGCCAGGCGAGCGCGACCTCCGCCGGTGTCGAACCCAGCGTGTTCGCGACCTCGACCAGCGTCTCGTGTCGTCGGCCGAGTCCGGCCGCGCGGCGCGGCCCGCCGAGCGGCGAGTGGGCGATCACCGCGATCCCCAGCTGCTCGCAGCGCTCGACGATCCCGCCGCGGAGCGGGCGATCATCGAGCGGACCGAGGCCGACCTCCACGGCGGTGATCGGGACGAGCTCGAGGGCCTCGTCGAGCTGCGCGCGGTTCACGTTGGAGAGACCGATGTGGCCGACCAGGCGCTCGTCGAGGAGCCGGCCGAGGGCCCGGACCGAGGTCTGCCACGGCGTGCGGGAGTCAACGGCATGGATCAACAACAGGTCGATCGGCACGCCGTTCAGCGCCTCGAGGCTCGCCTCGCAGTCGCGCCGCAGAGCCTTGGCACGGCCGTCCGGGATCCACGCTCCCCGCGGCCGGGTCATCCCTCCCTTAGTGACTATTCGCGCTCGGCTGTCCGCGCCGTTCTCGCGGAGCGCGGACGCGAGCAGGCGCTCGTTGTGGCCGAGATCGGCGCCGTCGCGCCCGTAGGCGTGCGCGGTGTCGAACACTGTGATTCCGGCGGCGACCGCGGCCGCGATCGTCGCGCGGGCCACCGTTTCGTCGCGGTCCGGGTCGGTCGACATGCGCATGCAGCCGAGACCGATGCGCAGCTCCGAAGCGTCAGGCCAACCAGGGCGATCCAGGCGCCGAAGCCTACGTCACGTGAGAGGGCTTGACTTTGACCCTTGGGGAAGCCGCACACTGGCCCGGTCAACCAACAGGAACTTCGCGGTTCCGTTGGAAAATGGCTGAATGCTGTGGCGCGTCGAGGAGCACGAAGCGCTGACCGAGCGCGAATGGGACGCGGCGGTGGCCCGCGCCGCGATCGCCGCGATCGTGGCCGATGCCGAGGCGGCGGAGAGCGACGGCGGGTGGCCCGGGCATCCGCTCGACGACGTGCCAACGGACCGCCGCCTGACCTCGCTGTATCTCGGTGGGGCCGGAATGACGTGGGCGCTGGCCACGCTCGGGTCAAGGTTGGACGCGCCGGCCGCGATCGCGGCCGCGCTCCGCCGGTGCCGCGAGGCCCCCGACTTCGACGACTTCTCACACGCCGCGAGCCTGCTGATGGGGGAAACCGGGGTGCTGATCGTCGCGGACGGGGTAGGCGCGGGAGTCGCCGATCGCGACCGCCTGCGAGAACTCGTACACGCGAACCGCGAGCACCCGACATGGGAGCTCATGTGGGGTTCTCCGGGCACGATCCTCGCGGCCCGGGCGTGCGGGCTCGAGGATGAGTGGCGGGACGGCGCGGAACTGCTGTACGCCCGGTGGGACGAGTCGGCGGAGATGTGGGAGGGCGAGCTCTACGGTCAGCCGCAGAACTACCTGGGTCCGGTACACGGCTTCGCGGGCAACGTCCACGCGCTCCGCGGGATCGTCGGCGACGAGGTTCTGCGGGAGCGCGTGGGGAGGCTGCTGACCCGGACCGCGTGGCGCGAGGACGGGTTGATCAACTGGCCGCCGCGCGACGGTCCGGCGAGCGAGGAGGCCGCCAAGATCCGGGTGCAGTGGTGCCACGGAGCCCCGGGGCTGGTCACCACGCTCGGCGACCTGATGCCGCTCGAGCTGGCGATCGGCGGCGGCGAGCTGACGTGGCGCGCTGGGCCGTTGCGTAAGGGAGCCGGTCTGTGCCACGGCACGGCCGGCAACGGGTTCGCCTTCTTGAAGCTTCATGACGTGACCGGCGACACGATCTGGTTGGAGCGTGGCCGCCGGTTCGCGATGCACGCGATCGAGCAGGTCGAGCGCGAGCGAGCTGCGCTTGGTCGCGGGCGCTACACGCTGTTCACCGGCGATGTCGGCGTGGCGCTGTACCTGCGCAGCTGCCTCGAGGCGGACGCTGCGTTTCCGATCATCGATACGTTCTAGCCGTCGACGATTGGAGGAGCGATGGTGGAGCGGTGGTTCTCGGACGAGGAGCTCGAGCAGATGTCCCGGCCGACGATGGACCGTGCGATCGAGGCGCTCGACCGGGGTGACGTGTCTGAGGCGCGCGCCCTGTGCGAGCAGATGAAGCACGAATGGCGCTACCTGCACGACCTCATGGTCGAGGGGATCGCCGGCCTGATCTCGTTCGTCCAGGACCGGCTCGGCGACGATGCCGTGGCGGAGGCGTGGACCGACGGTCAGGGCCGCGGCTGGAAGCGGGACGTCCAGACGATCGCCGCGCGCGACCGCAAGCAGATCGTCCACGCGCTCGCCGCGACATGGCGCGCGCACTCGTGCAGCGGCACCGGACCGCACCCGGGCGCGTTCACGATCACCGAGGACGACGAGAAGTTCACGTTCACGATGAACCCGTGCGGCTCTGGACAACGGCTCGTGCGGATGGGGCGCTACGAGGGTCCGAACGCGCTCGCGGTGACGCGCTCGGGGCACGACTGGAGCTACGGGCGCGAGGGGTTCCCCCTGTACTGCACGCACTGCTCGTTCATGAACGAGTCGCTGCCGATTCGCTGGATCGGCTATCCGCTGTATCCGAGCGACCCGCCCGAGGACTTCGCGAGCGACCCGTGCACCTGGTACTGGTACAAGGACCCGGCGGACATCCCGGACCGCCACTGGGAGCGCTATGGGCTCGTCCGCGCTGCCGAGGAAGCCGATGCCGGTTAGCACCGTGCCGAGCGGACGCCGGGTGATCGTCACCGGCGCCGGCGGCGGGATCGGGAGGGCGATCGTGGCCGCGCTGGCCGACACCGGGTGCTCGGTGGCGGCGTGCGACGTGCCCGGGTCCGGGGTGGATGCCGTTCCCGGCGCCGCGACGACCCTGGGATTCGACGTGCGCGACCGAGCGGCCGTGGTCGATGGCGTGGCGTCGGCGATCGGCGAGCTCGGCGGATGCGACGCCGTCGTTGCGAACGCCGGTCTGGTCGACACCATCCACCGCGCCGAGCGGTTCTCCGAGGAGGAGTGGCGCAAGGACATCGAGACCAACCTGCACGGCGCGTTCTTTGTGGCGCAGGCAGCTTTCGAAGCGCTCGCCGCGGCGGGCGACGGCCGTGTGATCGTGATCTCCTCGGTCGCAGCCGAGACCGGTATCCCACGCCAGGTCGCCTACGGCGCGTCGAAGGCGGGGCTCGTCGGCATGGCCCGGACGCTGGCCGTGGAATGGGCCGGGCGGGGAATCCGGTGCAACGTGATCATGCCCGGGTTCGTCGCCACGCCGAAGGTGCTCGCGATGCCCGAGAAGGTTCAGGAGGCCGCGCTCGGGCGGATCCCTCTCGGGCGGTTCGCGGAGACCGACGAGCTCGCCGGCGTCGTCAGCTTCCTGCTGTCGCCGGCGGCCGGCTACCTGACGGGCGTGGTGCTCCGCGTCGACGGTGGCTTCGGTCTGTCCCTGTGGTGATGCTCCCGACCGACAGCTTCTGGCTGGTCCGCTGAGCCGGGCGTCAGGTCAGGGCGGCGCGCTCGTGCTCGGTCAAGACCCGCTTGGCTCGGGCTGCCAGATCCCACGCGACGAGCACGGACTTGCCGGACGCCGCCACCGCGCCGTCCGGCAGCCTGACCTCGTGCTCGAGCACCACGCTCGACGTCCCCACGTGGGTGAGCCGGAGGACCACGACGACCTCCCCATGGTCCTTACGCACCTCACGGTGATAGTCGAGGTCCACGTGGGCGAGGACGAACCCGCCGTGAGTGTGGTCGCCGCCGACGCGCTGGACGAGCTCGGCGATCATCGCGATCCGGCCCTCCTCGAGCAGCTCGTGGTAGACCGCCTGGTTGAGGTGGCCGAGCATGTCCATGTCGCGCCAGCGGAGCTGGACGCGGACGCTCTTCTCGAATCCCGGTGGCACGGGCGGCAGTGTAAGCGGGCATCCCAAATGACCGGCGCTCGCCGCTACGATGCCGCAGATCAGGGCACCCCGGTCGGCATCCAGCGACGGGCTCGAGCCGCTGCTGGCTGAGCAGCTCGCCTACTACCGCGCCGTGGCGCCGACGTATGGCGAGACCGCCGTCCCCGAGGTTGGCGAGACGACGCTGAAAGCCGCCGCGGCGGAGTTGGCGGCCGCGATCGAGGAGTTCGGCGTCGCCGGCGACGTGCTCGAGCTGGCATGCGGGCCGGGAACCTGGACCGAGTCGCTGCTCCCCGGAGCGACGAGCCTGACTGCAGTTGACGCCGCGCCGGAGATGCTCGCGGTCGTGCGGTCGAGGATCGCCGATGAGCGGGTCCGGTTCGTGCAGGCCGACATCTTCGACTGGACTGCCGATCGTCTGTACGACTGCGTGTTCTTCGGCTTCTGGCTGTCCCACGTACCGCTCGAGCGGTTCGAGTCGTTCTGGGCGATGGTGGCGACGGCGCTGAAGCCGACGGGACGCGTGCTGTTCGTCGACGACGGTTATCGGATCGAGGAGGAGCTGATCGACGGTCCGCAGTCGAGCACGATCCATCGTGCCCTCACCGACGGCACCCGCTACCGCATACTGAAGGTTCCGCACGCCCCCGACGCGCTCGAGGCGAAGCTCCGCGGGCTCGGTTGGGACATCACGGTCAGGAGCACGAGCGGTCCGTTCTACTGGGGGTCGGGAAGCCTCCGCATGCACCAGCAGTTCCGCGGAGATCACGAGAATCTGCGCGGGAACGTCGAGCGCGAACGCTGATTTGGCTATTCGGGGACGCCGAGCACCCGGGTACTCAACCAGTCGTTGCGGAACGCGCCACGCGAGTCGAGCCGGTCGAGCAGCGCGCTGAAGTCGCGGAGCCTCTCGTACAAAGGGCCGATCGCGCGGGCCTCGGCCAGGAACAGCTTGCCCCAGTGGGGACGAGCCTCGAACGGGGCCAGCACCCGCTCGATCTCCGCGAGCGCGCGCTCCACCGCCGCGAGCTCGGGATTCCAGGTGAAGTGGATCGCGATCGTGTCCTGCCCGTACTGAGGGCTCATCCACAGCGCGTCGGCCGCGACCGTGCGGATCTCACTCACCTGAATGAGTGGTTGGATCGTCGCGGAGAGGCGTCGGACGGCCTCGATCGGGGCGGTGCCGTATCGCCGCGGAACGAGGTACTCGGACTGGAGCTCGGCCCCGCTGCTCGGCGTGAAGCCCATCCGAAAGTGAGGCAGGCGCTCGGCGGGGGAGCCGGCGACGCCGAGCTGAGGAGTGCAGTTGACGGGATCGATCCCGAGGATCGGGTGCCGATTCTCGGTCGCGGCAACGGCGCTGAAGAGCCCCTCGCCGCCGGCGCCAGAGTCCGGGCGCGTGGACGCGTCGGACCCCTCGGCGACGCGCTCCTTGACCCACACCTGATCGACGACGTCGCCCCACCGGGTGAATACGCTGACGCTGTAGCCGGACGCGCTGATCGCGTCGAAATGGTCGAACAGATCAACCCATCGGAGCCCCTCGAACACCCGCTGCCGGACCTGATAGGCGGGCTCGACGTCGAGCGTGATCCGGGTAACCGCGCCGGTGGCGCCGAGTCCGACGACGAGCCCGGCGAAGTCGGGATCTCCGCGGGCCGCGGTCACGATGCTTCCGTCCGAGGTGACGATCTCGAGCGCGGCGACGGCGGTCGCGAGGTTGCCGTTCCCGTCACCCGAGCCGTGGGTGGCCGTCGACACGGCGCCCGCGACGGCGATGTGCGGGAGCGACGCCAGGTTCGCGAGCGCCAATCCCTCGCGATCAAGCTCGACCGCCAGCTCGCCGTACCGAACCGCCCCGGCACACGCCACCGTCATGGCAGCGCGATCGACGACGACGGCGGGTGGGAGACGTTCGAGGCTCAAGAGCTCGGCGGAGTCCGCGATGTCCGAGAAGGAGTGGCGCGAGCCCAGCACGCGGATGCGCGGCGCGGTCGCCACGATCTCCCTCACCCGATCGAGAGTCGACGGGGCGTGAAGCTCGGTGGCCCGATAGGTGTGGTTTCCCGCCCAGTTCGTCGCCATGAGATCCGCGCCCCGGTCAGTTGAGCCGCTCGAAGTCACCAACCCGGATCGTCCGCTCGCCACTCATGACCGCTCTTCCTCAGATGTTGCGTCCGGCGTGCTCCCAATAGCGCTCGCGGATACGGCGCTTGAATATCTTGCCGGTCTCCTCGCGCGGGAGGCTGTCGTCGAACACCACGACCTTCGGAACCTTGAAGCCGGCCAGCCGCGTGCCGACATGGTCGCGCACCGACGCTTCGGTCAATCCGGCGTCCGGCTCGACGTCGATGTGGGCCGCGAGTGCCTCGCCGAACTCGTCGTCGGGGATGCCGAAGACGGCGACGTCGCGGACGCCGTCGAGCTCGAGCAGACAGGCCTCGATCTCCGCGGGATAGATGTTCGCCCCGCCGGAGATGACCATGTCGCGCGCGCGGTCGGACAGGTGGAGAAATCCGTCCTCGTCCACCTTGCCGATATCTCCGATCGTGATGTAGCCGTCGCGATCGATTTCGCGGCGACGGTCCTCTTGGTCCAGGTAGGTGAAGCCGGGCCAGTAACCGGGCGGCCGGATGTACACCTCGCCGGTCTCGCCCGGCGCGAGCAACTCGCCGGCGGGGTCGAACACGTGGATGTCAGCGCCGCCGAGCGGCCGACCGACGGTTCCCTCGTGGGCGAGCCACTCGTGGCTGTCGCAAGCGATCACGATCCCGATCTCCGTCGCCCCGTAGTACTCGAGGATGACCGGTCCGAACCACTCGATCATGCGCCGCTTGACGTGGACGGGGCACGGGGCGGCGGCGTGTACGACGCACTCGAGCGAGCTGAGGTCGTAGCTGGCGCGGACGTCGTCGGGGAGATCGAGCAGCCGCACGAACATCGTCGGGACGACCTGCGCGTGCGTGATCCGCTGCGTTTCGACGAGCTCCAGGAACTTCTCGGGATCGAACCGGGGCATGATCGTCAGCTCGATGCCGAGCGCCAGCGCGAACACGGCCTGCGCATTCGGGGCGGCGTGATACATCGGCGCAGTGACCAGCGTACGCATGCCGGGCCGCAGTCCCATCGCCGCCAGCGTCGTCGCGGCCACCTGCTGCGACTGCTCGGAGGTCATAGCCTCGCGCAGTACGCCCTTGGCCAACCCAGTGGTCCCAGACGTGTAGATCAAGCTCATCCGCGCGCTCTGGGCCGGCTCCGCGGGCGTCGCGTCGCGGATGAGGTCGCTGAGCAGACGGTGACGGCCGGTGGTAGGCGCGGGACCATAGTGCGCGGCAAGCTCGGCCGGCACTGGAACGTCGATCAGGTCGATGCCCTCGGGCAGAGCCTCCTCCACCGCGGCGATCAGGTCGGAATGGACAAACACCGAGCGGGCGCCCGAGTGCGACAGGACGTGCTCGAGCTCGCGGCCGCGCGAATGCCAGTTGACGGGTACCGCGACCGCTCCCATGTGCGAGCAGGCGGCACTGAGCGCGAGGAACATGGGCTCGTTCCGCAGCACGAACGCGACTCGGTCGCCGTGCTCGACGCCGGCAGCACCTAGCGCGCCGGCGATCAGGGCGGCCTGTGCCGTCAGCTCGTCGTGAGGGATCTCACGGTCACCGAACCTCACCAACACAACCGCCGTAGCATCGCACGCATGGATGCGTCGCTGAACCCCGCGCTGGCCGAGGCGCGCTTCTGCCCGAGATGCGGACGGACGGCGGACGTGGAGTTCCCGCAGCGGATCGTGTGCGCGCACTGCGGCTACGAGGCGTACTACAACCCGAAGCCGGTCGCGGGCGCGATTCCGGTCGACGACCAGGGCCGGGTTGTGCTCCTGCGGCGCGGGTTCGATCCGCGGCGAGGACTGTGGACGTTCCCGGGCGGGTTCGTCGAGCTCGGGGAGTCGGTCGAGGAGGCGGCGCTCCGCGAGACCGCCGAGGAGCTGGGCATGGCGATCGAGGTCGAACGGTTGGTCGGCGTCTACTCCCGTCCCGAGGAGCGCGTGGTGCTGATCGTCTATCGGGCGCGGGCGATCGATCCCCCGCAAACGAGTCCCGAGGCGATCGAGGTGCGCGCGTTCAATCTCGACGAGCTCCCGTGGGATGAGCTCGCCTTCTGGTCGACCGAGCGGGCGCTGCGCGACGCGTTTCCCGCGCGATCAGGCCGACTCGTGAGTGACCCGGCGCCGACCGAACCAGCCTAGGACGGTGTCCCGGATCCGACCGAACAGGCCCGGCTGTCCCGATGAGGTCGCGGTGTGCTCTGCAGGCGGCTCGGCGAGGGGCTCGAGGGCCTGGACTTGAGCCGGGATCGACACAGGCGGGGGGGTGCTCTTGGGCCGACTCGGCGCGGCGGCCGCGCTGAACAGCGACTCGGAGGCGGCACTTGCCCACATCATCGATTCGAGGTACAGCTCGCCGGCGTTGGCCACGATCGACGGCATGTCGCTGATCTCTCCGGTCTCGAGTGCGGTGACGCAGTCGAGCAAGATGCCTCGCTTGCCCTTGCGCGAGACAAGCGCCTCGCGCATCTCGGCGGCGAGTGGAAGGGAGCCGATCACGTCGATCATCGGGGCGTCCATCATCGCGTCGAGCACCGAGAACAGCCCGAGCGTGAACAGCTCGGACGGGCTGGCGATCCCTAGCGGCTCGCCCGCGAGCTCGCAGAAGCGTGCGCGGATCAGCGCCGTCACCGTTAGCTCGGTCGGCTTGTCGTCAATGCTGGCGAGCACGCTCAGCGTCGCCCAGCGCTTGAGGTTGTCGAGGCCGAGCAGCGCCAGCGCTTGGCCGATCGACCTGACGTCGCCGCGCAGTCCGAAGAACGCTGAGTTGACGTAGCGAAGCAGGCGGAAGCTGAGCGCGACGTCGTGGGCAATCACCTGCTCGATCTGCTCGAGCTGAACCTCGGGGTCGTTGAGCTGGGCGGCCACCTGGAGGAGCGCGAGGCGGTTGGCGGCGATCCCGCGGGTGCAGGCGACCGCCGGCCGGCAGAAGAAATAGCCCTGGAATAGGTCGCAGCCGGCCTCGACGCAGAACTCGTGGTCGGCCTGGGTCGAGAGCTTCTCGGCGACAAGCTTGCCCTCGTAGGGCTTCAGGCGCTTGACCAGATCGCTCAACCGGTCGCGGCCGAGTTCGTTGATGTTCAGCTTCACGACATCGAAAAGGCCGAGCAGCGACTCCGAGCCCGGCCGGAAGCGGAAATCATCGAGCGCGAGCTTGTAACCCTCGTGCTTGAGGTCGCGGAGCGCGCCTACCATGTCCTCGTCGAACTGCTCGGTCTCGGGGATCTCGAGCCCGACTAGGCCTGAGGGGAGGGCGTGCGCCAGGCCGCCGGTGACGAACTCGCGTGAGATGTTGACCCAGGCAGTCCTGGTCCCGACGAGGCGCTCGAGGTCGAGCTCGGTCAGGGCGTTCAGGACGACGGTGGCCGTCGCGCTCTCCGGGTTGGCGATCGTCGCCATATCGGTGACGTAGCCCTCGCCGCGAAACAGCAACTCGTAGCCGACAACCTCGAGCTTGGGGTTGAAGATTGGCTGGCGGGCGACGAATGCGTCTGGCATGGCAAGGCTGTGAGACGGTTGTTTCCTAGGTCGGCAAACGGCGGCGAGGCTTGAGTTGCGCGGTGTTGTCCTGGACGCTTGGGTTGCCCCGGCGCCCGCGGGCGGATAGGTTTCGCGCATGGCCGATCAAACACTGACCGTCGTCAACGAGGTCCCACGATCAAGCGCGATCATCCACGCCCCACCGAAGGGAAAGATGGCCTTCAGTGGTGACGGACCCGATCGTCTGCTGTGCGGTGGCTGCGCCATCGTGCTGGCGGAAGGCGTCAGCGACGGGCAACTCTTTGGTGTGTTCATCGAGTGCCCGGAGTGCGGGACGCTGAACGACGTCAACTCCTGAGACCGCCGCTCAGTCGTAATGCGGCGTCGGCGGGATGGGGGCGCCGTAGCGCACGGCGTCGACGACCGCCTGGGCGTCTTCGGCGCGGTACTCCTCGCCGTACACCGCTCCGTGACGGCGGGGCGCCTCCATCACCGCGCATGTATCCGTGCCGCCGAGGTCGATCGGTAGGTAACCCATGCCCTCGATCAGGCCGGCGACGATGGCCTTGGCGTCGCGGTCGTCGCCGCAGATCCACTGGACGACTCGATCGCCGTCGTCGCGCGTGGCTGCCTGCTCCTGGAAGCGGGACGTGAGCGTGTTGAACGACTTGACGTAGCGGGCTCCGGGCATTCGTCCGGCATTGAACGACGCGGCGGTCTGCCCGGCCACGGGCATCGGGCCCGAGCCGAACTGGTTGGTGGTGTCGATCACCACCTTGCCACTCAGATCGCCGGCCTGGGCGAGCGCCTCGGGGACGGCGCCCCACGGCACCGACAGAATCACGACCTCGCCGAACGCGACCGCGTCGGCGGCCGTACCGACCGAGGCGCGGTCGCCGAGCTCGGACGCGATCTCCTCGAGCTTGGATTGGTCACGGGCGAACGACAGCATGACCTCGTGTCCGGCCTTCACGGCCTGACGGGCGCAGTTGCCGCCGATGCGCCCGGCGCCGATGACTCCGATCTTCATGGTCACACCCCCAGCGCCTCGATCACCATCTGCGCCACCCTCCGGCCGGAATACTGCTGCTGGCCCGTGATGAGCGGGCCGTCGCGCACGGCATAGGCCTTGAACAGGCCGCCCTGTACTCGCTCATGGATTCTCCTCTCGGTCGTTCCATAATTTAGTTTGTCCCCAAACTAACACATCCGAGTTTGGGTCTATCCTCGCGCCATGGCGCCGGGACGGTCCGATTCCTTTCACGTCCGCGCTGCGCGTGAGGAGGTCCTCATCGAGGACTCCATCGCGCGGGTGCTCGCCGGCTGGCGAGCGGCGAGACCCGAGCTCCCGGTCGAACCGATCGCGGTGCTCGCGCGGCTCGCTCGCTTGCAGGCGCAGCTGGCGCCGAGGCTCGAGGCCGTGTTCGCCCGCTTCGAGCTGCACAGCGCGGACTTCGCGGTGCTCGCCACGCTCGTGCGTCTGGCCGCCGAGAGCGTGCCGCAGCGTCGCCTCGGGGCGGAGCTCGGGCTGTCCGCCGCGACGATCAGCCTCCGGGTCGACCGGTTGGTGCGGCGAGGGCTCGTCGAGCGCCGGCCCGATCCCGACGACGGCCGGGGAACCCTGATATTGCTGACCGCCAGCGGTCGCGAGCTGTTCGAGGCGTGCGCGCCCGAGCACCTCGCCAACGCGCGCGAGCTGCTCGCGGGGCTGACTGAACTGGAGCGCGATCAGCTGGGGGACCTGCTCGGCAAACTGCTCTACACGCTTGAGGACGTCGAGCCGGACCTCAGCCTCGCGCCCGGGCTTGGGCTGGTTGTCGACGGCGCGCCCGTAGCGCTCGAGATGCGCAGGGCGGTGGGCCTCCCGCCCGTCGCCGGCCTGCTGGTGCGCCACGTCGATCCCGCGGGCCTCGCCGCGGCCGGTGGCATCCGCCCCGGTGACCTGCTCACGTCCGCCGACCGGCGCCCATTGCGAAGCTCCCACGACCTCAACCTGGCCCTCCTGCGGTCCCGCGGCCGGCGCCGCTCGGTCACGCTCGAGGTCACCCGCGGGGCTGAGCCGATCCGCCTTCGCCTCCAGTCGCTCCGTGACGCGTGAGAGGATCGCCGCCATGAGCAGGTTCGAAGGCTTCGGCCCCGACGTACAGATGTGGTTCGAGGGGCTCGAGGCAAACAACAGCAAGGACTACTTCGCCGCCGGCCGCGACTTCTACGAGGAGTCGATCCGGGACCAGATGGCGGCGCTGTTGGGCGAGCTCAGCGAGAAGTTCGGCGGGGAGGTGAAGATGTTCCGCCAGAACCGGGACATCCGCTTCTCGCCCGACAAGTCGCCGTACAAGACCAACACCTACGGTGTCCTGTACGGGGCAGGCGTCGCCGCACACGGGCTGTACGCGTCAATCTCCGCGCGCGGCCTTGTCGCCGGCAGCGGCTACCACGCGATGGCGCGCGATCAGCTCGACCGCTACCGCGAGGCCGTCGCCGGCGACGAGCACGGAGCGGAGCTGAGCAAGCTGACCGTGAAGGCCGAGAAGGCCGGCCTAGAGCTGTGGGGCGAAAGCCTGGCGACTACCCCGCGCGGCTACCGCAAGGACCACCCCCGGATCATGCTCCTGCGCCGCAAGCGCCTCACGCTCGGCTCGATGGTTGGGTTCGGGGCCCGGATCGGACGCGCCGATGGACTGAGGTTCGTTACCAAGACGTGGCGCGCGGCGGCGCCGGTGACCGCCTGGCTCGACGAGTACGTGGGCCCGACGACGTTGCCCGTGCAGCGGCGGCCAAGCAGGCGGTGACGCATGAAAGTGACCGGCGTCGAGACGTTCCCGATCGCAGTCCCGCCCGAGCAGCCCGGCGGGCCGTACTGGATGTTCCTGCGCCTGGACACCGACGAGGGGATCTCGGGGTACGGCGAGCTGATGTTCGGGCCGCTCGGGTTCAGGTGGCCGGTCGTCGGCGCCATGGTCGAGGACATCGTCGACCAGGCTGTGGTCGGCCACGACCCCTACAACGCCGAGCAGTTGTACGACTCGATCTACGGGCGCGCCGGCTACAGCCACACACCCGAGAAGGCGAAGCTCGCGATCGTGAGCGCCCTGGACATGGCCTGCTGGGATATCGTCGGCAAGCATCTCGGCCAACCGGTCCATCGCCTGCTCGGAGGGCGGGTGCGCGACACGGTGCGGACGTACACCTACATGTACGCGGGGACGGACGAGGCCAACCTCGATCGCAGTCTGCGAGAGCTGTGGCTCGATCCCGAGCACGCCGCGCAGCGCGCGCGCCACTACGTCGACCTCGGCTTCACGGCGATCAAGCTCGATCCGTTCGCGCTCAGCATCAGCGACGATCAGGCGCTCGGCCAGACCGTTCCGATTCAGTTCACGATGAGCGCGCTCTCGACCGCGGAGGCCGTTATCGGCGCGGTTCGGGAGGAGATCGGCGACGCCGCCGACATCCTCATCGGCACGCATGGCCAGATGACACCCGCCTCGGCGATCCGCTTCGCCAGGCGTGTCGAGCGGTACGACCCGCTGTGGTTGGAGGAGCCCGTCCCTCCCGAGAACATGGTCGCGCTCGCCGAGGTCGCGCGGGCGACGAGCATCCCCATCACTGCCGGCGAGCGGATCGTCTCGAAGTACGAGTACGCGCGTCTCCTCCAGCACAGCGCCGCGGCGATCTTCAACTTCGACGTCGGCCTGGTCGGTGGCATCACGGAGTCGCGGAAGATCGCCACGATGGCGGAGTCGCATTACGTCCAGATATCGCCGCACGTCTACGGCGGCCCGCTGATCTCGGCGGCATCGGTCCAGCTGTCGCTCTGCTCCCAGAACTTCCTGATCATGGAAGGCCTCGAGCGCTTCGACGGTCTCTACGACCAGCTCACCGACCCGCCGTTCACCTGGCGCAACGGCTTCATCATCCCGTCCGAGCAGCCCGGCCTCGGGTACGACCTGCGCGAGGACGTGGCCCGCGGTCTGCGCCCGGACGGTCCCGGACCGAGCCAGATTCGGGTCTATTAGAGTCCGGTCAGGTACCGGAGGGTGCGGGACCCGAGGACCGGCGCGGACTCTCCGAGCGGCACGGAGCGCTTCTTAACGTAAGCGTCCTTGAGCTACGGGCCGCGGGTGCCGATGTGCGCAAGCATGATGGAGCCCGGCGAGGCCCTCCAGGCGTTGAAGCCGGCCGCCTTCGTTCAGCCGGTTTCGGAGGTCTCGCACACCGCTGAGGAGAGGAGAGGCACGCTCGAGGGCGCCCGCCTGGCCTTCGGCGCGACGCTCGGTACGAGGCTGCTCGTGTGGGCCGCGGCGATGGCGACGATCGCGATCTTCGGCGAGAACACGGTCGCGTGGCACGTGCTCGATCCCTCGGGGGTCACGCCCGCGATGCATTCCGGCGTCCTGAACGCGTTCCTCGCGCCGGCGGCGCGCTGGGACAGCGTCTGGTATCTGCTGATCGCGGCCCACGGTTACTTCAACCCCGCGTCCACGAACTTCTTCCCGCTCTATCCGCTGCTCATCGGTGTCGGGGACCGGCTGTTCGACAATCCCATCCTTGTCGGAGTCGCGATCTCGCTCGGCTGCACGGTCGCGGCGCTGACGCTCCTATATCGCCTCGCGCTACTCGATCTGGACAGGCCGACGGCGCGGATGACGGTGCTACTGGTGTCGGTCTTTCCGGCATCGCTGTTCCTGTCCGCGGTGTATCCGACCTCGCTGTTCCTGCTGCTGTCGATCGCCGCGATCTATGCCGCACGCCGCGACCGATGGGCCCTGGCAGGACTGTGCGGCGGCCTCGCGTCCGCAACGCGTTCGAACGGAATCGTGTTGATCGTGCCACTGGCGCTCCTGTACTTCTACGGTCCGCGCGGCCGCGCGCCGCACCATCAGCCGACGGGCGCGTGGTGGCGACCGCGGTTTTCGATCCACCGCGATGTCGCGTGGCTCGCGCTCGTGCCGACCGGACTGGCCATGTACCTCGGCTACCTCCTGTTCGCGCACGGAGCTCCGCTGGCGCCGTTCCACGCCGCCGGTGTGGACTGGGGTCACAGCTTCGACCCACCGTTCGCCGCGGTCTTCAAGGCTCTCGCCGAGGTGCCCGGCGACCTCCGGGCCATACTCGCCCGCACGGGTACGCCGATCGGACCGGGTGACCCGATCAGCTGGCAGTCCCGCGACTTGATCGACGTCGTGGTCGCCGCCGTCGCGGTTGGGGCGCTCGCGCTCGCGTGGCACCGGGTCCCGCGTGTCTATTCGATCTTCGCGATTGCGCAGCTCGCGCAGATCACGAGCTTCCCAACCAAGACGGAGCCAATGATCGGCCTGCCTCGATACCTGCTGCCGATCTTCCCGCTGTTCATGGGTGGGGGCGCGTATCTGGCCGAGCGCCGCACGGCGGCCCGGATCACGCTCGTGGCGTCGGCCGGGCTGCTCGTGCTGTTCAGCGCCCTGTGGGGCTACTGGGCGCTCGTGCCCTGATCCGCGCTTCTCGGGTTGCCACGCACTGGCCGATGTGGAAGGATGCGGCCGCCCTGCCCGCGGGGTCTCGGAGTTACCCGGCGGCCGAAGTAGATGAGAGGAGAGGAGGAACATGCCGAGACGATT
>Ga0070765_100000564_pt1 | contig 22364 bp, 16 predicted proteins | sample HubBroMetageWFT5_FD_71516 | JGI IMG/M metagenome (GOLD analysis project Ga0070765, IMG submission 71516) | Warmed and freeze-thawed soil microbial communities from the Hubbard Brook experimental Forest, New Hampshire - Hubbard Brook CCASE Soil... | ecosystem: Environmental > Terrestrial > Soil... | reverse complement strand
TCATAGTACGGCCTCCAGTGCGGTGAATGTGTCACCGCCGTGGGATGGTGCAACTCCGGCGCCAAAATCCTGCAAGAAAACGAAACTTCCCGTGATTCAAGAGGTTGGGGGAAAAGCAGAGAAGGCCTCAGGTCTGTCAGGGAATGCAAATTCGACACACCCGTGGAAATTCGCCGTACGAGGAACGCTCTAAAAATAATGCCTTAGAGTGACAATAGGTGACTCTTCAGGAAGAACTCATTTCTGACGCGCGTTCAGCTCTTCGAGTTTTCGCTTTAACTCTTCAAGCTTTTGCCCAGCCTCGCCCAGCTTTCCTCCCGCGGTTAGCCGCTGGTAGTCGGCGAGATCTTTGGCCGCTCCCGCAATGAGCGCGTTCAGATCCGCCACGGGCTTGGGCGCGGAGGCCGACGCTACTGCGCTTCGTTCCGCTGCCACCGGGTTAGTTGTGCCGCTTAGCGACGACACCTCTCCTCCAAAGAGAGCCCTCATCGCCGAGTCGAACGTAGGTCCGTAGGCAAGCCGGTCTTGCAGTGCGAGGACCACCAGACGCAACTCCGGCATAGGACTGCGCTCAGCCTGTAGATAAATCGGTTCCGCATACAGCAGCGCGTGCCCGCAGGGAATCACCAGCAGAGTCCCTCGCCGCACGTGGGAACCCTGCTGATTCCACAACGTCAATTGTCCCGATAGCTGCGCGTTCTGATCGATTCGCGCTTCGATTTGCAGAGGACCGTCGACGAGCTTCGTTTTTGGAAAATCGTAGACGATTGATGTGCCGTATTTATCGCCGTCGCTTCGCCCAGCGATCCAGCCAATCAGATTGTTCCGGTTCGCTGGCGTGAACGGCAGAATCTCCACGAACTCGACCGCAGCTTCGCCCGGCAGTTTCATCAGCACGAAGTTCGGCTCCATGCCTTGGGTCTTCTGCTGACCGGACTCGTCCATGCCAACTTCCGAAGCGACGGTCCACAGGTCCTCACGGTTATAGAACACCTGCGGATCGGTCATGTGATAGAGGCCGTATACGGCCGCCTGTAGTTTGAGCAACAACTCTGGATAGCGCACGTGTTTGCGCAGGTCCGGCGGCATGGATGCTGCATCCTTGAACAAAACGGGAAAAATCCCGCGATACGCCGTGATGATCGGATCCTGCGGATCAAACACGTAGAACGTCGTGGTCCCGTCGTAGGCGTCGACGACTACCTTAACGCTATTTCGCATGTAGTTAACGGGAGTGTTGCCGAGAGCATAGTGGCTCGAATACGGATAGCTGTCTGACGTCGTAAACGCGTCCATAATCCACGACAATCGGCCATCGTCGCCGACAACGACATATGGATCCGAATCGTAAGTGAGGAACGGTGCGAGCGCTGCCACACGATCGCGCACGTTGCGACGCATCAGCAACCGGCTCTGCGCATTGATATCGTCGCTAAACGGAAGCTTCGTGAGGTCGCCGAGGCCGGCCGCGATGAGGAGCCGGCGAAAGAAACCGCCGAGCAAGATGCCGCCGTCGCCCTGGTAAGACGTCAAACTGTTCGTCTGGCCCTGCGGGTAGTTGAATTCCTGTTGCCGCGTCTTGACGTAGACGTCGGTATTCGTGAGCTCGCCGAAATAGATTTCCGGGCGCTTTACGACGATGTTCTGCACGGTGCTCTGAATAGGCATATTACTTAGAATCAGAGTTGGCAGCCCCTCCGTCGTGAAGCCATTCACTGGGTTCATGGTGATGCCGTAGCCATGCGTGTAAATAAGTTTTTCGTTGATCCAATTGCGGCTGCTCTCCGGCAGCTTGTCGACGTTTAGTTCGCGTGGGGCGAGCATCACCTGACGCATGGTGCCGTTGATTTCATATCGATCGATATCGATATCGGGGAAGTCGTAGTAGGTGCGGATTTCCTGAATCTGACGCAGCGTGTCCTGGAGCGCGCGCCAGTCCCACAGCCGAATGTTTTGGAGAGTAGCCTGATTGTTTGCCGGATCGGCCGACTCGACGGTCGTCTCAGCCGGAAATTCACGTTGCGCGAGGCGGTCCAATCCATAGGCCTGCCGCGTCAGGTCAATATTATGGGCAATGTAGGGGCGCTCGCGAACCAGTTCGTTGGGCTTCACGATAAAGCTGCTGATGTACCAGCCGGCTATTTGAAGGACGAGATAACAAGCCGCGGCCGGAGCGACTGTTGCGACCAGCCAGCGCACGCGTGGCGCCGTCACGACATTTATGGCTGCAATCGCAGCACCGAGAACAAGCGCGGCGCACACGGCGAGCATGCCCGGAAGCATGACGTGCGCATCCGTGTAGGTCACCCCGGAAAAGATCGTGTGTTCGTCGAACAACCGCTCGAATCGGGCGATATACGCGCGCATCGCGAGAGTCAGCAACAGGAAAGCAAACGCAATCGAGAACCCGCGCCACGACAGTGAGATATACCTGAATCGGCTTCCCCCGAGCATTCGAGCGCCGCCAGTAACGAAAATAAAGAAAACCGCGATTACACAGGCAATCACTGCCAGCGTCAAAAGCCAGCCCGTGATGAGCTGCCATGCGGGCAAAGTGAAAAGATAAAAGTTGATCGCCTTGCCAAAGATCGGATCTACAGGGCCACCGGGTGTGCGTGGCGTGTACCAATACAGCGCGAATGTCGGCCACTCCATCATGACGCTGGCGGCCGTTACGGCGGCGATGAAGAGGGAGACCACGGCGCCGACGATTCGCAGGATGCGCGCGACTGGTAGCTTCAACAGTTGCCCACCGATGACGATCGTGTGCTCATCCGGCAAATCGGACCGATACGCACGCTTCAGCGCCAGGATCCATCCATACAGAAAGAGAAATGTGAGAGCAAAGAATACCGCAAAGACCACCCACTGAAGCGCGAGTGTTTTCCGGAACACTTCGCCGTAACCGAGCGACCCGAACCAAAGGGCGTCGACGTAATACGATAACGCCGTCCGGCTGCTGAAAATTACGACGGCAAGGATAGCAAGAATAAGGTAAAACAGGCGGCGATGGCGCCGCCGGGGTTGTTGCCAGTCGATTATATCGGGCGTGAGCCTACCCTGCTTTCTGGAGTGCTTCCGTCTGGAGTACCAATCAAATCAGACTCAATTGTACGCTGTCTGCTATCGTGGCCGTCGACTATCGCCGCTAATTCTTGAATCCTGGTTGAAGTGCGATCTCATGCGCCTGCCTTCGCGAGATGTAACCTCAGCAGGTCCGCCGCAGCGATAAGTGCCTTCTGGATGTGTGCGAGCCCATACCCCCAGCGTATTTCTGCCTGCTCGGGAGTGCTTCCAATCGCTTCCAATTGCAAAACTAAGGAGAACTCCGACGCGCGCACCTCTTCTGCCGGCGCCGCCACGCACAACTTTGCAAACAGTGCATCGGAAGAACTTGTGGCCTTCAGAAGCTCTTGTAGCGTTTGCGATAGCAGGGAATACAAATTGCGGTTGCCATTCAAATCTAGGCGCCGGAAGGCAAGTACAACCTGGCCAGTGCAAGCTCCGTGCGATTCACCTGAACGTCCCGGAAATGCCACGACGGAATCCAGTAGATAGAAAAAAGAGTCACTCCCACTGAGCGCCGCGCGAAAATCGGCAAGAGCCTGAACGATCTTGTTTCTGCCCAGCGGGAAGCCGTCTTTGAGGCGGGCGATTTCGGGTACAACCTCGACTTTCATGCCGAGAAGCTACGCTAAGAGTTGTGCCGCTACAAGCGAAAAGGTTTTGTGGACCCACCTCCAAGGTTTTATCCGCTGCTACGAGTGGCAGTTTGGATGCGACCCTCGAAGAAGACCGGCGCGGTCTGCGTTACTGAGCGTAGAATCGGCTTTGAGGCATGTATGACAACGAACAAAGAGGTCCTCCAGGCGAAGTCCAATCGCGTCCACGCTATCAGGATGAAAGTAGAAGAGTTTGTTTCCGCTGGCGGAGCTCTGAGATCGAAAGAAGCTGCGCCACTCGGTGTGGAGTTATTCGAAGCATTTAGTGACATCTCCACCGAGTTTGGATACAGGATCCTAAAGGACGATAAAGAGAAGTAGCAAGCAGATGAGAACAAGTCCACCGGTGGCAGTGATCGCGGTGCTCGTCCTATCCGCTACTGCTATAGTTGCGCAAGACAAGTCCACGCTTCACGTTCAGTCCATCCACAAAGAAACATCGGAAGAGCACGTTGCGGACAAGGCGTCTGCCGTTCAGTATTTAAAGTTAGTGGGGACGTTCGAGGGAAAGACTTACACCCTTGAGGCCATGGATGCACCGTGCAACGAAGTGTTGGAAGCCGGGAAAGATTATCCTGCCACGCTAACGCAAAAAAAGAACGATCTGATCATTGAATCGACGTTCAAGGGAAGACCGCAGAAGATTCGCTGGCGCATTCTGGCGGTGGGAGAAGTTTCCGCCGGTGATTTCAATGGCGGACGGTCTTGTGCCCCCGGACGCATCCCTTCAACAACGGTAGCGGCTTGCACATCCACGGAGTCGTAGACGCGACGGCGATCAGCGAAGGAAACCCCACATTTCTGGATTGCCAAATAATCGGCGATCCTGCCCACGCGCGCTCGTGTGGCTATAAACTGTTGGCATCCATTAACGGTTGCACTGGCGGCCAGTTGGACGGATCGAGCCGGACCCGTACACATCGAGGAGCGCGAATCGTGGACAAGAATCTTCGCACCGCATTACTTGGCCTAGCGTTCTTGGGCTTGCTGGCACTCTCACCCTCTCATTCTGCGGCGCAATCTTCGGGCAAGAGTGACAATTCTACTCATGCAGCCGTGCGCGTCTGGCAAGACACTATCGAACTGCCCACTTACGAAGAAGGCCTGCCGGACGAAAATCCTCCCTTCGATCAATTCGTGACAAATGGCCGCTACAACTATCCGTATACGTCGCGCGAAAATCTCACCAACCACGTTGCGCCCCACCGCTGGCGCTCTCTCAATCTCGAGAATGAGTATCTAAAATGCGTGATTCTACCGGACCTCGGCGGCCATCTGTACCGGTGCCTCGACAAGCGCAACGGCGCAGACCTCTTCTACGCGAACCCCTCCTTGAAGTTTGCGCGCATTGCCTACCGGGGGGTGTGGGCCGCGTACGGAATCGAATTCAATTTCCCGGTTTCACACAACTGGATGACTACTTCTCCGGTCGATTTTTCTACCTCGACTGCTCCCGATGGCACGGCATCAGTCTGGGTGCGCAACATCGACCGCGTCTACGGAATGGAATGGTGCGTGGAATTGGCGCTCCATCCTGGCCAGGCGGTATTGGAACAGAAAACCACGCTCTACAATCCCGGCCGAGCCCGGCACCGTTTTTACTGGTGGACGAATGCGGGCGTGCAGGTCTGGGATGACTCCCGCTTGATCTACCCACAAGAATTCAGCATGACTCACGGATTCACCGATCTGGATACGTGGCCGGTCGATCGTACTGGCGTCGATTTGAGTGTTGTTGGAAATCACAAATACGGTGCGGTTTCCCGTTTCAGTTTCGCGAGCAACGAGCCTTACATGGCGGTCTACCATCCCAAAACCAATGCTGGCGTGGTGCACTATGCTACGCGCACCGATCTGCCGTCGAAGAAAGTTTTCTCCTGGGGCAGCGATGCGGAGGGTTTGCAATGGCGCGAGGCACTCTCTGATAACCACAGCGCCTACGTTGAGATTCAGGCGGGGCTCTTCCGCGATCAAGAGACGTACGGCTTTCTGGACCCGCAGCAGGCTATCCATTTCACGGAATATTGGATACCGATCCGTGAACTAGGAGGAGTAAGCCGCGCGAATCCAAACGCGGTGCTGAATCTTACGCGCACGCCATCTGATAAGCCGAATGCGATTTTGCTGGCTGTCGCGGTCAATGTCACCAAAGACTACCGCAATGCAAAATTGGAACTTCGCGACGCTTCACAAGTGATTGCCACGGAAAACGTTTCGCTGACGCCAAGCCTCACCTACCAAAAGCAATTCTCGAATCTCCCGGCAGAAAAAACGTATTCCATCGCTCTAATAAATGAATCGGGGAAGACGATTCTTGCGCACACCGAAGGGAAATACGATTTCCTGCCGAGAGCTGAAGTGCCGAAGGCGTTGCCACCGGCTTATGTCTATCCACCTGCCGAGCAGCGCACCGAGAGCGATTTTCTGCAACTGGGCGACGAACAAGAGCGAAATGGAATGGTGCTGGATGCACTGTCAACCTATCACGAAGGGCTGAAGCGTTTTTCTGCAAGCGTGGCTTTGCATCGAGCCGTGGGCCGCCTAGACGTCGGGCTGAAACGTTACACGGAGGGAATTGAGCAGCTTTCCCCTGCGCTGATACGCGTCAGTAACGACAAGGAAGCTTTCTACTACATGGGAATTGCCCACGCCGCAACCGGAGAAGACGAGAAGTCGCGCCGCGCATTCGAAGTTAGCGTGCAGTACGGAACTTTTCGCGCTCCATCGCTCTATGAATTGGCGGCGCTCGATGCGCGTAAAGGCGAATTACAGAAGGTGCACGAAAAGCTTGCGGCAGCCTACACGGAATTTCCCGATGCGATGCTCGCCAGCGACATGGATCTCGCGGTGCTGCGCCTGTTGGGCGACACGAAAACCGCCGAACAACATGCAGCAACTCTGCGCCTCGCCGATCCGGCAAATTCCTTTCTCCGTTACGAGTCGACCCGTTTGGGTCAGAAGGACGATGCTCTTTGGCAACACCTCGCCGCTGATCCGGAAAGAATCCTGGAAATCGCAGTTCAGTACATGCATTTCGGCTTTTGCAACGAAGCGGTTGAACTTCTCGCGCGGCAATACCCGTCCGGCGCGGGAGTAATCAGCGAACCAGGCATGCCCAGTCCGGAAAAGTACCCACTGATCGCCTACTACCGTGCCTATTGCCGCGAGATGCTGCATCAAGACGCCAACGCCGATTTCCTCGCTGCTTCTAGGATGCCAACGACCTTCGTATTTCCAAACCGCCCCGAATCCGTGGATGTGCTCAAGCGAGCCATTTCCGTGAATCCCAAAGACGCCAATGCACACGCGCTGCTGGGCTCGCTGTTCATGTCCAGCGGTATGCAAGACGCCGCAATGAGTGAGTGGAACGAGGCCCGCGAATTGAATCCGGCGATTCCCGCGCTGTTGCGAAATATGGGTTTTGCTGTGCTCTATGCAAAACAGTCTCCCGAGCGCGCGATTCAGCTATTCACGGAAGGAACCAAGTCCGATCCTCAAAATGCCGAAGTCTATCTGGGACTGGAACGCGCGCTGCGGGAAGCAGGGCGTTCTCCTGAGGAACGCGCCGCTGCTCTCCAGAAATTTCCTGGGCCGAATCCACCGGCGACCCTGATCTTTCGACTCGCGCGCGATCTGGCGGATGCGGGACGCTACGAAGAAGCGCAAAGGGAACTGGCGACGCGCTTCATCTCGCTCGAAGAGGGAGGTGCCAGCCAGATGGATGTGTTTTTGGAAATTAAGCTGAAACAAGCACGAGCGCTCGTGGCGCAGCAGAAGTGCGCAGAGGCCCGCACCCTAATCCAGCATCTTAGCAGCGATCCGGTGCCCCAGCTCTTACTGACAAAGGATGAGTTAGCCCTCGCACTGCAATCTCCACGCATGGCAAAAAGAACCGCAGACGTGCTAGCACCCTGCCTGAAGTGACCGTGTGGTTGCGACTTTCAACTAACCGCCGTGTAAGGTAGATCTTTCATTTCGGGAGAATAATCAACGTAGGCGATGCACACTCACAAAACGCCAAGTCTTGTTTTTACAGCGACTTAGCCCATCTTTTTTGTGGAAATGCACTTGCGGTAGATCAAATGGGGGTTGAAAGAAAAGCAATTCAACCTTATATATAGTTGGAGTTGGCGACGCAAGGGTTAGCCCGAGTAATCAAGTCCTGTCCGGCTAGTTGGTTCCGGACGAAGCCACGTCCCCTAATCATCTTAGGCACCCGGAAGCAACTCCAATAGAACCCGAGATATACGCCGCCGACGGACGGGGGCATTGGTGTACACGGGTGACGAAGTGAGTCCGGCATAGATGAACGAAAAGCCGACAGAAAAACACCAAGGGCCGCCCTCCAGATGGAGTGATCGCCTCCGGGCTTTACGCAATATCCCTCCGCTTTTCCGGATTGTCTGGAAGTCCGCGCCGAAAGTTGTTACTTCGAGCCTGCTCTTCCGCGTGACTGCCGCATTGATTCCACTTGCCATGCTGGCGGTCACCAAGGTGATCATCGATTCCATTTATGGCTTAACTTCGCAACACAAACCGCTTCCAGGAGTGTTCTGGTGGCTGGTGTTGCTGCAATTTGGCCTTGCGAGCCTGGCAACGATCCTGGCGCGTTTGGTCGATTTCTGCGACGCCGTGCTAGCCGACAAATATACGCGCTACATCAGCACGCAAATCATGGAACACGCTGCGAGCCTTGACCTTGCTTCATATGAGGATTCCGAGTTCTATGACAAGTTGGACCGCGCGCGCGTGCAGGGTACCGACCGCATTGGCATGATTCAGGCAAGTGGCCGGCTGGTGCAGGAAATCATCATGACCGCCAGTCTTGCGGCCAGTATTTTTTTCTACTCGCCGTGGATACTTCTCGCTCTGATTGTTTGTGTGGTGCCGGCGTTTTTGGGTGAAACCCATTTTGCCTTCATTGGGTATTCCCTCAGCTTCCAGCAAACCACCGCGAAACGAGAGATGGAATATCTCCGAGTTTTGGGCGGCAGCAAGGAAGGTGCGAAAGAACTGAAGCTGTTTGGCCTGGCTTCGTACCTGGTGCGTCGTTACACGAACCTTTCGAATGAACTGCACCGCCAGACCGTGGGACTGGCGAAGCGAAGGCTGCTGCTCGGCGCGGCTCTGACGCTTCTTGGCACCATTGGGTACTACGGCACTTACGCGTACGTGATTTATGAAACTGCCCTGGGATTGTTGACCATCGGAACGCTGACCTTTCTGGCTGGAGCGATTGCGGGCGCAAGCTCCAACATTCAAGCGATCTTCTCCACATTCTCCAGCATTGCAGACCAGGCTTTGTTTCTGACGGACCTGCTGGAGTTCTTTTCCGTCAAACCCAAGATTGTTTCCAAGCCCGGCGCGCTGCCGGTGCCGCGGCCGATTACCAAAGGATTCGAATTCAAGAATGTTTCGTTCTCGTATCCAGGGAATCCCAAACCGGTGTTGAGCGATATCAATTTTCATTTGCGGCCTTCCGAACGGATTGCTCTGGTGGGTGAAAACGGTCAAGGGAAGACGACCATCGTAAAGCTTCTGACCAGGCTATACGACGTGACTTCCGGACAGATTTTGCTGGATGGTGTCGATCTGCGCGAATACGACATTGAGGATTTGTGGCGAGAAATAGGCGTTATTTTCCAGGATTTCATGCGCTATGAAATGACCGCTGCGGAAAATATCGCCATCGGAAGAATCGAAGACTTGAACAACTCGTTCCGCATCCGTTCCGCGGCTCTGAAAAGCCTGGCGGACGAAGTTATCCACCAGCTTCCCAAGCGGTATGACCAGGTTTTGGGTTCGCGCTTCGAAGGTGGGATCGAGCTTTCCGGCGGGCAATGGCAAAAGATCGCCCTCGCTCGCGCGTACCTGCGAGACGCACAGTTATTGATCCTGGACGAACCCACCGCGGCCCTCGACGCGCGCTCCGAGCATGAAGTATTCGAGCGCTTTACGGAATTGACGGCAAACAAAATGTCTCTGTTGATCTCTCACCGCTTTTCCACGGTCCGAATGGCAGATCGCATCCTTGTTTTGGAGAATGGCAGGATTGCCGAGGAAGGACCCCACCAGCAGTTGGTGAAGTCCGGCGGACGGTACGCGGAAATGTTTGAGTTACAAGCGGCAAACTACCGGTGAAAGGCTAAGAAAGATCTAAGGAATGGCCACGCCAAATCCACAACCCTCAGACTTGAGGCAAGTACCTGGCTTCCCAACCGAGTCGAAGCTTGGGATGGATAATGTTCAGGTCAAAGTCCCAGCTCCTGAGCGTTCCGAAAGTGCGGATCTGGCGGCGCTGCTTATAAGCGCTCGTCTGGAGGCTCAATCCTGGAAGGCAGCTACGGCTAAGGCAGACCTCGAGCTTCTAGAAACCAAATGGAAATGCGCGGATCAGTCCATCCGGATGGCCTGTGCCCAAGCGCGAAATCTCAAGGGCATTGCATTCCCCGATTCCCGGCGGTTCTTAGAGAACGAAGCCCTGCTGGATACCGCTCTTCGGGAAGCGCACGAGGACCTGCATACGGCTCCGAAGTTGCCGCAGGTGGAAATTCCCGATCTAGGTTGTGTGCCGCGCGCGTATGCCGCAGGAGAAAGCTTCCTTCGAACCGTGAAGTATCAGGTCTCCGCGAATACGCTAGTCACCTTCTTACAGGGTGCAGAAGAGGATTCACCGTTTCAGATGCCCGAGTTGTGGAGCCTGCGACCGCTTATGTTGCTCGCGCTGGTAGAACGTATCGGAGAGATCGCAGGGAAATGCGACGCGGATCAGCACTTCCAACTAAATCAAACCGCACCTGCGAAGACGACTGACGGGATCGGCCTCTCCACGATGCTGCTCTGCCTCAAACATCTCGATGATCTCGATTGGGAAATGATCTTTGAAGAAGTCAGCGTGACCGAGGGAATTTTGCGCCTTGACCCGCTCGAAGCATATACGCGGATGGATCCGGAAAGCCGCGGCCTTTACCGTGGTGCATTGGCGGAATTGGCGGCTCACTCGGAACAAAGCGAACAGGACATTGCGCGTACCGCGGTGGAATTAGCTCGGGGGCCTCATTCGGTTTCTGATGAACGCGCCAGAGATCGTCGATCCCACATTGGCTATTACCTCCTGGGCGAAGGAAGCTCTACTCTCAAACGAGCAATCGGATATAAGCCGTCATTTTTCGATCGGGTACAAGAGACCGTTCTACGTCGGCCGGGTTCTTTTTACTTCACGGGAATCGGGCTGCTGACTCTCGCCGTAGTGGCGCTATTCATCGCCATTCCCGGCTGGAAAGCTCTCCGATGGTACGAGCTGGCGTTCTTTGTGCTTCCCGCCCTGGAATGCGCCGTAGCAACCATGAATATATTGACGACAACGTTGCTTCCGGCGCGGAAGCTTCCCAAGCTCGATTTCACCGGTGAAATACCCAGCGACTGTAAAACCCTGGTCGCGGTGCCCATGCTTTTGGGCAGCGAAGAACAAGTGAAGCACGCAGCAAGGGATCTCGAAATCCGTTATCTGGCGAACCGCGACAAACATTTGTACTTCGCGCTTCTCACGGATCCGCCGGACTCGATGCAGCCGTTCGATGAAAAGGACACCCTGGCCGCGGTTTGCTCGAAACTCATCGAGGGTTTGAACGAAAAATATGCCGGCGACGGAAAGGGATCTTTTTTTCACCTGCACCGGGACCGCTCCTATAACGCTTCTGAGGGAATCTGGATGGGCTGGGAACGGAAGCGCGGGAAGTTGATGGATCTAAACGATCTGCTTCTGGGCAAGGGCGACAATTTTTCGATCCGGATTGGCGATCTGGCGGTTCTTCCCGGAATTCGTTACGTGATTACTCTCGACCTGGATACGCAGTTGCCAAAGGATTCCGCGCGCGTGTTGGCGGGCGCTCTTGCTCACCCGCTTAATCGTGCGGTAATCGATCCGGACAAAAATATCGTTGTTGAAGGCTACGGAATCTTGCAACCTCGAGTCGAAGTCAGCGTCAAATCCAAAAATCGGTCGCGCCTGGCCGGAATTTTTTCGGGAGACGCTGGATTTGACATCTACACACGGGCTGTTTCCGACGTGTATCAGGACCTGTTCGGGGAAGGGATCTTCACGGGAAAAGGGATTTACGAGGTTGAAGCGTTTGAACAAGTTTTGGACCGGCGGTTTCCGAGCAACGCTGTTTTGAGTCACGACCTGATCGAAGGAGCGTATGCGCGCGCGGGTTTGATCTCCGATGCGGAGGTCATCGACGATTATCCTTCGCATGTCAGCGCGTACAGCCGCCGCAAGCATCGCTGGGTGCGAGGCGATTGGCAAATCATTTTGTGGCTGTTTCCACGGGTGCCCAGTCATTCCGGGCAACTGGTTCACAATCCATTGAGTGGCGTCTCTCGTTGGAAGATTGTCGATAACCTCCGCCGCAGCCTCACGGAATTTGCTCTCTTTTTGTTTCTTCTGGCCGGTTGGTTTGTGTTGCCCGGGAACGCGATCTACTGGACGCTGGCGACGCTGGCCACCATGTCGTTTCCTATTTTTCTGCAATCCGCCGTGTCGCTGGTGAGAGTTATCCGCGCGCGCTCCTTGAAGGCCTCCTGGGAAAATATCCTTTCGGACTTCGGCAGTATGCAAGCGACGCTGGTCTTCCGGCTGGCGCTTCTTTTCCACCAAAGCCTGGTAACACTCGACGCTATCGTGCGGACTCTTGTGCGCATGACCCTTACGCGCAAGCGACTGCTGCAATGGGAAACGGCTGCCGACGCCGAAGCGAACACGCGCGCGAAGGATCCCATCGAGGTTTATCTGAATTGGACTCCGTGGCTTTGCTTCATCATTGATCTTGTCGTTGTCGTTCTTCGTCCGTACTCGATTCTGGTTGCCTTGCCGTTTCTGGCTCTCTGGGGCTCGTCGAAAGCAATTTGCGAATGGCTGAACCAGCCGTATTGGACCAGCGGAAACAAGATTCGCAGCGGCGATCGGGGCATGTTGCGCGGCGCGGCATTGCGAACGTGGCGGTTCTTCCGCCAGCTCAGCAACGCGGAAGAGAACTGGCTGATTCCCGATCTCATCCAAGAGGGTAAGGATGCGCTGGTGGCGCACCGCATTTCTCCTACGAACCTCGGATTCCTTTTTAACTCGAGAATCGCCGCATTCGATCTGGGTTGGTCGACGTTAACGGAGTTTGTTGGGGAAACAGAGAGAACTTTCGGCACCGTTGAGCGGATGCCTAAGCATAACGGGCACTTTTTTAATTGGTACGATACGCTCACACTCCAGCCGCTGCCACCCCTCTTGGTATCGACGGTAGATAACGGAAATCTCGTCTGCTGTTTGTGGACGCTGAAGCAGGCTTGTTTCGACATTGCCAAGGAACCGTTATTCCGTAACACGCTTTGGCGGGGCGTCGTCGATCATCTTGAAATCATTCTGGAGCTGCTTGCACAAGATAAGAAAAATAATAATGTTGTGCTCACGGTTGAAGGGCTGCGACTCAAGGTCAGATCGTTCGCGCGGGGGAGCATTGCGGATTGGCCGGACGCCCTTCCGAGCCTCGCCGACTCCGTCAGAGCACTCGAAAAACGGCTTTCGGTCGCGGAAGTTGGAGAGGACATCCGCTGGTGGGTGGGCGAGCTGTTGGCGCGAATCACCGCTCTTCAGGAGTTGGTGAGCGCGTTTGCCCCGTGGTTAATGCCGGAGTTTCGTCAATACCGCCGTCATCTTACGGTCCCGAATGCGTTCAAAGTGGAAGCCCTCAGTTTGCAAACGTTGCCGACGATCCGGGCCTTGCTCGACAAGAAAATCAAGGAAATTCTTGCCAACGATGGAACCGACCCGGAGACACGCACGGCACTGGAACTCTTGCTTTCTTCGCTCACACGATCGGTGGGCACATCGCACGACATCACGGCCAGGCTCCTCGGCATTGCAGCTGCAGCCGAGCACTGCGCGAAGGAAATGGACTTTACTTTTCTCTACAATCCGCTAAAGAAAAACCTTTCTATCGGCTATGACGCAGAAAGGAATTTTCTCCACAATGCCCATTACGATCTACTGGCGTCCGAAGCCCGAGCTGCGGTCTTCGTCGCGATTGCCAAAGGGGAAATTCCTCAGGAGGCCTGGTTCCAATTGGGAAGGCCGCGCAAGATCTACAAAAAGGCCGGTGTGCTGCTTTCCTGGACAGGGACGATGTTTGAATATTTGTTGCCATCGCTCTGGATGAAAAGCTATCCAAATACATTGTTGGAGGAGAGTTCGCAAACGGCCGTCCACGTACAACGAGACTTTGCCACGGCGAAAAATATTCCGTGGGGTATCTCCGAGTCTTCCAGCAGTGCAAGGAACCCTGACAACCATTATCGCTATCACGCATTTGGGCTGCCGAGCCTGGCCTTAAGTCAGCCGGATACGGACGATCTTGTCGTTTCGCCGTATTCCGCGTTTCTCGCCCTATTAGTGGACGCGCCGAACGCCGTGAAGAATCTTGCCGATATGAAAGCGAAAGGATGGCTCGGCGCTTACGGCTTCTACGACGCGTACGACTTTACCCCCTCTAGAATGACTGACGGGCAATCCTGCGAGATGGTGCGTTGTTGGATGGCTCACCATCAGGGAATGATCCTCGTTTCTGCTGCCTCTGTGCTCGGTGATATGTCCATGCAGCGAAGATTCCACGCGGAACCCATGGTGGCCGCCACAGAAAGAATCCTGCAAGAGAAAATTCCGCGAACACCCGCGCTTCAACTAGAGTTGACCGAGGATGAGGCGAAATTTCCGACGCCGCCGTCGAACCCACCACAGCAGGCGCTCCTGGCTGCCGAATAAGACCCGTGCTGGCCATGTTGTTGGCGGTGGATCGATAGATCAGGATGTCTGGGATTTGAATCCGGCGCGTTCCATGCCGCGTTGCGCTTCCGGGTTCTTCATAAATGTTTCCCACACAAAAGAAGTGCGCGAATTCTCTGCCATGACCATCGTAATTCCGGTGTCGATTCCCACCACGTCGGTGTCATACCAGCCGGTCAGCGGGTTGAACGCGTCGACAAAGCCGTATTGTGTCCACCCGTCTTTTCCATAACGATCCTTGATCGTTCGCAGCACGCGCATCGCCGCTTCCGGCAGGAAAGGCAGAGAACCTCCTGCCGCGCAAGGAACAACGCTCCCGTCGATCGGTCCGGTCTCGGGTGGGCCACCCCAGGCGACATATCCCTTCCGTGAGTCCGAAGCCGTGATGCCCCAGAGGTCTTCGCCGTAGTCCGGAAACTGCTTTGACAAGTCCATACAGAAGCGCCGGTGAGCTTCTGTAGCCAGAATCGAATTCTGGAAATAGTCTGCGTAACGATCACGCTTGCCCCGGAAATCAAACCACGCTTGCGAATATTGGTGGATGAACAGGGGGGCGAAGGATCCAATGTATCGGATGCCGTCATACTCAAAAATCGTTCGTTTCCAGGCGTTCCATGCCTCGGCGGGCAACGGATGGGAGTACGATCCCAGTCCAAGGAGGTACATCATCATCATCTCGCTGTAGTCTCCCCAGCGGTACTGCAGAAAGCCGGTTTCAGGCGTCCACCCGTGCGGCAAGATTGGAGTATCTTCCGAGAGCCAATTCCAGTCCACGCGGTTAAGAATTTCGTGCGCCAATTCGCTGATCTCGGTATGAATGAAGTGCTGCCTGCAGGTGAGAACTCCGCAAAGCAGGATGGACGTGTCGATGGAAGAAACTTCGGAATCCCACAGTCTTTCGCCAGTGTTTATGTTGGCAAAGTGATAGAAGAAACCCCGGTGGTTGGGTAATTTCTTCCACAGGAAACGCAAGGTATTCAGAACACGCGCTTCGGCCTCGGGATGGGGCGCATACCCGCGCTTCTCTCCAATACAAATGGCGGTCAGCCCGAAACCCGTAGCGGCAATACTGCCAAGTTCGCTTGCGACGGGGTTGTTGGCGTTACACCGGTCCATTACGATGCCGGTTTCCGGATGGGCTTGTCCCCAAAAATACTTGAAACTGGCCTGTTCCAGTTCTTCCAGAAACGCATCGTCGCTATTGGAGAAAGGCGTCCTGGCTGCGGGCCGTGGCGGCGAGACAGCCTGTTGGCTCCATGCCTGCAAATCAGCCAGCGTTCCTAATCCCAGCACGGGCAAACCTAGCCCGACTCCACCGATCCGTCTTAGCAGACCCCGGCGCGAAAATCTGGCTGGGATTATCTTACTTTTCTCCATTTTCCTTCATTATAGACACTCTCGGAACCCAAAGAAGCAAGTACACTGCTCCGAATGAGGGGCCCGTATCGAATTCGCTATCGTCCTTTGGCAAATACCCAAGCGGGCCTGCCTTGATTTGAAGCGAGGCCAGAGGTACGTTTGGGAACGGCTATGCTGAGCAACCAAAAACTAAGTATTTTGGGTCTCGTGATCGTGGGCCTCGGCGCAATGTTGGTCGCTGGCTCGATTGCGGTTCACCTGCACCGGAAACATCGACCGATTACCATGAGGGGCGCGATCATCAAACAGGATAGCGATTCCCGGAAGGAATCGCCAATCGCCGATGTAGAAGTAAGTTCGGTGGATGGATTGGCAGTGCAAAATGCGAAGTCTGACTTTGCGGGCGCTTTTAGTCTGTCCTTGCGCCCCGGTGTGAAGCTCGGACAGCCCATCCGGCTAGCGTTTCGACATCCTGATTTTCAACCTCTGGATATGAAGGAAACGCTCGCCGATAAATTATACGTAGTGCGGCTGACCCCCGTTCACGGCGAGGCGGAAGCCGCACTCAATCAAGCTGAGGTCATGATTGGAAATGTCATGGTGCGGTATTCGACCGAGACGATGAGAACGGAGAACATCGGCAACGCGGTAAAGACGTTTCAAGTAGTGAATACCAGTAACGTTCCCTGCAACAACCAACCTCCGTGTTCTCCTGACGGGAAATGGAAAGCCGCGATGGCCTCCGCATCTCTCGACGCCGGAGATGGGAATGTGTTCCGGGATGCGCGGGTGTCTTGCATTGCGGGGCCTTGCCCGTTTACCCGGATTGACACCGATGGATTTTCCCCTGGTGGACGCTCCATCAAAGTTTCCGTCGGTAATTGGTCGGACACGGCCACTTTTTTGTTGCAGGCGGAGGTATTTCGTTCGCAACTCGGCAGTACCACTCGGGTGACCTATCCGGTGATTTTTGGCCGCGCGATGAATTTCACGTTGCCGTCGACATCACAGGGTCCCACCATCGAAGCCGATCTGAACGGCACGCTCATAGTGTTTCCGTTAGGGCCTACCCCGCGGTTGAGCTGGGCCAATTGCCAAATTCGAGTGGAAAAAAATCAAACTAAGGATTATCGATGTGAACTCAAGCCAGGATACGGCTTCCGGTGAGAGGGTCTTCGCACGCTCGGCAGGTTTCGCCGCTATCGGATTATTTTGCGGACTTGTCCTCTGGTAGTGCAAAAGCCATGTAAACTCCACCGGAAGCGGACTTCGCGTCTTTTCCACCGCCCGCGGCGATAACAATAAACTGCCGTCCGTTCACTTGATAGGTTGCCGGGGTGGCGTTGCCGGCAAAGGGAAGCGTCGTTTCCCACAGCAATTCTCCTGTTGCCTTGTCGAACGCGCGGAATTTTTTGTCGTAATTCGTGGCCCCAATGAAGAGCAAGCCACCTTTGGTGACAATGGGGCCTCCATAGTTTTCCGTGCCTGTATTCCGCATTCCTTTTTCAGATAATTCCGGATATTCACCGAGCGGGAGTTTCCAGGAATATTCTCCGGTATTTAAATCAATAGCATTCAGTGTGCCCCACGGCGGGACAACAGCTGGATAGCCGTCGGGATCCAAAAATCTGCGATAACCGGTGAGGCGATATTTCATGCCGACAGGAGTGGGACCGGAGCTAACCAGTTCCTTGCTCTCGCCACTGGTCACAAAACTGATCAACGCAAATAATTGATCTTCGCTGAGATTCGGAAAGCCGGGCATGCGGCCTTTGCCTGATTTTACCGTCGCGGCAATCTGCTGTGGCGTAAGGCGATTCCCAGCTTCTGCTAAAGAGGGAACGGTCGGCGGTATTCCCTTCAGATTTTCACCATGGCAACTCGCGCACTGGCTCTGATAAATTCCTCGCCCGCTGTTTCCACCCGTGTTTTCCGCCAGCGCGCCGGTCCAGGCAATGTCATTCGCATTGATATAAATAATGGCGGTTTCCGGATCCACCGCGGCGCCGCCCCATTCCGCGCCACCGTCGAAGCCGGGGAAGATGACTGTGTCTTTTCCAACGGTGAACGGTACGAACTGGCCCTCGCCGCGAAATTTCCGGAAATGTTCGACCGCCCACTGATGGCCCTCCGGCGTCCGATTGGTTAGAAGATCCTCTGTCAGGAGTTGCCGCGAAAAAGGCGCAGGGCGTGTTGGCAACGACTGTTCGGATGCAGCCACTTCGCCGGGCATATCGCTGGAGGGATATTTACGACTTTCGATCGGGAAAAGTGGTTTTCCGTTGGTGCGATCGAAGAGAAAGACGAAGCCTTGTTTTGAGGTTTGCGCGACAGCTTCAATGTCCTGTCCGTCTCGCTTGACCGTCAACAATACCGGCGGAGCAGGGAAATCGCGATCCCAAAGGTCGTGATGCACCGCCTGAAAATGCCAGATGCGCTCTCCCGTTTCCGCATTCAAGGCCAACAGACAATTGGCGAACAGGTCCGAGCCGAGACGGTCTGCGCCATAAAAATCGAATGCGGCTGAGCCGGTCGGGACATAGATAATCCCACGCTTCACATCGAGCGCCATGCCAGCCCAATTATTCGCTGCGCCACTGGTTTTCCAGGCATCCTTCGGCCAGGTTTCATAGCCGAATTCGCCGGGCCGGGGAATGGTATGAAAGCCCCAGCGAAGGTTTCCCGTGTGCACGTCGAAGGCTCGAACGTCACCCGGTGGCGCCGGCAGAGACTCCGGATTACGCCCACCAACAATGATCAAGTCTTTGTACACAATCCCCGGGCTGGTCAGATAAATGGATTGTGCCGAAGCCGGTTCACGGCCTAGATTTTCGCGAAGATCGACGCGGCCCTGGCTTCCAAAGGACGCGATTGGCTTGCCCGTGGCGGCGTCGAGAGCGTAGAGAAAATTCGAGATGCCCACAAGTACGCGGTTGCCCGCATCGCCGGACCAATAAGCGAGTCCTCGATCCGGCTGTGTGCCACGAACACCGGAGTCGAATTTCCATAACTCTTTGCCCGTGGCCGCGTCCAGTGCGAAAACCTTTTGCGATGGTGTGAGCCCATAAAGAACGCCGCCCACAATAAGAGGGCTCGTTTGCAGGCCCCCAGACTCGCCAGTGTCGTAGCTCCAAGCGACTTTCAGTTGCTTCACGTTGCTGCGATTGATTTCAGCCAGACTCGAGTAATGATTAGCCTCTGGCGCGCCCCCGTAAACCGGCCAATCGTGTCGTTGGTTGTCTTGAACGGCTAGCTGGCCGACATTCGCTTTTTCCGACGTGAGAAAACAAAACAGGGAAGCGCCAACCGCCCACGAAAAAAACATTCGGGTTGTTTTTCTATCGTTCATCATTCCTCACGCGAGGTATCTTCGCTGCAATGGACGGCTCCAAATGCTAGTCGTAATGATAATCCCACCGAAATCAAAAAATAGAAGCCTGCATGCGCTCGTTCGATTTCGACGTGTGAGCAAGAATGAATCGAAGGGCAGGGTTTTGGTTCAAATCGAAACACTATCCGCTTTAACCAAAATCCTTGTTCCGCAAGTCCCATATTTTCCTATGAATCCAGCGCCTTGAAGTTGTCCTTTGGTGTCTCCCTTGCTGGCTAATGTAGCTCAGGACGGGTTTCGATCCGCCCTTTGTGGCTGGAAGATCAGGAAATTGGCAGCCTGTATCTGGAAACGGATCTGGATGACCTCTGGGAAACAAGGAGACACTCCGAGATACTCGCGATTCCTGTTTTTGTCGGAGTTCTCTCGCTGACCTGTGTGTTGACGTCGGCGCCGCGCGGAATCCGCGCTGCGCGAAAGCGAGGAACTCTTCCGGGCCTCGAACGAGTCCACACCCGTGGGTGTGGTTGTTGAATCGCAGGAAGGTGTTGTTCAGGTGAGCAATCCTGCATTTCGAAAGATGTTCGGATACAGCAACGAGGATATTGCCGGCAAGTCGATTGACCAACTTGTCGCCACAGGCGAACTGAGACAGGAAGCCGAAGCAATTAGCCGCCAGGTCCACTCCGGCTGGTCTTTTCACCGCATCCTGAAACGCACCAGAAAAGATGGATCACTTCTGGATGTGGAAGCGTTTGCCGCGGCTCTCGCCGGGGAAGGCAAGGCCAAAGGGCAGATGGCCATCTATGTCGACATCTCGCGGCGCGTTGAAGGAGAAAGAAACATCCGCGACAGCGAGGAACTATTTCGCACTTTAAGTTCCACCGCACCCATAGGAATTTTTCGCTCCGCTATCGATGCAGGACGAGACACGTTTCCAGCGGCCGGATGGCCGTGTCACTTGGATTTCATGGCAATCTCGCCTGGTTCACGGCCCCGATGGTGCTTTGAGCGGATTTGTGGGGGTGCTTGAAGACATCACCGAGCGCAAAGCTACGGAGCAGCGTCTTTTGGAAGCAAAAACTTCCGCGGAGGCAGCGAACCAAGCCAAGAGTCAGTTCCTGGCGAACATGAGCCATGAGATTCGCACCCCCATGAACGGAATCCTCGGCATGACCGAACTTGCGTTGGAAACTCCTCTGAACAGCGAGCAACGCGATTACCTGGAAATGGTCAAGGGATGCGCGGAGTCTCTGCTGGAAATTATTGAAGATCTCTTGGATTGTCAAAAATAGAGCACGAAAAATTAGATCTGCAATCCATTCCGTTCTCGATTTTAAGTTGCGCGGAAAAAGCATTACAGCCTGTCACCCTCCGCGCCTAACAAAAAGACCTGAAACTCGATTGGTGGGTACGTGGCGATTTGCATGACTCCCTGGAAGGAGATCCCACTCGTCTGCGACAGATTCTGATCAATCTTTTGGGAAATGCCGTTAAATTTACCCAGGGGGCGTGGTCACTCTGGGCATCGAACGCATGGAATCCTCGAATCCTGCGGAAACCACAATAAGATTCCAGGTTCGCGATACCGGCATGGGAATTGCCGACGAGAACCAGGACAAAATCTTCGAAGCCTTTCAGCAATCGGATAGTTCCGTCACCCGCCAATTTGGCGGCACGGGATTGGGTCTCTCCATCTTGGCAAAACTGGTCCGAATAATGGGTCGTGAGATTATCCTGAGTAGCGAACTCGGAAAGGGCAGTTGCTTTTCGTTCACGCTATGTTTCAAAAACCTTCCGACAGGCAGCCTGACAGAAACTGTACCGGAGCAATTTCCGATTCCACCTGGCGTTCGTGTGCTGGTGAACCAAGCCGGTCCGTCGCGAAGCGCTACAAAATAAAATCGACGGCGATCAGGAATTATTCCGCGAGCTCCTGCAAATGTTCCGCATCGATGCCGAGGCAAATTTGAGATTGGCCACGGAATCTCTTAAATGCAGCGATCTGGAAAGCGTTGCTCGCGCCGCCCACACATTGAAAGGCATGTTCAGGAACCTGGCCATGAATGCGCCAGCGGAGCTCGCGTCGACGTTGGAAAATGCGGCAAGAGAAAACAACCTGCAGCAAGCGACCTCGCAGTTGCCGGTACTCGCGAATGCGCTGAGTAAATTAATGCCCGAGGTTGAATCCCAATTGACGGAGGTGCGCGTATGAAGGTTCTGGTCGCGGAGGACGACGCCATGTCGCGAACGCTCCTGAGCCGTACGCTACAACGCGTCGGATACGAAATAATTGCCGTCGAAGACGGTGTGGAAGCGCTGGCGGAACTTATGAAGGAGGACGCCCCGCGCCTGGCTCTTTCTCGACTGCGTGATGCCGCTGAAGGATGGGGTAGAGGTCTGCCGTGAAGTGCGACGTCGCAGCGGCTCCAACTACACCTATTTAATTCTGGTGTCCTCGCGTGAATCGAAGGAGGACATCGTCGCCGGTCTGGAAGCCGGCGCGGACGATTACATTATCAAGCCATGCAACACGGATGAGCTGAAGGCGCGGCTACGAACGGGCTTGAGAATTCTGCAGGTGGAGGACCGTCTTGTCGAGGCTCGGGAAAGCATGTGCTTCCAGGCCACCCACGACGTCCTGACTACTTTGTGGAACCGCGGAGCGATTCTGGAGCTTTTGTCCATGGAACTTGGCCGCTCACGCCGCGAGGGCACTTGCACGGCCGTCATGATGTGCGACATTGACCATTTCAAATCGATCAACGATCGGTTCGGACATGCGGCCGGAGACGATGTGCTCCGCGAGATTTCCAAGCTCTTTCAGAACGCCGTGCGCTCTTACGACATGGTCAGCCGCTATGGTGGGGGGAATTTGTGATCGTTCTTAACCGTTGTAATCCGGATAACGCCGTCTCCCGCGCGGAACAACTTCGCCAGGCGGTTGCCGGCCGGTCGATCACGATCGGTGCCGAAGCTTTGCAAGTCACCATCAGCATCGGGCTGGCCCTGTCTCCCGATTTTAGTAATGGCCAGGCGGAAGAAATCATTCATGAAGCCGACATGGCGCTCTACTCCGCCAAAGAAGGCGGGAGGAATTGTGTACGGACGGCGCGCCCGC
>Ga0070765_100000563_pt1 | contig 22367 bp, 17 predicted proteins | sample HubBroMetageWFT5_FD_71516 | JGI IMG/M metagenome (GOLD analysis project Ga0070765, IMG submission 71516) | Warmed and freeze-thawed soil microbial communities from the Hubbard Brook experimental Forest, New Hampshire - Hubbard Brook CCASE Soil... | ecosystem: Environmental > Terrestrial > Soil... | reverse complement strand
GCAGGGCTACGAGCGGGTCGACGCGGGTGGCGCGGCGCGCGGGGATGTAGCAGGCGAGCAACGCGACCACGACCAGCACGAAGACAACGGATGCGAACGTGAGCGGGTCGGCGGGCCGGACGCCGAAAAGCACGCTTGCAAGGAACCGCGAGAGGCCGAATGCGGCTGCGACGCCGACCAGAACGCCCGCCAGCACAACAAGCATTCCTTCGCGGAGAACGAGATTTAGAATGTCGGTAGGACGCGCGCCCAGAGCCATGCGGATTCCAATCTCATGGGTGCGGCGCGCGATCTGGTAGCTGAGCACGCCATAAATTCCCACAGCGGCCAGAACGAGCGCGAGCCCCGCAAAAATCCCCATCAAAATCATCAGGAAGCGCTGCAGCGCGATCGAATGCGCCAGCACTTTTTCCATTGATTCAATGCGCGCCACCGGCTCCTCCGGATCAACGCCGGCGACGATGTTGCGAATATCGCTATCGAGATTCAATGGCGTGGCGGTCTTGACAATGCAGGTGGAAGCGATCCAGAAATTGGTCATCTGGTTGAAAGAATCGTAGACCTGCGCCTGCGGGACGTAGGCGGTGGCACGCGCAGGTTGGTCGAGGCCAATTTCCTTGATGTCCGCAACCACGCCGACCACCACGCGCGGCTTGTTTTCTCTTTGTGAGCCTTCGCCTGCAAGCAGTGGCTTGCCGATCGCGTTTTCATTCGGCCACATTTTTTGGGCGAGTGCCTGGTTGATCACGGCCACGCGAGCGGAATCGGCGGAATCCGATTCGGCGAATTCGCGCCCGTAGAGCATGGGAATCGAAAGCGTGCGGAAGTACGAGGGACTCACGGAGCGGAATTCGATGCCGAGAATGTCCTGCGTGCTGGAGGAGGCGACTCCCCCGCGATAGACGATTGTGTTCAAGCCGCGCTCAAGCGGCGTCGCCGAAGCGGTGGCAACGGAAACGACGCCGGGAAGATGCTGAACACGTTCAATCACCTGGCGCTGGAAATTCCAGACTTGCGCGGTCTTGTTGTATTTCGCTGCGGTTAGCGACATCTGCGCGGAAAGGACGTTAGTCGCATCAAAGCCGAGCGGGACGCGGTAGAGATGAACGACCGTGGCGATCAGCAGGCCCGCGCCCGTGAGGAGCACGAGCGAGAGCGCGACTTCGCCCGCGACGAGAATGCGGGATAAACGGCGGCCGGGCCCGCCTCCGGAACGTTCGCTGCCTTTTTTCAACGATCCGCTTATGTCTCCGCGCAGCGCGTGGACGGCGGAGGCGGACCCGCACACGATTGCGACGACAAGCGAAACGCCCAGGGTGAAGGCGAGCACGCGCCAGTCGAACGAGAGGTCGTCAATACCGGGCAATTCGATGGGGCTGAGCGAGACGAGCGCGCGAACTCCCCAGGCAGCCAGGGCAAGCCCCGCGGCGGCCGCGACGGCGGCGAAGACGAGCCCTTCGGAAAGGAGCAGGCGGAAAAGCCGGCCGGTGGTAGCGCCAAGCGTGGTGCGAATCGCAATTTCGCGCTGCCGCGAAGTAGCGCGGGAGAGAAACAGGTTTGCGACATTAACGCACGCGATGAGCAGCACGAAGCCGACGGCGCCGAAAAGCACCAGAAGTATCGGCTGGATTTGAATATCAGCCAGAACAGCCTGTTGATACGTGCGGACAAGCGGCTTGAATTTGCTGAAATCGCTGCCCGTGCCGGGATGCGCGCGTTTGTAATCTTCGGCAAGATGCTCGGACTCGGCCTGTGCGGCGGCAATTGTGACGCCGGGCTTGAGGCGCGCGAGCAGAGTGTAATTGGTGCCTTCGTCCTGCGGCTCGGCGGGAAGTTGCAGCGGCATCAGGACGCCGGGATCAGCGCCGGAGGGTTCGGCGGAAACGAAACGAAATGCGGGCGGCAAAACGCCGACAAGCGTGTGGGGGACGCCGTTGAGAACGATCGAGCGGCCGATCGCAGCCGGATCGCCGCCGAAAGCGCTGCGCCACAAACCGTAGCTGATGACGGCAGCTTCCGGGCCGCCCGGACGGTCTTCATTTTCGTCAAAGCCGCGACCCAGGATAGGCTGCATGCCGAGCGCGGAGAAAAACTGGCGGCTCACTTTTGCGCCGCGCACGTGAACCGGGCCGGAATTGCCAACGAGATTGAATCCGCCGAGCGACCCGAAAAAAGCGGCGACGGATTCGAGCGATTCGGAGTGGTCGCGCCAGTAAACGTACTGGCCAGACTCGAGATCGTCGCTGATATCTCCGCTGGGAAATTGCAGGCCAACGGAAACCACTTTTTGCGAGTCGGGGTAGGGAAGCGGGCGAAGGAGAACGGCGTTGACCAGGCTGAAAATGGCGGTGTTGGCGCCGATGCCCAGGGCCAGAGTGAGCACGGCAATCAGGGTGAATCCCGGAGACTTCATCAACATACGAATTGCGTAACGCAGGTCCTGCAGGATTGAATTCATAACGCCCCCAGGAAAACTGAATCGAGATTTGCGCCGCCGAGCTTTCGTCCGCTTCCGAGGTTACGCAGATGATACGCAATTGAGATGCGTAAAGTTCGTGCGCGGTGCGCCAGGCGCGTGCTGCAGCCGCGAGCGGCTATTCGTATCGCAGGGCGATGATCGGATCGACGCGCATGGCGCGGCGCGCCGGGATGTAACACGCGAAAAGCGCAACGCCGATAAGCAGCACCGCGACGCCGAGAAACGTGATCGGGTCGTTCGCGCTGACGGAGAAGAGCAAGCTCGAAAGAAAACGCGAGAGCGCGGCGGCGCCAGCCAGGCCGATGAGGACCCCGAAAAGTGCGATGCGCGCGCCCTGGCCCAGGACAAGGCGCAGAACGTCATGATGTTGCGCCCCAAGCGCCATGCGGATGCCGATTTCCTGCGTGCGCAGTGCCACGCTGTAGGCCATCACGCCGTAAATTCCGATGGCTGCCAGAACCAGGGCGAGAGCGCTGAAGAGGCCGAGTAGAACGAGGGTGAGCCGGCGCGTGGAAATGGAATTATCAACAATCTCGCGCATGGTCTGAATATTGAACACGGGCTGGTCTTTGTCAATTGAAGCGACGGCGGCGTGAATCGCCGAAGTGAGGCTTGCAGGATCCACGGCCGAGCGCACAACGAGGTTCATCCCATTGACCGGCTGCTGGCGGTAGGGAACGTAAACCTCCAGTCGCGCGGGTTTGTCGAGGCCGTAGAGCTTTGTATCGCCGACGACGCCGACGATTGTGACCCATTTTCTGTCCGGGTTCGGGCGCCCCCAAGAGAAGCGCTTGCCGGTAGCGTCTTCATTAGGCCAGAAGCGGCGCGCCATGGTCGAGTTGATCAGTGCGACTTGCGGAGCGGTTTCGTTGTCGGCGTCGGTAAAGGTGCGTCCGCGAAGCAAAGGGATGCCGAGAGCGCTCGTATATGCGGCGCTGATTTCGTGATAGTCGGGATGCGGAAATTCCCCGGGAGTGGGCAGCGGGAAACCTTCGAGAGTGATGTCGGTTCGATTGTGATCGTCCGTGAGCGGCAGCACGGTGCCCACGCCAGCGCTTTCCACGCCGGGAATTGCGCTGACGCGGGTGAGAAGTTGCTGCCAGAAATTTATGATCGCGGGATCTTTCGAATATTGCACGGTGCGCAAGTCCATCCGCATGGCCAGAACGCGGTCAGGCGTGAAGCCCGGGCTGACCTGCATCAGGCGATAAAGGCTCTTCATCATCAGGCCCGCGCCCACTAGAAGAACCAGCGCGAGGGCCGTCTCCGCAATGGCGAGCGCGCCGCGCAAGCGATGCTGACCAGCGCCGGCGGTCGAGCTGCGGCCACCCTCTTTGAGCGTTTCTTGTAGATCGGGTCTCGTGGCTTGCAGCGCGGGAATAATGCCAAAGGCGAAGGCGACCAGCATGACCATCGCGCCCGCAAACAGGAAGACGCTCAGGTCCATACGTACGCCCAACATTTGAAAATAATCCGCGGGCATCAGGTAACTCAAGCCGCTAATCCCCCATGCTCCCATCACGAGGCCGAGCGCTCCTCCAAGAGTCGCGATAAGAAAACTTTCCGTGAGCATCTGGCGGATCACTCGCGCGCGGCCTGCGCCAAATGCGAGGCGCACGGCAATTTCCCTGGCGCGTGCCGCTCCGCGTACCAGGAAAAGATTCGCCACATTTACGCAGGCAATCAGCAGGACGAACACGACTGCTCCGAATAGGACGAGGACCGCCAGGCGCGTGTCTCCGGCGAAAGCCTCGCGAATGGAAATCACGTGCGAGCCCACCGCCGCATCCGATTTGGGGTATTGCGCGGCGAGGCGGGCGGCAATCGTGTCCATTTCGACGGTGGCTTGCGAAAGCGACACGCCCGGGGCCATGCGGCCAATCACGTCCATATCGCCGCGATCGCCGCGGTCGCCTATGTTTGCAACATTGATGCCGATGGGAGCAAGGATGTCGGAGCGATCGAGGAAACGGAAGCTGGCGGGCAGAACTCCCACGATGGTGTAGCTCTTGCCGTCAAGCGCGATGCTACGGCCGAGGACCTGTGGATCGCCGCCGAAATGGGATTGCCACAATTGGTAGCTGAGCATGACGACGAGTTCGGTTCCCTGCTTTTCTTCCGCCGGCAGAAAGTCACGGCCGAGCGCGGGGCGGACGCCGAGGAGCGAAAGAAAATTCGGCGAGACGGCGTAGCCGGAGATGTTTTCGGGCTGAGCGATTCCAGAAAGATTGAAGCTTACGTTTTCGGCGGCGGCCATTTGTGCAAACGAATGGCTCTGCTGGCGCCAGTCGAGAAAATCAAGGTAAGAAACGGAAACGACGCCGACGTGGCGGGCGGTCTCGTTCATGACCGCGAGCTGCGAAGCGTCCTTGAAAGGCAGCGGGCGCAAAAGCACCGCATTGACCACGGAAAAGATCGCGGTATTCGCGCCGATGCCCAGGGCGAGCGTGAGGATGGAGATGACGGCGAAGCCGGGCGCCTTGCGGAGCATCCGCACGGCAAATTTCAAATCTTGAATGAGTGTGTTCATGGCAGCCTCCACCTCAAAATCAAATTACGCGCAACTCGCGCGCGCAGCGAAAAATTATTCATAGCGAAGCGCGACGATAGGATCCACATACATGGCGCGCCGCGCGGGGATGTAACACGCGGCAAGCGCCACAACAACGAGCAGCAGGGCGACGCCCGCGAACGTCAGCGGGTCGGTCGCACTCACTCCGTAGAGCAAGCTGGCCATCAATCGCGTAAGTCCGATTGCCGCGACGAGCCCGATGCCGACGCCGATCATCGCCATCTTGAAACCGTCCCCCAGCACGAGCAGCAGGACCTGCTTTCTCTGTGCGCCCAGGGCAATGCGGATGCCGATTTCACGTGTGCGTTGCCCCGCGAGGTAGGAGATCACGCCGTAGATTCCGATGCTGGAAAGCAATAGCGCCATGGCGGCGAACGAGCCCAGCACGATCGCGGAAAAGCGGCGGTTCGCCGTGGAATCGGCGAGGACTTCGTCCATGGTCTCCGCTTCGTAAACCACCTGCTGGCTATTCACTTTCTGCATGGAGTGACGAATGGACTCGAACACGCCGGCTGGCGGCCCCGCCGTCCGCACCACGGCGCGCATTCCGAAGGGGGCAAGAGACATCACGGAATCGGGCAACTGCATGAATGAAAAATAAAGCTGTGCGTGGAGATGCTCGGTGTCGTCCCTATCGAGCCCCCACTGTTTCACATGGGCCACCACGCCGACCACTTCGGCCGCCACGCTGGCATCGCCCGTCTCAAGGAAAAGGCGCTTGCCGATGGGATTTTCATTCGGGAAATATTGGCGGACGAAGGCGTCGTCAATCACAACAACGAGCGGCGAATGCTCGTCGTCCTGCGCGGAGAGGAAGCGGCCACTGCGCAGGGGAGTCTGCATGATTTTCAGATAGTCCGCATCGACAACGTATTCGAGCGTCCAATTCATGTCGTTGCGCGTCGTCGGTTTCGGGTGTCCATCCAGCCAGAAAAGCCACTCATCATCGCCACTCATTGGGAACGCGCCCCAGCTCATGGAGGCATATTGAACGCCGGGGGTGGAGGCCAGCGTGGCATCCACATTGCGGAACGCGGCGCGGATCGCGGCGGGCGTAGCTTTGCCCATCGAGGGAGGAAGCGAGTAGCCGAAGGTCAACACGTTGCGCGGATTGAATCCGGGATCGATATTCCAGAGTTGCACGAGGCTGCGGAGCATCAGCCCTGCGCCCACCAGAAGCACGAGCGCCATCGCCATTTCCACCACAACGAATATTCCATGCGCGCGCTTCCCCGCGCCGGCGGCGCCGCGTCCGCCCTCTTTCAAAGTTTCCTGCAAATCGGTGCGGGATGTCTTCAGCGCGGGAGCGAGCCCAAAGAGAATACCCGCGAACAACGAGACGCCAACGGTGAAGAGCATCACGCGGTTGTCGAGGCCAACCTCACTGCTGCGTGGAAGAGTGATGGGGAGCGATTGGAGCGCGGCGTGGGTCGCCCAGCTCGCAATCAACAATCCGAGCCCGCCGCCCGCCGCCGCGAGCAGGATGCTTTCGGTGAGCAGCTGGCGGATGATGCGGCCCTGGCCCGCGCCGAGCGCGGAGCGAATGGCGAATTCGCGCGAGCGGCCGCTGGAGCGCGCCAGCAAAAGATTTCCCACGTTGACGCACGCGATCAGTAGCACGAAGCCCACCGCGCCAAGCAGCACCAACAGGATCGGCTGCACGCGGCCCACCATGTCTTGCTTGAACGGGATGAGCGAGGCGCCAATTCCTTTGTCTGATTCGGGGAAGGCGGTGGCCAGATTGCTTGTCACGTGCAGCATATCCGCGCGCGCCTGCTCGATGGAAACGCCCGGTTTCATGCGGCCAATTCCGTGGAAGCCGAGTCCGGCGCCGCGGTCGAAGAGCAGATTATTGGTCCACTGAACCACAGGAGCATAAATGTCGCTGGGCATAAAACTGCCGATCTGGAGATCGAAATTCGACGGAATCACGCCGATGATCGTGAAATCTCTTCCGTCGAGCGTCATGGTCCTGCCGACGATGTCAGGAGCTGAGCCAAATTTGCGTTTCCAAAACCCGGCGCTGATGAGGGCCACGGGGCCTGCGCCAATCTGATCGTCCGAATGCGAGAAGAGCCGGCCGGCCACCGGTTTCACGCCGAGAATCGGAAATAAATCGGCGGTAACAAATTCAGAGTTGACCTGTTCGGCGTCGCCGGTTCCCGTCATATTGAAGGAATTGCTGCGCGAGACGGCCATAGCCGAAAGCGTTTGATTGTTTTTCTGCCAATCGAGGAAATTCGGGTAGGAAATCGAGCCCGTAAGGAAATTCGGCTTGCTCTCGTGCAGCGTGACGAGCTGATCCGGCTGCGGGTAAGGCAAAGGATTCAAGAGCACGCCGTTGACGACTGAAAACAGAGCGGTGTTCGCGCCGATGCCCAGCGCAAGCGTGAGGATTGCCACCACAGTGAAGCCTGGCGTCTTCGCCAGCATGCGAACGCAAAATTTCAGGTCTTGCAGGAGCGTCGTCAAGGCTGCTTCTCCTTCGAGAAAAATTCATTGTGCGTGAACGGCGATGTTTTACTCATATCGCAGCGCGACCATAGGATCCACGCGCGCCGCCCGTCGAGCCGGCATATAACAGGCCAAAAACGCGACCCCAGCCAGCAGAAATGCCACGCCCGCAAAAGTGACTGGATCGCTGGCTTTCACGGCATAAAGTTGGCTCGCCAGCAGGCGATTGAGGCCGAGCGATGTTGCAGCGCCCGCCAGCAAACCCAATCCTGCAAGAATCATCCCTTCGCGGGCTATCAACTGCAGGATGCCGGTCTGCTGCGCGCCAAGAGCCATGCGGATGCCAATTTCGCTGCTGCGTTGCGCCACACCATATGCCATCACGCCATAAATCCCGATTCCCGCCAACAAAAGCGCAAGCGCACCGAAGCCGCCCAGCAGCTCCATCGTAAAGCGCCGCTGCGCCAGCGATTCCGCGAGAAGATCGCTCATCGTAGCGGGACTGGAGAGCGGGACATTCTTGTCCAGAGCGCTGATTTGTGCGCGCACGGAGCGGAATAGCGTCGCGGAGTTCAAACTACTCCGAATCACAAGGGTCGGTGCCCCGAAGGGTTCGAGCGTGTATAGCTCGTAAGCTTGCGGCGTCACCGGCGAATCAACGCCGTATTGACGAACGTCGTTCACAATCCCCACGATAACCGACCAGGGTCGATCGTCGTTGCGTCCACCCAACTGGATTCGCTTGCCGAGCGGATCCTCACCCGGCCACATTTGCCGGGCGGTGGATTCGCTGATGAGTGCAACTGGCGCCGGATTTTCCGCGTCAGCTTCGGTGAAGTCCCGGCCGCGCAGGACTCGTATACCCATCGTGCGAATGTAGTCCGGGCTCACGAAGTACGCGTCCACGCTGGGAACATCCGGATCAGCGATGTGACGGTCTTGAATGTTAAATCCCCTCTGATCCCAGTTCCCCAGAGCGCCGGAAATCGGCAGCACGCTGACGATGGTGACTCCCTGGACTCCAGGGAGAGCGCGAATTCGATCCATTGTCTGCCGTTCCATATGGGCCACCGATTTGTCGTCTTGATACCGCGGCCCGCCAAGCATGAAACTCACCATGGACAAATTCTGCATATTGAAGCCCGGGTCCACGTTCAAAGCGCTCCAGAAACTTTTCAGCAGCAGACCAGACGCGAGCGTCAATACAAAGGCCAGGGCCACTTCAGAGACCACCAGCAAGCTGCGAAAGCGGCTCTTCGCAAATCCCACCATCCCGCGCGCTCCCTGTTGCAAAGCTTCGCGATGATCCACGCGCGAAGCCTGCAGTGCGGGCACGAGACCCATCAGGATTCCCGTTGCCGTGCTGATCGCCAGGGCAAACAGCAAAATAGGAATGTCGAAATGCACTTCATTGAGCCGCGGGATTTGCGCGGGAGCCAGGCTTACAAGAAAGCCCGTTCCCCACGCGGCAAGAAGAATTCCGCCCGCGCCGCCGCACAGGCTGATCAAGACGCTTTCGGTAAGCAGTTGCAGCACGATTCTCGCGCGGCTCGCTCCCAGGGCAGCGCGCAAGGCAACCTCGCGTCGCTTGCCGGCTGCCTTCGTCAGAAATAAATTCGCAATATTCGCGCACGCAATCAGCAGGACGAATGCCGTAGCTCCCAGCAACAGCCAGAGTGACGACTGCACATTCCCCACCCACGTTTCCCGCAACGGCTGCACCAGGACGTATGAATCCTTCGCATAGTCCGCGGGAAATTCGCGGACCAGCTGCGCGGCAATCGAATTCATTTCCGCGCGTGCGTGTCCCACGGTGACGCCATCTTTCAAGCGCGCCAGTGCGCGCAGATGTTGGCAGGAGCGGCACGCATACGGCAAAGAAAGATCGTAGCCGAGAGGCGCCCACACGTCGCGTGGCTTTGCATCATTTGCGAACGAGAGCGATTGAAAATTTTCCGGAAGCACGCCCACAATCTGGTACGGAATTTGATCCAGCAACAGAGTTTGTCCCACGGCGTTTGGATTACCCGCAAATCGGCGAATCCAGAACGCGTGGCTCAGCAGCAGCACCCGCCGCCGGTCCGGGCGATCCTCCTCGGGCAGAAAATTGCGTCCGAGGATAGGCTGGACGCCAAGCGTCGGAAAAAAATCCCGCGATACTCGCAGCCCCAACAAAATTTCCGGCACGTCGCCGCCGGTCATCGTCGGCGAAAAGTCGCGGTAGAGGGCGATTGATTCGAAGGACCGGCTCCGCGTCCGCCAATCCTCCCGCGTTCCGAAGGAAACGTTTGTCGGACGCGCCGAGCTAGGATCGCCCTCGGCCAACGTCACCAGCCGCTCCGGTTGCCGGTAGGGAAGCGAATTCAACAAGACCGCTTTCACGACGCTGAAGATTGCCGTGTTAGCCCCGATGCCCAGCGCAAGCGTGAGGATCGCCACCACAGCGAAGCCTGGCGTCTTCGCCAGCGTCCGCATTGCATATCGCAGATCCTGGAGGAAGATTCCCATCGGCGTTCCTCACTTCGAAAAATGATTTGCGCTGCCGGGCACACTCAATCGTGGATTGATCGGCAGTTGGAATACCAATCTGCAAAGCGCCTAAGTAGTTGGAATTTCTGCACTTAAGGTGAGGGGGCTTGCTGTGATCGCGGTTCGCTGCCCGTTCATGGGAGACCCCGTCGCAAAATCGGGCACCTGCGCGCGCGCCGATTCGGGCTAATGCGGCTTGGAAAGCTCCTCGATGAGCGCGGGAACAATTTCGAAAAGGTCGCCCACGACGCCGTAATCGGCGACCTCGAATATCGGCGCGTTCTGGTCTTTGTTGATGGCGGCGATCGTGCGCGATCCTTTCATCCCAACCACGTGCTGGATCGCGCCGCTGATGCCCAGCGCGAGATAAAGCTTGGGCGCCACAGTCTGCCCGGAGCTGCCGATCTGGCGGTCCATGGGGAGCCAGCCTTCGTCGCAGATGGGGCGTGAAGCGCAAAGTTCGCCGCCGATCGCCTTCGCCAGTTTTTCGGCGAGAGCGATATTTTCCGGCGCCTTGATCCCGCGCCCCACGGAAACCAGAATCGGCGCCTGAGTCAAGTCAACGGCCTGCTTCGCTTCGCGGAAAAGTTCGAGCGGCTTGGTGCGGATCTGCTCGGGTTTCAGTTCGATAGGCACGGATTTTACCGGCGCTTTGCCGCTAGGGTGTTTGGCGACGAGGTCGGCGCGAAATGCTCCGGCCTGAAACGTGGCGATCCACGGCGCGTCTCCCGCGAACACCACATCCGCGTTCGTGCGTCCCTGAAACATCTGGCGCACAAAAATCAGCTGCGAGTTTTCGTAGCGGAAGGCGATGCAGTCGCCAATCATTCCTTTTTTCAGCGACGCGGCCAGCTTCGGCGCGAAATCGCGCACTTGATACGTATGCGGCAGCAGCACGAGATCCGGCTTCGCGCTCTGAATCACCTGGCCGAGCGCGATGGAAAATCCGTCCGGCGTGTACTCCGCCAGCAGGTCGTGTTCGACGAGCAGTACTTCTTCGAGCTGCGTCAGGGCGAGTTCGTCGGCCAGCGCGGCCAAGCCTTTGCCGATTACGACGGCCGCAAGGGAGCCTTTCGTTTGCGCGGCGATTTGCTGCCCGGCGGCGAGAGTCTCAAAGCTGACCTTGCTCCACTTGCCTTCGCGCTGCTCGGTGATAAGAAGAATTTTCATGATCGTTGGATCTTTTGCCGGTTCTCCTCAAACCTCTCTCATCGCCAGGCCTTAAAGAACGCGAGCCTCATGACGCAATTTTTCTACCAGCTTGGCGGCGATTTCCTTCGGTTGCCCGGTAATAAATTCTGTCTTCTTTGTTTTGTGCGGCACGTAAATGCGCACGATCTTCTGTGTCGGCGCGTCTGGCACTCCCAAGGAACTGCGGTCAATCGTCGCAATTTCTTTTTTCTTTGCCGCCATGATGCCTTTCAGTGTGGCGTAGCGCGGCTTATTGATGCCGGATTGAATCGAGAGCACCGCCGGCAACGGCAAGTCGACCCACTGGAACCATCCCGCCTCGAGCTCGCGCTTCAGCCTCATGCGTCCATCCGCAACTTCAATTTGCATGATGATGGTCGCGTGCGGCCGCCCCAGCAATTCCGCAAGCAGCACGCCCGTCTGGCCGAAGCCCTGGTCGTCGCTCTGCAGTCCGGTCAAAATCAAATCGAAATTTTCTTTTTCGATGGCGGCGGCCAGCGAACGCGCTGAGCCAAGCGGATCGAGCTTGTAAAAATCCGCGTCCGCCACATGAATGCCGCGGTCGGCTCCCTTGGCGAGTGCTTCCTTGATGGCCTGCTTCGCGCGTTCCGGACCCATCGAGATAGCCACCACTTCGCCCTGATGCTTTTCCTTCAGGCGCAACGCCTCTTCCAGCGCGTAGCCATCCGGCTCGTTCATTTCGAAGCCGATATCGGACTCGCGAATCCACGCGCCGCTGTCGAGAATGGCGAGAGGAGCGTCCTTGGCGGGCACTTGCTTCACGCATACGCCAATTTTCATCGCGCCCTCTCCGGTTTCGAGATCATCACTTCCCATCCCAGCGTTTGAAAATCAGCGAAGCATTCGTGCCACCGAAGCCAAACGAATTCGAGATGGCGTATTGCACTTCCGCTTTGCGCGCGTGATTCGGAACGTAATCAAGATCGCATTCCGGATCGGGAGTTTCCTGATTGATTGTCGGGGGAAGAATCTGATCGCGCAGCGCGAGTACGCTGATGCCCGCTTCCAGTCCACCCGCGCCGCCCAGCAGATGTCCGGTCATTGACTTGGTCGAGCTGATCGGAATTTTCTTTGCGTAATCGCCAAAGGCGCGCTTCAACGCAGTCGTTTCGATGCAGTCGCCAATCGGCGTGGAGGTGCCGTGCGCATTCACATAACCCACATTCGCCGGAGTAATCTTCGCGTCTTTCATGGCCGCAAGCGTTACGCGATATCCGCCATCGCCGCCTTCGGCAGGCGAGGTGATGTGATAGGCGTCGCCAGACATTCCATAGCCCGCAACCTCGGCGATAATGTTTGCGCCGCGGCCCTGCGCGACCTCAAGCGCTTCGAGAATCAGCATCCCCGAGCCTTCGCCGACCACGAAGCCGTCTCGCCCTGCGTCAAAGGGGCGGCTGGCGCGCGTGGGCTCGTCATTGCGTGTGGAAAGCGCGCGCATGGCTGCGAATCCGCCCACGCTCATGGGAGTGATCGCGGCTTCGGCGCCGCCCGCAAGCATCACGTCTGCATCGCCGCGCTGAATAATCTTGTACGAATCGCCAATCGCATGCGCGGAAGCGGAGCAGGCCGTCGCGGTAGCCGAATTCGGCCCTTTTGCGCCGTAGCGAATCGAAACGTGCCCCGCCGCGAGGTTGACGATGGACGCGGGAATAAAAAAAGGAGAAATCCTGCCCGGGCCGCCCGCCAGATATTTCGAATGCTCGCGCTCAATCACGTCGAACCCGCCGATGCCGGAGCCGATGAATACGCCGGTGGAAGGCGCCGTTTCAGGAGTGATTTCCAGTTTCGACATCTGCACGGCAAAATCCGAAGCGGCCATGGCGAGCTGGATGAACCTGCCCGTCTTCTTCAGTTCTTTTTTCTCGAGCCATTTGAGGGGATCGAAATCGGGAACTTCGCCGGCGATACGGCAATCGAAAGCGGTGGCGTCAAATTGGGTGATCGTGCGGATGCCGCTTTTTCCGGCAAGCAAGTGCCGCCACACCTCTTCCGTTCCAATACCCAACCCGCACACCAGACCAACGCCCGTAACGACAACTCGGCGGTTCAAGGGAGAATTCTCCTGTTCGGAATGGGACGGCCAGCGGACAGCTTACTTGCTTTTGGAATGCTTATCGATGTACTCGACGGCGTCCTTCACCGTGGCAATTTTCTCTGCATCTTCGTCCGGAATTTCGATGCCAAACGCTTCCTCGAAGGCCATCACCAGCTCGACCGTATCGAGCGAGTCGGCGCCCAGGTCGTCCACGAACGAAGCGGTGGGTGTGACTTCGCCTTCGTCCACACCGAGTTGCTCGACAATAATCTGCTTAACGCGTTCTTCGACGCTGGCCATTCTGATTGCTCCTCCGAATTTTCGGCTGTCTCGTGCCCCCGGGAACGTACCATAGGCTGGGGTTATGCGCCAAAATAATCTCCTGATTCTATCCGCGGCATCAAGCCGGGTCAACCTTCCGCGCGCTTTTGGCCCTGTGCAAAAAGCGATTGGATTTGTCGCTCCGAAATCATCCCATATACATCCCGCCGTTGATGTCCAGCACTTGCCCGGTGATGTAGCCGGCTTCGTCGCTCGCAAGAAACACGATGGCTGCCGCGATTTCGCGGTCTTCGCCGAAACGCGCAAGCGGTATCAGCGATTTCATTTTGTCTTTCAAATCCTGCGAGAGCGGATCGGTCATCGGCGTGGAGATAAATCCCGGTGCCACGCAATTCACCGTGATGCTTCGCGACGCCACTTCCACCGCGATCGCCCGCGTCAGCCCCATCAGCCCCGCCTTCGACGCAACGTAATTCGCCTGGCCCGCGTTTCCCGTCTGTGCGACCACGGAAGCGATGTTGATGATCCGCCCTGCGCGAGCCTTCAGCATCGCGCCCAGCGCCTGCTGCGTGCAAAGGTACGCGCCGGTCAGGTTCGTTCGCAGCACCGCCTCCCAATCGTCCAGCTTCATGCGCAGCGCAAGTGTGTCGCGCGTGATCGCGGCATTATTCACCAGGATGTCGAGCTTCCCGAATTTCGCGATGGTCATCTGGAAACCCGTCTTCACTTGCGCCGCGTCGGCTACGTCCATCGGCACCGCCAGAGCTGCGCCGCCCGCGGCTTCGATTTCGCTAACGAGCGATGCAAGTTTGTCCACGCTGCGCGCGGCCACGGCCACTTTTGCGCCCGCCTCCACGAGCGCCAGCGAAGTAGCGCGTCCAATTCCTTGCGACGCACCCGTCACCAGCGCCACTTTATCTTTCAGGGAAAACATGTGGCTAACTTTCCGGCGCTTCGGCGCGCGCCTGTGCGATTTTGTCGAGCGTGGCTTGCAGGCTCGCCGCGTCCTCCACGTTCAGGCCGCGCACGGAGCGGTCAATCTGCCGCAGCAACCCCAGTAAAACTTTGCCCGGCCCCACCTCTACGAACACGGTCACTCCGCTTTCCACCATGTCATGCACGGAATCCAGCCAGCGAACCGGTTGCGTCACCTGACGAATCAGAGCTTCGCGCGCGTCGTCGCCCGAGGTGCCCGCTTCCGCGTCCACATTATTGATTACCGGAAAGCGCAGATCGCTGAACCGCACGGCGCGCAGGTCTGGCTCCAACCGCTTTTGCGCCGGAGCCATCAGGGCACAATGAAACGGCGCGGAAACAGGAAGGATCACCGCGCGTTTCGCCCCACTCTGCGAAGCGATTTCAACCGCGCGCTTCACCGCCGCGGCGTTTCCGGAAATCACGGTCTGCTCGGGAGAATTCATGTTCGCGGGCGAGACCACGTCATTCTCGGCGGCTTTTTTGCAGACTTCCGCCACATCGGAAGGCGAAAGCCCCAGGATTGCCGCCATCGCCCCTTCACCCGTGGGGACAGCCTCCTGCATGTAGAGTCCGCGCTTGCGTACCAGCTTCACCGCATCGGCAAATTCAATCGCGCCAGCAGCAACCAGCGCGGAATATTCGCCCAGGCTGTGTCCCGCGGCGAAATCGGGTTTGATGCCCCGGCTTTCCAGCGCGCGCCATGCGGCTACGGAGGCGGTCAGAATCGCCGGCTGCGTGTTTTCCGTCAGCTTCAGCTCTTCCTCGGAACCCTCAAAGCAGATCTTCGAAATCGAAAATCCCAGCGCCGCGTCCGCCTCTTCGAAAACGGCGCGCGACTCCGGAAAATGTTCCGCCAGGTCGCGGCCCATGCCGGAGTATTGCGAAGCCTGTCCGGGAAACAAAAATGCGAGTGTGGTCATGCGAGAGTGCGGTCCCCTTACCTTTTACCTTTTGTCTTATGCCGAGCCACGCGCGGCGAGGGCGGCGCCGGCGGAAAGCTCCTGTTCGATTTTTTCGTTCACTCCGGCGCGGCACAGTTCGGCGGCCACGCGAATGGCATTCTTGATCGCGGTGGGATTCGACCGGCCGTGGCCGATGATCGTGATGCCACGGACGCCGAGAAGCGGCGCGCCTCCCGTCTCGGAATAATCGGTCCGCTTGCGGAACTCGTCGAAGGCGCGCTTCGAAAGAGCGTAGCCCAGTTGCGACGCAAGGCTGCTCTTGATCGCTTTCTTCAACATGCCGCCGATATGCTCCACAAGCCCTTCGCTGAGTTTCAGCGCCACGTTGCCGATGAAGCCGTCGCAGACGATCACGTCCACGTTGCCGCGAAACACGTCGCGGCCCTCCACGTTGCCCACGAAATTAAGCGAAGTTTGTTTCAAGAGGTTCGCCGCCTCGCGCGTCAGCTCGTTGCCTTTCATTTCCTCTTCGCCGATGGAGAGCAGCGCCACGCGGGGTTTCTTCACGCCCCAGATGGCGCGGAAATAAATTTCGCCCATCACGGCAAACTGCTCGATCTGCGCGGGCTTCGAATCCACGTTCGCGCCCACATCCAGAATCACCGAAACTTTGTCCTTCATGTTCGGGAACGCCGCGGCGAGTGCGGGGCGATCCACCGAAGGAAGAGTGCCTAGCACGAACCGCGCGACGGTCATCACCGCACCCGTGTTTCCCGTGCTCACCAGCCCGTCGGCTTTTCCGTCGCGGACCAGCTTTGCCGCCACGTGAACCGAGCTGTCTTTCTTTCGCCGGAACGCCTGCGAGGGCGAATCGGTCATCGTGATCACTTCCGTCGCGTTCACGATTTCGATTGGCAGCCCGCGCGTTTTGTGGCGATTCAGCTCCTGGCGCACCGCGCTTTCGATGCCGACCAGCACGATGCGCACGTCCAGCTCGCGCGCCGCGAGGATCGCTCCTTCAACTTCCGCACGAGGGGCATGATCGCCGCCCATGGCATCAAGCGCAATGGTGGTCATCTGGGCACCAACTCGGAATGGCAGGCGAGGGAAACTTAGGCCGTCTTGGCCCCGGTGTCAATCACTTCGCGGCCCTTGTAATAGCCGCAGTGCGGACATGCCTGGTGTGGCAGCTTCTTTTGATGGCAATTCGGGCAATCACCCGGATGCAACCGGTGAAGATGATCGTGCGCGCGGCGAGTGCTCGTGCGGCGCTTGGAATGACGTCGCTTTGGATTCGGCATTACTACTCCTCTTGACAGGCCGCGACCTATAGCGGCTGAAATGGAAAGGATTAGTGTAGCGTTTTATTGCTTTTTGAACCAGTCCTGCTTCAATCGAGCGAGGGGGGCGAGCCGGGCTTCCGGGGTGTGCTTCTCGCAGCGGCATTCCTCGTTGTTGAGGTTTGCACCGCAATGGGGGCACAGGCCGCGGCAATCGCTGCGGCAGATAGCCTTCATCGGAAGCGCCAGATTGATCTGCTCGGCCAGCACGTCCGCCAGGAATAATCCGTCGCCTTCGAAAAAGGCGAGCTCGGTGTCGTCTGTATTCAGATGAAATTCATCGCCCTGGGCGATGGACGTCATCGGGCGGTAATAAAGATCGAAATCGCGGCTGATTTCTTCCACCAGAGTATCCAGGCAACGCGCGCATACCATCTCCACGCGGGTGTGCAGGTTGCCGTGGATGCGGATCTGCCCTTCCACGAGTTCGGCGGTGGCGCGCACTTCGAGCGGCTCGATCTGGCGGAACTCGCCCGAATGGAAATCGAGCGTCCCCGGGGAATAGCTCTTCCCGATGCGAGTCTTCCGAAGCCCGAGTTCGTTAACGTCTAGAAACATTGGATTTCCTCGCGTTTTTACCGCGAAACGCCATTATAGGTCCGGTATTCGGCTTGTCAAGGAAGCCATCCGAGCAAGGTTCGTTGTTGGCACCCGATGAATACGAAGCAAACATCACATTACTCCAGCAGCTCGCGGTACTGCCGCAGCAGAAAATGGTCCGTCATGCCGGCGATGTAGTCGCATACCACGCGGTGGCGCGGCTCGCGCTCAGCCAATTCGGCATAGTGCGCGGGCATTTTAGCGGGCTGTTCCATATAGAGAGTGAACAGGGCGTCGAGCGCCAGAACCGAGCGGTCGCGATCCTCCGCAATTTCGGGCCGGGAATAGAGCCGGGCGTAAAGAAACTTTTTCAGCTGCGCGTTCTCCGCGGCTATGGCCGGAGAGAACCCCGCCAGGCGAGTCGGGCGGCGGCGCACGTCGTCCACCGTTTCCACGTCGCTTGCTTCGGCCTGCCGGCGCGTGTTTTCGATCAAGTCCGTGGCGAAGCGATTGAAAATCTGCTTCAGGGCTTCATTGAATTTCAGCTTGTGCAGCCCTTGCGGATGGCGGCGATCCACGTCCGCGAAGGCCGCGTCGAAAACCGGCGCTTCCGCGCGCAGCAAATCGAAATCGAGCAAGCGCGCTTCGAAGGCGTCGTCCAGATCGGCCGTGTTGTAGGCGATTTCGTCGGCCAGGTCGATGAGCTGCGATTCCAGCGGCGGCCGCTGGTCGAGCAGATATTCGGCAAGGTGCTGAAACTCCGCCGCGGAGTAATCGCGCGAATGCTTGATAATTCCTTCGCGCACCTCGAAGGTGAGATTCAGGCCGGGAAAATCAAGATACCGCTGCTCGAATTGCTCGACGATCCGCAGCGCGTGGAGATTGTGGTCGAAGCGCTCGCCATGCTCCCGCATTTTCGCGTCGAGCAGCTTTTCTCCCGCGTGGCCGAATGGCGGGTGGCCAATGTCGTGAACCAGCGCGAGCGCTTCCGCAAGATCCTCATTGAGCTGCAGAGCGCCGGCTACGGTGCGGGCAATCTGCGCCACCTCAAGCGTGTGCGTCAGCCGGTTGCGAAAATGATCGGAAAAGCGCGTGGAGAAAACCTGCGTCTTCGCTTCGAGGCGGCGGAAGGCGCGCGAATGGAGCACGCGGTCGCGATCGCGCGCGTAGTCGTTGCGGTACGGATGCTGAGGCTCGGCGTAGCGCCGCCCGCGGGTCCGTCGCACGTCCATCGCGTAGGTTGCCGGCATTTTCCTCTTTGATTCTAGAGCGATTGCGATTTTTTCGAAACTAATCATAAAATGCGGGGTGGCGATTTACCGCGTATTAGAAAACTCTATCTCTTTTATTTATAGGCACTTACGGGAAATTCTAATCTCTATACCGGGGATTAACCAGATGCACTTCGCCCTCGTGATCGCCTCTGCTCCGGATTCAGTGGGCGATGCATGAATTTCCCATTCGCAATTATATCATGAACTTCAAAACGGAATATTCGCTGCGGGTTCGCGCCGCCGGGGCGGACGGGTCTTAGACCCGCCGCTACCGGCGAGAATAATTTGCGCGCTCGTGATCGGCTTTATCGCTGCTGAGGCTTGATATCCAGGAGCATTCCGGGACTATTCGCTCCGGTTTGAACCTGCGGAACCTGGCCATTCCATTTGGCGATCCAGCGATCGGTGACGGCGAGTTTCTGCCATTCGATAATATTCGGGCTGATGGACGCGGCTCGCACGCGATTCGATTCCGCTTCGCCATTGGCCACGGCAACCTGCGCTTTCGCCTGACCCTCGGCCGCGGCGACCAACTTTGCCGCGTCTGCTTGCGACTGGACGAGCTCGTTTTGCTTTTGAACGGCGATCTGCTGCGCCTGGACTTTGGCGTTGATCGCGTCAATCACGGATTGGGGCGGCCGCGGCGAACCAATGAAACCGAATTGGTCGATGACCACGCCGATGTCGTTCACCTGTTTCTGCAGGTCCTGCCGGGAATTTGCCTCCAGCTCAGATTTCTTTTCGCCCATGATTTCCTGCACCGTGTACTGCGAGCCGGTGCGATTGATGGCGTCGCGCGCGACGTTGCGCAGGAAGCCATGCGTGAATTGCGTGATGTCGTCGTTGCGGAACTTCACATAGAACGCGGGGACCTTGGAGGCATCGAGATGGTAGGAAACGGAAAGATCGCCGTACACGGTGAGGCCATCCTTGGTGTTGAACGACATTTCTTCGTTATTCACCGATCCTTCGTTCGGATCTTTCGTCCACTTCGCTGTTTGCACCGACGTTGGGTATTCCACGATTGTGGAGGAAAGGAAATTATAGAAAACCCAGCCCGTGCGGATGGGCAGGTCTTCCACGCCGCGTTGCGAGCCAGCCAGGTCCACCTTGATTCCCACGCGGCCGGGGCCAATGCGCGTTGCGCATCCGACGAAAAACAGCACGATGACCAGAGGAATTGCCAGAAGTCCATACTTGCGCATCATCTTCTCTCTCCTATCGATTCGGCGGGTTGTGTGGAGTGGTTTTGTGGTGCCAGATCCATCTCATAGCCGCCGGGAAAAGCACAAATACAACGAGGATCAGCCCTACTCCGGCCGCCACCTTGAAATCGCTGGGCTGGTTCAGCAGGTTCATTCCCTGCGTGATCAGATAAATTCCGCCGCAAACCACCAGCACCAAAGCCGCATACACGAAGCTTTCTCTCATCGCCATTCAGGCCTCGCCCCCGTTATAAAGCGCATCGAGCATACTCTATGTTGGCAGGGACGGGTGAGCGCCGCAGTGATTTTGCGGGCCACCGGCAAGGCCTTTTCCCGGCTGTGGGTAGAATTGTGAATACAAGATGGGATGCAGTTCAGTTGGGACAAGCGAAAGCGCGAGTGGGTGATCGCCGAGCAGGGAATTGATTTTCTGCTAATTGCGTTCGCCTTGATCGATCGCTGCCCGCCTCCTCACCGTGCCGGCGCCATGACGTGCTGCGAGCGTTCGTGCAAACTCGACGGCCACGCCGAAACTCGAAGACAAAGTAGCAGCGGCGAGAGAATTCGATATCTAGGATTTCGCGGGGAGCAGGGCGAGTTCCTGGTCTGCCTGATCGGCGATGGGTGTGTCGGGATACTCCGCTTTGATCTGCGCGTAGAGCTTGGCGGCCTGGGCGGGATCCTTCTGGCGGTAGTGCTCGGCAAGCGCCAGCATCACAACCGGCTTTGGAACCAGCACGGTCGGCTTGGCGATCAACGCATTATAGAGTTTCACGGCGTCGGCGTCGGCCCCCGAGCGGTCGTCGATCTCGGCGAGCCGAAAATTGGCCATGGCGGAAAACTCTTCATCGCCGAAATTTGCAACGCCCTGCAGCAGTTTTTTCGCGTCGGCGTCTTTGCCGAGTTTTTCATCGCTCAGCGCGAGGTAGTAATCGGCAAGCTGCCCGAAACGCGTGCGCGGATATTTTTTCGCCACGTCGTCGAATTTCTTCGCCGCGTCGGTGAATTTCATCTTCTCTTCAACATAAGTGACTTCCCCCGGCTCGGCGGGTTCGACGGGCGTGCGGACGCGCGCCTGAAAGACTTTCATGGCGTCGTCAAACGCCGCGGAGGCTTTCACCGTCTGGCGCTCGGAGTAAGCTTTCCATCCGAAAATGGCGGCCGCGACCACGACAGCAGCGACCAGAAGGTAAGTGGTGAATTGCTTGTGGGAGAGGACGGCTTCAGCGCCCTGCGCAAGCGTGTTGCGCACCTCGTCGGTCTTCAGTTCCTTGCGGGAAATATGCGCCAAATCGTCACCCCGAGGGAAATATTAGAAATTAAATGCTACCACAATGGCTCGAGCGCGAACCACTTCAGAAAGCTCCACCAGAAAGCGGCGGACGCAAAAACCGCGAAAGCCCCGCCCCCCGAAAGAGGCTGATCAGCGGAAGCTGGTCAAAGCCGCCTCTTCGTCGGATTGCACGTCGAAGACGGTGAACAGCCGCGTGATTTGCAGGATATCGTGAACCCTTCGCGTGAGGTTCAGTAGCTTGAGTTCGCCGCTGGCGGAGCGCACCGTGGTGAAGGCACTCACAAGCTCGCCGATCCCGGAGCTATCAATATAATCCACGTCGTACAGGTTGATGAGAATCTTGCGACGACCCTGTTCGACAAGTCCGCGGATCGTCTGGCGCAACATGGCGCTGCCTTCGCCGAGCGTGATTTTGCCGCTGAAATCCACGATGGCGATCTCGCCGATTTCGCGGGTTGTACCTTGTAGGGCCACGGATAAACCTCTGTTGGGATTCTACTCCGATTTGTGGCGGCCGTTACCGGAAACTGGGGGCGGCAGATTTTTGGTCATAACGAGCTCGGCACCCCCGCCGGGCGCGTGACGCACCGTAAAGTCGTCCATGAACGCGCGCATCAGGAAAAGGCCGCGGCCGGAGGTGCGGAGCAGGTTTTCCTCGGCCAGCGGGTCGGGAATCTCGGTCATTTCGAAGCCCTTGCCCTGGTCCATCACGCGCACAATCATTTTCTCTGGTTCCAGTTCCACGGTCATACGGATTTTTTTGGCGCGATCCTGCTGGTTGCCGTAATTGTAGGCGTTGATGACGCCTTCGCGGACCGCCATGCCGATTTTGTGAATATCGTCATCATCGAAGCCGGAGGCTTCGGCGACGCGCATCACGATACTTTCGGCGAGATCCACACTTTCGAGAAGTGTCTCGAAGGTGATCTCAATACGTTGATTTATGGCCGTCATCCCGGGTCGAGGGAAACTCCAAGGGAAAAGACCGGATATCCGTATCACAGCGCGCGCGGGCAAGTCAATGATATGCGAGTACCGGGACTTGATCGGTTCTCGAGTGGAAAGCATTGTTGGAACAACAGCTTAGGTGGTGTTGCACTGACCGGCGGAGCCGGCAGCGTTAATTAGGCACGCCATATACGCCTTCACGCCCAGTACGTGCGGTCGAGCGTGCGGTATTGGATGGCTTCGCTGAGATGCTTGGGCTCGACGCCTGGGGCGCCTTCCAGGTCAGCGATGGTGCGCGAGACTTTGAGGATGCGGTCGTGGGC
>Ga0070765_100000561_pt1 | contig 22421 bp, 21 predicted proteins | sample HubBroMetageWFT5_FD_71516 | JGI IMG/M metagenome (GOLD analysis project Ga0070765, IMG submission 71516) | Warmed and freeze-thawed soil microbial communities from the Hubbard Brook experimental Forest, New Hampshire - Hubbard Brook CCASE Soil... | ecosystem: Environmental > Terrestrial > Soil... | reverse complement strand
ATCGCCACTGCGCCTCGCCCTACGGGCTCGGCTCCGCGACGACGGTCGCTAGCTCCCATCCAGCCCCGATGCCAGACTCACTGGGTGTTGCGTTGACCCCCTGAGCCCGCCACGGTTAACGGCTCACTCGGCGCGAGCGGCTCGTCGAGTGTGACGTTAACCGGAAAGCCGACCGTCACAACTCGATCCAGCTCCGCTCGACGCCGCGGATCAGGTCGACGATCGCGCGGTGCAGGGGAACCTCGACGCCGGCCTGCTTAGCTGCGCTGACGATCCCGCCGTTGAGCGTGGCGATCTCGGTGGGGCGCCGCGCGGCAACGTCCTGGAGCATGCTCGGGCGGTGCCGGTAGTTCGCCTTCGCCGCGCTGTAGACGAGCTCGCTCGGGTCGTCCTCGAGCTCGATGCCAAGCGTCTCGGCGACCGCGATCCCTTCGCGGAGCAGCGCGTCGACGAGGGCGCTCGTGGTCGCGTAGTCGCACAGCTCGCCATGGGTCAGGCCGGTCAGCGCGCACAACGGATTGGTGCAGGCGTTGAACAGGAGCTTCGTCCACTGCGCGCCCCGCGCGTCAGAGCGCACCCGGGTCTCCAGGCCGCTCGCGTTGAGCAGGTTTCCCAGCCGATCGATTTCGTCGAGAGTGGCGGGGCGCGGCTCGAACGGGCCGATCCACGTCGGCCCAGGCCCGATCATCCGGATCACCCCGGGCTCGACGACTTGACCTGCGGGGAGCGTCACACCCCTGATGACGCGCGGGACGTACTCGGCGATGACCTCCTCGTTACCTATCCCGTTCTGCACGCTGCACACCGCGCCGGCGGCGAAGATCCGGGCCGTGGCTTCGATCGCTGCCTCCGTCACGGTTCCCTTGACCGCGACGATCCCGAGGGGGCAGTCCGGGATCTCGGCCGGGTCCGTCCGCGCCTCGACGCCGCCGATTAGCTCGACGGCCCCGATGACGCGCAGGCCGTTCTCGTTGATGGCTTCCACATGAGCTCGGGCGGGATCGAATACCCACACCTCGAGCTCGGGCAGCTGAGCGAGGTGCGCCGCGAACAGACCGCCGATCGCGCCGGCGCCGACGATGCAGACACGCTCGGGCATCGGGCTAGGCGGCCGTGACCGACGCGGCTATCTGCTCGCACACCGCGACGTCGGGCCCAGCGATCCCGAGCCCACCGACGACCCTGTCGCCGTCACGGAGCGGGACGCCGCCGCGCACCGTGAGTACGTGGTACGGGAGCACCGAGGTCAGCGCCGGATCGATCTCGGCGCTCGGCCGCTGGAACGTCGCGGCGCCGGCGGCGACCGCCTCGGCGACGAACGGCGCGGCGGTCGGAGCTCCGTCCATCGTGTCCTGCTGGATCGCTTCGCCACGGCCATCGACCACTGCCACCGCGATCCGGGTTTCCCGTGCGGTCGCATGGGCGATCGCCGCATCCGCCAGCCCGAGCGCCCACTCGTGCTCGGGCTGGCTCGCCGGAGGCGGATCCTCGTACCCGAGGCCGGGCTCGTCGGGGAGCTCGCCGAACGCGTCGAGCCATCGTTTCTCGTCATCGCCGTGCTGGCCCTCATAAGGGAGCCCAAGCGTCCACTGAACGATCAGGTCCTCGGAGTTGGCGGGCTTGCCGGCGGCGATCAGCATGCGGCGGTCGATCCCGGGAATGTCGACGAACGGTCCGATGCTCGCGCCTGACGCGCTGAAGCCGCCGACGATGACTCCGCTATCCGAGTAGACGGGCATCCCGCCTGCACCCGGAAAGTTCGCCTCCGGCGAGCACGCGACGAAGCCGGCGGCGATCGGCGCCGGAAGCGTGGTCATCCGCTGGTGATGCACGGTGCTCGGGATCTGTTGCGTGGCCGAGATCCACGCCTTCGATCGCGCCCGCGCCATCCCGCCCGCGCCACCGCGGTCCATGCGCGACGCCGATACGAGCACGCCGCTGCCGCCAACGACCGCAAACGCACCGCGCACGCCCATTTGGGCGGCCTTGTCGGTCGCGCGCGCGATCAGCCTCCGTGCCTGCCGCAGCGGAATGTCGGCCGAGTGCTCCATCGTCAGGAGACCGCCGCGGTTGCTTCGTTGCCGGCGCGGCCCCAGCGCTTGACCTCGGGCATCAACTCGTCGGCGAACATCCGCATCGACCGCGCCACCTCCTCGGCGCCCATCCCTGGATGGTTGAACTGGATCACCATCTCGTCGAGATCGGCTTCCTTGTGGCGTTCGAGCACCGCCAGCACGTCGTCGGGGGTCCCGACCGCGAACGGCTGGCCAAAGATGCCGACGCCGGGCGTGTTCCGCATCTCTTCCACGGCGGGCAAAGGCATGTCGAACCCCCGGCTGCGATAGAAGGTCACCCACCAGTGCAGCGCGCGCTCGGCCTCGTCCCAGGCCTGGTCTCTCGTCGGGGCGACATGAACGGTGACCGGTCCGGACATCAGCCGGTAGTCGTCGCGGGTGCGGCCCGCTTCCGACTGGGCGTCGGCGTAGACGTGGACGAGTGGGGTGTGCAACACCGAGGCCAGGTTGTAGCCGCGCTCGCCGGCCCTGGCCAGGCTCTGGGGTCCCATCGCCGCCATGTAGATCGGCGGCCCTCCGGGCTGCACGGGCGGGGTCGTCATGTGCGCGCCGGGGAACGTGTAATAGCGGCCTTCATGGTTGAACGGCTCCCCGGCGAAGCACTTTTCGATGACCTCAAGCGCCTCGTACGTGCGACCAAAGCGCTCCTTGGGCGAGATCCCGAACACGGCGCACTCGCCCTCCATCGGCCCCGCCCCGATGGCCAGGAGCAGGCGGCCGTTCGACAGGATGTCAACGGTGGCCGCGTCCTCGGCAACCCGGATCGGGTTGTGCAACGCCAGCAGCAAGACGTACGTGCCGAGCCGGATCCGCTCGGTCCGCACCGCCGCCGCCGCCAGCAGCGGGAACTGCGACGGATTGTGGCGATCCTCGGCGAAGTGGTGCTCGGCGATCAGCCAGCTCGAGAAGCCGAGCTCCTCGCCGAGGACAGCTTCGTCGATCACCTGCCGGTACACGTCCGGGAGCGGGCGGGGGCTGTCGGGGAGCACCCGCGCGGTCATGGCAAGCCCGATGTCCATGTCCTCGCTCCGATCAGCCGACGAATGCGATGTCGAGGCCGGCCGCGGCGACCGCTGCCGCGAGGCGCTCGCGCTCGACGGGCTCAGACTGCTCGGGGAAGATGCGCTCCTCGGCGATCACGCCGGCCACCTCGTAGAAGCGTTCGACCCCCGCCGGTCCGTACGTGCTCGCGAAACGCGTCAGGTGGGCGTCCATCGCATAAGCGTGTTCAACACCGGCGGGGATGCTGACGAAATCGCCGCGGGTCAGGAGATGGTCTTCGCCGTCGAGGGTGATCAGCAGACGTCCGTCGAGGCAGTAGATCGCTTCATAGGTGCGCTCGTGGACGTGGGCCGGGACCGCCGGTCCCCGGGGGCCCTCGGTGACCGTCATCCCCAACTGTCCCCCGCTCTCAGCACCCGTCATCAGCTGGAACGCGACCTGACCAAAAAGGACGTGGCGCGGTCCCTCCCCGGCTTTGAGGAAGTACGCGCTTGGCGTTCCCGGGAGCCTGTCGTCGGGACCGGTGGTTGCCTCGGCATACGGCTCCTCGGGGAAGTACTTCATCGCGAACTTGGCCTCGGCGGCCCCGAACTTGGCAAACGGCGGCGGGCTGTTGTCGAGAAGGGGATACGCCGGTCCGGCGTAGGGAGTGCCGGTGAAGTCGAAGAACCTGTCCCACCCCGCCGGCGCGATCGGTCCCATGAACTGGCTGTAGTGCCCGTGGAACTGGTAGGCGTGGAGCACGCCGGCCGGCACGCTGGCGACGTCGCCGGGATACAGGATCCGGCTCTGGCCGTCGGCCCACACCTGGACGGCGCCCCGGACGCACAGGAAGTAGTCGTGCTCCCTTTCGTGGCGGTGCATCGGAATCGGGCCGCCGGCCGGTCCGACTGCGGTCATCACCGACATCGCGCCGGCGGTCTCCTCGGTCGAGGCCAGAGCACGCCCGACCTGACCCAGCAGCAGATGCGCACGGCCGTCGCCGTCGGCGAGGTAGTAGGGCACGGGCTCACCCGGCAGCTCACGTACGGGCGCCGGCGAATGGACCTGGTGGGACATTGCTCTCCTCAGCCTTCGGGTTCCGGTTCGGTTCAAGGGATTGTATACACTTCCATCAAATGCGTGCAGTAGATCGAATATCGCACTTCGCTGCCGGCGATCCGGACCACGACGCGCCGGCCCGGGCCCTGCATAACGTCGCAAACCTCACCCCACTCGCATCCCCCCGGCCACATAAGCATGCGGTCAATGCTTATGTGGCCGGTGGCGCCGGCGGGCGGGGGGTTTGGCGCGTTATACAGGTGGGTCGCTGGTGCCGACCGATGTCGCCGGCGGGGGCGGTGATGTCGTGAGCCGGACCGCGGTCGTCACCGGTGGCGCCGGGGCGATCGGCGGCGCGATCGCGTCCGCGCTCACCGCCACCGGCCACACGGTGGCGATCCTCGACCGCGAGGCCGACTTCGGGGTCGACCTCGGCGACGAGACCGCCGTCCGCGCCACCGCCGCCCGCGTTCTCGACACCCACGGCCGCTGCGACGTATTCATCCACGCCGCCGCGGCGTTCGACCGAGCCTCGCTGGCGGACCTCGACGCCGCGACGTGGCGCCGCGTTCAGGCGGTCAACGTCGAGTCGGCGCTCTGGCTGTGCCAGGCGTTCGCGCCGGGGATGGCGGACCGCGGCTCCGGGCGTATCGTTTTCATCGTGTCGGACACGGTGTGGGAACCCCCGGCGCCCGATCTGCTCGCCTACGTCGCCAGCAAAGCCACGCTGATCGGGATCGCGCGTACGCTCGCCCGCGCGCTCGGGCGCGAAGGGATCACCGTCAACTGCGTGGCACCCGGACTGACCCCGACCCCGGCTGCGGTGGCCGACACACCACCCGAGGTGTTCGCCGAGGTGCGCGCGCGTCAGGCGATCGATCGGAGCCTCGTCCCCGACGACATCGCCGCCACCGTCGCTTTCCTCGTCTCGGAAGGCGCCGGCGCGATCACGGGGCAGACGCTGTGTGCCGACGGCGGTCTGGTTCTCCGTTGAGCTCCGCGCCGTCCGCGATCAGGTAGGAGCAGAACCGTCCGTCCGGGTCGCGCCGGGCTCGGATCTCCTCGAGGCGCGCGAAGTTCTCCGCGCTCAGGAACCGGTCCGACCGGCGCGTGAAGTCGGTGTCGCCGAGGTAAACGCCCTTCCCGAGCTCCGCCAGCCCGCGCGTGTGCTCCACCACCCAGCTGCGGTGGCGCTCGTCGTCGGCCGGATCGGCCCAGATCGCGTACGTCGCGATGTAGGCGTGGCCCTCGATCGAGAACGCCATATCGGGCAGCGGGCGGCTCGGAGCCCAGCCGTACCAGATCGAGAACGAGTGCTCGGTCGGCAGCTCGGACCACAGCCTGCGCAGACGCGGAGCCAGCGCTGCGGCCCGCGCGTCGGTCCACGTGCAGTCGACGGCGTAACGATGGTCCTCAGGGTTTTGCGCGGCCTGGGCCTCGTTCTCCAGCTCGACGGTCGTCAGGCCGTGCTCGTGGGCGATCGCCCGGTCCGCGATCGGACACGCCACCAGCGGAGCCAGTACGCGCTCGGCCTCGTCCTCGGTGTCGCACATCGCGGTCGTGTGCAGTAGGAGCACCGGCGGCCCCTGTGGGCGGGGTAGCCGCGTCGCCGCGATCACCGGTTCCACGACCGGGTCGAGCGACGGCAGCAGGCCGTCGATCCACTCGAGCAGCGGCTCCAGGTCGTCGAGCTCGAACATCCAGGTGTCGTGGGTCATCGCCCGCGGCAGCTGATACGTGCGGAGATGGAAGCGCGTGACCACGCCGAAGAACCCGGGCCCAGCACCGCGCGCGGCCCACAGGAGATCCGAGTTCTGCTCCTCATCGGCCCGGATCAGCTCGCCGTCGGCGGTGACGACGTCGATCGCGGCGACGTTCTCACATGCCCAGCCGTACTTGCGGCTGTTCCACCCCTGGCCGCCCTGGAGCAGGAAGCCGCCGATCCCGACGCTCGGGCAATGGCCGCCGGGAAACGCCCGGCCGTGCAAGGTCAGGAACGGCACGAGCTCGGCGCCGCCCTTCACCGCCGGACTCGCGGTGGCGATCCCGCTCCCGGGGTCGTAGGTCATCTCGCGCATTGCCGCGAGGTCGATGAGGAGCGCGTCGTCGCGCACGCTCCACGCGGCCCAGCTGTGGCCGCCGGCGCGCACTGAGACCTGAAGACCACGTTCGTGCGCGAGCCGGACGCCCGCGACGACGTCGTCCTCGCTCTCGGCCAGCAGCACTCCAGCCGGATAACGGTCGGGACGGCGTGCGTTGAACACGCGGCCGACGCGCGCCTCCTCGTAGCCCGGCTCGCCGCGCCAGAGAATCTCCCCGGCCAAGGTCATGAGATCAGCGACTGGCCGCCGTCGATGACGATGTCGACCGCGTTGAGGTATGCGGCCTCGTCGGACGCGAGGAACAGCGCCACCCGCGCCACGTCGTCGGGCGTGCCCAGCCGGCCCAGCGGGTGGGCACGCAGCATCTCGCGCACCGGATGCCCGGGCTCGTCGAGGAACGGCTCGATCTGAGGGGTGACGATCAACCCCGGGCTGATCGAGTTCGCTCGGATCCCATGCGGCGCCCCAGACGCGGCGAGGTGGCGGGTGATCGCGAGCACCCCGCCCTTGGCGGCGCCGTGGCCGGCTTGCTCGACGAACGTCGCCCCACGGTGGGCCGACACCGAGGCAGTGTTGATCACGGTCCCTCCTCCGCGCGCGATCAGGTGGTGCCACGCCGCGCTGGTGACGGTGAAGATCAGGTCAAGCTCGTTGTGGAGCGTGAACCGCCAGTCGTCCCAGCTCATCTCCGCGAACGGGCCCACCCGCGGCGCCGATGCGTTGTTGTAGAGGACGTCGATCCCGCCGGTCCGCGCCACCGCATCGTTGACCCAGGCCGCCGCGTCCTCCGGATCGGCGAGGTCGACGGGCGCCGCGGAGTACATCTCGCCGCCCGCGGCACGGACCTCTTCCGCCACCGCGCCCGCGCGAACCTCGTCGAGGTCGCAGCCGACGACCGTCGCCCCCTCTGAGGCGAACAGCCGAGCCGCCGCCGCGCCCTGACCGCCGGCCGTCCCGGTAATCAGCGCGACCTTGCCGTCCAGCCGACCCATCAGTCCTGCTCCACCAGCTCGACCAAATTGCCCTCGGGATCGGCCAGGAACGCGAAACGGACGCCGGGCTCGGGCGAAGGACGCGGCTCGATCACCGCCGTCGCCCCGGCGGCGAGCGCAGTCGCGAACACCGCGTCGATGTTCGGCGCGGCGAGCGCGAAGTGGTTGTAGCCGCGAGTGGCGTGCGCCTCGATCGGACCCGGGGCTTGGAGGCCGGGCATCGATCCCGAATGCTCGAACAGCTCGAGCCGTGACCCCGACGGATGCGCGAGCATCAGCCCCCGGATCGGGTGCGGATCGAGCTCGAACGCGAGCTGGCGGTTGAATCCGAATGCGGCGCTGTAGAACCCCTCGGCAGCCTCGAGGTCCGCCACCGACAGACCCACGTGGTCGACCGCGACTCGCATCCCGGCGGCAGTATTGCATACAGATTGAGGAATCGTCTACAGTTAGCGCCGTGACCGCCGAGCTCCACCACGTCGGCTACGTGGTCGAAGATCTACCGGCCGCGGCCGAGCGTTTCGCCCGGCAATATGGCGCCGGTCCGTTCTACGCGCTGGAGCACATCGTGTTCGACGAGGTGACCTATCGCGGCGAGCCGGCGCTCTATGACCACTCGTCTGCGTTCGGATGGTCGGGTCCGATCATGGTCGAGCTCACCCAAGTGCACGACGCCCAGCCGGCCGGCCTGATCGAGGCGCTGGTGAAGCCCGGCGACGGCATCGGGCACGTCGGCTGGCTGGCCGACTCCCTCGAGGACGAGGTCGCTCGCCTCGAGGCGACCGGCCTCGCCTCCTTCCACACCGGCCGCATCGGCCCGGTGTCGGCGGTCTGGTTCGACGGTGGCCCACTCCTCGGACACCCGATCGAGGTGCTGCAACGTCGCGACGAGCTGCTGGGCTTCTACGACATGCTCAGACGCGCCCACGATGGATGGGACGGTCAGGATCCGTACCGCGCGACGAAGGAACCGCCGGCGTGAAGCCGCCGGCCGAGGTCGACGTCCTCGTCGTCGGGTTCGGCGCCGCCGGGGCGTCGGCGGCGATCGCCGCCCACGACGCCGGGGCGTCGGTCGCGGTCGTCGAGAAGACATCGTCGGGCGGCGGCAACTGCGTCCACTCGGGCGGCTTCCTGTTCGATGTCGACGGGCCGCGAGCTGTCGATCACCTCGACGCGCTGTGCTTCGGCAAGACCGACCGAGGCGTGCTCGAGGCCTACGCGCGCGGACTCGCGGACATCCCCGAGTTCCTCGAGTCGCTCGGCGGGACGGCCGCGCCCGTCGACATGGGGGCGTTCGGCGGGATGCTCCCGTCGTGGCCGCACTTCCCGGGCGCCGGTCACGTCCGCTACCGCCAGTTCGCTCCGGCCCCGGACGACCGGTTCGCTCCGGCCCCGGACGACCGGCGCGGCCCGGCCCCGGACGACCGGCGCGGCCCGGCCCCGGACGAGCGACCCGGCCCGGCGTTATGGCGCGTGCTCGATGACGGCGTGCGCGAGCGCGGGATCCCGGTGGCGCTCGACACCCCGGTCGTCGACCTCCTCACCGGCGCCGGCGGCGTTGAAGGGGCGATCGTCGAGCGCGACAGCGAGCGAGCCACGATCGCCGCGCACGGTGGCGTGATCCTCGCGAGCGGCGGCTTCGAGGCCAACCCCGAGCTGTGCGACACCTACCTTCCGCTGCCGCTCGTGTCTGTCGGTCATCAGGGCAACACCGGCGACACCATCCGCCTGGCCCAGAACGCCGGCGCATCGCTGTGGCACATGAGCGCGTTCTTCGGGTGGCTGTCGTTCGTGCACCCGGACTATCCGGCCGCGTTCACGCTTGACGTCCACGCCCCGAGCTTCATCTGCGTCGACGGCGACGGCCGGCGGCTCGCGGACGAGACGGGCTGGGAGGTGCACGACCGCGTCCGCGCGCTGACGGCGTACCTTCCGCGCCGCTCGAATCGCCCGCGGATCCCTGGCTGGATCATCTTCGACGAGGCCGCACGCCTGGCCGGGCCTCTGCACGGGATCGTCGGCAGCCCGAACGATTACGAATGGAGCTCCGACAACTCGGCCGAGGTCGCCGCCGGCTGGATCAAGAGTGGGGCCGACACCGCTGAGCTGGCAACCGCCACCGGACTGGACCCCGCGATCCTGCAAGACACGCTGGCGGGGTACGCGGCCGCGGTCAGCCGGCGGGCGGACCCCGAGTTCGGCCGCGTCCCCACCACGCTCGTGCCCCTGCTGCCACCGCTGTACGCGATCCAGATGACGCCGGGCGTCGCCACCGCCTCGGGCGGTCCCCGTCGCGACCCCGAGGCGCGGGTCGTGCGCCCGGGCGGCGGTCCGATCCCGGGGCTGTTCGCCGCCGGCGGCTCCGGCTCGATTTGGGGACACTTGACCGAGCACGGCGGCGGACTCACCGACGCGATCGTGTTCGGTCGGATCGCGGGCGAGCACGCCGCGTCGCGTGCCGGCCGCCTTGTCACGAACGCGACCACCTGAAGGAGCGACATGAGCGCAGACACGATCGAGGTCAGCACCCCGCGCGGCACGATGCCCGTGCACGTCCACCGGCCGGAGGGCGACGCGCCGTCAGCCGTGGTCGTCCTGTATATGGACGCCCCGGGCGTCCGTCCCGCGCTCCACGAGCACGCCGAGCGACTCGCCGGCGCCGGCTACACGGCCGTGCTGCCCGATCTCTACTACCACTTCGATCCGGCCGACCGGCCCAGCGTCGAGCGGCTCGGCGCGGGTGATCCCGAGGAGTTCAAACGCATGCAGGCCGCGGCATCGCGCGTGCGCGACGATGACGTGATCGAGGACACGACGCTGCTGCTCGAGGCGCTGCCGGACCGAGCCGCCGGTCCGTGGGGCTGCGTCGGGTTCTGCATGGGCGGCCGGTTCGGGCTCCGCGGCGCCGAGGCGTTCGGCTCGGCGCTGGGAGCGGCCTCGCTCCTTCACCCCTCGCGTCTCGTCACCGACCAGCCGGACTCGCCGCATCTCGCGGTGGACCGAGTCGCTGGCGCGCTCTATCTCGGCTTCGGCGAGGCCGACCATGTCACCCCGGTGTCGAGCATCCCGCCGCTCCGCGCGCAGCTCGAGCAGCACGGCGTCGAGCACCGGATCGAGGTGTTCCCCGACGCCGAACACGGCTACACCATGCCGGACCGGCCCGCATACAACCGCGACGCCGCCGAGCGCGCCTGGGCGGGAACGCTCGAGCTGTTCCGCGCGCGGTTGTGAAGCCGAGCGCGTTCGAGTACATCGCGCCCGAATCGTGCGACGAGGTGCTCGAGGCGATCGGTCGCGGTAATGCCGAAAAGCTGCTTGGAGAGCGCGCCCATACGGAGTAGGATCGCTCGTTGTTTTCGCGGATTGTTGGGGAAGGCGGTCCATGAAACGAGGGTTGGCGCTGTTGCGAGGTCCCGTCGTTGTGGCGGCGGTGATCGTGCTCGTGCTTCCGTCTGCGGCGCTCGCCGATCGGCTGTTCACGCCTCGGTTCAGCACTAACGCGAACGGCGACATCGCGATCGTCGGCAACACGCTAGAGACCTGTCAGACCTCGGTGCCCGATTGCGCCAACGCACGCGCCGGACTGGGCACCGTGCTCAACAACAACAACTTCTCGATGGTGCGCGTGAACACCGATGCCGCGGCGCTCGATTCCTCGTCGGCCCGCCTGAGTCTCCCCGCCGGCGCTCGGGTTCTGTTTGCGGGCCTCTACTACGGCTCGCGCACGAACGCGGGGACCACCGGAAAGTCGGCGCCGGACTCCACGGTTGCGGGCTTGAGCAAGGTCGACCTCAAGCCGCCGGGCGCGTCCGGTTTCGATCACCTGACCGCCTCGGTTGATCTGAGCACCGACGTGACCGGCGCGTACGACGCGTTCGTCGACATCACCGGGCAGGTGCAACGCGCGGGATCCGGGGTGTACACCGTCGCGAACGTACAGTCGGCGACGGGCGACGACCGGTACGCGGGCTGGGCGCTCGTGGTCGCTTACGAAGCCGCCGGCGAACCGCCTCGGAATCTGACCGTGTTCGACGGCCTGGCGTCAGTCACGCAAGGCAAGTCGGCCATCACGATCCCTGTCAGCGGATTTCAGACGCCGCTCAGCGGACCCGTCCGGACGAAGCTCGGGTTCGTCGCCTACGAGGGCGACCGCGGGTTGACCGGCGACAGTGCGACGCTCGACGGCAAGCTGCTCAGTGACAAGTTGAACGCGTCCAACAACATGTTCAACAGCGTGATCTCGAACGACGGACAGTACTTCACCGACAAGACGCCCGATTACGTCAACCAGCTCGGGTTCGACGCCAAACGGATCGGGATCGACGGGTTCCTCGCCAACGGCGCCACAAACGCGACGATCGGGCTGAAGACCAGCAGCGATCAGTACCTGCCGCAGGTGATCACGTTCGCTTCGGATCTCTACGCTCCCGTGGTCCGCGCGAACAAGACCGTCGTGAACCTGACGCACCCCGACGGGCCTACGCTCGCAGGAGACAAGCTGCGGTACACGGTCACGTTCGCCAACGACGGTCTCGAGGCGGCCACGAACTTCGTGGCCACCGACAAGATCCCGCCCGACACCACGTACGTGGCCGGAACTCTGCGTATCCCGACCGCGCCCGCGAGCGCGGCGAATCCGACCGACCTCGTTGGCGACGACCAGGGCGAGTACGACACGGCGCAGCAGACCGTGCGGTTCTTCCTCGGGAGCGGCGCGGCCGCCGGGCGCGGAGGCACGCTGGCGCCCTCGGGCGCTCCGGGCAGCACCGCGCAGATCAGCTTCGACGTTCGCGTCGACGAGAACCTGACCGCCGACCACGAGATCAAGAACACCGCCCAGGCGGCGTTCATCGCCCCCACGCTCGGCAAGGAACTGACCGCGCTGTCCTCCGAGACGCTCGTCAGCGCGAAGGCGAACCCGACGCCCTCGCCGCCGGCCGACCTCGCCCTCGCGCAGAGCGAGACCGTGGCCCCGGCCGCGTTCGCCAACGACACGGTCGACGACCACGTCACGATCGACAACAACGGACCAGGCGACGCCACCGACGTTGTGCTCCACGACGTCGTGCCGCCGGGAGCAACGATCGAGTCGGCCACGATCGACCAGGGCACGTGCTCGATCGGCGGGACCGAAGTGACCTGTGTCGTGCCGCACCTGGACGCGGGCGGGTCGGCCGCGGTCGATGTCGTTATCGTCGAGCCGGCCGGAGACGCCGCAGCCGGGTCGACGAATGACGCCACCATCAGCGCGACCCAGTTCGACCCTACGCCGTCGAACGACAGCGGCGCCGCCACTGCCCCGATGCCGTCGCCGGGCTCGGCCGCGGCGGACCTCGTCATCAACGACCACGAGAGTTCGCCGGTGGACACACTCGGTGGGCCGCTGACCGACACGATCACAGTCGTCAACGACGGTCCCGGCACGGCGACGGGCGTCGATCTGACCGACGCGCTCGACGCCGCCGCGCAGGTGATCGCAATCGACCCCGGCGTCTTCTCCTGCTCCGCCGGCCCACCTGTCCAATGCAGTCTCGCTGACCTCGCTCCCGGGACGAGCGCGGCATTCGAGTTGCATATACGACCGCTCCGGCCGGGGCGGCTGATCAACGCCGTCACGGCTAGCGACGACGAACTCCAACCGTCGTATGCGACCGACTCGGCGGAAGCGATCGCGATCGTGAAACCGCGCCGAACCGCGGCGAGAGTGCGGATTGTCTCGATTGAACCGGTCGCCACGCCCGGACACGTGGTCGGCTTCGTGGTCATGATCGGCGCGGTCAAGCACACGCCCGGCGTGATGCCGCGCGTCTGTGTGGCCCTGCCGGCACAGCTCCGCGTCACTGCCGCACCCGGAGCGCTCGCCGGCCGTTCGCGCCTATGCTGGGACGCGGACGCGCTCGTCAACGGCGCGCCCAGGACGTTCCGCTTCAGCGCGCGCGTCGTCTCGTCGTCCGCGACGACACTCGGAGTGCGAGCCACGCTGACAGGCGCGAATTTCGCGGCCACGCGCGCCGCCGCCATTGTCGCGGTGCCGCCGCGGTCGGTCGTCGCGTGCCCGGCGAGTTCAGGCCCCGGACCAGTCGCCGGCACGGCCTGCTGATCCTCGCAGCGTGTGCCGTCCCGGGACGACGGTCCGCTCGGATCCGTCGGGCAGCACGATCTCGGCGGTCGTGGCCGGCGGGACGACGACCTCCAATTCGAACGTGTCGCCGGCAAAGCGCCATGACGACTCGACCCGGCCGTACGGGCTGTCGTGCTCGGCCTGAGCCCAGGTGATCCCGCCACCCGGGAGCGGTTCGATCCGGAAGTGTCGGTACGCGGGACCAGGAGAATCGAGCAGCACGATCCCAGCGACATAGCGATGAAGAAACGAGATCACCGCGCCCTTCGAGTAGTGGTTGAGTGACTCGTAGGGGTTACCGTCGGGATCGATTCCGTTCCAGCGCTCCCACACCGTCGTGGCGCCGCGGTCGATCATGTACAGCCACGATGGCATCGTGTCCGTAAACAGCAACTCGTACGCGACGTCCACGTAACCGTTGTCCGCGAGCACGGGCAGCAGGTACGGCGTGGCCAGGAAGCCGGTGGCGAGATGGGTGTCGGCCGCGCGGATCAGCTCGACCAGGCGCGCCGCGGTGTCGGAGCGCAGCTCGTCCGGGACGAGGTCGAACGCGAGCGCACGCACGTGGTTGGCTTGCGTATCCGGGTGCAGGCGACCATCGGGTGCGACGAACTCCTCGGCCCACGCCGCCCGCACGCGCTCGGCCAGCTCCGCGTAACGGAGCGCGTCGTCCGAGCGTCCGATCACCGACGCGATCCGGCTCATCAGGCGCGCCGAGTACGCGAAGTACGCGGTGGCGACATCGGCCTTGTCCGCACGGCGGAACGCCTCGAACTCTTCCAGGCCCTTGAGGTCGGCGCCCGGCACGAGCCACTCGCCCCAGTGGAAGCCCGAGTCCCACAGGTAACGCTCGTGGGGGAGCGGCTCCGCCCGGCGAGCCACGCGCTCCGGGTGCCGAGCGGCCCCCGCCGTCAGCACCTCGTCGAGACCGCGAAGGGTCATACCGCCGCCGTTGCCAGTCGCGGGACGAGAGCGAGCGCGTTCTCTCGCAGCAGCGCGCGCCGGGCGCCGTCGTCGAGCAGGTCGGCGTGCAGAAGCTGCTCGGCGGCCCGCGTGATGTGAGACGGCGGACCGAACGGCATATCGCTGCCGTAGAGCACGCGATCCGGCGCGGCGATCCGCAGCAGCGCGGCCAGCGCGTTGGGGAACGCGTTGCCGGTGACGTCGAACCACAGCCCGCCGAGCGCGCCGAACACGTCGGCAGGGTCGTCGCCGTCGAACGCGCGGACGAAACCCTGCACGCGGTCGGACAGCACCGTTAGAGCGCTGCCGACGTGCGGGACGATCAGGCGGATCCGGGGATGGCGGGCCAGCGTGCCGGTCAGGATGAGGTTCGCGACGGCGCGCGTGGTGTCGAACGGGAACTCGAGCATCGGGGCCGGACGGCCGGACGCGAGTGCATCGACCCCGGGTGGCGAGGTCGGATGCAGCGCCACGAGCGCGCCCCGCCGGTCAAGCTCATCCATCACTGGCTCGAAGCGGGGGTCGCCGAGGTACGACCCGTCGTAGTTGGTCATCAGCGAGAACCCGTCAGCCGACAGCGCGTCGCTCGCGTGCTCGATCTCCCGCAGGGAAGCCTCAACCTCCGGCAGGGGCAGCGAGGCGAGCAGACCGAGCCGCGCCGGGTGCGCACGACACGCCGATGCGCCTTCCTCGTTCACCGCGCGCGCTAGCTCCGCCCGCTCCCGCTGCGCCACGAAGTGCAGGCCGGGCGACGAGATCGAGAGCAGGGCCGTGCCGATGCCGACCTCGTCCATGAGGGCGATGGCAGACGACAGGCTCCACTCGGGAACCGCGGGCATCCCGTCGGGGTGCTCGATGCCCGCCCGGGCCAGCGCCGCCCGGTAGCTCGGCGGCAGATAGTGCGCGTGCACGTCGATCGCGCGAGGCGAGATCACGGCCAGCCCGCCCCGGGAACGTCCACCTCGACCGTGTCGATCCGCCCGGTCGTCTCGCCCTTGGCCAGGCGCGGCAGGTCGGTGTCGGCCGAGCACAGAAACAGCGTCTTTCGATCCGGGCCGCCGAGCGCGCACGCCACGGCGAACGGGAACGCCGAGGGGATCCGCTCGACGATCTGGCCCGCGGGTGAGACCCGCACGAACTCGCTCGCGTGGGGAAGCCCGGCCCACACCGCGCCTTCCGCATCCAGGCACAACCCGTCCGGGGGTGTGTCAAGCTCGGCGAACACGGCGCGCTCGCTCAGCGAGCCATCGTCGCCGATCCGAAACCGAGTGATCCGCTGGGCCATGGTCTCGCAGATGATCAGCGCCGAGCCATCGGGAGTCACCACGCAGCCGTTGGGGAACACGACGTCCTCGGCCACGGTCCGCGGCGTCTCGCCCTCCTGCCACAGGATGACTCGGCCGGGCCCGGGCGGTTCCCCGGCCGCCATGTTGAAGCCGGTGTCGCCGACGTAGGCGCGGCCGCGGCCGTCCACCACCATGTCGTTGAGCAAGCCGGTAGCGACGTCTCCGAGCTCGGTCAGAGCAGCAACGCTCCCGTCAACCCCCACCGCGAGCAGGCGCCGATCGAGCGCGGTCGCCATCAGCATCCGATCGTCGGTCAACGCCCCGAGCCCGGACGGCCTCCCGGGCACGTCGGCGATCACCTCGACCGCCCCGTCGAGGCTCACGGTCTTCAGCTGGTAGGCGTGGACGTCCGAGAACCACAGCCGGTCGGCTACCCACCGCGGCGCCTCGGCGAAGCGCAGCCCGTCCGCGAGCAACCTGGCCTCAGGCAACCGGCACCCCGCTGAGCCGGCGATCGAGCGAATCGACAAGGGCCGGGAGACCGACCAGGTCTCGGACGGCCCCAAACACGGCGAAGTCGGGCCGCATCATGACGGCGTCGACGCCGTGCTCTTCGAGCCACGCCCCGTAGCGGCCGTCGACGTCGACGATCGCCCCGTCACGGGGAGCGCTGCCCGGCGGCAGCACCTCGACCGCGATGACGTCCAACTCCGAGATGATCCTCCCGCACGCGGTGTCGAGATGGTCGGCCGGCGACCCACCCCGCGTGATCAACACCCACCGCCGAGCGCCGAGCAGATCGTCGAATCGCCCCGTCGTCCCCGGAACCGCGACCCGGGCCTGGAGCCCGAGGCTGCCGATAAACCCGTCGGGCTCGGCCTGAAAGACGCCCGGCCCGAGGCGCGGCAGCTCAGGCGGTACCGGCTGTTCGCCGGAAAGCATCCGGCGATCGCGCGCGGCGGCTCGGCCCGGATCGAGCTCGCACGAGACCCGCCCCTCGGCCAGCGAAATCGCCGTCCACGCCAGCACGTCCGGCCGTCTTTCGGACTCATAGGTGTCGAGCAGCGAGTCCGAGGCCTGTCCGCGGAGCACGAGATCGAGCTTCCAGGCCAGGTTGCTCGAGTCACGCAGCGACGATAGGAGGCCCTGCCCGGCGAACGGCGGCATCGTGTGCGCCGCGTCCCCGCTCAGTAGCACGTTGCCCTCGCGCCAGCGCTCGGCGATCCGGGCCTGGAACGTGTAAACGATCTGCCGCGCGATCTCGTGCGTCTCCGGCGTGACGCCAAACTCCTCGAGCAGCGCCCAGGCGGCCTCGGGACGCTCCATCTCCTCGATCGACTCTTGCGGAAGGAGCATCCATTCGAACCGCCGATGCGTCGCGCCGAGCGGCATCAGCATTCGCGGGCGCGCCGGGTCGCACATCTGGCCGATATTCGGGTTGAAGTCGATCGCGCGCAGTGTGCGCATGTCGACGTCGAGCCAGCGCTGGTCGGCCCCCAGATCCTCGCGGGCAATGCCGAGCGCATCACGGACGAAGCTGCCAGCGCCATCAGCGCCGACCACGAACCGAGCTTCGACCATGCGCGACTCCCCGGTCAAACCCGGCCGACCGCGGGCATCCAGTGACGTCCGCGCCACGGTCAGCCGCGCGCCACCGTCCACCCGTTCGATGCCCACGGCCTGCCAGCCGAGGAACACCTCAGCCCCTGCCGTGCGGGCGGCGTCGTCGAAGATCGCCTCGAGGTTCGGCTGCCACTGCGTGTAGTCCGACCACCACCCTGAGACCGCTTCGCTCGCCTCGAGCGCGGGCTGCAGCATCAGCACCTGCCCGGCCGCGTTCAGCCATACGTAGTCGCCTCGCACCTCCCACAACGTCCGGGCAAACGCCTCGGCATTGCCGCCGACTGCTTGGACCAGACGCATCGTCTCGTGGTCGATGTGTCCCGCACGCGGGAGGTTGTACAGATGCGGGTAGCGCTCGAACGTCGCGACCCGGTGCCCGGACCTGGCCAGCAATGCGGCGAGGCACTGGCCGCCCGGGCCGTATCCGACGATCGCCACGTCGTAGGCACTCACGCGGTGCTCCGTCCACCCGAGAGGTCGAACACCGCGCCGGTCGAGAACGAGCATTCCTCGCTGACCAGCCAGGCGATCATCGCCGCCGCCTCGTCCGGCTCGCCCAACCGCTCGAGCGGCGAGGCCCTCGTCATCCGCTCGACCAGCTCGGGCGGCTGCTCGAGCGCCAGCGGCGTGGCGAACGCCCCCGGTGTGACCGCGTTGACGAGCACACCGGTGCCGGCAAGCTCACGCGCCAGCGACTTGACCAGGGCGATCACGCCCGCCTTCGCGGACGCATACGCGGCCAGCAGCGGATGGCCCTCCTTGCCTGCGATCGAGGAGACCAGCACCGCGCGCCCGTAGCCGCGCTCCGCCATTCCGGGCAGGACTCGCCGGCAGATGAGGTAGCTCCCGGTCAGGTTGACGTCGACCAGGCGCCGCCACTGCTCCGGTTCGAGCGCGAACGCCGATCCCCAGGGACCGCCGACGCCGGCGGAGTGGACCAGCACATCGATCGGGCCGAGTGTCCGCTCCACCTCGTCGACCGCGCGACCGACCGTCTCGGCATCCGTGACGTCGGCGGTCACCGAGACGCGGCCATCGACACGCTCGCGGTCGAGGATCGCCACGCGTGCACCGGACCCGGCGAGCCGATCTGCCGTAGCTCGGCCGAGGCCGCTCGCCCCACCGGTCACCAGTGCAACGCGGCCGTCGAGGTCATACGAGTTCACGCGCGAGCCCCCGCGGTGAGCTCAACCGTGGACCGGATGCCTTGCTCGAGCGGCGTGATCGCCATCTCGAGCGAGGTGCCCGGCGTCTCACCCGGGAAGGGCAGCGCATCCGTGCCCACCGTGATCAGCTCGGCAGCGCCGGGCACGACGCGTTCGAGCGCCGCGACCAGGTCGGTCATCGCGGTCGTTCCCTCGCTCGGCAAGGTACGAACGACGGCACCGCCGGGCCGCGACCGCGTGGCGTCGATGAACGCCTGGGCCACATCCGCGACGTAGTGAAGCTCGAGCGCCGTGGCGAACGGGATCCGGTAGTGCTTGGCCCTTCCGGCCGCCACGATCGCCTCGGTGACCGCGGCGGTCGTGCCGCGATCCCGGCCCGGTCCGTACACGCAGGCCGGCCGCAGCCCGACGCTCGGCACGCCGAAGTCCGCTGCGTAGCGCGCGGCGATCCCCTCGCACGCCAGCTTGTACACGCCGTATAGCGTGGAGGGCGCTTCACCCGACGCCGACGCGGCGGCAGCCGAGCTCGCATAGCTGACGGGGCAGGTCAGCCCGGCTCGCCGGACCGCTTCGAACACCGCGACGGTTCCGACCACATTAACCTGAGCACCCAACACCGGATCGGCCGCGCAGTAGGGCGCCTGGAGGCCAGCCAGGTGGATGACCGATGCCACGTCGTGATCCGCCAGCACCCGCTCGAGCCCGGAGAGATCGGTCACGTCCCCCTCTACAAAGGTGATCCGCTCCAGCGAGTCGGCATCGGCCACGAGGTGGAGGCGGTACGGGTCCGTTCCGAGATCGTGGGCCACGACGGGCTCGCCGGCGCCGGCCAGAAGAGCGCTCACCCAGGCGCCCAGGCAGCCGAACGCGCCGGTGACGAGCGTTGCGGGCATTGCGGTATTATGCATTATCCACGATTTTCGCGTCGACCAATGCGAACAAAGGGAACGCCATGAAGCTGGCCACACTCCGCCGTCCCGACGGCTCTCTCACCACCGCGGTCATCACTGGCGACGAGGTGGTCGACCTGTCCGTGGCGGCGCCGGGCGTCCCGACCGAGATGTCGGCACTGCTGGCGGGCGGACGAGCCGTTCTCGACCGCGTACGCGACGCGGCGGCCAGCGGTGACGGCCGAGGGCCGCTCGATCCCAGCGCGCTCGCGGCCCCCGTACCGCGCCCCGGCAAGTTCCTGGCCGTCGGTCTCAACTACGCCGACCACATCGCGGAATCCGGCATGCCTACCCCTGATTACCCAACGGTGTTCGCCAAAGCCTCGAGTTGCGTCAACGGACCGTACGACGACGTGCTGCGGCCGGCGATCTCCGATGAGCTCGACTACGAGGGCGAGCTCGGCTTCGTGATCGGCACACGGTGCCGCCACGTCAGCCGCGAACGCGCTCACGAGGTGATCGCCGGCTACACGATCATCGACGACTTCACCGTGCGGGACATCCAGCACCGCAGTGGCCAGTGGACGCTCGGGAAGTCCTTCGACACGCACGGCCCGATCGGCCCGTGGATCGTCACCGGCGACGAGCTCGACCCACACTCGCTGGCGATCAGGACGCTCGTGAACGGCGAGCTGCGCCAGTCGTCGAACACGAGCAACCTGATCTTCGACTGCTTCGCCCAGGTCGAGATCATCTCCGGCATCTGTACGCTGGAGCCCGGAGACGTCGTCGCCACCGGCACGCCCGGGGGTGTGGGCAAGGCCCTCGGCAAGCTGCTCGTGCCGGGTGACGTGGTTCGTGTCGAGATCGAGGGCATCGGGGCGATCGAGAATCGAGTGGTTCAGGAAGAGCTTCCGACGGACTCAGCCCTTGCCTCGGCCGTCGTGGGCGCCTGACGCAGAGCACGGCACGGGCGAAGCGCTCGAGACCGAGCCGGGCTACGCGGCGGCTTCGGTAGCCCACAGCCCGGACCGACCCTGGTCGCTGCGCCTGCTGGCGGTGCTCGCCGGCCTGTCCGCGTTCGCGCCGCTGAGCACCGACCTGTATCTCCCCGGGCTGCCTCAGCTCGGCCGCGATCTCGGCGCACCCGCCTCGAGCGTCGAGGTCACGCTCACCGCGTGCGTGATCGGGATCGCCCTCGGCCAGCTCCTCGTCGGGCCGCTGAGCGACACCGTCGGCCGCCGGCGTCCGCTGCTCGCCGGCCTTGCCCTGTACGTGGTCTCGTCGCTCGGCTGCGCGGCGGCGCCGTCGATCGTCGTGCTCGACATCGTGCGGCTGCTCCAGGGCCTCGCCGGCGCGACTGGGATCGTTATCGCCCGGGCCATGGTGCGCGACATGTACTCGGGGCGCGACGCCGCGCGGCTCTACGCCACGCTCGGCGCGATCATTCCGCTGGCGCCGATCCTCGCTCCCACGGTGGGAGGAGGCATCCTCCTCGTGACGTCCTGGCGGGGGATCTTCGCCGTCCAGGCGGGCGTCGGCCTCGTCCTGCTCGCCGCCTCGGCCTGGGTGACGCATGAGACGCTGGCGCCGGCGCTGCGCCATTCCGGCTCGGTGCGCGGGGCGCTCGCCACGTACCGCGACCTGCTGCGCAGCCGGCGTTACAGCCGGGTCGTGGCGGCCGGCTCGCTCGGGTTCGCCGGGTTCTTCGCCTACATCTCGGCGTCGTCGTTCGTCTACCAGTCCGTGCTCGGCTTCAGTGCGCAAGGCTTCGGCCTCCTCTTCGCGGTGAACGGGATTGGGCTGCTGCTGACCAATGTCGCGAACGCGCGTCTGGTCCGGACGACCGCGCCGGAGCGCCTCCTGCGCGTCGGTCTGCGGATGATCGCCACCTCCGGCGTGCTCACGGCGGCCAGCGCGATCGCTCATCTCGGCGCTTGGGCGGTGCTTCCGCTCATGTTCGTGACCGTGTGCTCGATCGGCCTGATCATGTCGAACTCGATCGCGATCTCGATGGCGCTCGAGAGCCGCCGTGCCGGGTCTGCCGCCGCTCTGTTCGGGGCCGCGCAGTTCATCGTCGGCGCCGGCGTGGCGCCGATCGTCGGCGTGGCGGGCGCGTCGGCGGTTCCCATGGGAGTGGTCATGGCCACGGCCGGCGTGGCCGCGATGTTGGTCGGCCGGACGATCAGGGCGCCGGCGTGACGGATGCGCGGTGGCGCAGACGGCCGGGACGCGCCGGCGGCAGCGGCACCGGGTCGACGCCGTCGACGACCCGGTTGGTGAGCGTGCCGATCCCCTCGACCGTCAGCGTCACGACGTCGCCCGGCGCCAGCGGGTCCCACGCCTGTCCGCGCCCCCAGAGCTCGAACAGGCATCCGTTACCGCACGTGCCCGAGCCGAGCACGTCGCCGGGCTTGATCCAGGCGCCGCGGCTGGCGTAGGCGACGAGCTCCTCGAAGCTCCAGGCCATGTTGGCCAGCGTGTCGTCGCCGAGCTCGCATCCGTTGACGCTCGCGCGCATGTCGAGGTCGAGCCGGTCGCCGGCGCGGAAGGGCTCCAGCTCGTCCGGCGTGACGATCCACGGCCCGAGGGTGTTGGCGAAGTCCTTGGCCTTGCAGAAGCCGAGCCCGAGCCGCATCTCGTCGATCGCGTGGTCGCGCGCGGACCAGTCGTTGAAGATCGTGTAGCCGGCGATGTACGCGCCGGCCTCCTCGACGGTCAGGTTGCGGCCGGCGTGGCCGATGATCGCCGCCACCTCGAGCTCGAGGTCCAGGCGCTCGGATGCCGGCGGGACGGCGATCTCGTCACCGGGACCGGTGATCGCGTGCGGGTTGGAGAAGTAGCAGAACGGACCCTCGTACCAGCGCTCCGGCACCCTGCGCCCCTCCCCCATCACGATCCCCTCGATGTGCGCCTCGAACACGCTGAAGTCCCGGATCGCCGGCGGCTCGATCGGCGCGAGCAGCCGCACCTCGTCCAGCTCGGCCTCGCCTTCGGCCTGGCCCGCCAGCGCATCCCGCGCCTCGGACGGCGCGCCGAGCAGGTCGAGCACGCCGACGTCGGGCGCAAGACGGCGCACGCGGTCATCGGCCGTGATCACGGCCGTCCGCGGAGATCCCTCGTGGTCGATTCTGGCGATGCGCATCTAGGCCCTCTCTCT